>Ga0099364_10011140_pt1 | contig 12307 bp, 7 predicted proteins | sample TergutTh196P3_FD_73070 | JGI IMG/M metagenome (GOLD analysis project Ga0099364, IMG submission 73070) | Microcerotermes parvus P3 segment gut microbial communities from Pointe-Noire, Republic of the Congo - Th196 P3 | ecosystem: Host-associated > Arthropoda: Insects > Digestive system > Gut ...
CACATAATAAATGAGGGCACCCTGCCGGCTTCAATCATCCGGCGCAGGGAGGCATTTTCACCTACCAGATGTTTTTGTCCGATATAATCGTCCAACGTTTTGGGTCTTAATCTTTCAGCTAATGGGCGGTTCATCTGTTTCTGTTTGATGGATTCAACTATTCAATATTTTTAATTCGTCATTATACAACCTTACTAATTGTTCCGCCAGGACACGGCTATTGTAGCGTTTTTCCGAAAGTTGCAGGGCGTTTTGTTTGCATGTTTGGTAGAGGGCGGGGTTGGTCAGTATTTTCTGCAGGGCTTCGGCTAAGGCATCGCTGTTGTTGGGCGAATAAGTCACGCCTGCGTCTGCTACGATCTCTGCGAACGATCCCGTAGCCGGTTCGACAGCCGGACGGCCCGCTGCAAAGGCTTCACAAAGATATAATCCGACACCTTCTTCAAACGTAATGGGCACACAAATAACGGATATCTCGCTGTAAAACCGGGCGTGATCTTCGAGCCGGTATCCTTCTTTGATCTCCACATCGGCGGCGTAGGGCGCTAATTTCTTCCGGACAGTCCGGATAAACTTCCTGTCGTGCGAAGTATATCCACCGCCGATTTTAAGTTTCAGGTCAGGTATGGTATGGCTGCTTTTCAATTTCACAAAAGCGTCTACTAAAATCTCCAGGCCGTTCAAGCGATTCATCCGGTAAAAGAATCCGATCACTGGGTTTTCGGGATAGCTGTCGGAGGCGTATTGATCGACCGCAACGCCTGGGTATATCACTTCTATATCCTTAAATTGAGGGATTTTAGACAAGGCTACTTGCCGATAAAATTCGCTTGTCGTAATATATTTATCCACATATCCGATATGATCCAGAATACCCTGCCATGCAATCTTCGAAAACGTTGCCTGCAGGTTGTCAATCCACACTTCTTCGTCCTGCAGCGAACAGACAACAGGGGTCGGGATACGTTGCTTGATGGCCTTGGCAATCCCGATCAGCAGCGAACTCGAAAAATGAATGATGTCAGGCTGTTCGTGCTTTTCTATCCAGTCAATCAGGCTGCCAACCTGCTCGTGGAAAACGCTGTCGTTTCCATAGATCATTGAGAGCGTCAATTCTTCCATCCCTTCGACCGAAGTGCTGCCCGCAAATGAAGAAGCCATCTTCAGGGCTGATTTTGAGCCGAGTATCCGTTTTAACCATTGGGGCATTGGCCGGTTCCGGAAAAAGCCATGCGCTACATAGGTGGTGGTTGCCGGAAAAAACAAAGGAGTATCCGCTTGAAACGACTGGTCGGTCAGCGGCAGATAGAGTGGCATTACGATCACCTCGTGTCCGGCCTGACGCAATGCCGAAGCCTGAAGACTGTCCCGAAAACAGTTCCCACAATAAAACGAATCGCCCGAACCGGGGATAATAAAAAGGATCTTCATGGTTGTTCAACGTTTATCATTCAACATCGTTCTAATTTTTAATTTTTAATTCAAACCAAAACCCCCTCAACCACTTTCCTGACAAACACCAACAGGCACCCTGCAAACAGGATCGCAAAGCCGATTGAAATCAGCAGGAGCCATACGCTTATATTGGCAATTCCCCCGCCTGCGGCAAGGAATGACCCAATGACGCCTGTACCAATAGCATATAAGGGAACGGCGCTGTTTTCTACATACAGAAATCCGGCAATTTTTCGATCCGGAAAACCCAACGAAAGGTAAACGTGAATTTCCTGCTTCCGTGAAGCTAAATTTTTGCGTATCACAATGATAAAACTCATGATCCCAAGCAGCAAGCCAATACTTCCGAGCATCAGGAAAATGGTCAGATACGTATCTGTTACGCTGTGAAACATTTTCAAGCGGTCGTTGGTGGTCGTAACGCTGACGCCATAACTGCTCAATGCCTGCGCTATCAACATTTTGACGCTCTCTTTTTCGGCTTCGTTTACCTTGACTAACATCACTTCGCTTCCGGCGATTTCGTCCCAGATTTCCGAAAACAGTTTGCTGTCCATCAGCATATTTCCCTGAAATATCGAATTGCGAAGCGTACCTGCCAGACGCAGCACAGCGCTTTTCCCGTTGCTTCCTTCATAGACTATCGTATCGCCGAGTTTTAAGGATAAGCCCCAGGTCAGAACGGTTTCATCCACCAAAACCGGATAAACGGAACCGGTACGATAGCGGAACGCTTCAAACCGGTTTTCCGGCTCATTCTCTCCAAGCATCCGTTCGATGACGAAATGGCTCCGGCTCAGTCGCTCCATATCGACGCCGAGTACTGTCGGAGTATTTACTTTGTTCAGGTTCAGGCAACTTGCATCGTCGGCGCCATATCGGAAGAACTGCAGGACTTCGGCGTCGGCGGGCAATGCGGTAAGGGCGAGTTTCTCGCGTCCTGCCGGAGTGGACAGATTGTGATAGACCGGAACGCTGCTTTCGCACCAGAGCGAATAGCCTCCGGTTCCGGATGCAATCTGTGCGCTGTCGGCAAATCCTTCGCGGTTCAGGCCGACCGAGAACACAATAAAAACGCCCATCGAAAGCGAGAAGAACGACAGCATGGCCTGCTTCCTGCCAGCAAACAGCGTCGACCAGACAAGATCGGGCGCCGTAAAAGGTCGGTCAGCCGAAAACATCCCGTTGCGGCAAATCAGAGAATCGCCCCACAAAGCCATCGCGCCCAGAAAAGTGATTCCTGCCAGCACGAACAGTGGGGCCGACTGGATAAAGGCTGAATTGACAAGCGTCGTCAGCGCCGCAAGAAGGCTGACCAGCACAGCCGGGACAAGGCTGGAACGAACGGAAAGCGTTTTTCGCTTTTTCTGCCGTACCGTACGGTGTAAAGAGCGCGCCAGCGCAAACCAAAGCAGCCATACGGACAGCAGGATGCCGCTCAGCAGACCGGCCAAAATCGTTCCGATATGCGGGTAGATTGTAAATCCTTCAGTATGGGTAGCTCCTTTCCAGACCGTTCCCAAGAGGAACAGCGCTATACCGGTATAGACCAGTCCAGCCACCACTCCTGCAATCGACGACCCTAAAACGACAGGAATTGATTCTAACCAGTACAGTCTGATAATGCGTTTGGAAGTATATCCTAATGCATACATCAACGTTGTTTCGTCTTTTCTCTGCGATAACATTTCGGACAGGGGCGCCAGCATCAGCAATACAGCCGACAGGATAATAAAGAATCCCAGCGAAAGAAACAGTCCGGAAAAATCAACGCCACTGCGGGCTGCCTGAAAAGCCATCTCGCGGGGGTGGGTTAATTGAAGACCGAAGCCACGCCAGTCGAAGAGGGGGAGAAAGAGGGTTGTATCGGTATGCAAAGTCCCGATCTCTCCCTCTTCTGGGGGGGGCTGGGGGGAGGTTCTTAACGCCGTAGCGCTTCCAAACGAATTGCTCCATTTCCCGGCTATCGCCTGATAAGGTATGATGGCTTTGGGCGTAGCCCTCCATGCGTCCCAGTAGTCTTCGTCTTCGCCGGTTATCAGCGTCATATCGATTGGCAGGTCGGCGTCCCAGTCCGTACACCGGTCGACATTGGACAATCCCGGAAAGTCGGCGCTCAACGTCGAATCGGCAGCCAGTTCCGTCATGGGAACAATCCGGCTGATGCGCAACCTGACCGTATCCGTTTGGAGTGTTTTCAGATTGCCCGAAGTATAAAAAGTCAGCAGCAACGTATCATTTTCCCTGACGCCAAGGCGTTTGGCTGCGTAGTCGGAAAGTATCATCTCATCCTGTTCCATCACATACCCCCTGTATTGATCCATTGCCGTAACAAAGGAATATGGTATAGCAAGCCCTGCATGTTCAATGGAATTGACTAAATAGGAAAATAGCCGATTGCATGACCGGCTATGGCTGCAAATGGCCTGGACAACCTCTTCCCGAATAAAAATCCGGTCGGAAGTGATTTCCGTAAAACCGTCTTTTGCGGCTGTCTTCAGGCCGGAAATGGCCGGAGACCAGGCTTTATCCAACTCTTCGGATGAGATGATCCGGTCGCTTAGCAGCAGGTTGATTTTCCCTTCGGTTTCGATCGCTTCGGCCAATTCATCGCGGTTGACAAAAATATTCAGCGGCAGGGTCTGTTCATTTTTAAGGTTCAGGTTTCCAAGCTGTTTCACGTCGACAATGCCGTCGAAAGCAAGCCGCATACCGGTAGTATAGTTATCGGTTACGAACAGTGAGCCGGAAGGGATTATGCCTGTGGCTGGGAGGCGCAGTACAAGATCGCCTGTGGGAGTGGAGAGCGGAGAGCGGGAAAGGTTCAGTTCTTTGGCCAAACTTGCATTGATACGGGCTTTACCGGGCGGAATGGACATGTCGTTTACACCCCATACCATCACCGGAATCAACCGTCCCGACTGGGAAACAAAGCCGTCAGTTACTAATAATGAGCGCGTATATCCCTCAAATACAGGGTGATGAATAAATATGCTGTCCATAAAGGATTGCATGGAAAAGAGGACTGTTTCCGTACTTCCCAACCGTTCATTGACCCTGTTCACTAACGTAGACTGCACGGAATCGCCGATCACTAAGCTGCCGGTTACCACAGCCGTAGTGATGATTACCGCCGATGCGATCAACTTATAGTAGCGGGTAAAGAAAATCCGGTTTCCTTTTATCAGATCATTGATTTTCACGACAATACCCCTTCTTTAAGCGTGAGAATACGATGCGCTGTCGAAGCCATTTCGTCCGAATGGGTTACCATCACGATGGTTGTTTGCAGCGTCCGGTTGATTTCCGACAGCAACCGGGCGATTTTCTGCGCATTACCGGCATCAAGCTGCCCTGTCGGTTCGTCAGCCAGCAGCAGTAGCGGTTTCATCATCAATGCCCTGCAAAGCGCCACACGAGCGGCTTCGCCTCCCGACAGGGTATCCGGATACTGGACGGCCACCCCTGAAATACCTGTCAGCTCCATCAGCCGACGGGCATACACGATATCCTCCTCATCTGACTTCTGCCGACAGGCCAGAACAGGTAAAAGAATATTGTTCAGTGCAGTAAACTGCGGAAGCAGCCGGTGGTTCTGAAACATAAAACCGATATGCCGGTTGCGAATCGTCGAATGGTCGACTTCCGGCGTATTCAGTTCCTGCCCGTCGAACAGGTAACTGCCCGAATCCGGCAAAAGAAGCGTACCGAGAATCGACAGAAGCGTCGTTTTCCCCGATCCGGAAGCGCCTCTGACAGCCACAAACTCACTCTTTCCGACACATAGCTCTACTGCGCGTAACACGCTGTTCTGATGTACAGTCCCATCCTGATAACTTTTCGTAATCCCTTCCAGCCGGATAATCTGGGAATTTATCACATTCATATTGCTAACAGTAAATATATTTTTGATGCAAAGATACATTATTTAATAAATATTTCTCTGGAATCAGACAAATCAACTAAATCACAGTTCAGACAAAAGAAACACGGCGCTTTTGTTCTCTTATTCAACCTTACAATGCTTACAGGTAAATGTGAAATTTTATATAAATTTGCGATTATAATCGCAAATTTATATATATTTTTTGATTCTGCAAAATAATATTATCTTTACAGCCGATTTTTAATAAATGAATTGTTATCATTATGAACAAACAAAGACAAGGAACAATCTGTGTGCAAGGCGGTTGGAAGCCCAAAAAAGGGGAACCCCGCGTTCTGCCAATCTACCAAAGCACGACATTCAAGTATGAGACAAGCGAACAAATGGGTAACCTTTTCGACCTCAAAGAATCCGGCTATTTTTACTCCCGGCTGCAAAATCCGACTAACGATGTGGTAGCGTCGAAAATTGCAGCGTTAGAGGGAGGGGTTGCGGCCATGCTGACTTCGTCAGGGCAGGCAGCTTCCTTTTACTCCCTTTTCAATATCTGCGCGGCAGGCGACCATTTTGTCTGTGCAAATTATATTTATGGAGGCACATTCAATCTGTTTGGCGTTACTTTCAAGAAAATGGGCATCGACGTCACCTTTGTCGACCAGGATGCGCCGGAAGAAGAAATTGCCCGCGCTTTCCGTCCGAATACCAAGGCGCTGTTTGGCGAAACGATTGCCAACCCGGCCATATCTGTCCTGGATATCGAAAAGTTTGCACGAATCGCGCACGCGCATGGCGTACCTTTAATAATAGACAATACGTTTCCGACGCCCATCAATTGCCGCCCGTTTGAATGGGGAGCCGATATCGTCGTCCACTCTACCACCAAATACATGGACGGACATGCGATGGCAGTGGGAGGCGCCATTGTAGACAGTGGTAACTTCGACTGGGAATTGCACAAAGACAAGTTTCCGGGATTAACAACGCCCGACGCAACCTACCATGGGGTTACCTATACAAAAGATTTTGGGAAAACGGCCTATATCACCAAGGCAACTGTGCAGTTGATGCGCGACCTCGGCTCCATCCAGTCGCCGCAAAACGCATTTCTGCTTAATCTCGGATTGGAGACATTGCACTTGCGTATGCCTCGCCATTGCGAAAATGCACTGCAGGTGGCGCAGTATCTGAACGCTCATCCCAAGGTAGCCTGGGTGAATTATTGTGACCTGCCCGGAAATAAATTCTATGAGCTGGCGCAAAAATACCTGCCAAATGGCTCATGCGGCGTACTGTCTTTCGGCATCAAAGGGGGGCGTGACAATTCAATCCGTTTTATTGACAGCCTGCAATTTGTGTCCATCGTCACCCACGTAGCCGACGCCCGTTCGTGCGTACTTCACCCGGCCAGCCATACGCACCGTCAACTGACCGACCAGCAACTGTTCGAAGCCGGCGTTTCTCCCGATTTGATTCGCTTCTCGGTCGGCATCGAAGATATTGACGATATCATCGCGGATGTCGAGCAGGCGCTGGGATAAAGTGCACAGTAATACAGTTACGCCATTACGCAAAATTGCGTTACGCTTTTTTGCGTAGTTGGAAAATAAAACGTATTTTTGCATTAAAAATACAACATTATGCAGTTGTTTCATTGCCGTTTGACTAATTGCGACGCCATACCTTTCGAATAGTCGGAATGCAGCGAGCCGTCTTCTCCAGAGTAAATAATATAATATTCAATTTCAGGGATTTGTTCAGCCAGACGGCAGGCTGCTTCGACTCCCATGGCCATAAAAGCCGTAGCATAGGCGTCTGCAGTCATGCAATCGGGCGCTATAATCGTGGCGCTCAGGATATTTTGTTCTGCCGGATAGCCTGTAAGCGGGTCGATGGTATGGCCATATTTTATGCCGTCTTTGACGTAAAAATTACGGTAATTGCCCGAAGTGGCCAAACCGCATTTGTTACACAGCTGTACGATTTCCTTGATGCCGTTTGTAAACAAAATGGCATCTTCATCAGGGTCATTGATACCTATCTGCCAGCAATTTCTCTGTGCATTTTTGCCTTTGGCAGATACTTCTCCGCCGATTTCAACCATGTAGTTTTCAACTCCTTCCCGTTCGAGCAATGCCGCGATCACATCGCAGGCATATCCTTTGGCAATAGCTGAAAAGTTGAATATAAGACGGGGGTCGTCCTTGATGACACGGTTGCCTTCTAACCGCACTTTCCGGTAGCCGACAAAAGTCCTCAGGCTGTCAATCACTTCCTGCGAAATACTGTCCATTTGTTCAAAACCAAATCCCCACAAATTAATCAACGGGGCGGCCGTTACATCGAACAACCCGTTTGAATGTTCGGACACTTCCATCGCCTTGTTGAACACTTCCACAAACCACCGGTCGACTTCCACCTCTTCGTTCCGGTTTACTTTAGCCAGGATTGAATGGGGATTGAACGGGTTCAACGACAGGTCGAAAGCCTGCAGTTCGGCATTGATTTTGTCGGTTAATGGTTGGTCTGATTGGTATTTGAAATGATACAATGTGCGAAAAACGCTTCCGCTTTCTTCAAAATATGTTTTGCTATGCCTGCACGATACAAACAAAAGACAAAACAGCAAGATGTATACGATTTTTTTCATTTGATTATTTATTAATTAAGAAAGTACAAAGGTAGTAAATTTTCAATTAGGATGTCATAAAATCTCTTTCTTGCTGTTATCCGGTGAAATAATTTCCCACAATATACAGCGGAACATTCGTCATCCCGCATTCTTTGCGATAGTTTGACAAAGAAGTACGAATAGCTGTTTTCGGTTGAAATTTTTCACAAAAGCGTTTAAAACTTCTGGCTCTCAGATTGTTTCCTGATTTGGCTTCGACAGGTATGATCTCATTGGCTTCATTCTGGACAATAAAATCAATTTCGTATTTGCTGTTTTCAAATGAAAAATAATGAATTGCCAAGTTCTCGTTTTGCATAAGATGTTGAAAAACAAATTGCTCTGTCATTGCGCCTTTAAATTCGGTAAAAAGGGCATCGCCATTAACCAACGTTTTCGCGTTGAGTTTCGCCATGGCTCCAAGCAAACCTGTATCGTTGTGATACAATTTGAATGCCGACAACTCCTGATAGGCAACAAGCGGTAAGGCAGGCTTTGAAACGCTGTAGACCTTGTGTAACAAACCCGAATCGACAAGCCACTGAACAGCCAGTTCAAAGTCCTTTGCCCGTGCACCTTCTTTGATTACGCCATAAATAAATTTTTTGTTTTCTTTTGCCAGTTGCGCGGGAATACTGTTCCAAACCATCTTGATGCGCGGCAAAATTTCTTTGGGGGCATGTTTTGAAAAATCGTTTTCGTAGGATTTTAAAATATTTTTTTGAATTTTGCGCACTTCGTTCCAATCCCTGTTCCGGGAAAAACTCAATACGGCTTCGGGCATTCCACCCGTATAAAAATAGTATGCAAGATAATTTATGAGTTTGTAATTAAACGAATTAAGCAATTCCCATTCCCGCTTTTCAATCAATTCTACAAGTCCTGTCTCATCCATTGCCAATAAAAATTCCGTGAAATTGAGCGGATAAAGTGTCAAAAATTCCACTTTTCCAACAGGAAACGATTCGTAGGGGTGTAGATTTATGCCTAATAGCGAACCGGCTGCAATAATTTGATATTGAGGCGCTTTTTCGTAAAAATATTTCAATGCGGTAATACCCGATGGGGCAGCTTGAATTTCGTCGAAAACAAGCAAAGTATCTTCTGCCGTTATTTTAAGGCCGGAGTAGGCGTTCATCAATGTTAGTATTCTGTCAATGTTGAAGTCTTCTTGAAAAATACCTCTCGGAGCGTCTTTGTCTTCAAAATTGACATACACCATTTGTCTGTATGCTGTTTTTCCGAACTCTTGTAGAAGCCAGGTTTTTCCCACTTGTCTTGCCCCTAAAAACATGAGTGGTTTTTTATTGGAGTTTAATTTCCACTGTATTAATTCATTAATCTTTGTTCTATACATTTTTCTCTCGCTATTTAACCATAAATATTACATTTTTTTCCTGTAAGAAAGCCACAAAAATACATTTTTCTCTCTTAATAAGCAACAATTTTGTACACTTTTCCTCTGTCCTCATTCCTGATTTCTGTTGATTTCATTGTCCCATTTTCGTTTTTTTCGTACTTTTGCCCCCTGTTTAGATGCAACAAATAGTTTAACACAAAAATGAATATATCATACAATTGGTTGAAAGATTATCTTTCGTTTGATTTACAGCCTGTTGAAGTGGCTGAAGCGTTAACTTCGATTGGCCTCGAGACAGGAGGTATTGAAGAGATTCAACCTGTCAAGGGCGGAATGGAAGGATTAGTTATTGGCGAAGTGCTTACCTGTGTCAAGCATCCCAATGCTGACCATTTACATGTTACAACGGTAGATACCGGCGAAGATGCTCCCCGGCAGATTGTTTGCGGAGCGCCCAATGTGGCTGCCGGACAGAAAGTTGTGGTGGCGCCGACAGGCGTTACGCTTTATCGCGGAGACGAACAGTTTACCATCAAAAAAAGCAAGATTCGTGGCGAAGAATCCAACGGCATGATTTGTGCCGAAGACGAAATCGGTCTGAGCGACAACCATGAAGGAATTATCGTGTTGCCTGTCGGCGCAGCTGTCGGGATGGCGGCTAAGGATTATTATCATATCGAAAACGATTATATACTTGAAGTCGATATTACGCCCAACCGGATTGACGGAGCGTCGCATTTCGGTGTAGCCCGTGATTTGGCGGCTTATCTGAAACAGAACGGAAATCCGGCAGCCTTGCAACGTCCGCCGGTCGACGCCTTTCAAATAGATGACCCGACGCCGGCAATAACGGTAGAAATAGCCAATAAGGAGGCTTGCCTCAGGTATTCCGGCCTGACCATCCGGGGAGTAACCGTCAAAGATAGTCCCGATTGGCTGAAAAACAGATTGACAGCAATCGGATTACGTCCTATCAATAACGTGGTCGATATCACCAATTTTGTTATGCACGAACTGGGACAGCCTTTGCATTCGTTTGATGCTTCCAGGATTAGAGGCGAAAAGATTGTAGTCCGGACAGCGCCGGCCGGTGCCAGATTTATCACCTTAGACGGCGTTGAGCGCACGCTGACCGCACAGGATTTAATGATTTGCAACGCCGAGGAGCCTATGTGTATAGCAGGCGTATTCGGAGGGTTAGATTCGGGAGTAACCGAACAGACCACGGATGTCTTTCTCGAATCGGCCTGTTTCCATCCGGCATGGATCCGGCGAACAGCACGCCGTTTCGGGCTGAACACCGATTCATCGTTCCGTTTTGAACGCGGGTTAGACCCCAATCAGACAGTCTATGTACTCAAACGGGCTGCCTTACTGATTCAGGAACTGGCAGGAGGAAAAATTACGGGCGAAATAGAAGATGTGTATCCGGAAGAAATCAAACCTTTTCCGGTCGAACTTACCTGTAAACAGATAAATACCCTGATTGGCAAAGAAATACCTTTGCAGACGGTGAAAAATATTTTAGCTTCTCTCGAAATCGAAATCGTCTCTGAAACGCCGGAAAAGCTAACGGTTCATGTGCCGGTATACCGGATTGATGTACGCCGGGATGTAGATGTGATTGAAGATATTCTGCGTATCTATGGATATAATAATGTGGAAATCAGCAATCGCATGCAATCGACGCTCAGTTATCAGACTGCTACCGACCGCCATTATCAACATGAAAACCTGATATCCGAACAATTATGCGGCGCAGGTTTCCATGAAATCATGAATAATTCGTTGACCCGCAGCGCTTATTACGAAGAACTGACCACTTTTCCGGCGGCAAATACCGTCATGCTGAATAATCCATTGAGCGCTGACCTGAACGGGATGCGTCAAACCTTGCTGTTTGGCGGCTTGCAGAGCATTGCGTATAATATCAACCACAAAAGCAAAAATATCCGCTTTTTCGAATTTGGGAACTGTTATTCTTTATATCCTGAACATGAGAAAGAAGACGATGCCCTTGCCGCTTACCGCGAAACATACTGTCTGGGATTGTGGATTTCGGGGCGGCGTCTCGAAAACAACTGGGCGGCTGCCGACGAAGATTCGTCCGTTTTTGAACTGAAAGCGACCGTCGAAAACATACTGATACGGCTGGGGATTGACGGGAACAAACTCCTCCGGCAAACCATTTCCAATGATATCTATTCGTCGGGGTTGCAACTGCTGACCAGGTCGGGTAAACTGTTGGGTTCGTTAGGCATTGTGAACCGTACAATCCGCCGGTCGATGGATATTGACCACGAGGTATATTATGCTGAATTAATGTGGAGCGTGTTGATGAAAGAAAGCCGGAAGACAAAAGTAACATTCCGCGAAATCGCTAAATTTCCGGAAGTTAAACGCGACCTGGCTTTATTATTGGACAGGGAAGTTACGTTTGAAGCCATCAGGAAGGCAGCTTTTGAAAGCGAACGCAACGTATTGAAGCGGGTCGCCCTTTTCGATGTGTATGAAGGAAAAAATCTGCCTTCGGGAAAAAAATCGTATGCAGTCAGTTTCTATCTGCAGGATGAAAAGAAAACATTGACAGACCAGCATATTGATTTGATTATGAACAAAATACAAACCAACCTGGAGACTAAACTCGGAGCCAAACAGCGATAATACAACAAGCTTTAATTATGAATTATGATTAATAGAACATTTGTACAGACGCAATACATTGCGTCTCTACATTGAACATTAAACTTTAAACTTTGAACCAACTATGGGTAGAGCATTTGAATACCGTAAAGCAAGAAAGATGAAACGCTGGGGCAATATGTCCCGTGTTTTCACGAAGTTAGGCAAGGAAATAACCATTGCAACAAAAGCAGGAGGCCCGGATCCGGAAGCAAACCCGCGTTTGCGTATCCTGTTCCAGACGGCAAAGAAGGAA
>Ga0099364_10011141_pt1 | contig 12306 bp, 10 predicted proteins | sample TergutTh196P3_FD_73070 | JGI IMG/M metagenome (GOLD analysis project Ga0099364, IMG submission 73070) | Microcerotermes parvus P3 segment gut microbial communities from Pointe-Noire, Republic of the Congo - Th196 P3 | ecosystem: Host-associated > Arthropoda: Insects > Digestive system > Gut ...
CACATAAACCCCTACCAGTTCAGCAATAAGCATTTCAGCGGACAACCTTAACGCAGCCGAAAGCCCGCGAGGGCTGCCGGATCCATAGCGAATAAAGAAAGATTTTTTTGTTGCGGCGTTACGCAGATATGCTTCCACCATTACGCCGGGTAATGTTCTTTCCGTCTCTTTAGCTTCAACGCCAACAATGGCAAGACCTATTTGACATTCGGCATCCGGTTTAATCCGCCAGTCAAACAATGCCTGTTCCAGCGCAAGACGATAAGCCGCATTGGTTGTTCCCGTTAAATCTTTGATTTCTTCTATGGAAACTTCACGTTTATTGCAGGTAAAACCCTCATCCCAGCGGTAGCCGAAATAAGCGTTTCCTTCCAGACGCTGATAAATCCTGTCCGTGAAAAACCGGTTGAGGCTTTGCTTTTCAAGCAAAACGTCCGATGAATCTTTAAGAAAGGGTTTTTTAGCGGCAAGCCGCATTAAATGAACCATTCCTTCTCTTAATTCGGTTTCCGTCATTGCCGTTTCCTGTCCAAAAAGCGATAGCGGGCAAAGAATCAGCAATAAAGGAATCAATTTAACGATTCCCATAATAACTCCTTTCAGAAATAAGCGACCACGGAGAGATAAGCATGTCGTCGGTAATGTATATCCGCATTGTTTTTCCCTGAAACGCGCTTATTGTCGGCATGATGGAGGAATACCTGTCCATTACGCGGTCAAGTACCCTTCCGAAGTTTTCACTTGTGCGGCCTATAACCATGCCGTCCGCAGTTGTCATTTGATTGTTTCTTTGCGTGTAACCAGCTATGCCGTCGAAAACGCCCAGCATGACTGCCGCGCCGAATTGAAGCATCCAGTGGCGATTAACGTGGCTTACAACACCTATAGCGCCGGTCTCATCCATCGCCCTTAAAAATCTATTGCTTTGCGGCAAATCCACGGATAAGCCGTTTGGCAGAATGATTCTGTGAAAGCTGATGTAAAGGCGCGACGCGCCTCTGTAATTAACGGCGTGCGCCGTTCCGATTACGCGCGAGTTGGCGGGAAATACAACGTATCTCCCGCTTCTGTCAAACAGATCGCGGGAAAGAATACAAACCACGGGAGAGGGTTCTACGTTGACAATCAGACGATTGACAAGCGCGGCCTCCAGCATTTCACCCTCATTGACGATAACGGGCGCGTGGCCGGTATAAATAAGCTGTGTCGGCTTATCCGCTATCGCCATTGTCTGTACGTCCGGTTCTTCTGTAGCGGCAACGGCGGCGGTTGGCGGCGGTGTTAAGCCAAGCGCCATGCGCATCAGTTCCGCGTCGGTAAACGGGAAGCCCTGATTTTCACCTGCTTCGCCGTTAGCTTGTCTGACCTGTTGTCCAGGCTTTGCCTCGCTAAACCTTGCGCCGCTGAAATGCTGTGAATAAACAAACATCGGCGACGGCGTACCCTGATTATTGTTGTTTTCCGCCGGGCGCGTGGCTGTAGCGTAATTCTGATGGGTCGGCGCGGACTGCGCGGAGGCTTGAGCGTAAATATCCGCCTCATTCTGCGCCTGCGCTTTTGCCTGTGTGCCGCGTAAGATGTAGTTTATGGCTTCTTCTTCCGCCTGTTCATCTTCCCATGAGAAATTACTTTTGGGTTTTTCCGTTGACAGTCCGCGAAATAACGTCGATGTTGACGGATCAACCCGCTCGTCACGGATAAAGAAATCATCGTCACGCAACCCGTCTACCTGCCGCTGTTCGCGCCCCGCGCGGTCGGCGTCAACTTTTTGCTGCGCTATATCGGCGGCGGTGGGTTTATGCGCCGGTTCCGAAGTTCCGCTCTTGTTTCCGATGACGGCAAGCCCGCCAAATAAAACAAGCGTGAGAATTACTCCGCCGAAAACTACAACCGGAGAAAGACGTTGCTTTGGTTTATCCGCGCCAACATCTTCAATGGTTGCTTCCGGCCGTTGCTCTTGCCGCCGTTCTTGCTGTTCCTGTTGTCGTTCCATTGATTAAAATCTCCGTCGGATTTCGCTTGTTCTGTTACCGAGCTTCAACACAAAACCTTTGTCCTGCGGCGTAAGCACACGGTGGATTACGTAATGGTCGCCTTCGTCCGTATACTTGACGACCTCAAGCTCTTTTTCCCGTCTTGCCTCTCCGAGATAGACAACCGGACGTTCTACTGAACGCGCCAGCCTGACATAGGTAAAAACACCGTCGTCGGAAACCGCTTCAATGGCAAAGGCATTGCCCGTAATTTGATAGTTATTGTTGATGGAAAAAAGTAACTGTTTTCGCATTTGAGCCGTTTGTTGTTCAAGATCGGCTTCAAACCGCGCCGCCATTTCAGTCTGACGCTGATCGACTATAGTCTGCGCTTCGTTGCGGACACGATTATTAAAAAGCTGAAATTCAGTCGATTTAATAACCGCAAGTTGATCTACATAAACGGGATTACTTGACGATGTAAGGTGAAAGACATAGAGCTTGTCATTGTCGCCGAATATATTAATCGACGTACTCCTGTCATCCCGTCGCGGCGTAACTACGCCGATAACGCCATTGGATTCAGCATGAAAATTTGTCGGATCGGTAACGACAAAATCCTTAATCCCTACGCCATCAGGCAAACGGAATGTTGTGCCTATTCCCGGCGTCGTGGTAAGCGCGCAAATTGTCGTAGCGTTTTCGCCGTCAAAATCACATATCTGACTTCGCGGCGATTGTGCAAACGCGCTAACGGCAAACAACAAGGTAAATACTGGTAGTAACTTCATTCTTTTTTCTCCTTTTAATTGATATTTTCAAAATGATTTTGCCGGTATTCTATGACGATTAAGCCGTGCGGGTTTCGTTCCGTGCGCCTTATAACCTGTATCGTCATTATTGCCAGCATACTGTTTTCTTCAAAAAGTTCTCCCGACGGCGCTAAAACTCTCGCGCGGAAATAAACCTGTACCTTAATCATCGGTTGTGATTCAGTAATCATAAAACTGGTGATTTCGACAAGTCCCTGCGCGTTACGCGATATAAGCTCCGACCGGCGCGGAAGATTCAAACCGTTGTTAATCTGATTTAATGCTTCCGGCGCGGACATTTTTGCAAGTGATTCAAGTCTGCTCTTAACCGTAAAACGGTTAAACGTGTAGGCGTCGGCAAGAAAATCTTCGGTAAACTTTCTTACCTCGACCGGCGAACGGTGTTCACCGGCTGAATCAATAACCCTGTAATCAACAACTATCGCGTCGCCCGTAGCTTCATTAATGACTATCGGAACTATGTTTTCCTTCCGGTTTTCATTAATCATAACCACAAGCCCGACAGTCAGGCCGATGCTTACAAGCAATAACGCAAGTACCATTGCTTTAAGCCAATTTATGGTGAACGCCTGATTTCCACCTATACGGAAATATTCTTCCATTATTTGCCGCCTCCTCTCGCTACTCTGGTTAATTGGCTGAAACTCGCGCCTACGGCTTTACCCATCGCCAGGCCGGGAACGATTGACGCAACGCCCATAACCGATGAGGCTAGGCCGCCGCCCATCGCGCCGCCAACAATGGAATTAACAAGTTTGTTTACAGAGAAAACTATGCCCAGGGACATAAAGGGGCCGATTAACTGCGCCCATAACTGGCCGGTGGACGCCGGGCCTACCATATTCGGGTTTATGCTTGCCCCGGCAATCGCCGCCGCCGCCGTGATAGCCGCGCCATACAGCGGCATTAACAGGAAATAAGACAAGGTTGCTGAAAACCAGTTCATCGCTATTGAGCGGAAGTCCCTGTCAAACGCAAGGGCGATAAAAATAGGCCCAAGCGTAAGATTCATGGCGAGAACAGTCAATGCTCCGGCAATGCAAAGCATGATAAGCATGTAGCAAAGGAACATTACAAGGCTGGTAACGATGATGGAAAGACCATTCCATAAAAGCCCCGCCGCCGTTCCGACCGGATTGATTAGCGACTGTATACTCCAAAGGCTTCTATCAGCCTCCTCAACCGCCGCCATGCGCTGCATTGCAATAGCCGCCGTATCCAGCAATTCTCCCCCTGCCGGAAATGTCGCCCCGACAAGAGCTATACAGCCACGGAAAAGGCTATCCGCAATGCCGCCCGGAATAGACCATGTAAAAAACACCCCGATAAATAAAAGATACTTTACAAGGATTTTGGGTAATTCCGTCTGATTGCCCATTGAAACGTTTAAGGCTTCCGACATAAAAACCTTAAACGCCAAAAATCCCCAGATGGCAAAGCCGATACCGTTATATATCATCAGGAAATTAGTCGTTCCGCCAAGACCGCGCATGGAATCCCAGATAACGGTGAGAAACTCAATAAAGCTGAAACTCATAATGCACCTCTATTACTGTTTCGGTTCTTCCATGAAGTTAAACATGAAGCCCCAGCCTTCCTGAAAAGCGTCTCTTTTTAATTCAGTCTCCAAAGCTCTTAGTTCTTCATTCAAAGCCTGCGCTTCTTCCTGCTGTTTGCGTTCCAGATTCCTTATAGCGGCTTCACGCGCCTGAATTGCCGCCTGTTCCAGCATTATGAGATTGTTAAGCGATTGCAGTTGAGCAACGTCCATAGGGTCTGTGCTGCCGCCCGCCTCGGTTGTCAGTATTTTGTTTTGATCTTTTAACTTATTTAACGTCTCTCTGCTGTCTTTGTTTTGTTCTTCCAGTTCGTTTAACATGGCTTCGTTTTCCTGAAGCCTGTCTATTCTGGTTTCCTTTATTTGCACAAGCCGCTCCGCGTAGGCGCGGTAGGCCGGATTTGCCTCTATTAACTGGTTTGTCATTAACGCCAGTTGCTGGGCGTCCCAAAACGCGCGGTTGTACGATCTCCACGTCCTCAATATATGGTCGTCAAGCCGCGCCCAATTCCATTTAGTGACGTCAAAGGCATTGGTATACTGACCGCTGGTAACTCGCCGATGTATGCGGTTATAGGTATTCCAATACGTGTCAAACTGGTTGCGAAAATTGTTAAACTGCTGCGCGTAATCTACAACCTGTTTGTAGTGGGAATTGCTTGAAATGTAATGTTGAGCCGTTTGAAGAAACTGCACCAACCTCTGCGCGAACGCGGTTACATCCGTGAATACGAAAGCGTTCGCGGGTTTTGTCAGACATGCTATCACCAAACAAACAATGATAGTTTTTGCAATGATTTTCATTGTTTCGTCTCCTTTTTCTCGAAATAGTTTTTAAGTGTTGTTACCCGTTGTTCAATACTAAGGCAATCCGCCGTAACGCGGACAAGTTCTTCTATAGCGTCCTTGACGTTGCCGCAATGTTTTTTCATTTGCCGTTTTACGTCGCGTTCACCGGCGTCGGTCGTCGCAAGCCAATAGGTGTACGGATCGGCTACCGACCGTAACGACCGGCGCAATCCGCTGTCACTCCAGTAAAACACCTCAAACTTTGCCGGATCAAGATTTCTGTACTGCTCAATGTGGTGTTCGCTTAATTGAAGATTTCTAAACGCTTCGTCAATATTCTTCATACCAGGGAAGAAAAACGCCTGTTTCAGATTCGTCAGAATTGCGTTGCTTTGAAGGTCGTTTATGGATTGGGTAATAAGGTCAAGCATGATATTATCATGTCTGCCTGTACGCGCCAGTAATTCAATCCAGAAGGCAAATGCCGGGTCGGAAATATATCTGTGCGCCTCGTCTAAAACAAAACGCTTTTGAATCGGACGAAATTTCTCATCAGATACGTCATTATATACCTTTCGGAAAATTACAAAAATAATCGCCTTCATTAACTCCGGTTCACGGTCAAGATCGCGCAGGTCAAAATAACAATAACGGGCTGTTTGTAAAGTATCCCGGCCGGTATTAAAAAGTTTCCCGCGACGGCCTTCTGTCCACAGTTTGAAAGCTGATGACATTTTACGGTTCTTTAATTCAAACTCAAGCACACCGGCAAGTTCCGTTAATGGCGGAATAGGCGTCGGCGTAACCTGATACCGTAACAACTCGCAATAAATATTAAAAAACTCTCTTAATCCATTACGCAGGTATAATTCATTTTGAGCATCGCCGGACAATTCCTGACCGGCAATAAGTTTGCAAAACGCTAAACAAAACTCAAACTGTTCTTCCGATACAGGTTCGTTCGGGTCTTTTACAAGAAACGGGTTAAATTCAAAACTTGAACTCCCGCGCTGAACCTGCATTATTGCCGTCTCGTTGGGCAGTTCCTCTTTAAGAAGCTCGAATAAGTCAAGATACGACGCAGACAGATCAACTACCCAGATCATCGGATTGACTATCAAATGTGAAATCAGGTCTTTAATGACAAAGAAACTTTTGCCGCCCGCCGTGGGGCCGCAAACGGCGCGGTGATGCGCCCGCTCACGGCTGGTAAAGGGAGTGTAGGCAAATACGCCTTTCAGCCTATCCTGTAGATAATCAACCGGGGCGGCGTCGCCTTGATATAGCGCATACGAGCTGAAAAAATCACCGGCGTTGCCCGTAGTCAAAAGCGCCCGCCGCTTGTAAAAACGGTCGTGGCCGGGCATCGTGGAAAAAAAGCCCGCTTTCAGATTCCACCTTTCCGTAGCGCCGTGCGAGCCGATCTCCTTCAAAAGCGTTATAACTTCCGTGCGCCGTTCCCGTAAAGATTCCTTGCTGTTCGCTCTTACGGTAACTGTGAAATGCCACCAGACGGGAAACTCGTTTTCCACGTCAACCCGTTTGCGAAATTCGTTCACTTCGTCAACGTAAATAAGATTTTTGGAATCTATCATTGAAAGCGACGTTGCTATCGGCATGTTGCGGTTATGTTCTTCGGCAAGTTTGGTTTTATTGATAAAGCCGATGGATTGACGCATGATGATTGGAAAATCAAGCTCGTAAAACCGGCGGAGATACATGGCTACGGAAACCGGCGGCGGACGCCTTATACCAACAACGGAAATATATTCATTGTCATTAATAACAAGATACCCCGCGCCGCTGTGAAACTTATACTGGCTTCTTGCCAACTGCTCTACCAGAGAAACGTCCGGCTGATAAACCCCGGGCTTTGAGAAATTGACAAGTTCGTAAAGCGCGGCATAAGATTCTTCACGGGTTAAGTCGCGGACTTTGAATCGGGAAAGCCCGCTCGACAGGGAAAGATACCCCTGTTTTAACGTGCTGGCCGTGGCATTTATCACATCAATATAGAATGTAAATACCGTCTTATCCGAAATGCAGTCGTACCATTCCGGCTCTTTTATGCCTGCAAAGCCTACAGGGAAATACCGCAACCCGCAAAGAATTTTGTTTGAATAACTCTTTTGAATCAGTTTATTCCAAAATGCCTGTTTTTTTCCCTGCACAAGCTGAATAAGTTCCGGCGCTTGAGGATTGCCGATTAACGGAATAGGTTCCGCAGTGTTCCGCATAAGAAGGTTTGACAGCATAAAACCCTGCCCTTCATTGGGAAGCAGCTCCAACGCGCTACGGCTGTAATGACTGTATTCCTCCCGCTGTTCTTCCGATAATCCTTCATAATCAAGACCGTCAATCTGAAATAGAACAGTAACTGAACCATCCTTCATCAGAATCATCGGCAGCTTGCTGTTAGGAACAAAATCATAATAGAGTAAGATATTGTCCAGCTTTTGTTCCAAAAGTGTGTAATTACCGAAATAGTCCAAGAATCTCATTTTTTCTTCTTTCCTTTATTGGTTGGCGCGTTTGGCAAAAGCCTGACGGTTTGAAGCGAGCTGTCTTGTGAATTTTGTTCATCCTTGATAAAAGGTAAATCTTTTTCCAATGCGTCGTTTCGTTCCATAAGGATAAAGAAAACGTGTAACCCTACGGAAAGCATTACCGCTCCCACGACAACAAGAAATTTGATTAATGTTCCCGCGCCGCCTGAAAGCGCGTTGCCCGCTACTGTGGCAAATATGAGGAGACCGACCGTTGCAAATACCTTCGGATACGGTACTCCCCATATTTTTGGAACGTGATCTATATTCAGGAAAATACGCCGTTCCCGCATAACACGATCCCTATACGATAAATGTATTGGCCATTGCGCCAAGAAAAATGCCGATAACGGCCATGATTAAAGAGTTCATCACGTCCGAATCGCCATTAGCTAACTTCCAGCCGGTTCTGCCAAGACCGATAAGGCCGACAAGACCGCCGATAAGCGTTCCCGAAACACGGGCAATCTGCGTAATGTCGTTTATCGCGTTCTGAAACTCCGGCGCAACCGGCTGTTGCGCAAACAGTGAAACTGTTGAAAGCCCCGCAACCGCCAATGTAATAAATGTTCTTTTTATTCTCATTGTTTTTGCCTCCTTACTTTGCCCTTTGCTTTAACCACATCCATAATCCAAACCCGCCCGCTATTAAAAACAGGACGAGAAACCCGATATTTGCAACCGTTCCAAAATCCATTTACTGCCTCCTTAAAAAAGGTTTTGCTCGACAGCCGCCGCAATCAGAAACGGCGGCCGTCGAAGCGTTTTGAGCTGGAATTTCCCGGCTCCTTTATTTCTCCTTTGCCGCTTTAAGCAACCGTGTTATGGTGACTCAAGCGACGACGTTGTTTCGTAACTCGCTGTCTCTGGGGGGTAAGTGCCAAAAAAGGGCGGAAAACTTACCTCGAAAAATTTCAATCCTGCATTTTTTTTGGAAATGCAGGTATTCCAGAGAGGGAGTTATGAGTGATAAAACTTGTAAAGAAAGGTACTTACGAGACAATTCTGAAACAAAACGGAATCTGATTCGGATAATTCAGTCTCTTCCAGATTCGAGCAAAATAGATGCCGCGATTCTGGATGCCGCGCTGGACAGGGCATTGCGTGAAACAAATGAGGAGTTTGAGGACTTCCAGTTGCTGGTACTGGATCGGATTCTCTGGCATTTTTTTGCGGGGGAATCGGGTTTATGGGTTGGATGCAGAACACGGGAGGGTAATATAATTCCCGCCGACATGCTGATAAACGCCTATACGATGTGGCGGAGTGCGGCGGCGTATGCGGAAAATCGTGGAGTGGACGAAGTAAAAGCGGCCTCGGCGATGGTTAAGGCGGTTCATATTGCGGTGGACAATATGGCGAAAGGACATCCGATTGAAAAGATACGAAAATATCTGTTCGGCATCTACCGCCACAACATATCGAGGATTACCCGCAAGCCCACTTTTGCGTACAAAAAGAAAAGGGTCGAACTCACGGAAAAGAGGCTCGCGGACAAAGGTATCTATCTTTCCAAAATTGAAGATAAGATGCTCTGCCGGGAGTTGATGGAATTTATGCCGCCACAGGGGAAAAGGGTGGCAAGTTTGCGCTACAGGTTCGGATATGATTGGAAAGAAACGGCCAGACAGTTGAATACGTCTGTGAATGCCGTTCAAAAGGCGCTCTCCGTAGGTATTCAGAAAGCGTTTGATGCGTATATGAAGAAAGACGGACGGGGATCAAGCTCCGGAAACAACAGACGGAAGAATCCGAGATATTGAGCGTGTCCGAATAACGAATTGAGGTGTCGAGGGAAGGATGAAATGGCAAGCCGATATTTGAGCGAAGAGGAAGAAAGGGAACTTGGGAGAATCGTGAGGACGGCAATGAAAACAAAGCCTTCCGTTCCTTCCAGCAGTCCCTGTCCCGTTCCGGAAACAATACGATCTCTCGCCTTTCACGAGAAACTCGATACGGCGACGGTGGAAGAAGTGGCGTTGCACGTAACGGAATGTTACGAATGTGCCATGCTCGCCGAAAAGTACGTCAACGAATACAGGGAGGAAAAGAAAAAAAAGATCGAAAAAAAATAAGCCGTCCCGCCGGTTGATATATACATCACGCGATCGATTTTGCAGTGAGATCCGCTACAAAAGGATTTTGTAGCGGATCATGTAGCGGATCGAAAACTCACCAAACCCGCGCCAGTCGCGGAGTGTAGCGGTGTAGCGGTTAATGTGGGGAGTATATACGAAAGGGGGGAGGGGGTGATCTACTTTCCGGCTCCTTTTCCGGTCGGCGCTTTTCCCACAGTGGAGGGATGGTGGTTGTTTTTGTTCGCTGTAATCTGCTTGCTAAATTGTTCATGCCTGACGTATCAGGAAAAATGGAAGCCGTCTGTCGGTTTATACGCCATGCGACCGGTTTACAGCAAGTAGTGATCCGCTACAAAATCCTTTTGTAGCGGATCATGTAGCGGATCGAAAATTCACCAAACCCGCGCCAGTCGCGGAGTGTAGCGGTGTAGCGGTTAATGCGGAAAGTATATGCGAAAGAGGGGGGAGGGTTGCTCTACCCTACTACGGTTCCTTTTCCGGTCGGCGCTTTTCCCGTATTGCGGGGAAGCAAACTTGGGTTTGTCTTATTTCGGTCTTGTTAACGGCATCGTAACGGCAAACAGACGCCGATTTTCCTTGCCGCTACTTGCAAGCCGAACCACGAAATCAGAACGATTCAGATATTCACTTCACGCAATTTGATTACAATTTCATTGGCCTGAAAAGGCTTCGACAATCAGAAAAAAACGCCGGGCGATTGTTCACAATCAATCAAATCGCTAAAAAATTGTGATATGAGTGTAGATGGCTGCATACAAGAGGATAATCAACCTGCCGTTACTGTGCCGTTACGGAAGGTTTATTGTTTTGAATGAATGGCTGTAAGTTGTTGATTTTATTGGTACGCCCGGCTGGATTCGAACCAGCGACCTTCTGCTCCGGAGGCAGACGCTCTATCCATGCTGAGCTACGGGCGCACAAATACGAAAGTATTAAGTGAACGGCGCGCAAAATCAATGTGTAAAATACGTTTTATCATTTTTACACCGGTTCACGTCGCGGATCAGCCGTTTGAATTGTCCCGCGCCTGGGTTTCCTGTTCCTGCTGCAATATTCTTTCAAGCTCCAGCGGATGATCCTCGACCATTTCCTTCTCGGATAACTTGCCTGTAACCCAGGCCGTGTTCATCGGATAGATGCTGGGGTTGAACAAGACAAAATAAAAATGCCACACGATAATCGCCAGCGTAGCCAGTATGGCTTCGTAATAATGAACGGTCCGGGCAATGTCCCATCCGATTTTACCGAAATGCCCCATGAAGAAAACATAAAACCAGAGGAAAATGCCGCTCGCGAACATGATGACCATACCCCAGACCAGTGCCCAGTACTCGGCTTTTTCCACATAACCGAAGCGGCCAAAACGCGGGGACTTTGAAGACAATCCCAGGAAGTAGCGTACGTTGGCAAAAACATCCCTTACATCATTCCACCTGGGGAAAATATCCGCGGCGAATTTTCTTCCATGTCGCGTGAAAATAAGAACAAATATATGGAACAGGCTGACCGCAATGATCAAAATAGCGGCTCCGCGATGCACAAGGCCGCGCATTTCAAAGAACTGCGCCCAGTACAACCGGATGGCGTCGACCCACCATGCGTCCGGAAAGCGCAACATAAAACCCGTTACCACCAGCAGTAAAAAGCTGAATAGAAACACCGCGTGCTGAACGCGGTCCAGCATCGTCATGCGCACATATTGTTTCTGGCCGTGGCGTGATGGAAGCTTCCGTCCCCAACGCACATCAAAGCGCCTGCGGGTTCGCTTGATGAAATCAAGCGAATTGTGCAGAAGCATCAGCCCGATGGTAACGAAAATAAAAATAAGATAAATCTTCCGTATCCAGTAAAGCGGACCTTCCGTCATCTCGTTGATTGCGCCGACATGGACTTTGCCGCGCGCGAAATTTTCGTTCGCGCCGGGGTGACACTGCGCGCAGGTCGCCGGTAAATTTTCGATATTTACGCTTGAATCCGGGTCGGAAGCAGATCTGATGTCATGCGCTCCGTGGCAACTGGCGCAGGTAGCCGCTTCCACCGATCCGCCTCTTGAGGCAAGGCCATGAAAACTGTCGGCAAATGAAGCAAAGCGGTCTGATGGAATTCCGTATTTTTCGCCGATTATTACGGAGTTGTGGCAGTTGGCGCATGTATTCCGCGCGAGATTTGTTCTGGAAACCGCCGAGCGCGGATCCTGCGTGGGATAGATATGATGATCGCCGTGACACGTGGTGCAGGTGGGCGCATCGGATCTCCCGCGCGCGACGGATCGCCCGTGTGAACCGTCCCTGTAGGCAACGAATACTTCCGTATGGCATTTTCCGCAGGTGTCCGCCAAATTCCACCTGCTTATCGTCGACGTCGCACTTCGCGCGTTCTCGGCGTTATGTACCCCGTGGCAGTCGCCGCAGGTCGCCGCCCTGTCGTTGCCGGCGGTGCGCGCCCGGCCGTGAACGCTGTCTTCATATCCGGACATAAAACTTTCCGAAAGTCCCACCTGTTCACGAA
>Ga0099364_10011142_pt1 | contig 12306 bp, 10 predicted proteins | sample TergutTh196P3_FD_73070 | JGI IMG/M metagenome (GOLD analysis project Ga0099364, IMG submission 73070) | Microcerotermes parvus P3 segment gut microbial communities from Pointe-Noire, Republic of the Congo - Th196 P3 | ecosystem: Host-associated > Arthropoda: Insects > Digestive system > Gut ...
TTTTTCCTCTGTGAAAACATCATCAAACTTTTCGCCAAAGATTTCTTTATTTCCGTACTTGAACGAATTATAGAAAAATTCGGTAGTTTCGGCGCCAAGGTTGTTGCCTATTCCGCCTAACTGCTTGGCGTTTTGCTTGACAATTTTGTCGGTTTCGGCGATTTGTTTGTTAGTTGCCTCCTGGGCATCTCTCAATTTTTGCCACTCTTTCTCAAACTTGGCGTTTGAAATGGCTAAATCACGCTCAAACCTGGCGCTTGCTTCGGCGTTTGATTGGGCTAAATCACGCTCGATTTTGGCGCTTGATTTTTCCAAAATCGCATCTACTCTTGCCATCAATGTATCCATTGTTAGCGGCTTGTCGTTGGTTTCAACTACTGTATCGGTTGTCATCATTATAATTTTTACTGATTATTACTACAACATCATATTTAGGGGGCATTGTGGGAATTTTACCCCTTGACACAATTCGCCCTTATACACCGTTATACGAAAAAAGTTGGGAAAGGTTTCAAATATTAAAATTTGTCAACAATTTTGCATTTTCTCTCGTTCTTCCCGCTCCTACAACCATGAATTTTCCCTTCCGTATCGCATCATTTGTTCGGCGTAGCCTTCTGTGTAATCTAATGTTACGTCTATTATGTTGCCTTGGGCGTCGGTAATAGCCTTGTAGATAGGGTTTACAAATCCCCTGTAAGGAGCAATGCCTAATTTTTTGTAACGTTCAAGGATTTCTTCGTGTAGTACGTGGTCTACCTTAATTGCGTATTTTTCCACAAGTAGCCTTGCCGCTTCATGGTCTCCTTCCGATTTTATGCGTTGAATTTCGCCCATGAGTTGTCCGAAAAGTTCGCGCAGTTTAGCGTAATCGTTTACTACTACGAATGTTTTTCCGTCGCGTTGTTGCATTTCCAGTATATTTTCTGTTTTTCCTTTTTCGTATATTCTTCGTGCAACTAATGCTCGATTTCTCATGTGCGCCTGTTCTATTTGCCTGCCGGGTTCAATTCGTGTGAGTTGCGTCATCAGCCCGTTGCACAAGTATTTATAATATTGTGCCTTATATGCCTCTGCATCGGGTATCAGTCCAAGTTCTATCATTTTAGGGTCGGCAAGGTGGTAGAGTGCGAACAGGTCTGCGCGGGCTTCTTCAATTACTGCTGCGTAGGCTTTCAGCGCATCGTCGTCTACTCCGGGCTTCATTTGTCCCGAGCCGTGTCCGAGTTCGTGCAGGTCGGTGTGCAGATTATCGGTCAGGAAACCATATTTGCTTATAAGTTCGCGCTCGGCGCGGCTCCAATAGAATTCGTCGGCAAATCCCGAACCTTGCGATGCTTTGTCGTGGGCGGCTGTAATGTTTTCTATTGTCACCGATTTTGAGCCGTGTTCTCGGCGAATCCAGTTAGAGTTGGGCAGGTTGATACCTATTGGTGACGGCGGATAAACGTCGCCTCCCAGCATTGCCGCTGTTATTACTTTAACGCTAACGCCTTTGACCTCTGCTTTTTTGAATTGCTCGTCAACGGGCGAGGCATCTTCGAACCATTGCGCGTTGGCGCTTATTATTTCAGTGCGACGGCTTGCCTCTATGTCCTTGAAATTGACTAACGCTTCCCAGCTTGCTTTCATTCCAAGCGGGTCGCCGTATGTTTCTATGAACCCGTTGAGAAAATCTATATGCGAATCCAAATCGTTGAGCCACAGTATAGAGTATTCATCAAATTCGTGCAGGCAACCTGTTCGGTAATAGCTTGCCAATTTCTCGATAACTGCTCTCTGGCGCTCGTTTTCGGCTACGTTAGCCGCCTTTTCCAACCAGTAAACAATCCGTTCGATTGCCGGCGAGTACATTCCGCCTATTTTCCATACTTGCTCAATAACTACGCCGTTCTCTTTGCTCAACCGGCTGTTGAGCCCGTATGAGATGGGACGCGGGTCGGCGGGAACTCTCATTTTTTCGTAAAACGTCTCTACTTCGGCTTGTGTTACGCCATAGTAATAATTATTTGCTGAACCGGTAATCAAATCTTCGCCCTGCGCCTTGTTCACTTTTTTGGGCAACACATCGGGAGCGAATATCACGGGCAACAATTGGGCAAGCAATTGTTCTACCGTTTCTGCATTTTTCAGCGGTAATTTTTCAATATCAATACTTTTGACGGCTGTTTCAAAGAATGATTGTGAAAATCCGGGTATAAATTTTTCTTCTCCATAGTGGTGATGAATTCCGTTTGCAAACCAAACTCGCTTGAGGTAAATTTCAAGTTCTGCCCAGTTTGCCGATGATTTATCGCCCGCGTAGTGTTCATAAATCGCTTCGAGTGTGCGTCGAATAATGAGGTTGTAACGACAGTTCTGGTCGAATATTATGTCGCGCCCTTCAATAGCCGCTTGCGCGAGGTAATATATCAACGTTTTTTGTTGCAGGCTCAAATCTTCGAAGCCGACAACCTCGTAGCGGATTATCTGAACGTCTGCAAATCTGTCTACTGCAATATCAAACTTTTGCTGTTGATGCTTTTTTTCGCCATCGCACGAGCAAACAAGTGCGACAACTACAAATCCGGTGATTAATGAATTTTTCATTTCCATAAAAAAATATTAAAAAGTTAAAAATTTACGTTTTTATTCCAATAATAAAAATTCCTGCTTCATCCGCCATTTTTATTACTGCATTTCTTTCTATCAAAAGTATTCCGCCTGCTTCGACGGCAATACCTTTCATGCCGTATTTTTTAAGCTGCTCTATTGTTTGCAGCCCAATAGCGGGCATGTCTACTCTTTTGTCTTGTCCGGGTTTCAGCGTTTTTATCATCACGGGCGCTTTCCCTTTCTTTTTTAAAACAGCTGCGCGCGCCAGCATCATATCCGTCCCCTCTATTGCTTCCACAGCCAGCGCCATACCTTCCTGCACCACCACCGACTGCCCCACGTCTACAGAGCCTAATGCCTTAGATATTGTAATGCCTCGACGTATATCGTCCATATCGTCAGCCGATGGTTTAATTTTTCCATAGACGCCTTCTGAAAACAACATTTCGGGAACAACATCTTCAATACCGACAAATTTAAAACCATTTTGTTCAATTTCTTCTATTATGACGAGAAATAGATTGTTGTCACTCAGTTTATTAAGCGCCAATTTTGCCATCATTTTAGCTCCTTTCCAATCGGGGATTAGTTCCTTGAACGATGGACGCTTAATTCCTCCGGCAAAAACGATTTCGTGAACACCTTGTTGTTTCATCGTTTTCAGCATTTTTCCCGCTTCGCCTATCTTTGCGAAGATATGCGGGGCTTCAATCAGCTCTTCTACTTTGGCAAAAGGTTCGATACCAACAACAAATATTTCTCTCCCTGTTTTGTTGCAGTGATTAATGATTTCAACCGGCATCATTCCGCTGCCTGCAATCATACCTAATTTTTTCATATCATCAATTTTTTTTGTCAATTTTAATATTTATAGCAGGCGGCTGATAACCGTCGGGCAGATACGAAGCAGGGGTAGTACTGTGGCTTCCGTCGCGATGTGCAAAATAACGGGGTAAAATAAGCTCTATGCCCGATTCGTTGAATACGTCCTGAATATTTTGATTCAACCCCGAATAAATGAACGCCATTTTGTCGGCATCAACAATGTATACATTCAATTGATATTGTGCGTAATAATCGTCGAGTGCGGTTTGCAGAATGAATGGTCTTGGATTTTCTTCTACGTTGGGCGTTCGTTTTGCCGCTTCTAACAGCAGTTCGTGCGCTTCCCGCCACGGCGTGTCGTAGCCTATGCCTACTGTTGTATGCAGTATCAGCCCCCATGTGCGCGCCGATTCCGAATAATTAAACGTTTGCGCCGTCATAATGTTTGAATTTGGTATTGTTACCTCTTCGTTTTTAGGAGTGCGAATGCGGGTTACAAGGGGCGTTTTTTCTACCACATTGCCCACCAAATCGCCTATTTTGATGCGGTCGCCTATCTTGAAGGGGCGCATATATGTGAGCACTAATCCCGAAATAACATTGCCGATAAAAGAGGACGACCCCAACGTGAAAACAACGCCGATAAATACCGACACACCTTGAAAAACCGGAGAATTGGAAAATGGCAGATAGGGCCAAATAACTACGAACATGAACGCATAAAGCAGCGTCTTCACGATATGAAACGTAGGGTAAGCCCAATCGGAATAGAAGCCCGTTAGATTAAGTCGTTTCTTGTCTATTTCGTCAGCCATGAAACGAAGCCCGCGTATCAGGTATCTGAAAACAATGACAGTTACAATAATTGTAATAAGGTCGGGTATAAATTCAATAATGCTTGAAAACATGCTTATAAATGGCTTTAACACGTAGCCAAACAAGATGTTAGACAATCCCCTTGTTGCCGGAAAAATGCTTAATGCCATCGGAATGGAAAGATACAACATCAAGAAAATGACAAAGTATCGCAATATTTTAAAAAGGAAGAGAATAAATGCAGTTGTTTTTTTCTCGTCCATAAGTACATACGATTTTATTTTGACCGTTTTGATTATCGTTCCTTTCATTCGGACTATCCTGTCGGAAATTTTGCGAAAGAGATGATTGACAAATTTAATCAGGAAATATTGCGCTGCAATAATGACTAATACCCAAAATATTCTCAAAATGATTGTTGTCCATTTTGTATCTTTATATCTTTGTAAAAGAGATTCTTTTATGAGATTTTCATATTCTCGCGACAGCGTTGAAAGAGTTTTCTCGTTCAGGCGGGCATCAGTTTCAGAAACGGTCATCAGTATGATGTCGCGATATGCGATTTCGTATATTCCGCCTTCCGAAAATAAAATCAGCGAATCGACATTGAAAGTTTTGTACTTCTTGTCCACGCTCCGTATGCTTTCAGATATTTTTGACGCCCGTTCCTGTGCCGAAAAAGGTCCCATGCCGATGCTTACATAGAACAATGTATCGTGAAAAGGCGCAACAGCCGCCGGAGTGTATACCCTCCTTGAAGAAAGCGATTGCCTGTTGTCAAGCGTATCATATTGACCCCATGCTGACAGAAACAAGCATAAAAATATGCTGAAAATCAACAAAAACCTATTATTAAACGATTTTTTCATGAATCTATAACTAAAAAAAAACAAAAGTAGTTATTTTTGGTTAAATAATGCAATTTTTTTTGTGTTTTAAGAAAAAAAATGTATTTTTGTGGCAAATTGAAATCATGTTATTGATAAAATTACATCAAATATTTCTTGCTTACCCCGACGGGGAGAGCAAAATTGAAGTTCTTTGCGGGCTTTCGCTTGATGTGCGGCACGGCGAGGTCGTTGCTGTTACCGGTCCTTCCGGTTCAGGCAAAAGCACATTGCTTTCGATAATAGGCGCATTGCTAAAGCCCGACAGCGGCGAATATCTTTTCGACGGCATCGCAGTGAACAGTTTAGACGACGCGGCGCTCGCACAGTTGCGCAACCGCAGTATAGGATTCATCTTTCAAGACCACAGGCTGCTTCCGCAATTTACTGCTAAAGAAAATGTGCTGTTGCCGGCGTTAGCCTTCCAGCAGCAAACAAATAGAGAGCAAGAAGAACGCGCAGACTACCTGATGCGCGCTACGGGTATTGCAGGATTGGCGCATAAGTATCCAGAACAGTTGTCGGGAGGCGAATGTCAGCGCGTAGCTATTTGCAGAGCGCTTATAATGCGCCCTAAACTATTGCTTGCCGACGAGCCTACCGGACTGCTCGACGCCGAAAACGCCGACAAAATTACCGATTTGTTGCTCCAAATAAACGCTTCCGAAAAATGTACGCTGCTGATGGTAACACACTCAGAACGTGTAGCAAAAAAAGCAGAAAAGATTTACTGCCTCCAGAAAAAATTACAAATTTGACATTGGGTTAAACAGAGATAGATTTTCGCCTAAATTCGGCGCAAACAATAGCAGCTGCTGTAGCAACGTTCAGCGATTCGGAAGTAGCTTCGCCTGCGGACGGGTAGCGTGGTATAAACAAACGCCGCTTAACGTATTGAGCCACATCATCGCTGATTCCTTTCGATTCGTTGCCCATAACAATCACGGCATTGTCTGACAGTGGCGCATCGTAGAGGTGTTCGCCATCAAGGAAGGTTCCGTAGACAGAAAAATCAGGCAAATGGTTTTCTAATTGTTGAAAAAAAGATACGTCGGTTTTGTACGTTTTCACGCGGATTATCGCGCCCATAGTCGATTGTACAGTCTTAACGCCAAACGGGTCGGCGCATCCGTTGCCGCAGATAACGTGGCTAATACCAAACCAGTCGGCTAATCGAATGATTGCGCCAAGATTTCCCGGGTCCTGCACCCTGTCTAAATAAACGGAAAGCCCGCCGGTTATTTCTGTTATATCAAGCGCGTATTTAGGGGTCTGCACTATTGCCAGCGCCTGATTTGGCGTTTTCATAAAACTGATTTGAGAGAGTTCGTTATCGTTGATTTCAATGATTTCAGAAACTTTTGAAAGAGTACTGTATGGAATTTGCTCCAACCATGCTTTTTTTGCCAAAACAGTCTCCACAATCAAGGACGAATCAAGCGCCTCGCGCACAGTTTTATCGCCTTCAACTATGAAAAGAGCATGCTGCTCGCGAAATTTCTTTTGCTCTAATGAGCGAATTAGTTTTATTTTTGATTTGGTTACAGCCATAATAATTTCTGTTTCAGGGTCTATTGTGTCACACGATAAGCCTTTACAACTCCCTTAATCTTAAGCAACGTATGGATTATAAGGTCTGTTGCTTGCACCGAAGGCGCTTCTATATTTATTATGCCTGCTACTTGTCCATGTCTGGCGGTCGGTATGTTCATCGAACGTATATTTAGTTTCAGGTCGCGTACTATAGCGTCGGTTATAAGGTTTACCACGCCCGGAATATCATCTGCAACAACGCGAATAGAGGCGCAGAAGGCGCCACCGGCGATATCTTCGCGCCAAGAGACCTCTATCGTCCGGTAGGGATATTGTTCGCTCAATCGTTTGACGTTGGGGCAGTCATTACGATGTATGCTGACGCCCGAACCGACCGTTATAAATCCAAAGAGTTTGTCGCCTTTTATCGGATTGCAGCATTTTGCAAATTTGTATTCTATGCCTCCAATATTGTCGTCTATAATAAGCGCGTCCGAGCTCTTTATCTCCTTGACTTCACGCTCGGCGCGTATCTTAGGGATATGATGATGGTTGGCATGGTCGATATGTTCGCTTATCAGTTCTTTATATTCAATCAGGTTCAGTTTTCCGTCTGCTATACGACTGTATAGTTCAAATCCTGCGCGCAGTTTCAGATGCTTGCATAGTATTGTAACAGCTTCGTCTATAGTTATATTAATTTTCCAGTTTTTTATTTTTCGTTCGAGTTCTTCTCTGCCGAAGGTGGCCGCTTTTGCTTGCTCTTCGCGCAAATAAGCGCGAATTTTGTTTCTTGCCTTTGATGTGGCAACGATTGATAGCCAGTCAAACTTTGGCTTCTGGTTTTTTGCAGTAAATATTTCTACTATGTCGCCGTTCCTTAGTTTTTCTCTAATAGGAACGTTTCGTTGGTTTATGCGTCCACCTGTGCAGGCGGCTCCGAGGTCGGTGTGGATATCGAAGGCAAAGTCAAGAAGCGTCGCCTCTTCGGGCAAACGTCTGAGGTCTCCTTTTGGGGTGAACACAAATATTTCGCCGAGCGAATTATTTCTCCTCAGCGCTGGAATTTCTCCTTCTATTTCGTTGTCTATCAGTTCGCGCAGCTGCATCAGCCATTTGTCTGCGTTCAATCCGCCCTGTTTTATCCCCTTGTAGCGCCAGTGGGCAGCTATTCCGCGCTCGGCAATTTCGTCCATACGTTTGGTGCGTATCTGAATTTCCGCCCATTTACCTTCGGGCGTAACTACCGTTGTATGAAGCGATTCGTATCCGTTCGACTTGGGAATAGAAATCCAATCGCGCAGACGGTCGGGGTTTGGAGTATAGAAATCGGTTACTACCGAATAGACGCCCCAACAAGAGCTCTTCTCTTGCTCGTTCGGACAATCGACAATAATTCTCAGCGCGAATATGTCAAAAATCTCCTCGAAAGGAATCTTCATTCGCTTCATTTTGTTCCAAATAGAATATATGCTTTTTGTACGGCTCTTTATCTGGTATTTCATTCCTATTTGGTCGAGACGCGCTTCTACAGGCTCTTTGAAACGGCGGATGAACTCGTCGCGCTCTGTGGCGCTTGCTTCAAGTTTTGCAACAATATCCTTATAATCTGTTGGTTCGAGATATCTGAGCGATATATCTTCCAACTCGTTTTTTATAGAGTAGAGACCGAGTTTGTGGGCTATCTGTGCGTAGAGGTGCAGGCTTTCCCAGCTCTTTTTTTGTTGCTTTTCGGGCGGGAATATAGCCAGCGAGCGCATAACCTCAAGCCTGTCGGCAAGTTTGATAAGAATTACGCGGGGGTCGGTCGAATAGGATACTATAAGTTCGCGAAAATTGATTGCCTGTTCGCTAGAAACCTTAGCATTTACATCGGATATGTTGCATAACCCCTTCATTATATCTCTACATTCGGTATTCCATCTCTTTTCAACCTCTTCGAAATTCATTTTTCCAAGGCATAATATGTCGTGCAAAAGCGCCGAAACGGTTGAATTGCTGCCAAGCCCGATTTCGTCCATGACAATCAGCGCCATCCCTATCGAATGTTCTACAAATGGAGCTCCATCGTATCGCACTAAATCTTTCAAGCCCTCCTCCGCAGTCGTAAGCGCTTCATAAACATGCGTCTTGAAAGTTCCGGTAAAATTTTTTTCCAAACTGTTTAAAAAACGCTCTCTCAATGTTTTCATCAACGTATTCCTAAAAAGTTATCGATTTTATATACGTTTCCATATCCTTATCGCCTCTTCCCGACACGGTTAATACTACCACGTCAGAATTTTTAAATGTCATTTTTTTTAATGCTCCCAGTGCGTGCGCGCTTTCTAATGCGGGAATAATTCCCTCAAGGCGCGTCAGTTCGAAAGCTGCATCTAATGCTTCGTTGTCGTTGATAGCCACTACTTTTACACGTTTTGCGTCTGAAAGAAAAGCGTGTATCGGACCTATTCCCGGATAATCTAATCCGGCAGAAATTGAGTGCGGCTCTATTATTTGTCCGTCTTCGTTCTGCATCACTAATGTTCGCGCTCCGTGTATAATTCCTATTTTTCCAAGTTTTATTGTTGCTGCGCTCATTCCGCTATCAACTCCTTTTCCTCCCGCTTCGGCAAGTATGATGCTAACCCGCTTGTCGTCAAGGTAATGATATATTGTTCCGGCTGCATTGCTACCTCCGCCCACGCAGGCAATAAGGTAATCCGGATAATTGCGTCCTTCCTTTTCATCAATCTGTACGCGAATTTCGGCGCTTATGACCGACTGCAAACGCGCCACCAAATCGGGATATGGATGCGGTCCAACGGTTGAGCCTATGATGTAGAACGTATCTTTCGGATTGCAGCACCAGTCGCGAATTGCTTCATTTGTAGCGTCTTTCAGCGTCATATTACCCGATTCGACCGGTATGACAGTCGCTCCAAGCATCTTCATTTTTTGCACGTTCGGGCTTTGACGTTCTACATCGGTTTTTCCCATATACACTATGCAGGGCATGTTCATCAGCGCGCAAACGGTAGCGGTTGCAACGCCGTGCTGTCCGGCGCCTGTTTCGGCAATTATTCGCTTTTTTCCCATCTGTCGTGCCAGCAATATTTGTCCCAGCACATTGTTTATCTTGTGCGAGCCCGTATGGTTCAAGTCCTCGCGCTTCAGGTATATACGGCAACCGTAGTTTTCGCTCAACCGTTCGGCATAGTACAATGCCGACGGACGCCCTGCATAATCGCGCAACAAGCGGCAAAATTCATGCTTAAACGTTTCGCTTTCAATCACAACCGAATACGTTTCTTGGAGTTCTGCAACGCAACGATGCAAAATCTCAGGGATGTAAGCCCCGCCAAACTTACCGTAATAACCCCTTTCATCAGTTTTATACATTATATACTACCGTATTATTTTTTCGTATTTTTTATTTTTTTTGCAAAGTAATACATAAATATTCATTTAAATAATGTATTTTTGCAAAAAAATTTCAACATCAAACATGTAATTTTTAATGTTTGATAGTTAAAAATTCAATGTTTATTTTGTAAAAATTTGGTTTTTATGGATTTAGATAAAGATTTGAAGAGTTATAACAGTGTTTTCAGGCGTTTATCCTTACAGTTTATATCGCCCGACGAGTTCAAAAAAATTGAAAAGGCGTCTGTTTTTTTGCGTTTCAAAAAGGGGGAAACCATCTTAAAACAGGGTCATCCGCCTACTCATATTGCTTATTTACAAAGCGGTATCGTTAAATATAATTTTTACTCTTCCGACAATGGTAAAAATACCATTCTTACGCTTGTTGCAGCGCCTAAAATTCTCGGTGGAGCCAATCTGTTCTATAAGGACAATAATCTTTTTTCGATGGTAGCCGTCGAAGATTGCGAAGTTTTTCTGATTGAATCGAACGTTTTCTATCAATTGCTTAAAGATAACGGCAATTACGCTGTTGCATTGTTTCAATTAGCCTCCGACATGTTCAAGCGTTCTATCCTGAACTTCATCAGCGTAGCCAACAAACAGAAAGAAGCGCGAATAGCGGATGTTTTTATATATTTGTCGGACAATATTTACTCCGGCACGTCTTTCAAACTGTCGCTTACAAGAAAAGAGATTGCCGAATTTGCCTGCTGTTCGGTCGAAAACATCATTATGACGCTCTCAAAATGGCAACAAGAAGGTATAGTTTCATTCTCCGGTAAGGATTTTGAAATTGTTGACATCAACAAATTAAAACACATCAGTAAAGTTGGGTGATATGTTTTTTGCACTCATTTTCAGTGCTGTTACCGCTGCTTCTACTCCTTTGTTTCCGTGTTTTCCGCCGGCTCGAGCGAGCGCCTGTTCGAGATTGCCGGTGGTTAGGACTCCAAAAATGACCGGAATTTCGTATTTTATTGTAACCTGCGTCAATCCGAAGGTTACGCCCTGACAAATATAGTCGAAATGCGGAGTTTCGCCACGAATCACGCAACCGATGCAGATAATCACATCAACGCAACCGCTTTTTGCCATCATCATTGCGCCTGCAGTAAGTTCAAAACTTCCGGGCACATAGCGCAAAATGATATCGCTATCCTTCACGCCATGTTCCAAGAGGGTTCGCATGGCTCCGTCTCTCAACGCAAAAGTTATTTCTCTGTTCCATTCGGCAACAACAACGCCTATCTTCATGCCGTTTGCATCGGGAACATCGCCATGTTGGTATTGCGAAAGATTTTTTGTCATTCTATTTTTTCCTTTACGCGAGCAATATATCTGTCAATCGTTCTACCTTCGGCGCTTACGGCATAATCGTTTTTGATTCGCTCGTACATTTCGGCTGCTTCGTTCAATCTGCCTTCATTTTCGAGCAAAATACCTGCCCGCAGCAGATACAGGGGTGATGTAAAATCGTTGCTTCTGCGAGATGCCGCCCTCTTGTAGAAGCTTACTGCTTTTTCGGGGTCGCCAAGTTGTGCGTAAGCATCGCCGATGCCGCCTAAGGCGATGGACGATAGAATAACGTCTTTCGTTTTAAATCTGCTCAAATAGAAGATTGCCTCTTCGTATTCGCCCAAGTTCAAACAGCAAATACCGGCATAATACTTTGCGAGATTTGCCGCCGGAGTAAAACGGTAATCGCTGATGATATCAACAAACCCGAGCGCATTACCGTCGCCGTCCAATGCTCTTTCCCAGTATTCAGCCTCAAAATATTGTTCGGCAGGAAACATTTGTGATGATGCTTCCACTGTTCGCTTTTGCACGTGAAAGTGCTGAAATGCAATATAAAGCAGCACAATTCCCAATATTCCGCCAACTACCCTGATAATCTCTTTTTGATACTTTTCTATAAATTGTTCGGCTTTGGTCAGGGCTTGCTCAACGCCTTCAACTCTTACTTCTACTTTGTCGCTCTTTTTCTTTGACATAAATACAAAATTCGGTTAAAAAAATTTTTGCAAAGATACAATAAAATGATGAAAACAAAAAAATATTGAAAAAATTTTTCAAAAAATGAAACTTTTTTGAAATTGATACGTATAATGAGATAAATAGAAGTGTTATTTGTTGAGATAATTTTATCGCACAAGTAGTAGTTGTTGTATTGTAGTTTAACCAAAAAAAATGAAACCATGAAAAAATTTTCAGAAAATAATGATTTTGGCATGATATTTGC
>Ga0099364_10011143_pt1 | contig 12305 bp, 7 predicted proteins | sample TergutTh196P3_FD_73070 | JGI IMG/M metagenome (GOLD analysis project Ga0099364, IMG submission 73070) | Microcerotermes parvus P3 segment gut microbial communities from Pointe-Noire, Republic of the Congo - Th196 P3 | ecosystem: Host-associated > Arthropoda: Insects > Digestive system > Gut ...
GGACTAGGGGGTGAGGGACTAGGGGTGAGGGACTATGGGTGAGGGACTAGGGGTGAGGGACTAGGGGCGGGGGACTAGGGGCGAGTATCAATTGGAGCCTCGTCCCTCGTCCCTGGGCCCTCATCCCTTCCTTGCCCCTCATCCCTTCCTTCTCATCCCTTCCTTCTCATCCCTCACCCCTAATCTTCGCTTCCAACCGACTCATCAGGGATGTAATCATTCTGCTGATTTCATCGGATTGTAACATGACTTTTTCGAGTTTGTCAGAGTGGAGATAATGACGACGATTGGCAATAATCAATTGGGTTTCAACTTCGGCAAGCGAACCTTTGGCGATGGACAAGAAACGTTTGAATTCCTGTGTTGATTGACGTGCATGACCTTCCGCGATATTGGATGGAATCGATACCCCGGCTCTGCGAAGCTGATTTGTAAGTCCATACATTTCCTTCGATGGAAATGATTCGGTAACATCATAAATCATGTCCACCAAATCCAGTGATTTTTGCCAAACGATCAAATCACGATAACTCTTAACTTCCATCTTGACCAGCCCCCGATCACTCGCCCCTAGTCCCTCGCTCCTAATCTCTCGTCCCTACAAATGTATCACCACATCCACGAAATCACCTTCCTTGAGCAGCCAGGAGCCGTTGACGAGGCGGTTATCGACTTCGATTTCAACTTCAAATTCGCGCCGCTGGTCTTTGAAACTTGGGGCGGCGTAGCGGACAAAGCCTTCGAACTCATCCGTCTGACCGCCGGGGTTTCTGGCCGTGACGGTGACACGTTTCTTGTCCACTTGTTCCTGCGTGATCTTGTTGCCGTCAACGCCGGCGACAACCTTCAGCTTGTCGAGCTGCGCCACTTCGGCAATCGGGTCGCTCTCCCGGAGGTAGTTGCCGACCTGTGAAACAACGGTCACCACCATGCCGTTGAACGGCGTTTTCACTTTTCGCAGATCAAGCTGTGTTTGGGCAACGCGAACCTCCTCTTCCTGAACCTTGACGCTTTCCTGTTGGTTATCATGATCAATGGTGGCCTTTTCCAATTGCAACCGGGCTTCTTTGACCTTGAAATCCTTGAGTTCCAATTCCTGCACCGTCACTGCCGCCGGTGTCCTGGTGGCAATGTCCACGCTTCGCTTATAATCGCTTTCCGCAACCCGGAGCGACGCTTTCGCGTAATCAATACCGATGGTTTGAGCCGCTTCTTTTTTGGCCACTGCCAGTTTGGTTTCCGCCACTGCAAATTGTGCTTGCGGGTAACGGTCGTCCAATTGGGCAATCTGCTGTCCGGTGAACAACAGGACACCGCGTTCCAGGTCAATCATAATCGGCTCCCCATTGGATGCCCGCATGACTTTTCCCTGGGCGTCACATTTGACAGTGCGCTGTTCCAGGACGATTCCCCCGATCGGGGCACTGAGTTTCGCGATTTTGTCGAATTGCACTTTCGCGCGCGAAAGATAAACCCTGTTGTTCTCGATTCTGGTTGTCCCGCCGTAGTCACTGGCATTTGCCAACGACATCTGGTAACCATACGCCGCACCGTTGGACGGTGTTGTTGCTCTTGGGGAAATCGTTGGTGTTGGGTTGAGATTCTCCGGCGGCAACAGGATATTTGAATCGGCAACGTTTCCCGCAACGAGGTCAGGGTCGGGCATACCGCCAAGATAATCTGTCCCGCCGGCCGTTGTTGGTGCCGATGGAAATACTGGTATGTCCGCAGGTTGAAGCGTTGGGAGTTCCTGGACATCGTTCGACTGTGCCGTGTAGGACACAGGCTTCACAATCGGGACCTCCCGCCAGGGCGAGTGGCTCAAATCATCGATCCTGGCTCCGCTCTGCGGGTCACCGAACTGCATGGCCGAAACAAGGACAAGTGTCGGGATAATCATTTTTTCTCCTTTAGGGGGCAGGGGTGAGGTATCCATTGAAGTCTCGTCCTTCGTCCCTCACATCCCTCACTCTTCAAAACCACCAGAACAACACGGTTTTTTGCAGGTATTCAATGGCCTGGTAAAACAGGACATAGCCTGCCGGTTTTTTGCCGCAATGGATTTTCGCCGTCACGCTCACACCGGGCCGCAACCCTTCGCCGGATAACTTTTCCGGTTCTTTCAGTCGTATTTTGATCATGACCGTGTTGCCGTCCTGACCGCGCACTTCGGCTCGCTCGTGGATCGATTCGACTTCGCCCCAGTGCCGCTCGCTGGGTGCCGAGGCCAAAACAAAGCTGACTTCCAGCGATTCCTGGTACTTGGCATCAAGGATTTGCTTATAATTCAAAACGTGGCCGATCCGTTTTTCCGGCATGAGCAGTTCCAATTCCCATGGCTGGGACAGGTCGGCGATTTCCATCAGCATTTCCCCGCGACGGACAGGCCGTCCGAGGAGTTTGTTCTCCAGATTCCAGTCCATCACCTCGCCGCTGATCGGAGCGTAAACCTCCAAATCCTGTTGCTGGGAATCAAGAAATTTCAACTGCTGGTCAAAATACTGCAACTGGAGAATGCAAATATCGACCTGCGACGCGTACTTTGCACGATCCTGCGGGGCAATACTGGCCGAACCTGTCAGCAGGTCCCGCAACGACGCAAGTTCTTTTGCAACCTTGTCACGTTCCCCCATCAGGCTGTTGCGTTTCATGTCGAGATCGGTGCTTTTCATGCGGGCCAAAAGCGTCGGCTTTGCGATCAGATTTTTCGTTACGGGATCAACAACCGGGCCGTTGACTCTCAAACCATGTCTGGCAGGCAGGTCAACGATGTCGCCGTCGATCATTGCGTAAACGGTTGCTTCCACGGACGGTTTCAGCGAACCGGGCGTTTGCATGTTGAACTCCCACGGGAAAACGCACAAAAACACGACGAGCGCAATGACCAGCACTGACACGGAAATCGTTTTCGGCAACATGCGCGCGGTCAACAGTATTTTCGACTTGCCGATGAGTCGCCAAAGCGGCATGAGGAAAATGTTGTTGTAGTCGATGGCGTTGCCCATTGCGGAACAGGCGTGATCGGCCACGATTTCGATACGTTTCCGGGTTCGCTCCGGCACGCGGCTGTCTTCAATCTGCTCGACGATCAACGCCCCAAAGGGCTGTTCGGCTTTATCGCGTTTATCCGGGTCTTCGTATTCCTGATCGGCGTCACTCAATTTCTGCCGCACCAGGGGGAACACGGCCACCATTTTTGTGTGCGATTCGTCCACGTATTCCTCGACCGCCCGTTCGACCTGCGGGGCCAGGTTCGACGTGTCGCCGGAATACCAGACCGGCTCATTGCAGCGCACCACCGAGGTGGCCAGACGGCCGAGCAACTTGACAACTGTGGAACGCTTGTCCACGATGTCCTGCCCACTGACCGCTTCAATGCGGCATTTGCTTCCGCGTCGCAGGGCAACGCTGACGCGGTCGCACTCGATAAGCCGGCGTCCCTCGTTGGCAATGGTGTAAGCGGTTTCAGCCTTGTGCAGACTTTTATGAATCGTTTTGGTAAATTCCTCAAGCTGCGCCCAAAGGTTCTGGCGGTCGCCAAAATTTCGCAATTGGCGGTTTTTGTAATAATCCGACGCCAGCCCCGTCATCTGCTCCAAAAACCGCAAATAGCCCTTTTGTGTTGTCAGGCTGGTGTCCGAACGTTGCAGGATTTCGATCACACCGATTGTTTCCAACTCGGTCTTGATCACGCCGAACACGAGCAGGAAGTCGGTCGGGTTGCCGGCTTCGTCGTCGCCTTCGGACACGGTTTGCGCCGGAACCAGATTACCCTCGCCCGAACGCAAAATACGGTACAACAACCGACTGTGCCGTTTGTTGGCGTCCTCATCTTCGTGCAAACGCGATTCGCGCATGTTGACGTGATAGGCCAGACCGAGCGACCCGTTGTCATCGAGCGTCCAAAGCGCGCCGCCCACTGCCGCAAGAGCCGAAATCACGCGAGGCAGAAATTCGCCGTGGAATTCTTCCGGCGCAATGTCCGACTTTGACAATTGCGTAATTTCATTGACCAGCGAACGAATCTGCTGTTTCGTCTGCTCAATCAACTGGGCGTCCACCGATTGATCTATACTCATTGACTCTGATTTACCTTCAAAAGAATTGCCCTGACAAGGTGGATGACAGATTTTTGTACGCCGCAATGACATCCGTTCCGGTCACTGCGCCACGCTCCATTTCCGGCTACGACTTGGAAAAACCATGACAAGATTGTCGATATTAACACTTATTTCGACCAGACTTAATATGAAACTGTTATTTTAGCAAAAAAAATCAAAAAAATAATAGGACAAATTAATACAGGGCTTTCACGCCGCCACGTTGGTTTTGGTGAAAATATATTACGCACACTTATCTTAATCACGTGCAATAGTGGCAGTTTTCAATCACCCAACCCAAAATGGCATGGTGAAAAACGTCCATTCCGGCAGTAAAACACGATGATATTTTCACTTAACGTGTTATTTCATAATGGATTATAATATTTCAATAAAAACTGCTCTTGTCGATATAATCATAATACTACGCAATTTCAGTGCCAACTGTTGACAATTTTACAAAACATTATTTCAAACAAAATTCTCTAAGAATTTCCATTTTGACACCCAACCCACGAAAGTGTCTTTGACCGGGATTTTCTTCAAAAAACAGCAGCCGGGAACGCAGAGAGGTCACGAAGTGGCCGAACGGAGTGACCGGAGAAGGTGATTTCCACCCAAAAAACCGGTCACTTCGCTTCGTTGCGTTTGCAGAATGACCGCAACCTCACGAATGCGGCTCTGAGGCTTTGCCCCGAAAGAGCAAAAGAGTGAAAATCATGGTTTCGCCGCCAGACAGAGCAACTCGTTGTCTTCGGTGCGCACGATGACATTGCCCTGGTAAAACGCGGGTGTGGCAACGATGGACTTGCCGATTTCATACTTTCCTTCGATGGCCAGTGTCTCCCCCGCCGCATCCATGAGATAAAGGTTGCCGCCGAGATCGACCGACACGATTTTCCCCTGCACGATGACCGGCGATGCGTAAAACGCGTTGTCGAAACTTTCCTCGTACAATTCCTTGGCGTCTTTGGCGTCGATGGCAATGACGCAATTGTAGCTCGTGAACAGGAGATATTTATCCCCGAACAATACCGCAGACGCGACATCCGGGGAAGGGACATTGCCATTTTCACACAGAATCGTCCCGTCCGTTGCGGAAAACGCTCCGGTGAACGCGCCGGCATTCGAGAAGTAAAACGCATTGTCCACCGGTGCCGCAAATGCGCAAGCGGCCACTTCGCCGCCCATGCCCTTGTGCGTCCAAAGAATCTCACCGGTTTCCGCGTCAAAGGCGTGAGCCGTTTTGTTCGTGGCGGCAAAGAGAATCGCCTTTCCGTCAGCCGCCAGCGCGACGGGGCTCGACCACGACTGGGCTGCCTCACGCGGTGTTTCCCAAACCGTTTCGCCCGTATGCACATTCAGCGCGTAAAGCGTTTGCGTTTCATGCAGATCGTATTGCACAATCAGCTTGTCGCCAAGCAACAGCGGTGACGACGCATAGCCATACGTGATTTCGGGAAACGGTAGCAGTTTCCGCCAAATTTCGACGCCGTCGTGTGTGCAACAAATCAGTTCGCCCGTTGCAAAAGCGGCATAGACCCGTTTGGCGTCCACGCAAAGCGTCGGTGCGGAAAAGCCGGTGCTGTCGTCGATATCCGGGATTTTTGTTGCGTGATTGCAGGGGACTTTCCAGTGTTGCTCGCCGGTCTTCGCATCGTAGCAAAAAACCGCACGTTCGGTTTTGTCACCGCCGCCGACAAATATCCTGTCGTTCCAAATCACCGGCGAATTGAAGCCCGGTAGCGGAATTTGCACTCTCCATTTTTCGTCAAAATCCCACTTGGCAGGCAACTCATTTCGGTTAGGCAACACCGACCCGCGAAACTGCGGCCAGTGTTGCGTTTCTTCTTCCAGAGCAACCGAGAGCGAAATCTCTTCGATATCAAGCTCCGGGCTTCGGGCTTCAGAGGCGGCGTTGAAAGCGGAACCTGAAGTCTGAAGTCCGAAATCTGACTCCTGACTCCTGAAGTCCGAAGCCCGGAGCCCAAAGAGTATCACGCACAACACAAGCAACCCGCAGATCGAAAACACCAGAATTTGCCTGCGTTCCTGTTCTGGTGAAACCGTGTTTTGTTCGGGGATTTTCAACACCGGCGCAAAGAGAAACCGCTCCAAGCCCGTCTGAGCGCAAAGCAGAAAAAAAGCGACGCCTAATAATAAAAACCCGTGCGCCCGGTGGTCTTGCGTTTGAAAATACGTCGCGCGATACAGGTAATCGAAGTCGCGCACCGTTTGCGCCAGTTCCGGATTGTCGAGGTCTTGCAGTTTCAGTTCATCCAGTTGGGACAACCCGGCGTTCAAAACCTGCCGGCTCCGTAGCGCGTCGTGGGTCATCAGGCCGCCTAAAACCAGGATAAACGTCAGCGTCACCCATTGCATGAACCGCAATGTTTGCCGAATGGAAATGTTTTTTTTCATGTTTGTTTTTCAGCAAGAAGTCAGGCGGCGGAAGGCAGGATGACGTTATTCGTTCATTTTCGCAAGTTCCCGGGCGATCTCGCAACGCTGGCGATAAAGGGTTTCAGGATTCCTCGTAAAATCCGTCAGCGACGTCGTCACGGGAAGGCAATACTCCCGGCCAATATTCACGGAGCCTTTTTTCTCGCCAAGCTGATCAAGGTATTCATAGTCTTCAAAACCGTCCCGCAGATTGGCCAAGCGGATACTGCCAATCGGCTGACCATCTGTTCCCGCGTAAATCAGGATGCCATCGCCGTAGATGGGAATTGACTCGAATGATTCGACTGACCATTCCAGGAACGGTCCCCGGCTTGCATCAATGGGAGTATTATTCGCCCGATGCCAGATATTGACCCCCCAATACAAGAGGCCGTCCATTTTCTGGTGGTACGCCTGCCACGGAAACACACGGGATTCAATCAACGGAAACCGGCACATGATATTGGCATACGGGTAACGTGGACCGCAACAGATGTACGACCAAACCTGCATTCCGGCTTCCCGGCATTTTTCCGCTTCATCGAAATGATAAGCCGGCGTCAACGGGCACATCCAGTCGGTATGAAGTGACTTCATTCCGAGAATATCCTGCGTGATATACGATGTCGTGAGCGTTGACACCTCCGGAAAATGCTCTTTCACCATCCCGAAAAAGTCGGTCATGATTTCGGCATAGTCCTCTCCCCGTTCGTCAAAGGTGTAAATGTAGGCTTGTTCGGAAAGTCCTCGTTTCCGCAATTCCTCAATGTACGGTTTGAGTTTTGCGAACATTGCCTCCTTGAATTCGGGCGTATAAATCTCCGGCAGTGAATTGCACACCCACGTCCTTCTGCCGCGATCCTCGACCATGTTCAGGATGTTGAACGCCCCGAGTCCGCGTCCACGGTAATACTCCAGTTCCTCGAGGACAGGCAGCCGGGTGCGGGAAATGTCCCCTTCCGGCGTCAAACGATGTTTCAGCATAAAATCGCCATAGCGTTTGCGCAACTCCGGCGTGGTTGGCCGCATGTTGTAAACCTGTTCCAGATAGCCGTCCATCAGGGCGAACGCGTTTTTCAGATGTCCTTCATCGGCAAGTTCGATGTTCCAGACGGTCACGACCAGCGGGATGTCCGTTTTCGGAGCGTTTTGCGGAATCAGCGAAATCGTCCCGTGATACACTCCCGGCTCTGTTTCCTTCGGGGCAAAAACGGTGATCCAAACCGGTTGCGTTTGTCCCGCCGGAACATCAAACCGCTCCACCGGCAGAAGCGGGTCAGGCCACCAGCCGGGGAGACCTTCGGTCTCTTTCGGGTGCGGCGTAATCCGGTCGGCACGGACAAATCCCACCTGCTTCCAATCGAGATGTTTGCGATCAATTCGAACGTCGGGGTGATCCTTCAAAACCAGGTCGGAACATTCGACGGTGACATCCTTCAAATCCACCGGGGAAAGCATACCAATCTGGAAACTTTCATATTCATTGCGAGCCAGTTCGAGAGAAACGGTTGGCGAACCCAGACGGCGGCGAAGTTCGGTTTTTTCTTCCGCAAGATTGTCGCCGCTGGGAATTTCCGTGGCGTCATCGGATTTGACGCGCGGCAGACTGTAAGGAAAAATACGCTCCATGGAGGTCGTTGTCCAGACACAGTATCCCCGGCCGCCATCGCAGGGATTCGTATCCACAAGCTCCATTGCCGTAGCGGTTTCACCGCCGGGTCGGGAAAAATGGGCGGCCACAAGACGCGGTCGAATGGTTTCGTCCGCAGGATGAATCAACAAAGCGGGTGTTTCCGTGTGCGATGAAATCTGCGTTCCATCGGCTTCCTGAAGTGATATTGATCCCTTCAAATCATGCTCGAACATGCCCGGCTTGGCAAAAGCGGCGACACTGCCCTGGCCGAACAGTCCTCCGATGGTCTGGATTCGTAACGGTGACAAAGGGTGCGGCCCGACAAAAATTTCATCGAACCAAACCGTGCCTTCGCTTTTGCGAAACAGGAGAAAGGTTTGGATGGAGCGAATCGGTTTTTCCGGGAAAAATGAATGCGTACCCGACCGAAAATCATAATCGCCGGCCGGAAAGGATGCGGCCATTCCCCAGAGCGGCGTCCCGTCGTCATAAAAAACATCAAGAAACAAGGAACACTGGTCATTCACTTTCGTCGTCCGGCTGCGGCACTTGGCCGAGAGTTGAATCGGCAATTTCAACGGCGGGTCGAATGTGATCACCTGACGGACTTGGACGGATTCGCGTGCCGGCGTGGCCTCAAGGCGGAACGTATCATTTTCTCTTGTCACGCCGTTATTGCCGGCAAGGTTCCAGCCGGACAACGTGACTTTGTATTCCTCGTTTCCTATCGTCATGATTTTTGTGAAGCCGTCCTGCAAGGCGATGGATTGCCCCACGGGCGGAGCGAGAAAATTCTGATCGTTCTGCAAGATTTGGGCTTCAAGCCATGAGAATCTCCCGCACAGAAAAATGACAAGGCTGAAACACAGTGTCGAAATGATTTTGAATAGTCCGGTTTTGTTCATTTTTATGCTCACTGTTTGATTGAAATGGGAAAAAACTGACGATAGCCGCCTGGCACGGCATGGCCGCAAACATAAAGATCAAGCCAGTGCATTATGAAGTTGCTCAAAAATAACACGACCGCCCTGGCTCGTGCTAAATGACAAACATATCATCGGACAAATTCATGCTGACGCCTTTTGCGACCGACTCGTCCACGGCCCAGGCCAGGACGTGCGAGGCAAAGGCGAGTTCACCGGGACAGTTCGGCGGTTCGCTACCGAACACCGCGTTGACAAAATTTTCGACGTGCAAACGAAACACGGAGTCCGGGCGTTCCATGGGAACGAGGTACGTCACGACGTTGCCCGTTTCACGAACGCGGATCAAATTGGGGTCTTCCCCCTCGGCGGCCACGTTCATTTTCTTGAGGTCGCCGCGCCGGAGAAATTCGTTCCACTTGGCCAGTCCCGGCTCGGCAAACACGCGAAACTCCTCCACGCTCATCGACGTTTGCAGCGAACCCGACGTGCCGAAGAGATGCTCAAACGGGAGCCGTCCGCCGCCGCTGGTGGTCGTCCAGACGCGTCCGATTCCGCGCACGAGCCCCTGCGGAAAAGGATAAGTCAACAGGACGGACGCATTGTCGTGGCAATCGCCGAACGTGAAGTGGTCATGGCCGCCCGACGCGTGAAGCTGCGAAGGCCGCACGCCGAAAAACCATTCCAACACGTCGAACTGCTGGGAAAAATACGTCGCGCAGGGACCGCATCCGTATTTGCGGTACTGTTTCCAATTGCGGTATTCGCTCATCGAATTGTAGCCGTATTTTGCCAAAAACTCCGGCGACATCGTGTCGCGTTCCGCCCAGATCAGTTCGGAATGCACGCGGCGATTGGCCTGTGTCTCGAAATGCGTGACTTCGCCGAGCAACAGGTCGAGTGATTCCGGCGAGACCAGTTTCTCCGCCGCGTGACGATACCGGGGATCGCTCCGCCGTTCGTAACCGATCTGGAGCAAAGTCCCGGTACTCCGCGAGGTGCGAATCATCTGCCGGGCTTCACCGGCATTCGTGGCCATGGGCGATTCACAATAGACATGCAAACCGGCGTTCATTGCGGCAACGGCCTGACCTGCATGGACGAAATCCGGCGTCGCGAGGATCACGGCGTCGAGATTCGCACGTTCGGTTTCGAGCATTTCCGCGTAATCGGTGTAGGCCGAAACCTCAATGTCCTCCGATTCCAGGTAAAATTTCGCGGAATTTTTGGCGGAAGTCAGGATGTCGCAAACGGCAACAAAACGCAAGTTGGGAATTCTGAGGCAGGCATTGATTAACGCCCGCCCTTGCCGTCCGCACCCGGCAATGGCAACCCGGAGTTGCTTGCCCGTCGATGAAACGGCAACATCGTCCCCCAAAATCGGCGACACCACAAGCCCGGCTCCCAGTGTCATGCCCGTCGAAATAAAATCACGTCGTTTCATGGTATAATGATGTGTAAGAGGTGAAAGGTCTCAATTCGAATCATAATTTTCCACAGCGCGCCGGATGGCCGAAAGGTTGGCATTGGGCGTTTTCATGGGAATTGCACATTCCGGGGAAATCAGCCTGATTCCGGCGTCCAGCAGGCCGGTCACTTCTTTTTCCACGTCGTCCGGCGTTCCCCACAACAGCGTCTTGTTGCTCAACCCGCCTGTCAGGAGGAGGTTTGGCCCGGCTTCTTTCAGTGCTTGCTGCGTATCGTTCAGGGAATCAAAATGAAATGCGTCAAAACCCGCTTCGGCGAAATACCTGATTCTGTCCAAGGTTCTGCCGCAGGCGTGTAAAATGACAGGGCCGCTCTTTTTGAAGAGCGTTTGAAAGATGCGTTTTTGCACAGGCAGCAAAAATTCGGTGTAGGCAGAGGGGCTGCACATATCGCCGCTGGCGTGGTCGCACCAAAGAATCATATCCGCGCCCGCCGCGAACTGGGCTTCGGCAAACTGGATTCCAACATCCGTAAAGACTTCCAGGAAGCGTCTTGTTTTATCCGGGTCAAGTTTTGTCCCCACCAAAAATTCTTCCGTCCCGCACATATTGTAGGAGGTCGTCCACGGACCAAACACTTTACCGGTAATCGCCAACGTGTCTCCGTAGCGTTTTTTCAGGAGCCGGATCGCGTCCAAAACGACTTTCGTTTCCGGCCTCTCCAAAAAATCATCGGGCATGGCAAACTGCTCAGGTTCGCTGATCGGGTGTTTCGTAATCACCGGCATGAAATCCCCGCTTCGCCAATCGACTTCCGCCCCCAGTGCCGCCGCCGAGTGAACGATGCTGAATTTCGGCATGACGGAATCAAAACCGCACAGTTCATGCGCTGCCGCCGCCGCGACCGCCATCTTTTCCGCGTCAAGATGCACATCCGGGCATTGTAGCCCCAGCGCGTCCATGCTGTCGGTCGTCAAAACGGAGGTGAGATTGATGACAGCCGCCCTGTCCGTTTCAAGCCCTTGAAATACGGCCAGGACTCTTTCGCGAGCGTTCATGTGGTACTCCGTTGATATTCAAAATGCCCTTTTGTACGACATGCAACCGAGGCATTACGGTCACACCGTGATTGCTGTTCGTTTTTCACCACGAAGTCACGAAGAACCACAAAGGGGTTTTTAAGGTGGGTGACCGATCTCCGAGCGGTCATGGCATGATACCTTTATACCTCATTTCCTCAAGAAAACAACCAGAATGGAGTGCAAAGCGCAGAATGCAGAGTGCAGAATGCAGAATGTAAAGTGCAAAGTTCAAAACGCAAAGTTCAAAGTGTTTTTTGCTCTGCACTCCTCACTGGCCACTCATTCTGCATTTCTGTCAAATTCTGCCCTCTTGTCGCCGTTTTCCTCACCTTTATCTGTACTTATGCCCATTTATCTTGGTTTTTCGGAAAATGTCGCCAATTTTACCGAATTTACCAGCTATTCTGCCATTCGCCACTCAAAACTTGATCGCGCCGGGATGAACGTTGAACAAATCTGGATAAACGTTGATCGCGCCGGGATGAACGTTGATCAAATCTGGATGAACGTTGAACAAATCGGGATGAACGACGATCGCGCCGGGATGAACGTTGATCAAATCGGGATAAACGTTGATCGCGCCGGGTTGAACGTTGATCAAATCTGGATAAACGTTGATCGCGCCGGGTTGAACGTTGATCCAATCTGGATAAACGTTGATCGCGCCGGGATGAACGTTGATCAAATCTGGATAAACG
>Ga0099364_10011144_pt1 | contig 12305 bp, 9 predicted proteins | sample TergutTh196P3_FD_73070 | JGI IMG/M metagenome (GOLD analysis project Ga0099364, IMG submission 73070) | Microcerotermes parvus P3 segment gut microbial communities from Pointe-Noire, Republic of the Congo - Th196 P3 | ecosystem: Host-associated > Arthropoda: Insects > Digestive system > Gut ...
TAATCGGTGATGCGGCGCAACCGCCCCGCAAGCACTGTGTTGTCCTTGTTTTTCGTTTCGTTGACAAACCGGCCATCCTCCATGGCGAAATATTGAAAGTCGGAAATCAAACAGGAAATCAAATTATGCGCGTTTTCGATGACCCTATGTTCATACTGATGTCTTTTTTGCAAAACTTCCATCATGATCCGCGCAAGGATCTCCCGAAAAACCTCCAAGCTCTCATCCGTTTCCTTGTCCGTGTTCGTCACAAAGAAGCAGTTTCGCAAATCGTCGCTATACTGCGCAAAGTAGGAGGTGTCCAGTTGCAGCAGCAGCACCATGTTGTCTTCTTCCGTCCTGTAGAAGCTGTGAATTTCATTGTCGTTCAATACAAAAACATCCCCTTGCTTCAGACAGAACGTATAGTACCCGTTTTTCAGAAAAACAGAACCCGCCAAAACATAGACCACTTCAAGGTCGTCGTGAAAATGAATCGGATATTCTTCCATGTTGGCCACAATCATGTTGATGGGCAAACCGTCTTTGTAAAAACACTTTTCTTTCAGCATGGCATCCCCGCCTCTTCGACAGATATTATGTAAACCATTTGTTCGTGTGTCGGCGAACAATTTTCAACAAGCGCGAAGCGGTTGCTTCTATCGCGTTCCGCCGCTTTTCCACAGCCGATTTTGAATTGCATACAATTTTGTCCACGATTGCCTGTGGATAATACTATTTTTACCAGCCGTTGAAATTTCAACCGTTCTTAGCCGTGTCTTTTTTTGCCGCCGACAAGTTATCCACAATGTCTGAACATTACAAATTCGCAGTTATGCGATTGCTCCGATGGCTAAATTCTGCGCATCAACGGCCGCAATGTCGTGTCATCCGCTCGATTTTGTCCCGCAACGCTTCGGTGAGCATCCCCGACGTCATTCGGAAACACCAGTTCCCCTCCGCGCTGGCCGGTTTGTTGATGCGCGCCTCGCCGCCAAGCCCAAGCCAATCCTGTATCGGGATGATGCAGATTGCGGAAACGCTCGCCATACAGGAACGAATCATCGCTTCTGTTAGGGATGCGCTTTCCGCCACGCCCAAGTATTCCCGCGCGAAGTTGATTTCAGCCGCTGTCGCCGTCCGCTCCCATTCCGGCGTCGTCGGATTGTCATGGGTGCCGGTGTACACCACCGAGTTTCGCTTGTAATGATGCGGCAAATACTCGTTGTCCCCGTCCGCGTCAAAGGCGAACTGCAACACTTTCATGCCCGGAAAACCGCTGCTTTCCAAAAGCCACCGCACTTCGGCCGTCAAAAATCCAAGGTCTTCCGCGATGATCATATACTTTGGCAGCGCCCGTTGCACCGCGTCAACGAAATCCCTTCCCGGTCCCCGTTTCCATGCGCCCGTTGCCGCCGTTTCGCTGTCGACCGGGATGGCATAATAGCTGGAAAATCCTCTGAAATGATCGATCCTCACGGCGTCAAACAAAACCCGCGCATGTCTGAGCCTGCTCGTCCACCAGTCAAAATGCGTTTCCTTGTGGGCTTTCCAGCGGTACAAGGGATTGCCCCAAAGCTGCCCGTCGGCGTTGAAATAGTCGGGGGGGCAGCCCGCGACAGCCGAAATCCACCCGCTTCGATTCAGTTGAAAGAGTTTCGGGTGCGCCCACAAGTCCGACGAATCCGGCGCCACATAGATGGGGATATCCCCGATGATGCGGATATTCCGTCGGTTGGCATAGGTTTTCAGCTTTTCCCATTGCTCAAAAAACAGGAATTGCAGACAGGACCAAACGTGGATTTCGCGCGCAAATTTTTCCTCCGCAAACCAAAGCGCGACTTTTTCCCGGCGGCGCAGTTTCCCCGGCCATTGCTGACAGGGGGTCATGCCAAACGCCTCTTTGAGGGACATAAACAGCGCATATTCTTTGAGCCAATAGGCGTTTTCCTTGCAAAACGCGCGAAACGCTTCGTCGTCCGGCGCGATGGCTTCGACGGCTTTTCGCAACAGGCCAAACCGGTGTGCATACAGGTTCCCATAGTCGATTGTACCCGGCTGGTCTGTCAAGCCGGACGCGGAAAGGTCCGTTGGACTGAGCAGCCCTTGCGCCACAAGCAAATCAAGGTCAATAAAATACGGATTGCCCGCGTGTGCGCTAAAGCTCTGATACGGGCTATCGCCGTAACCGGTAGGCCCGATGGGGAGCATTTGCCAATATTTCTGTCCTGCGGCATGGAGAAAGTCGATAAAGTCATAGGCTTCTTTGCCCATCGTGCCAATGCCGTGGGGTGACGGCAAGCTGAAAAGCGGCATCAAAACACCGCTACCCCGCACGATGCCGCCGCTCGGTCCTACGCCCCCGCTCATGCTTCTGCCATCGCTTTCAAATCGGGGCTGATGATCAGTTCACACCCCGTGGCGGCCACCACATCCTCCGTCGTAAAGTCCGGGTGCAGCTCCGTCAAAAGGACGCCCTTGTCCGTGATTTCCATCACGCCCATTTCCGTGATGATCAGATTGACGACGCCGACCGCCGTATACGGGAGGGTGCACGCTTTCAAAATTTTGTGTGCGCCCTTTTGCGTATGCTGCATCGAAATGATGACTTTTTTGGCGCCGACGACGAGGTCCATCGCACCGCCCATGCCCGGCACCATCTTGCCCGGCACGATCCAGTTGGCCAGGTTGCCCTTTTCGTCAACTTCCAGTGCGCCGAGGATGGTCGCGTCTACATGCCCGCCGCGCACGATGCCGAAGCTCGTGGCGCTGTCTAAAAACATCGCGCCCGGATTGACGGTCACATACTGCCCCCCGGCGTTGGTGATGTCCGCGTCTTCGCTGCCTTTTTCCGCCGCCTGGCCCATGCCCATCAAGCCGTTTTCCGACTGAATTACGATGGAAACGCCCTCCGGCAGATAGTTGGCCACCAAGGTGGGAAGCCCGATGCCCAAGTTCACCACGTCGCCGTTTTTCAATTCTTTGGCGACTCTTCTTGCGATTCTTTCCTTTATATCTGCCATGGTTTTTCACCTCCCACGATTGCGTTTACAAATATGCCGCTGGTCACGACATTGTTGGGGTGAATGTCGCCCACTTCCACAATTTCACACGCGCCGACGATGACGTAATCCGCCGCCGTCGCCATCAACGGGTTGAAGTTTCTCGTGGTGCCGTTGTATATCGTGTTGCCGAATTGATCCGTCACGCTCCCGCGCAGTAGCGCAAAGTCGGCTCGCAGCGGTTTTTCAAGCAGATACTCCCGCCCATCGACGCAAATCACGTCCTTGCCCTCCGCCACGATGGTTCCTACGCCGGTCGGCGTCAAGAAGCCGCCCAAACCGGCGCCCGCCGCCCGGATTTGTTCCGCCAGCGTTCCTTGCGGCACCAAGATACATTCCAGCTTGTCTTCCGGCACATCGGTGTTCATCCGCCGCGCCACTTCGGGGTTCAGCCCCACATGGGAGGCGATCAGCGTCTTCACTTGCCCGTTTACGATGAGCTTTCCAACGCCCCTGTCGGGCCATCCGGCGTCGTTGCAGATGATGGTAATCCCTTTGACGCCCTTTTTCACGAGCGCGTCGATGAGGTTTTCCGGCGTACCGCACGCCATGAAGCCGCCGACCATGATGCTGGCGCCGTCGCCAATACCGGCGATTGCCTCCTCCGGCGTTTTTATCTTGTTAATCAATCCCGTTCTCCTTTCCCTTTCTATCTCAACGATTTAGGCGGTGGAATTTTTTCGCCTCACCAGTTCCGTGAGGACAAACGACGCCACATGCTCCGCATAACTGAGCGGCCCAAAGCCCGCGTCAAAGCCCAATTCCTGCGCCAGCTCATGGGAGAGCCGGGGGCCGCCGCAAATGACGATCATCTTATCCCTGACCCCCTCCGCTTCCATCAGTTCGATCATGTTCGTCAGGTTTTGGATGTGCACATCCTTTTGCGTCACCGTCTGCGACACCAAAATCGCGTCGGCGCCGATTTCTATGGCTTTGGCAATCAGCGTTTCGTTTGGCACCTGGCTGCCCATGTTCACCGCTTCGATTCCTTTGTACCGTTCCAGGCCATAATGGCCATGAAACCCTTTCATGTTCATAATCGCGTCGATGCCCACGGTATGCGCGTCGGTTCCCGTGCTGGCGCCCACGATGATCACCGGGCGTTTGATGTGGTCCTCGATATACTTTTGGCACTGTTCCCGGTCCATGATATCGGTCTCCACCTTGGTGACTTTGATGCTCGTAAAGTCGATGGTGTGGCGGCACTTGCCGTACACGATGAAAAACGTGTAACCGCCGCCCATGTCCTTGGAATAGACGGCGCTCGGTTCGTCAAGCCCCATCTTTTTCGCAAGCTGCTTCGCCGCTTCGGCGCCCTCGTCGCCGTAGGGTACGGGGAGGGTAAAGGCCACCTCCACCATGCCGTCGTTCATCGTGTCGCCGTATGGTTTTACCTTTGTCAAATCAACCGTGCTGATTGGCGCATTGGTGCTTGTCATGCGTTCTCACCTCCCAACATCATCGCAATAAAGGGATTGAAATACTGCGCGTCCTTTGCGCAAACGCCGGCCAGCCCCTTGCCGCCGGTTCTGGATCGCTTGACACCGCCGAATTTCCCCTGCTCCAAGGTGGCGAACAGCCCCTCTTTTTCAATCGTGTGCAGCAACTCGTTCGCGTCACGCAGCACATCCTGCGCCCGCTTTTGGATGACGCCGTCCTTTTTGAACTCGATTTCCCCGCCGAGGTTCCGCGCATTGTTGAAGATGTAGGAGGCGTTTTCAATGGCCAGATAGCGATCCTGCATATGGGGCGTGTGAATGGCTTCCGTGAGCATTCCCAAAAGCTGCAACGACTGCCCCGACCACACGGCAATCAAGTTAAACAGCGCATCCTGCACATGCCCGAAGAAAATGTTGCCGGTCTTGAATTTCGTCGGCGGCATGTACTTGAGCGCTGCGCGGGGGAAGATTTCTTTCGCCATAATCGCCTGTGCCAATTCATACAAAAAGCCGTCTTCAATGGACGGATCCATTTCAAAGGCATGGCCAAGGCCCATCTGTTCTTCTTTGATGTTTGCAAGCACCGCGAATTGCTCGTTGATGAACTGGGAAGCCAGCACCGTATGCGCTTCTTCAAAGGCGTCTGCGGTCGTCAAGTAGTTGTCTTCCCCGGAGTTGAAAATGATGCCGCAATACCCGATGATGACGCGGGAAAAGAATTGATCCACCAGCGTCCGCTGCATGTTGATGTCGCGGAACAGGATGCCGTACAAGGCGTCGTTCAACATGACGTCCAGCCGTTCCATCGCCCCCATCGCCGCAATCTCGGACATGCACAGCCCCGAAGAATAATTGCACAGCCGGATGTAGCGGCCGGCTTCCTCCCCGGCCTCGTCCAGCGCTTTGCGCATGATTCTGAAGTTTTCCTGGGTGGCGTAGGTGCCGCCAAACCCCTCCGTCGTCGCCCCGTAAGGCACGTAATCCAGCAAGCTCTGGCCCGTCGTGCGGATGACCGCGATGATGTCCGCGCCCTGCTTGACAGCCGACCGCGCCTGCAAGACATCTTCAAATATGTTGCCCGTCGCGACGATCACGTACAAGTAGGGCCGCTTGCCCTCTCCAATCTTTTCCAGATATGCCTGCCTTTTTTCCGATTGCTGCCGGATTTTGGCCAGGGAGGCGCGGACAATCGGCATCACTTTCGCCTCGGCCTCCTGCGCATCCGCAAGGGGCAGTTTGGTGATTTCCAGTTCTCCGGCGGCGGCCTTTTCCGCAATTTCCTGCGGTGAAAGCCCCGTCTGGATCATCGCATTCCCAATCCAATAGGCCATGCCCCTTGGCAGCCCGCCGGCGTCCTTTACCTGGTCCACTAAGACGTTCGGCAGGGGGGTCTGCACATCGTCAACCCCGTCCACGCCCAGCAGCCGTGTGACCGTCCGTTCCGTACTCGCCGTCGTATGCTTGTCAATAAAATCCTGCATGTTCCGGGCGATACCGGCCGCGCATGTGCGCGCTTCCGCGATGAGTTTCGGGTCAAGCCCTAGTTTGCTCACGATTGTTCCCTCCTTTTATCAGGTGATTTTTTGCTTATGGGGTTTTTAGAGGCCCCTTATAGGTATTTTTTTGCATTTTCGATGATTGCCCCGTCTATGCCCAGCATTTTTGCAATATTCAGCGCATCCCGGGGCACTTCCTCGCACGCTGCCGCCTCCCGTAGCCGATAGTCCATGTGTTTGGCGATAATCTGAATCCGCTCCCGCTTGCCCGCATACCGCAGTTCCTTGTTCAGCTTGTCAAAATCGACGCCGGCCAGGCCGACGACCTGCATGTTTTTCATGCCGCCCGTCACTTCTTCTTCGCCGCACACGTCAAAATGCGTCGTAAGCACGCTGATATAGGGTTTCCCTTTCAGATAGGCCATCACGGCCTTAGTCAGTGCGCTACCCTCTGCGGGGTTTGTGTCGCTCGCCATCTCGTCAATCAGCAGCAGGGAGCGGTCGCCACTGTTGTCCAGCATATCCCGAAGGGTTTCCATTTCGCTCCCAAAGCCGGACAAGCCTCGATCCAGAGATTGATCGTCGCCAATGAGCAACTGTATATGCGCGGACAACCCGACGGCTGCTTTTTCACATGGCACGAAAAAGGCGTTTTGCGTAAGCAGGCTGATGAGGCCGATCAGCTTCAGCGACACGGTTTTGCCGCCCATGTTGGCGCCGGTCAAGCAGGTCACGCCGGCGGCTAAGGTCAAATCCACCGGGCAATACGCCGTGTCTTTCGCACGCAGCGCATCTTCCACTTGCAGATGCCGCCCTTTTGTAATGGCCAGCGCGTGTTCCGCCGCGATTTCCGGTATGACGCAGCGATGCGCCAGCGCATACGCCGCTTTCGCGGCGGCGACATCCCAGGCGCCGATGCGCGCACAGCTTTCCAGCAACGCCTTTTCATGCTGCGCGATTTCGCCGGACAAGACTTCCCGCACGGCCAGTTCTTCTTCTTCGATGATGGCCGCCGCCGCGTCGGCTTCCGCACGCAGCCGGTCGATGTCTTCCGTGTCCTTGATCGCAAAGGTGACGGACGTGTAATCCTCATCGACGGAAACCAGTTCCGGGATGGCCCGCGCTTGTTGCAATTCTTCCGCGTTTGCTTTTGAAATCACGCGCTCAAACTTCGGCGTCAGCGCGAGGCCATGCCGCTGCGCGATGATTTCTTTTTGCTTCTTCCGCGCCGCCCGGATGGTGTTTTCCGTTTCCCTTTTTCGTTTTCGCGCCGCAGTCAGCGCTTCCGAAAATTCGTCGTACAAGTAAAAGGCGTCCATCTTGTCGTTCCTCGGGTCGAGCCGCCGCAAGAGGGCTTTCGGCGCGACCGGCACAAAGTCCTCCGGCATGGCGAAGGGGGCGCGGGAAAAAAGATCCGCCATGGCGTCCATTTTCAGCAGTAAGCTCTTGATTTCAAACAACTCGACCACGCTCAGCGGGTCTTTGGCGGCACGGGTGATCGTTCCGCTGACGTCCTTTATTTCCATCAGAATCCGAGACAGCGCGTCGGTGCTTTTCGGATCGCTTTTAACAAAGGCAAGCGCCTTGTCCAGCTTGCCAAATTCCGCTTTCAACAGCCCTTCTTCCCCCGGAAAAAAAGGCGGCGTTTCTTTGATTCTTTTTTGGCCGAAAGGCGTCAGCACATTGACCCCGGCCACGACATAGTCGAATCCCGTTTCCTTTCTGGTCTTTGCGTTCGCGAGTCTTCTTTTCATGGCGCCTCACATTTTCACGTCAATAATTCGGACGCCCGGCACGGCGTTTCCCATGACTTCAAGGAGTTTTTCCCGTTCAAAGGCATACCCCTCCGGTGATACGGGGTTGACGGAAATCCCGGCAATCGTGATGTTGCGCAGGACTTTGACGCGCAGTCCTTTTTTGCGCAGCGCCTGCCATTCGTTTGCGCCCAAAAATATCTTGGTCGGATCGCCGGCCACAAAGGTGACTTGCGGCAGTTTTTTCGGGTTGATGTTTTGGAGGAGGTTGCCGGTCAGCGCCCCCGGAATATAGGCATACGCGGTGTCCGTCTCTATGGCGGCGCTGAGCACCGCACCGGCGCCCAGCCCCGTTTTGACATCCAGTTCCACCGCCTTGCCTTTGCCGACGAGGGTGATTTTCTTTTTTTCCTTAAATAGCGCCCTTGCTTGTTCATCGTCTAATACCGATAAACGATATAGCCCGGCGACATGCGCGGTTTCCTCCGCCACCTTTTGGATGTTCCGCGAAAGCACCGCGCCCGTTGCAAGGATAATCGCGTCGGAGGTTTCCGGCGCCGCGATGGATTTCCTGTCCACCGCCCCGTCGATGAGCACCATTTCCGCGCCAAATCGCAGCATATCGCCGGTCATCGTCCGATGTTCCGACGTCAAGACGGGGCCCGCGACCTGCACCTCCCCGCCGTCAACGACCCTGCACAGCAGCACCTGCCCGAGGGCCGTATAGTACTGCGTCGCCCGAAGAATCTCAAGCCCCGCGGACGCGCTTTCAAACAGGCCCGTCGGCACGCTGACGATGGTGCCCGGGTACAGATAAATCGATGGCTTATCCGTACCCGTCACAAGGTCGATGGATTCTCCGTCCCGGCCCGTAGAGGTGACGCCGATGGGGAGATTCTCGTCCGCCGCTTCCTCAATCAAGTGGTTCAGCGTCGTCGTCTTGCCCGCGTTCTTCGCCATGCCCACGACGGAAATGGTTTTGTATGCGCTTTTCAAATCAGCAAGAAGCGCCATCTTTTATTTGTTTCTCTCGTGCCGCAGCAGATTTTGCGGTTCCATGGACACTTGCCGGCCCTGCATCAGCCCCGCCACGCCCTCGTAGTGGTACTCTTTCTTGCCCGTGCAGTAATCGCACACACAGTCCATTTCCGGCAAGTCCACCGGTTCCGTATACGTCGTGATCACGCCCTCGTAATTTCTGAGGATGACCTTCGCCGGTGCCTGCGAGATGATGTACTGCGGCATGACCGGAATTTTTCCACCGCCGCCCGGCGCGTCCACAACGAACGTCGGCACGGCATAACCCGATGTATGCCCGCGCAGGCTTTCGATGATTTCGATGCCCCTTGACACCGGCGTGCGGAAATGTTCGATGCCCGTCGTCATGTCGCATTGGTAGATGTAATACGGCTTCACCCGGTTCGCCACAAGGCTGTGCACCAAATCCCGCATGATGTGCGGGCAGTCGTTGACGCCCCGGCACAGCACGGATTGATTACCCAAGGGAATCCCGGCGTCCGCAAGCTTCCGCAGCGCTTCTTCCGCGTCCGGCGTCATTTCTTTCACGTGGTTAAAATGCGTGTTGAGCCAAATCGGATGGTATTTTTTCATCATGTTGACCAGGTCGTCCGTAATCCTTTGCGGCATGACGACCGGCGTTCTGGAACCAAGCCGCACGATTTCAACGTGGGGGATTTCTTTCAGCCGCCGGATGATGTCTTCAAGCACCCGGTCGTTGACGCACAGGCAGTCCCCACCGGACAGCAGCACATCCCGAATCACGGGCGTGCGCCGGATGTATTCGATGCACGCGGTGATGTCGTCCTGACTCCTGGCCGCATCCATTTCGCCCGCCAATCGTCTTCTGGTGCAATGCCGGCAATACATGGAGCATTGGTCGGTGATGAGGAACAACACCCGGTCGGGGTATCGATGGGTCAATCCCGGTGCCGGGGAATCCGCGTCTTCGTGCAGGGGGTCGTCCATATCCGCCGCGCCCCGGTGCGTTTCCGCCAGCACCGGCACCGCCAGCATCCTGATGGGGCATCGTGGGTCGTCCGGGTCCATCAGCGAGGCGTAATACGGCGTGATGCCGACGCGGAACCCGTGCATGACCTTCGCAATGTCTTCCTTTTCTTGTGCGCTTAGGTTGACGACCTGCGCAATTTGCTCAACCGTCGTCAATCGGTTAGAAAGTTGCCATTTCCAGTCGTTCCACTGCGCTTCCGTCACGTCTTTCCAAAGGGGTATTTCTTTCCAATTTCTGATTGTACTCATTTTTTCTCCTCCTTCGTGCGCTTCATTATTACGCATACAGTTCTGAAAACAACTTTCGGAGCGGTTCACATTCGCGCAAAATCTGCATACTGATTTCTGCGTGGCCTTTCGTATAGCCGTTCCCTACGATCATGTTCACGTCTTTTCCGACGCCCTCCGCCCCCAGCGCCGCTTTCGTGAAGCTCGTCGCCATGGAGAAGAAATAGACGGTTCCACCGTCTTTACACGCAAGAATGGAACCCATTTCGGTGTTCTCGATGTTGACGCAGTTGATGACAACGTCGCACAATTGACCGTCTGTGAGTTCCATAATCTTGTTGTATGTGCCGACGGCGTCGCAGGTGTCGTAGGAAAAATACGCATCCGCAAGACCGAGACTTCTGGCCCTTTCCGTCGATTTTTCCGAGCGGCCGCCGATGCAGATGACTTTTCCCGTGACGCCCGCTCTTTTTTTGGCCTCGTACAGGCACAGCAGCCCGGATTTGCCGCCGCCGCCAACAACCAGCACGGTGTCGCCCGGTTTGACAAGCCTGGCCGTCTGCGCCGGTGCACCCGCCACGTCCAACACAGAAAGCGCCAACCCCGGCGGCATGTCTTCCGGCATCTTGGCATAAATGCCACTCTGGAACAAAATGCCTTTCCCTTTGATATCCACTTGGTCGATGTCCGGCCGAATGTCGTAAATCTCGTCGATGGTCAGCGGCGTCAGCGACAAGGAGACGAGGGTGGTGACTTTGTCCCCGACCTTCAAATCGCCCACATACGCCGGCCCAACTTCTATCACGGTTCCGGTCAAGACGCCGCCGGAGCCGGTGACGGGGTTCTTGTGCTTGCCGGCTTTCGCCACGATCCCTTTCATGATTTTTTTGATTTCTTCCAAATCGCCTTTTGCCTGGTCCTTGATCTGTGTAAACGACGCCGAATCTACGTTTAGTGTCTGCGCTTCGATGAGCACTTCGTTATCATAAATTTCCATGGTGTTGTCGATGACGTCTGCCGGCTGGGGCAAAACGCCTTTGGGGGAAATGACTCTGTGTGTTCCATACGGACATCCTTTTTTCATCTTTCTTTTCCTCCTTTTGGTTTTATTGCTCCATCAACTTAAACATTGCGTGTTTTTAGTTGGGGGAGTAATAGCTTCTTGCAGTATCGCGCCGGCGACCAACGTTGTGCGCCCAGCGGTCTTTGCCGTGAAACGCCTGCGGCGTTTTCCGGCACACCCTATTTTACCATGGTTTTCCCGAAATACCAACCCTAAATAATGCAGAATGGGGGGCAATTCGCAATTCACAATGCACAATTCACAATTCGAGGGCGGGGGTGGGGAGCAATTCACAATGCACAATTCACAATTCACAATTCACAATTCGGAGACTGGGAGGGGAATTCGGGAAATATTGTATAAAACATTGCCCGCGAAGTAAAAAGATGGTACATTAAACCGGTGAGCAAAAAAATCTGCTTTTCGAAGTATCCAAATAAAGGAGGGGTCAAATGGTGATGCCATTGATTGAAATGCTCCGTGCGCCGGACGGCGCTTTGCTTCAAGTGGCAAGGTTTGAGCCGGGCGGCACGCCGAAAGCCGTCGTCCAAATCCTCCATGGGTTTGGCGAACACATTGATTCCTACCGGGCACTTGCGGCGTTTTTTGCCGAACACAATTATGCTTGTGTGATTCACGACCAGCGAGGCTTTGGCTCGATGCCGGATAAGACGGAAAAGCAACGTGCGGCCACCCAGGGCGTCGTCGCCGATTATACGCTTTTTCTAGACGACGCCGCCCTAATCCGCACATACATCGGCGCTTGGTACCCCGGCCTACCCGTCTTCTTGTACGGGCACAGCATGGGCGGGAACATCGCCATCAGCTATCTGCTCAGACAGGCGCAATGCGGGGGCAATTCAGCGTGCGAAACCCCGCAAAGCGGGGGCAATTTAGAGCGCGGGGCGCAGGCAAGCGGAAACGGGCAAGCGCGAAAGGCCCCGCAAAGTGGGAATGAACAGGCACACGGGACTCGTCAAAGCGGAATTAATTCAGAACGCGGAACACAGGCAAGCGGAAACGGGCAAGCGCACGAGGCCCCGCAAAGCGGGGACAAACCGGAGCGCGACACCCCGCAAAAAAGCGACCTTTCATACAGTAAGGTGATTTTGGAATCGCCGTGGCTGCGCTTGTACAAGCCGCCCGCCGCCCTGACCGTCGCGGCGGCCAGGCTAATCGGGCGGTTCAGCTACAAAGCCCCAATCGTCAGCCGCCTGCCCGCAAGCGACATTAGCCGGGGCGAAAAAAGAGCCGAA
>Ga0099364_10011145_pt1 | contig 12305 bp, 8 predicted proteins | sample TergutTh196P3_FD_73070 | JGI IMG/M metagenome (GOLD analysis project Ga0099364, IMG submission 73070) | Microcerotermes parvus P3 segment gut microbial communities from Pointe-Noire, Republic of the Congo - Th196 P3 | ecosystem: Host-associated > Arthropoda: Insects > Digestive system > Gut ...
CCCAGGGCGTCCGTCTCATATTGCGTCGTCGTGCCGTCCGGCAGCACGCGCCTTGCCAGCCTGCCCATAGCGTCGTAGGCGTAGCCCGTCGCCCCTGCGTCCGACAGCACCTTCTTCAGCCGCCCCGAAGCGTTGTACTCGTACTTCACCTAGCTGCCGTCGGGGTAGACCAGCTTCTCCCGCCGTCCCAGCGCATCCCAGGCGTACCCGACTTCGCTGCCTTCAGCGTCTTTCACTCGCCGCGCCCGTCCTAACGCATCCACCTCGATTTTCGTCGTGCCCAGCCAGTCCCGCATGGAGACAAGCTGGCGCAGGGTATTGTAGCCGAACTCCACCGTCTTGCCGTCGGCGTAGCAGACCTGCTTCAATTTGTTCACCCTGTCGTACTCATACAGCGTCTCCAGGCCGTCGCCGTCCAGCTTCGAGACCATGTTGCCCGCCTGGTCGTAGCCGTACTTCACTTCGCCGCCCAGCGGCGAGCGCACCGCAATCACCCTGCCCGCCCTATCCCGTTCATAGGCTGTGACCAACGCCTCCCGGCGCTTGACCCCGGACAGGGTATCGTCGAGCATCCGGTACTGCTCCATCTTCGTCAGCCGACTGGCCTTGTCATAGCCGTACTTCGTGCTGTAACCCAGCGCGTCGATCACCTCGATAATATCCCCTAACGGCGAATACCTATACTCCGTGGCGTTGCCCTTCTCGTCGGTGACCTTGATGATGTTGCCCACGGCGTCATAGGCGAACTTCTTGCTGTGACCCAGGGGATTGACGACCTCCGTCACCCTGTCCAGACAGTCGTAGACCAGTCTTGTCTCGTTGCCCAGCGCATCCGTGACGCTGACCACGTTTCCGTTTTGGTCATGCCCGTAGGTCTCGCTTTCCCCGCCGGGCAGCGTGACGCTTTGCAGCCTGCCGCCGGGGCTGTAGCCATACAGGCGGCTTTCCCCTGTGGCGTCGGTGATGCTTGCCGGTTTGCCCAGCGGGGTGTAGGTGACGTCCGTGCTGTGGCCCAATTCGTCGGTAAGCCGGACAAGCTGCCCCGCCAAATCATATTCCCGTTTCGCCGTGTTGCCCAGGGCGTCGGTCACTGCCGTCAGGTTGCCGCCCTTGTCGTAGGCCAGCTTCGTCGCCGCCCCATCCGGCTCGATGATCTCCACACGCCGATCCAGCGCATCGTACCTTATTTCCGTCCGCTCCCCCATCGGCGAAATCACGGCGGTCACGTTCCCCTTGGCGTCATGTTCGTAGCCTGTGGTATTGCCTTCTTCGTCGATGACCTGCACCACCCGCTGGTATTGGTCGTACACATACCGCACCGTATTGCCGTTGGGGTCGGTCACCCCTGTGATATTCCACATCAAGTCATAGGCAAATGCCGTGACGCCCCCGGCCTGGTCGGTGATTTCCTCCACCCGTCCGAGGTCATTGTACCGATACACAACGGCCCCCCCGTCGAAGTCGGTGATTCCCGTGACCTTGCCGGAAAGGTTGTACGCATACCTGCGCGTATCCCCCGCCGCATTGGTCACCGTCGAGATATCCCCCTTTGCATTGTAGGCAAACAACGTGGCGCGTCCCTCCGCGTCGACGGTCTTCGTCACGCGGTTTAAGCTGTCGTACTCGTAGCGCGTCACCCCGCCCCCGGCGTCGATGATGGCGGTGATGTTCCCCCGCCCGTCGTATTCGACGGCGTGTCCGCTGCCGTCCGGCAGGGTGATCCCCGTGACCAGTCCCCGGTCGTCGTGGGCAAAGCCCGTCTCCCGCCGCAGCGGATCCGTCAGCTTGATGAGGTTGCCTCTGGGGTCGTACTGAAAGACGGAGACGCCGCCATTCGGCGTGGTGATCTTTAGCGGCTTGTTTTGCTCGCTGTACGTCATGGCGGTGCTACCGCCCAGAGGGTCTGTCTCCTTCGTCAGGTTCCCCCGTCTGTCGTAGGAAAACCGCCGGGTATTGCCGTTGCGATCAACGTAAACCGTACGCTTATTTTGGATGTTGTAGTCGAAGCTTTCCTCGCTGTCTTCGTAGCGTATCTTCACGGTGCGGAAGTCTCCGTCCCGCACATAGGTCACCCGGTTGCCGTTTTGCTCGGTCGTGATTGCGCTCAGGGACATCTCGTCGTACTCCGTCGAAGCAAAGCCGCCGTCGGGGAAGCTTTGCTTTACGGTGCGGCCTTTGTGGTCGTACTCGTTGCGGATGGCGGTTATGCCCAGAGGGTTGACGACGCCCCTGATTTTTCCGTCCCCGTCGTATTCGTAGCGGTAGATTGCCCCCGACGGGTGCGTCGCTGATTCGAGCAAGCCCCTGTCGTATGTGTAGGTCACAGTCCGCCCCGTGTGGTCAAGAACCTGCGTAATCCTGCCTTTGCCGTCGTAGGAAAAAGTCAGGCTGCCACAGACATTGGACACCTTCGTCAGCAGTCCTTCGTCGGCATACGCCAAAACCGTCGCATTGCCGTTTGCGTCCGTCATGGAGACCAGTCTGCCCCGCGCGTCAAAAGCCCAGGCTTCCATCGTGGGCAGTGTCAGGCAAAAGCCCTCGCCGGCGCCATCGCCGGAGCCGACGCCGCCAGCATCAACGGAGCTGGAACCGTCACCCCGGCGCACCAGCACATTCTGCCGGTCGCGGGGAGCCTTGTAGCTGCCGTCTTCCTGGCGGTAGTATTCCTCCGCGTGGCCGTCGTCAAAGGCAATATAGACGCTTCGGCCTTCTTCCCGCAGCGTGATGTTGTAGTTGTGCGTCCAGCCCTTGCCCAGTGCGCCGCCGCCTGCGCTACCGCCGCCGTCATCGGCGCTCATGGCGTTGTAGAATCGCTTCAGCGCCAGCGGAAAGCGGCCCGGAACCTCGATATCCTCCTTAGAGTAGATGAAGTTGCCCGTCGCCATGTTCACCGGGTCGTTGCCGTAGGCGCAGGCCTGGTTTTCTCCCAGCATGTCCTCGCCGCTGTTTGCGCTTTCCCTGGCGGCGGCGTCCAGCGCTGGCTGCCCGGAGTCATAGGGTTCGATCAGTCCGCTGTATTTGCATACCAAAAACGACCCTACCGTGATGGCCTCCTCCAGCGTTTCACTGGCAGCGCCAATCAGAGTTGGCCGATGGGCGTTCTGCCACGGACCTACGATTACGGGCATACAGGGCGGCCCTTCCACCGTGCTTGCAAGCGGGCCCGGATACGGCCTGCCTGTGACCGGGTCAACCGTTTCCGCCTTCAACACGACGCTCCCCAACCCCTTTGGGCAGTTCGGTGAACGGCAGACGCCAAAGGGGGGGATATTGCCATATCCCTCGCCGGGTACGTTGTCCATAGCGTTCATCAATGGCGTGTCACCCATGTAGTAGCCGTGGCTGCGGGGCAGGTTCAGCATGCGGGTATGGCTGCCGTATCTGCATCGCAAGTGAGCGCCCCGTACGAGGTAGGGATAGTTGCCGCCACGCTCACGCCATGGCGAGAATTCGCCGACGCTCCCGTCGTCGCCGGAATCCGGCGATTGTGTACCACCTTCGCCGGACGTCGGTTCATCCGGCTTATACTGTGAGTTGACCAGGTCGTCAAACCGCTTGATATCCTCCTCGTTCAACGAATCCAGCGTTATTCTTCCGTTTTCCGGCTCTGTCATATTCTGGCCCTCCCGTGCGTCATTGCCGCGCGTTGGCGCGTTCAGAAGCGACGATTACTGCATTTGCAGGGTTCCGCCTTCGAAAGCGACATTCTTATTGAGAACGACCTTTGTACCGCCCACTGTGATGGTCACGCCGTCCGCGCCAACCAGATTAAAATCGGCCTGAGAAGTGACCATGGATATGGCCTCGTCCGACTTGAACGTGACCTTTTTTGCACTCTGGATAATGACTCCCTCGGCGTCATCGACCACGACCATCATATCCTTGTTGTTGGTCATGACAATTTTATCCGGGTATAGCGAGACTTCCTTGAGTTCTTTGTTGATCACTGTCTTTGTCTCCGGATGGGTACGCGGCGCGGCAAGCGGCAAAATCCCGGCTTCGGGCGATGCTGCGCCGCCGCCCATGCCCGGCGTGTCTACATTGACCGCGCTGATGGTATACGCCTGCGCTTCATGCTCGGATGGAAAATACAAGCGCAATTCGTCCCCGATTTCCGGCATGGCGTACCAGCCTGTGCCGTCGGGGGAAGAGTACACCGTGGAATAGGCGAACCATTTTGCCCCCGTGCCGTAGTCGTCGTTGTCTTCGTATACATGCACTTGTACCGTATCCTTCTGTACGCCGACGACCTTGCAGCCGAGAGAGGCGCCCACCATCCGGAAATTGTGGGCCTTTTTTGTTTTGAAGCCGGCGTCGGATTTCAGCGTGTAATAGTTTTCAAGCAACTGGCCTTCCAACACGGAATGGATGGAGAAAACTCGCAGATCGCGGTTTTTGAAGCGCACTTCCTCGCCCATGCGATAGACGGCCCTGTCTCGCACGATATAGTGCAGGGAATCGCCCTCGATCAGCCCGCTGACATGGTTGAGGGATTTGCTCACGTACTCTCCGACGCCTTTCATCACCCGATAATAAATCGGATCGATGGCCTTTGCAGAGGATTTTTCGGGAATCCCGAAAAAATATCCCACATTTCCGGATAAATAGTCCGGGATCACGCAAGTGTTAAAATGGCTGGCAAGGCGCTTGACGAACGCCCAGTCTGTTTCCTTAAACTGCACGACCAGATCGCCGATGGCGACGCCGTCGCCTTCGCGCATGGAGAACGCATAATCCTCGTAGTAGCCAAGCGAGGACAGTACATTCCGATACGTAAGCGCCGCATCCTGATAGGTGCGGGTGCGCTCGGTGACGTCCATCTGCCGCGTGGCTGAGACAAGCTTCAATTCCATGACTTTCAGCCTGTTCGTCTTTGTGACTTCCATATCGGCGATCAGTCCGGTAAACAGTACGCAAGCATCTTCCGCACCGTCCGTCTGGGCAATACTTACAGGGAGGTCTGATCGGGCAAGCGAAAGATATTCGCCTTCTTTTTCCTCCTCGATGACAAAACGAATACTGGCGGAAGCATGTTCATTGGGGGATACCTTGATATCCACAGCTAAGACTTCGAGCGCGTCAAAGGGGGATATGCGTATGTTTACACCGTAGGTCGCTATTTCGTCCATTGATTTCACCTGCCCTTCAGATCGTTTTCCTTGTCAATTTCGCGTACGGACTCGCAGACTTGCAGAGCCACGGGTTGCCATGTGCGCGCCAGCTCTGCAGGCGCATTGAAGATGAAATGCAGGAATTGCCCGTGTACCGGCACAAAACCGAACAAATGATAAGCCTCGGCGTCCAATCCTGTGCTGAAAAACTCGAAACAACTAAATTTTATCCCTTCCAGAGTTTTCAGGATTCGCGTATCAAGGAATCTGGCGCCCGGCGTCATGCGGGCAAGTCCCTCCTTCAAGCCTTTTGCAGCGGATTCAACCTGTGCTTCAGAAAAAGCCTGTTTGTGGTAAGCAAACGCTATGTTTACCGTCGTATCCGCATTGGTCTTGATTACCGCAGGGCGGTTTTCCATCGGGTACTTCATTTTTGCCAGTGCTTTGGGTAAGTCTTTGTATGATTTGGGCAGCATGACAGAAAGCCGGTTTTCATACAAGCTTACCCGCTCGAAAAACAGGATTTCGCTGCCGCAGCGGACTTCGCCTGCGTAAATATCCTTATATTTTGCTTCCTCCTGCGCCGCCCGCTCCGCCGCATTGTCCAGATCAATAGAGTCCATACCGCATCCCTCCAACTATTGTGATACACCATACGTGTGTGATTAATACATCATGATCTGCCCGATTTCCATGGTCTCCGGCGTACCGATCAAGCCGAAATGATATTCCCAGAACAATTTTACATCGTAGTCCACAGGGATGAATAAATCGCAGAGCAGTTCCAGTTGTCCAAGCAGCGCCTTTGTCTGCTTTTTCCCCACATAAACCAGCAGTTCCCTCACGTCCCGGGCGTCGAGATAGACGATGGAATCCGGGTATATCTGGCGCAGGAACTGCGCAAACAGGCGCATGGATGCTCCTGCTCTGTGTACGCGCAGTAGTTCGGCCAGCAGCAGCCGTTTTTCCTGCCGGTTAAAGCAGTTCAGCCGCTCCGCGTTTTTCCGGCCAAACACGGCTTCTTCGATATCTTCCCGCAGAAACCGCATGTAGTAGTCCGGACGCCGCATACCGGCGTGTAAATCGACTGCCGACAGGCAATGGGCCAGTATGTCGAACAGCACCTCTCTGTACTCGGGCAGTTCCTCCATTTCCTCGCCGAGAAGCGCCCCGAATATGGCGCCGTAACGGTAAAACGCGTTGACCTCCACGGGTTCGCCGCCGAGTCCGGCTGTATTGACGTCCCTGAAGAATACTTCCCGGTAGGGGTTGGAGACGCCGGACGGGATAAAGCGGACGTCTTCTTTGGATAAACCGTAGTCCTCACAAGAGAGTAGAACCTCCCACATATAGTTCATGTTATCGTCCCCACACAACGATATTCGGGATAAACCGCCTGAAACGCCGACGCCAGAAAACTGGCGATATCGCGGTTCAGAAAAAAGCTCCGGTCTTTGGCGTAAAACGCAAGAACGAGGGTTTTCTGGAACGCGGGGTCGCGTATTTCGTCCCGGATAAAAGGGTTCATGTCATAGGTCTCGCAGGGGGCGTCCCTGTCGGCAAAGTGCATTCCGGCAAATTCCATAAAAGCTGAGGCGTGGAAGGAATCCAGCAGTTTGCCCATCTCTGCCCTGGTTGTGATGTGCGTCCCATAGTTTGCCGTCAGTCTGGCGGAGAAAGAATCCTTGCATCCGTTGGACAGCACCGGATAGGCGTAGACGTCCACCAGAGCGTCCTGCCGCCGCCGGAAGCGAAACATGTCCCAAGTCATGTCTTTCTTGACGGTCGATACGACGAAAAGGGTCTCGGCTTCACGGCGGGTGCTGATGATATAATCGCTTCCATAATCCACCAAAAACCCGCAGTCGGCGCCCAACCTCCGGGTGTCAAAGGCATACACGTAATTGACCGCGTCCATCGCCGGTTCCGGATAATCCTCTCCTTTGACACGGAGTCTGTCAATATTCCATACGGGGATCAGCCCGCGCTTGATCCTGTCGCCATAAGGGCCGAAGTTGACTTCGATTTGTCGCGGAGAGATTTTTGCCCCGGGCGGCGGCGTACGGATGAGCTCGGTCAGACGCAAATCATAGAACTTGTTTAGGTATGCACAGTTTACCGTCGTCCACGGTATGTCATTGCGGAGAAAGGTATTGTGCAGTTCCTCGATTTGCTTCAGGTATTTATCTGTACGCTCTAATCGGCATTTGAAGGGGTAGCGCTCCCGGTCGATAACGAACGCGCCGTCCAATATCTGCTGATCCCGGTCGATTTGCAGGCATTTTAAATGGTCGGCCTCGCAAAACACCGTTTCCACAGGCGGCGGCGTTTCGCCGGAGAAGGCGCCGGCGGCCAGCGTCTGCTCTATTGCCTCATGGGAGAGCATCGGACTCAGATAGGCATGTTTCCCGCCTGCGTCTTTTCTTGGAAAAACACCGCAGTATATGGTGTACGCGTCTTGCGCCACGGGCAGTTCATCGCGCACGCTCTTTTCCAGCGCGGCATATTTCGACTCCATTTCCTCATACATGGGCAGAATGACGTCGTTCAGAACCTCTCTCAGCAGAGCGCGTTCCTCCGGGTTTTTCATGGCAGACAGGCGCTGCGCGATATACTCCCGCATTTTACTTCTCCTCAGACTGTTTGGTCCAGCGATGCTTTTCACCGCATAGCTGAATATACTTAAACAACGAGTTCCCGACTTCTATCAGAGCGCCTTCTTCAAGTTTTGCCGGGACATAAATGGCGTTGTCATTCAGATAAACAAGCCCTCTTGATTCGCCCGGCAGAAGCGTGGCTTCCAGCTTCCTGTCGTCAAAAGACAGGATGGCGTGCCGGTAGCGATCCACTTTGTCGTCTCCTAAGATTTGCATGTCCATGTCGTCTCCGCTGCCGATGAAGTTCTTGCCGGCGTGTACAGGATACGTTCTTCCCTTGTTGATCCCCTCCACGCAAACCAACCAACCGCAGACGTATTGGCTCTCCGGCAGCTTCAGCATGGCCTCAATTTCTTCCTTTGTTTTGCCTTCTTCCTTGGCCTTCCTGGAAACGAGACCGCAGATGGGGCAGGTATCCCCATGTTTGTCTCTGTTGTAGGTGTGCTTGTTTTCGCATACTCCCAGCGGCATGGCGTTTGCCTCCTTTACATCAACAACATTCCTTCTGTCCGCCCGGATTTGGTTTGCCGGGCCTGCCCTTTCATCTCACTCAGCGCATCGGCCAGATGATGATGCAGTTCCCGGTTGCCGTACATTTTTTGCTCCCGTCCGCGCCGCCACAGATACAGCCGGATACTCTCCCGGCTCATCACGCCGCCGGAAGCCAGACAGGCGGTGCAAAAGGCGACGTCGGCGGGTTCTTGGGCAAAAGGGTAGGCCTCCCGGGCGAAGTGCTTGAGGATAACGGGACTCAGCGTGGGTTCGCCTATACCGGCGAAAGGGATATGGATGAGGTTTACTGTGTCGTATTCGGTATCCATGTCCGCAAAGTCTGCGTATTGGGTGCGCAATCTGGAACCTAGCTTCAGCTTGAAGCGGCCTAATTCCATTTCGTTGGGCAATATATTTACATTATCGTCGAGGGTGAGGTTGCCCTTGTATATCCGGAAGTCCCGGGTCAATTCTTCCGCGCCAAAGCGGATTTTGAGAACCGTCCACTTGTCGGAAGCATTGTACGGCAGTCCGGTTTTGGCGGAAAGCGCGTAAATGCGCCCGGCAAATTTGACTAAGCCGCCGGTCACGCCAATGCGTTTGTCCTGCTCAAACAGCCCGCACCCGGCCAGTATGCCGTCGCTGTACTCCCCGTATCTGGCCGTCTGTTCGCCCAGAGCCAGATCGCGCAGAGATTCCAGGATTTCTCGGCGAAGGGGGGCGGGGTTAAACAAGGGAACTCTGCACTCAAACATCTGTCGTCACCTCAATGCAGTCCGTCAAAGAAATTGACCATCCAGCTTTCGTTTTCAAAAGAGCGCATTTGCTGCGGCCCCAGATACAAATCTTCATCCCGGCGGGATACCGGTACTAAGGAGAAGCCCCACTGCCCCGCGTCCGCCCAGACAAAGTAGCGTATTTCCCCGTTGCCGATGGCGTCTGTCTCTCCCTGCGGGATATGGGCGCCATACTTGTCCTCGATATCTTGATAGGTCGCCTTCACAAAGTGCGCCGGGTCGCAGGAGATATGAAAGCGGAATTTCTCCACCCCCGCCGTGTCGCGCAGGGTAAGCTCCACTTCGCTTGCGGTGATGTAGCGGGAGACCGCCCCGGACACGCGGCTGGGATCCAATGAGTGGATAAGCGTGACGTCCTCTCCGCTGTGGGTCAGCGCGGTTAGGATATACGGCAGGGCGGGGCGCTCGTAGCGGATGTTTACTTTGGCCAACCCAAGGTTTTTGTCCCGCAGATAGCGGATGGCGCCTTCCAGACAGTCCAACTTCAACTGATACTGGTCGGTCGCCGCCGCCGGGCTTTGGCGAATCAGCGTTCCGGGGACGTATTCCTTCAGGGAATCCCGAAACAGGCTGATCCGGCAACTCTGTCCCGTCAGCTTGACGATGGAGAACCGGGACAACTGATTTTCCTTGTACAACCGCCCGATGAAGCGCCGGAAGATGTCGTATATGTCGGGCAAAAAGACGGCGCGTACCTGATACGTATTGACGCCGACCGTGGGCATGTCTTTCTGTACTTTCAGGGCGCCTGCCTTCCTTGCCGCCAGCTTCCACCTCTGGGCCTGGACGTGGATCATGTCCGGCTGGGGCATGAGGTTCTCGCTGGATACGACGATGCGCATGATCTGGTCATTGGCAAAAAAGGTCTTTTTGACCCGTTCCGCCAGGGAAAACAGATAGTGAAAGTTGTTGTAGACCATATAGTACTCGTCCCGGCCGCTGTACTCATAGTCGCGGTAACGGGTCGGGATCACGCTTTCCGCCGCCTGGTACGCCTCGTCCAGCTCCCGGTACACCGCGTCGCGGCCGATTTGGTCTACCGCCCGGTATTGTTCGTAAGGCAATGCGGCAATGATTTCGGCTATGCTTTTACCACGGTTGCTTATCTGCCGGGCAGCCTCGATTTTTAGCAGCTGCATCACGCGGTAGGTGAGGTTGTTGCCGCCAAAATCCGTGTCGCCGTTTTCATAGGCGCTGGTGACGTCTATCTCGTAAGCCGACTGTCCGGTGCGGATGCGAAAGGCCGCCGAGGTCTGGTCGGTGGTGCCGCCCCCGCAGTCCAGGATCAGGGTGTGGACGTCCTCGTCTTCCGGATAAGTCTTGCCGTCGATGTGGGTTCCAAGGATGTTGTACAGCACGGCGATACCTTCGTCAAACATCTCCGTCTCCATGAGGTCATAGTCCCGGAATATCTCCCGGTAAAGGGAGATAAAGCGTTCCCGCTGTTTAACCGGGTAGGAGAGAAAGAGCTTCTTAAAGCGACATTTGAATCGCTGTTCGGCGCTGCGTACGATATGCTCCAGGTATGCCTGAATGATTTTTTTCCGGGGCATGACCAATTGGCGTCCGTCGCTGTCCGTGAGCGTTTCCGGGGCGTCGATGTCGGAAACCCATCGCTTGATATCGTAAAATACGCAGACCCCCTGCCCCAGATAACCCTGGCTCATCATGCCGTCGGCGGAAAAACCGTAGCGCCAGGCGACCTGATTGCCGTCGATGCGCTCCACGCCAATTACGGTGGGCAAAAAAGGCAGCGGTTCGCCTTCCGGAGACAAGAAACGCAGATAATTGACTTCGTCCTTGCGTATCAGACCGGGTTTGACGTGATGCTCGATTTCGCTGAAATAGATTTGGCTGATGTAAATGCCCGCCGAGGTATTGGTCGTGCCAAAATCAATGGCCAGGGGCATGGGCGCGTCCTTGCAGGCGCAGACCTCATAAAACAGCAGAGGCACGACGTAGGCCTGGGCTTCCAGGGGAAGCTTATCCAGCGCGCCGGTGTAGTAAGACGTCAACTGGTCGGAGAGCTTGTGGGGACACAGCAGCAGACGGTAGTCGTGGGCGTCCGCCTCGCGACAGGGAAAGTCGGGGGAGCGGGTGATAAACAAACTGTCCGACGTCCCCGGGAATCTCACGATTCGCAGCACGGCGCATATCCCGCCTGCCCGGTCAAGCACAAAGGCGTTGGTTCCGTCCAGCTCCGGTTGATAGGTTATCCGGTAGTCGTCAAAGAACCCTGTCTCCAAGTCCTTGAACAGGGATATCTTGGAGGGAGTTTGCAGCTTTTCCTTGGGGAGCGGGGAGATGCGCACCCGGGACAATTCTTGCTGCAGGCGATCCATAGCTTCGGCGTCGTAGGCGGTTAGCAGCAGATAGTCCCGCGCCCCTCTGTAGGTCATCACCAATTGTATAAGTTCTTCCCTGTCCAGACGGTCAAGGGTGGCATGGATGATGCCCTCGCGTTTGCACACGTCATGCAGCTGAAAGATGTTCATACCCTGCAGGTCTTCCCGGCGATATACTTCCCGGGGCGGTTTGACGGCGGGCTTTTGATTCAGGTTGTACCTTATCATCAGCTTGTACCTCCGCCCGCCGCTGATCCATCAGGCGCAGACTCGTTTTCGCCGAAACCGGAGCCGGAACCCTGAGCCGCCGGCGTCGGCGCCGGGGCAATACTGCTGATCCGGCTGTCGCAGATGTCGATTTTGGCAAGTACATCGTACAAAGCGGTTTCGTTTTGCAGCCGGGAATAGATGTTGCGGGCCAGAATGTATTTCACCTTGGCGTCTTCGTATTTCCCGTCATCAAAGAGGGCGTCGCCCTCCGCGATGTAGGTTGCGGCGGCAGCCGCCTGGGCGTCGATTTGGGTCAGGGAAGTGGTGATAGACAGCAGCTTGCCGTTCAAACGCTCCAGTGAGGAGGCGTCCTCCAATGCGGAAAATCGCTCTCGGGAGATATCGTAGTAGAGTCTGGCGCTGATTAAGTCCCTGCCCGCCGCGGCCAGATCGCCGGCGGCCTCCATGTCGACGGCTTCCCGCAAGGTTCTTTCCCCGTGGAAGGCGGCGTCCTGCTGGCGGGAGTCATCGCGGCTTTGCATTTCATATAAGCTTTGTAACGCTTCCAGCGCCAGTCTGCGGCCTTCCGCGTCGTTTACGGCGGAAGCCAGGCGCCGGGCGTCCAGATACTTGCTCTCCGCACTCGGATAGCTGCCCGCGGAAGCTAAGATATCTCCCAGGGCAATCAAATCG
>Ga0099364_10011146_pt1 | contig 12304 bp, 20 predicted proteins | sample TergutTh196P3_FD_73070 | JGI IMG/M metagenome (GOLD analysis project Ga0099364, IMG submission 73070) | Microcerotermes parvus P3 segment gut microbial communities from Pointe-Noire, Republic of the Congo - Th196 P3 | ecosystem: Host-associated > Arthropoda: Insects > Digestive system > Gut ...
GCCCAATGCGACAACCCCCGGAGCGGGAGGACAGGGACAAGATAGCTCAACCCGCCCTTTTGGCGGCGATGTATCGCCATTTAACAGCATGTCGTTTTCGGGCGGCGGTGGCGGCAACAGCGGACAAACTCATACTGGAGCTCTGACATTATGGGCCCTGCGTGGAGAAGGAGGGGTGGGCGGCGGCGGGCCCGGCGCTGGTCATTCTTCTCCCGGGAGTGCAATATCGGGTTTTGGCGCCGCCGGGCTTGCAAATACCGGCGGCGGAGGCGGCGGTGGAGGCGGGGGCGGCAACGGCGGCTCCGGTATAGTAATAATAAGATGGGGTGATTGGTAATGAAAGTAGCGCTTATTAAAAATGGCAAAGTTGACAATATCGCGGAGTTCGACAGGTGGTTTGAAGCGCAGGCGATGTTCGCGGAAAGCGAGTTTACGCCTGTTATTGCGGAAAGATACGATATTGTAATCGGCGATACATATAAAGACGGGATATTTTATCATGACGGACAAGCGGTTGAACCGCGAATGACGACTGAGGAAATGCTTGTGCGCGACATGGAATTGATTAAACAGTCGATTCACGTCTTATTGTCGGCGGCTTCTGAAACAGCAGGCACGGAAACACGGGGGGAGATACAAGCGGCAAGTCAATTACTTGTAGGGGAGGGCGCGTAATGGCGTTTTCAGGACAAACCCCGGGTTTGGGATTGCCCCAATGGATAGGAACGGATAAGCTGGAACGGGAGGATTTTAACGGGTCGTTTTTAATACTGGATAAAGCGATTGATGGAAAGCAAGCTACACTTGTTAGTGGCACCAATATCCGCACTGTGAATGGAACAACCTTGCTGGGCAGTGGAAATATTACTGTGGGAGGCGGTAGCGGTACTTCTCCCGTAGAAAGAGTTATAGGTTTTACTGCTGATTGCCATGTAAGATTAACGCCCGGTGAAAATCACAGTGAGGCTATACAGGTCGAAATTAATAGAGTAGCAGGAGCAGGAGGAGGAGCAGGCTCACGAGGGAAATTAATACTTAGGGCTGGCAGGTATATTATAGATTCGCCAATTAATATGCACACAATTGTAATGGAGGGAGAGGGTAATTCAACAATATTAGATTTTACTAATTTAACAGGGAATCAATCCGTATTTCAGGACAATTATGTTGGCGAAGGGGTCGCAATCTTTAAAAATATGTCTTTAGAAAGTGAAACTGATTATCCTACAAGTTCTACAGGAAAAATCCGCAGCGTCAGAAGGACATTAATTATAGATAATGTCAATATTAGGGGCGGGGGGTCTGGCATTCAAATTGGACAGACAACCCAGTCACCTCACAACAATGTGATTACAAATTGCACTATTGATGTCCCCACAAATGGAATATCTATTAGCGCCAATAATGAAATTAATAATAATATCATCGCTAATAACAAAATTAATTGTACCAACGTACCCATAAATATTAAGGGAAACGACAATCTTATTACAGGCAATATATGCGGTGAAGCATCAGGCTCATACAGTGCGGCTGGGATTATTTGCATTGGGAATAACAATAGAATATCAGATAATCTGCTCATTTGGTGCAGCAGCACTACTGCTATTGGCAACATTGCACTCGGGTCTGCTACCGCAACTAACCCTTACTCTTATAATAATACCGTTAGCGGTAATGTTGTATTAAGAGGGAATACGGGGATTAGCTTGAATCGGGCAGAAAGGAATACAATTGTTGGCAATTCTTTATATAATGGAAACCAACATGCTATATACCTTAATTTTTCATCCCAAAATACTATAGTTGGTAATTATTGTGAGAGTTATAATGGAACCGGCATTTATTCAACAAACAGCGTAATGTTGACGATTTGTAGTAATACTGTCCTTTATAGCGCTACTAATATCGATGTGTCAGGTGGTAATACGCATATGATATCCGGGAACAATGTTTTTGCTTATAGTTATGATAGCACCCAATATTCAATACGTATCGGAGCTGGAGTTACGGACTCTTTTGTTACAGGGAATAACATAATAGGCAAAGCCGTAACCAACAGCAGCGGAAACACGACCAACACTATTCTAAACAACAAGCACCTTAACACTGCTCAAGGCTGGTAAGGGGGGATATTGTGAACGTAACAATGCAAGGTGATGTAGCTTTATTATGGCGATATATCATAACATATGAAGAAACGTTTATCAGTTTTGATGAAAATGCGGAAGAAGTAACTGTTAGTACAGAACGAACAGAAATAGCCAACTCTGATGAACACCGGGACTTGATTGTTCAAAATTTGGAAGAACAAGGTATCACTGATATAACCATTACCCCTGTAGACCAAACGGGGAGCGAATGGATAGACGGAAGAACTTTTACCAATATTGAGTTGGTTCCCATTGCGTTAGAGCTTGGCGAATATAGGTTCGCCAGGTACATGGCAATCAATCATCCCGATATGCGGAGTGGGTTTGACAATGCCGCACTTACGCTTGTTGTATTAGCAGAATCGAAAATGATTGACGATGTAACAATCGCAGAACACGCTGATTTGTTTATAAGATGGGATGAAAATTGGACGGGTCGTGTAGGGGCAATTGTCCGTGACCCTGACAGCGGGTATCTATACCGTAAAATTGGAATTGACTATGAAAACCCAAATCCCAGCTCACAGCCGTCTATTGACAAGAACCAATGGGAAGTGGTAGGAAATCCTGACGAGAAATGGCCTGACTGGTCGCAGCCGCTTGGAATACATGACGCATATCCTATTGATGCACAAGTAACGCATGTTGGCAGACATTGGATGTCAAGCGAAGATAACAACATATGGGAACCGGGAGTACACGGGTGGAATCATAAGGTTTAGAAATCAAGTAGAAACTGAATTAAGGAGGCTTGAGAATGTATAAAATCAACGAAACTTTTAACAGTCCTAACCGGAAGGAGTATGCGCAATGAGTAAAAAAGTCTACATAGGCGTAGGCCATGGCGGCGCCGACCCCGGCGCGGTCGCGCAAGGTTTCAGGGAAAGCGATTTGGCCTTGCGGGTATCCTTGCATTGCGATAAGGCGTTGCGGGATATCGGAATCATCACAATGATATCAAGAATATCTGATATTAGCTTTCCCGCGGCGCAAAAAGTACCGCAGGCAAACGCTTTTAATCCCGACGTCAGTATTGATATACATTTTAACGCGGGCGGCGGCAGGGGATGCGAGAGCTTCCACAAGCCCGGTAATGCGAATGAAATAAGGCTATCAAATATCCTGTGCAGGCATGTATCGGCCCTGGGGTTATCAAACAGGGGCGCAAAGCCGTCTCAAGGCAGTTTTAGTTTTGGCATGGTATTAAGCATAAGGGCGGTCGCCAATTTATTTGAATGCGCCTTTGTGGATAGCGCCGACAAACAATTCTTTGATACGGACGAAAAGCTTCAGTCAATAGGCGTCGCCATTGCAAAAGGCATTTGCGAATATTTAGGCGTGACGTTTACTGAAAAACCCGTTGAAAAACCCGCCGGCTTGTTTGCAGTTGTGAGACAGACAACAGCATTATCTAGTTTAGAGGATGCAAGAGCTGAGGCGGCAAGGCTCAATAATGTGGATAAAAGCTCATTTTTCTATGTTGTGCCTGTCGATGAAATCAGACCGCTTAGATTGTAGGAGGACAAAATGGAACAACAGATTATTGATTTAACCCCGCTTATTCAGGCCCTGATAGGAATTTTGGCGACTCTCATCACCGGATATGCGATTCCCTTTATAAAATCCCGCACAGACGCGCATAAGCTAGACCGGCTTCACAAGTGGGCGCATGTGGCAGTCTATGCTGCCGAACAGATTTATCCCGATGCCAAAAGCGGCAAGGATAAATATGATTATGCATTAGAATTCATACGGTCTAAAGGTTTTGACATTGACCGTGATGATATAGATGCGTTGATTGAATGCGAAGTTCGAAAATTAGTTGATAAGGAATAGGGCTATAAAGCAGGGTGAGCTTATTGGCAGAAAAATTATCACAGGCGGAAATAGACAAGCTTCTCAAAGAAGCAGATCAGGCAAAGGAAGAAGCTAAGCTTGCGGAGCTTTCGGGCGAGACAGTAACTAGAATATCCATAGGGGAAAACCAAGATCTATATATATGCGCTTATTGCAAACGCAAATTTGATATAAAGTACCAAAAAGTAAAACCGGCGCCGCAGGTGCTTCTCAATAATGATAAATGTAAGCACTGGCTTTTGTCTGCCGAATACTTAAAAGCGCTGAAAAGTAAAAAAGGGGTGTGATGTTTTGGAGTTATGGGGGATTGCGGTTAAGATATCTGAGGTTTTGGTGGTTCTGATTGCTTTAGCCTCAGGCGCCGGGGTTTTGTTTACTTATATTAAAAAACCGTGGAGCGGTGTAAAAAAAGCTATACGACAGGCCGTCGAAGAATCCATTGACGAAAAGATGGGGTATTTGGCAGTCGAATACAATCACCGTATGCGCTATGATATAATTAATTTTGAACAGGATTTACGCAACGGCGAATATAAATCTACTACGCAATTTGATTATATCATGCGTAATTGTGATGAATATTTGAGGAGTGGGGACAACGGAAAAGTAAAGGCGGCAGCTGAGTACATAATGGATATGTACAAGAACAGGGGAGAGAAATGAGTTTGCAATTTGCGCTGACGAGCATACTGTTCGGACTATTGCCGGAAAGCGCCTACTTCACCCTCCTTTTCATATGCGCAAAGAATATCAAGGCCAAGCGGCTCATGCTGTTTGGCCTTGTCTTTGCGGCGAATGTTTTGTGCGGCGCATTATTCGCCTTTTCGTTATGGTATCACTTTGCCTTTATGCTTTCGATGTACGGGATTCTGTGGTTGCTGTACCGGTCGCATTTTATTGATGTTTTCCTGATAACGCTATCGTGCTTAATTGTTGTCGCATTAAGCGCAATTTGTTATTTTGCTATTTCCGATTACTGGATGGCGGCGGCAGTGAACAGGATTGCGGTTTTAGCAGTTCCGCTCCTTCTGCGACGCAAAATACGGCAACTGTATTCTGCGTATCTTTCAGTGTGGGATAGGAAGCCAGGCGCAAGGGTCAAATCTATTACAGTGCGAAACATAAGCTGCATAATCCTTAATCTTTGGCTCTTTCTTGCTAACTTGGCTTGCTTAATTGCTTTTGATAGATGGGCGAATTGAAAGGTGGTGTAATTATGTGGTCTCTTTGGCTTTTCTGCGATTCTGATTCTGGAGAATAACTCATGAAAAAATGGCTCAAAAAATGGACACCCAGCATTATCTTCAACGTAGGCGAATTAGCAGCCATATTCCTCACCGGGATGTGGCTGCTAAAATCTTGGGAGTTTCCACTGTATGTTATGGCGGCATTTATTTTCTCACGGCAGGCTATCGGAAAACCAAAGCATTACAAGGCGTGGCAATTGTGCCTTGTGTGGAGTTATGTAGTCTTTTTATCAATGTTTATACTGGCGCGGGCAAGCCTACCTATATCGCTTATCCTGTCTGCATTCAGCGCTCTTGTTCTGACAGATAGATTCAGGCTAAACGACACATTTATGCTTGCATGGAAAAACAAAGACGCGCCAAGCAAACATCAAAAGTTGATTGACCTGTGCTACCGAAATTACCACGAACAAAGCCGCCCGGACCAGAGCGTGATTGACTTTGAGGAATACTTGAAACGCCACAAAGACGAGCGTATGCACAAGGTATTTCGGATGCGCCTTGTTGCTCAAATGACCTATGCGGAAGTTGCCGAACTTCTTAACATCGAAACCGCGAGAGTTTCGGAGCTTTGCGACAAAATTTTAATTGAATACGTGTCTCGGAATGTCATTTTCTAAGCCTTGCCCTTAATTGGGCAGGGCTTAATTTTTTTGCGTAAATTTATTTCATAGTCGCGACTAGAAAGCGTTCTTTTTAATCTGCTAAACTTAAAACAGAATAGTTAAGGGGGCGCTGTGATGAAGCTTATCCGGTATTTGGAGTTTTGTCTTTGCGCCCTCTTTTTGCGTTTGGATAATTAATGCTTATAGCAGGGGCGCGGCGGGGCGATTGCTCCCGCAGCGTACTGTCGCGTCCCTGTCTATAAAATATATGCGGGAGAGATGCAAATGCTTACATGCAATGAAAAACAGGTATTGGCAAACAGGTTAGTTGTGCTTGGAGAGACCGCGGAAAAAGCATGGAGCCTAGTCAGCCTCTATGACCGGCAAGGCGATTTGGGCGGGCTGGAAAGCGCTATCGCGGCACGGGAAACTGTTACGCACAACTTAATAGGAGGGGACGCATGAACAGATACGGCTATCCATACGACCCGCACTACCAGGACCACATGAGGGCGCGGATGCGCGAAGCCGAAGAAGCGGCGCGGCGGGAATATGACGATATGGTGCGAGAGGGGTACCAGCCCAACACACCGCCGCCAACTACTGCGCCTAACCCAAAGCCTGTGCCTAACGTCTTAGACATGTTCCCGCAATATGAAAAACGCCCCTACATTTTCGTAGATTCGGAAGAAGAGGTTGATAAAATCGCCATCCCCATTGAGCTTGTGGGGATAGAATTTGTTGTGCCGCTTAAAGACGGAAGCGCAATATATGGGCTTATGAGGGATCCGGTAAGCTACAACACAATAAAAGTTGCATTTGATAAGCGCGAGGTTGCGTCAGAAAGCTTTGATACCCCTGATGACATAAGCGGACTTACCGCCGAAATTCAGTCCCTGAAAGGCGAAATCAACGATTTAAAGGCATTTAAGGAAATGGCCATGGCTTTTGTTTCCGGTGAAAAAGAAAGCGAACCTAAGACGCAAAAACGCCGCGCAGAATCTAAAGATAAAACGGAGGGATAGCCATGTTCGGTAAAGTCAACCCCATAAACGCCGCCGCAAGTGTGGCCGGATTCGTAAAAGACAACGTGAACCCCGGCATGATGCTGTCTATGTTAATTGGCAGATTGCCCGGAGATAAAGCGGCGCTGGTCAGACAACATGCTCCGGGCGTGTTTTCAAAGGGTGCGGATGTGCCATCCATGATGAACGCTTGCGAGGATATAGCGGCTATTTTAACAGGAAATCCAGATGCTAAAAGTATCCTGCAAAGCATTCCGTTGTGGACTGGGATTCGCGGCGTAAGCAAGGAAGGTATGCCCGCGCATTGCTTAAATATAGCCAAAGAAAAAGGGCTTTTTAACTAGCGTGCAAACGAAACAGTTACCAGTAATCTTTTTCGCCCTGTTTTCGAGCAAGGATTGCTTCGTCTAAACTGTCAAAATAACCTAAATGCTTTATTTTATAATCGACGGTTATCCTTGCACACCATTTTTTCATTTCTTTTTTCCAATAAACGCCCTTATGCCCGATTGCATTATTTTTTGGCGTTCTTTGGTTTCGGCATTGTTGCGTTGGTGTAGACCATTTCAGATTCCCATAGGTATAATCGCCGTTATTGTCTATGCGGTCTATGGTAAAATTTTGCTTCCCGAAATCAGGGAGCTGAGAAACATAGTTAATCCACATTGAATAATCATTTTTGAAATCATCGTGCATTTTGATTCCACGTGCGCCATATTTGTAATAATTTTCGCTATTTTCGTTATAGCACCTCTGTTTTATAGCATACCACCTATGATAATAAGGGGAATGATAATAACCGTGTGTGGTTTGAACTTTTTTTAGGGTTTCAACAGTTAAGCAGCCACAAGAATTGGATTTATCGCCTCTTAAAGCTGAACCTCTGACGGCTCTTTTTGTTCTTTTCTTACAGCGACAAACACAATTCCACATCGCGTTTCCGTTCTTATCTGTTTCGGCAAAACTTTCAACACACCAACGTCCGAAAGTTTGACCCGTTAAATCAATAAAATTCCCCATGATAAAACCCTCCTGTAAGAGTTAATCCCTGTATTTTAATAATATGGGAAATGCGGCGCAGGAACCGCACTTTCGCCCCGTCGGGCTATCCCACTAAGTAATTATATCATATAATATCCCTTTTTTAAAGGGTTTTATAAAAAATACTATTTATAAAGGAGTGCAAAATTATGTTTGGAACAACCGCATATCCCGGTGTTATGTCGCCGACGAACATTAAGGAATCAGACCACGGTTCGCACCAATTCAATAGCCCCATTTGGGCGATTTTGATTTTCTTAGTGTTCATCTTTATCGTCTTTATCGCGTTTGCTTTCATGTTCAACAGGCGGCGCGAAGGTGGCGAGGGTTTGGAAGGCGTTGCGGGGGCGGCGGCGATACCGATGATTGCAGCGGCAGCTTCAAGGGGCGGCGAAAATCACGGCGGTTATCGCTGGAACCATGAATGGGAAATTGAGCATGACATCATGGAAAATCGCTACATTTCCGCTAAGGAACACGGCGAAACGCAAAAACTAATCGTTGTTCAGGGCAAGGACGGCGAAATTCAAGGGCTTAAAAATACGCAGGCTGTGTTAGACAAAATCGCCGAAGCAGACAGGCGCAGGGAAGAAGACGCCCGCCGCAGGGAAGAAGACGCCCGCAAGAAAGCGGAAGCCGAAGCGATTGCGGCTAAAAGCCAGATTCAAATGATGATGTGGTTTGGCGCGAAACCCTCTACGATTCCCGCGCGTTGCGGTGAACATGGTGGTTATGGGTATGCAGACGGCTACGGCTACCCCGCCTACGCATAACACAGCACGCTTGTTTTCCATCCGTCCGGGGGATGGGTAAACATATAAGCGGTATTTGCCGGGACTGCCGGAAGTTGCAACCAGTCCCGGCTCACTCCGCTACTATTAAGTAAAGGAGTTTTTATCATGTACGATAACAGATTTGACGGCAGATGCGACGGCTTTGACGGCTTCGATGGCTGGGACTATGGCCCCGGCTTTGACGGCTTTGATGGGCGCGGTCATTGCGGCCCTGATGTAATCATCGACCGCGTAGCCAGCAAGACCGTCCCCGTGGCGGTTGAGTTCAAGCGCGTGCATAAGCATACGTTTGAAACCGAAGAGCCGCTGCCCCCGCGCAGGCTCATTGAGCGTCCCGTACCGTATCGCGGACGCGGCTACGGCTATGGCTACGGCAGGTACGGCTACTAAACAAAGCGAGAGGGGCGGGGTTTCCCTGCCCCTCAACAATTAAATTCCGTCGAAAGACGAGGGCTGAAAAGCCTTAGGAGGTACTAATATGCAAAGAATACCACCCAACATTCATGATGCGATAAACGGCGCGGTGCGTCGTGAAGTCCCCAAAGCCATACACGCCAATATACCCGTGATTGCAAAGGCGGTTTCGGAAGAAATTGGCGAAAGCAATCATCACACTCCCGCCTATCAAGCGCAGGCCACGAATATCAGCACGGTTGCAATCCCGCAGGGAGCGGCAGTTCCGTTCAACACGCTTGTTTTGGATAACGCCCACGGCGAGGTGTTCCGTAACCCGGACGGCTCTTTTACGCTCGCCAAGGGAATTTGGGCTGTCAACTGGAAAGTATTCACCGCAACAACTACCGGGCTTGTAGTTGACAGTGTAATAGTGTCGCGTGGCATCGATGGCGAGACCGACCTAATCGAAATCATCAACAAAACCGCGACTGTAAAGGTTGTTGCCGTAACCGGCGCGGCCACTTTGCAGGACGCTCCCGCGACGCAAGCGTCAATATCGTTTGTGCGCATAGCGAAGCCTCACCGGCACAAGATTCAAGAAGTCTAAAACATGGGGCGGGTTTATGCCCGTCCCGATTTTTTATTATAGAAAGGGAGATACCCATGACCGCGAAAACGCTTCTTAACACCGAAATTGATAGCATTCTTCATTATATAGAGCAACACGGCTCATACCGGGACCCCGCGCAAGCAATGGACTTAGCGGCTAAGTTGCAGCTGTGGAAACTGCTGTGCGATTATGGGAAATATTACGAGCATGACCATATGGAGCATAGCGGAAACCCCCGGCGCCACAACCCGCAAGACGGCGCCTGGCCCTCCGCCGCAAAGCAGTAGTTTTATGCAAAGGGGGGATAATCATGAGCTTAGACCGTAATGCCTGTATTGCTGAAATCCAGCAAATAGTAGACAATTTAGCCGTTTTTGAATGTTTTGCAAATGCCGTATTCATGGAAGCTCATGACCTTGGATTGCAAGGCAAGAAGCGTCAGCTTCGCTATTCCGATGCAAAATTTGGGAACATCCGCAAATATTTGCAGTCCGAAGCGCGGGATTTTCTGGGCGTGAAAATAACGCCTAAAGAAGCGCGGAATCCGTTTTCTTATTCGGGCGGCGTTGAAGGCTTCTTACAGGCTTACAAGGACGCGCTGCTTCATATCTACACAACCCTGCACCAATCCGCGAACAGGCTTGTTTCCCCATGCTGTATGCGGCATTTAGCCGCGCCTTTATATGATGAGGCTGAGTGCGTAAAGAAACAATACGTTGAAGTGTGCCGTGAAATTGAGCGGTATGCGATTGTCAAACGTGACGGGACTGCCGCGCATGATTTGTTCCGTGTGGAGAATTCTGCCGAATCTATTCATGATACTATGGAAGACAAGGAAAGCGGCGGGGTTGGGTATAAATGGTAGGACAAGAGTGGGTCAATGTCGTAGCTGAACAAATAGTCGCTCTGGAATCTAAAGCCCCGGACGAGCAAGTAGCTGTCACACTAGCGGCCTTGTACGCTTTGCGCCGGGAGTGGGGCGCGGATGGTTTGGCTACTGCTGAATCTATGCCAGACGAACCCGCCCCGCAATCTCAAATAGACATCCTCCTGCATAAATTGACGGTCGATTTTATGCCATACCTCAAGACTAAAGCGGAATATGCGGCAACGCCTACCGACAGCAACCGCACCGCCATGCTGGATGACCTTGACGATGTATTGAAGGATATCAAGCGGATACTTAGTATCTTATGGCAAGGCGCAAGCACAGACGAGGAACGCGCCGCGCTGAAAGAGCTTTATCGGTATTATGCGGAGAAAATCAAGCCTCCGGCTCAAATTGGTATGGATTTTATTGCCGGGATTGAAGATGAACTTTCGGACGCGGAAAAATATCTAAATTGGTATCATCAGACAAAAAACAAAAAATATTTGGAAATCAGCAAACAGGAAATGGCGCACGCGGAAACGCTCTTCGCCGAGGCGCGGGAACAGGGTGTACCGGATGCGGAGCTTCAACCGCTTGTCAGGCTGCACAATGTTTTGCCGGCGAAATTTTGACTTAATCGCTGAATCCGGCTTATTAGCAAAATTCATTAGCAAAATTTTGATTATAAGTTCTTTTTTGGTATTATTTAAAGGTCTGGAGTATTATGTATAATACTAGATATTTCTCACAACAAAAACAAAAACCGCCTAAACCTGATGGTTAGGCGGTTTTCTGTTTGGAGCTGCTGGCGGGAGTCGAACCCGCTACCTCATCCTTACCAAGGATGTGCTCTGCCTACCCATACAATTCCGCAAACCCGCATGGTTATTGGATTTGTGGTTTTTAGTTTAGGCTAAAAATCGGTTTTGACCCCCACGGCGATGAACTTAGATATAACTGGATATAAAATCACGCTTCATCAGCTTGTTCCAGTATGGAGCGGTAAAGGGGTTCGCTGATGCGAATGTTTGCATTGACCAATGTATCAAGCAACGGTTTTATCTGTTCAATCAAACCGGCTCTCTTTGCTTGAAGCAGTACGCCAAGCGTACCAATGACCTTGATGCCCATATTTTGGGCTATCAATCTGCCCTTACGTTCGTCTATCAATAAAAGCGGGTCAGGCAATGTATCCGCAAGGGCAATGGCTTCGCTCTCTCCGAGGTCAAGGCCGACTGCTTTGAGGATTTTTATTGAATGCGGATTGTTTGCCGTTTTAATTTTCATAAAGCTGCACTTCCGGATGGCTTCGGCTTCAACCGCAAACGCCGGGTTGCGGCAGACCTCACTAAAAACCGCATTCGGAAGTATAACCTCAGTATAAAACTGTCCCAAGAGAGCCAGCTTGTCAATCTTTGCCAGAGATATAATCGGTGTAGCGTCTGATACAATAATCACGATGGTAGCACTTTCATAGTCTGTTTGACGGTATCGGCGTCTGCTAATACATCAGAAATTAAGCCGCTAAAATATGGGATGCCCATATTTCCCATATCCATAATAAACGACATTTTATCTGTTCCGGCCAATTCCGCCGCTTTACCGCATGAAATTATCCCCTGATGAACAAGGTCAACAAGCATAAGTTTTTCCATATGAGATTTGATGGCTTCATTATCCATGTGTATATATCCGGCCATTGCTT
>Ga0099364_10011147_pt1 | contig 12301 bp, 14 predicted proteins | sample TergutTh196P3_FD_73070 | JGI IMG/M metagenome (GOLD analysis project Ga0099364, IMG submission 73070) | Microcerotermes parvus P3 segment gut microbial communities from Pointe-Noire, Republic of the Congo - Th196 P3 | ecosystem: Host-associated > Arthropoda: Insects > Digestive system > Gut ...
AAGAAGGTCAGCGATGCGGAATTTGCGAAAATAAACATAAAACACGAAGCAACATGTCCCAAATGGAACTACATTATATCACCAACAGATAGTCAAGTTATTTTTTGACAAGCCCTTATGCACGAGGAACGCATCACGAAGAAAGCGATGTTGATGTAGCCATACTCATGCAAGGTACTCAGGACTTCTGGACGGTCAAAAGGGATATGGCTTACCCCGCTTTTGATGGTCTGTTCGAAACTGGCGTTTTTGTCTCAGTGCTTTATATTTGGCTGGATGAATGGGAAAACCCGAAAATCTACTCAAACACGGCACTGCTGCACAACATCAGTCTGGAAGGAGTTCGACTGTGAGCAATCAACTGACTACTACGTATTTGATGGAGAAAGCGGAGACAGCTTGCTCGACTGCCCGATTTTCGGGTTCTCTGCGCTCAATGGTGCTGACGACAGCATGATCTTCATGGACAAGGGTTTTTTCAGTGCAAAGAACCTGAAGAAGCTTTTCGCTGAAGAAGGAACCAAGCCTCCCTACAGATTTCTTTTTCAGGTACCTTTCACAAACAACTTTGCTCAGAGTCAGGTCGAAAGCGAGAGAAAAGACATTGACAGTCCTGGCAACGTCATTCTTACCAGCGCTACGCCGATTCGTGGAATACACAAGTTGGCGAAGCTGGAGTGAGGGCGTAAAACTCAACACGCATGTGTTTTTCAACCCTGAGAAGGCGGTCAAGGAAAGAAATGAACCCTTCGGCTACGTGACGAATCTTGCACAGCAGGCAGCTGCCGAGCTGTTCAACAAGAAGCTGAAGGCGGAGTATCAAAAATACCTGACCGTGCGCAAATCCGGAAACGCGGAAAATGGCGTTACAGTGAGCATACTCGAGGAATTCGTCCAAAAAGAGCTACAGACAGCCGGCTGGTTTGTGCTGATCAGCAATCATGTCGAAAATGCGCAGAGAGCATATGACATATACAGGATGAAGAAGGTTGTGGAGAAAGCTTTCATGAAATACAGGAGTAACCTGGGACTTGGCCGTTTGCGTGTTCACAACGATGATCGAATGCAAAACAAGTCTTTGTTGCCTTCATTGCGCCTGTCATCAGGGCTGCCATCCACGAAACGATGCGACAGCAGAAAATGTTCTAAAGGATGACATTGAATCAGCTCATTCTCGCGATTGCGAAGCTCAAGGTGGCAACAGTGAGCGGAAAAACGTTCCTGCGCCCTGCAACGAAAGAGCTGAAAACCATTTTTGAAGCTTTCGGGATATCTTTGCCGGATCTCAATACACTGAAACATCCACTCTCAGTGCCGAAAAAAAAGGGAAGAAAACCAGAAGTGGAAAATGCCAGCTGAAAAGCACGGACATAGGTTCAAAACCGACCGGGAATCCAGGGAACTATAACACAGAAAATCCTTTTACCACCTGCCTGTAGAACCCTCTTATGCTGGCTTAAGAATGCGCATATCTGTAACTGGCCTCTTTTATTCCGAATGCAGACATTCCTCAGGGAGTGCATCAGTACACCACTCAAGTTCTTTTACAAAAACAGGAAAAATGGAGGCTCACAAACGAGGCTTTTCAGATTGCATTTCGCAATGAACAGATCAGTCTCGCTATCGTACATCAAGGATTTGGGCGCAAAAAAAACCGCCGGGCGGAGAGGGGGGAAATGTTTGAATTGGTGTGTTTTTCAATCTCTTTTCTCTGGATTGATTTTTTCAAGTGCTGATATTATTTAGCGTGAAAGCTACGGATGCAAAAAACAGGGGTAAGGGCGCAAAAAAACTGACCAAACAAGCTCATAAAAAAATTTTTTGTGTGAGTGAACACTTATGCTGCTCTTCCAGTTTTTTTAAGCACAAGAAAAAGGTTCGCAACGCAAATTCAAAAAACTTGGGCTTTAAAAATGAGAAGAGCCAAGTATCTGACCGAATTTCCTTCTGGCGCAAGCACCAGCGGTCTTTTTATCGTGCGTTCTCTGTATGATAGCGCTGATTTTGCGCCTCCATTAGGGTTCGAGTCAGGTCGGACGGGATTATGTTATCGTACGGGGTAAGGTATAGAGTTCGACCAAAAAATTTTTCAACCTGCTCCTTGACTTCTTCCTCTTCAAGTATCTTTCATTGAGCAGGGTGGTGTCAAAGAACCATGGGTTGTTAACGTGAAAGAACAGTTCTTTCATCGTTGGGGGTGACGTCAATTCCCGTCATCAGCGTCAGTTGGAGGTGAAAATATGAGTACACAAACTAGTATTGAATGGACGGAGCATACGTGGAACCCTACTACAGGTTGCACGAAAATTTCTTCTGGTTGTAGGAACTGTTACGCAGAGAATATGGCGAACAGGCTTCAGTCAATGGGGATGGCTGGTTATGAGAATGGATTTGAACTTACTTTAATGCCAGATCGTCTTGGGCAACCTCTTAAGCGCAGGAAGCCGACGGTTTACTTTGTCAATTCGATGAGCGATTTGTTCCATAGCAATATACCTGACGAATTCATTGACAAAGTGTTTGCAGTTATTCGACAGACGCCTCAGCACGTATATCAGATATTAACCAAAAGAGCCGATAGACTGCTTGAATATTTTTCAAGTCGTGAATGTCCAGACAACGCTTGGGTGGGCGTAACGGTAGAGGATAAAAAATTTGGTTTGCCGCGTATTGATTATCTGCGCCAGGTGGATGTGCGGATTCGTTTTCTCTCTATTGAGCCATTACTGGAGGATTTAGGAAAAATAAATCTGGACGGAATTCACTGGGTAATTGTTGGTGGTGAATCTGGGTTTAGTCCGAGACCCATGAAAGGAGAGTGGGTTGAAAATATCCAGGCTCAAGCGGATGAAGCTGGAGTTGCTTTCTTTTTCAAACAGTGGGGAGGATGGGGTGCTGATGGTATAAAGCGTAATAAAAAAGTAAACGGACGCATTTTCAAAGGGAAAACCTGGGATGATTATCCTGTTGCTACATTTTAAGTATATGTCTCGCAATTTTTAATGCCAATCCATTAGCTTTTGGCTCGGGATTTGCAGCCGCAAAATACAGCGCGAATAAAGGTGATCCTTTATCACCACTTTGCTGGTATAAAATCTTTGGTTCTGCAACAGCGGGGAAAATTGTTTTCAGGCGTTTTGATACATACTTTAGCATGTCCTGGTGTGTGGCACTCCTGATTACACGCTCATCGCTAAAAAGATCTAACTGCGGGCGTGGTGCATAGAAAACCTGTTTCCACTCATCCGTTCCAAGTAATCTGGTAATAGAGTTCTCTTTGTGATCATCTATTTGAATGGTTTCTCTTGGAGTCTGGCGATAAAGGCCAGAATATGGAAAAAGATACCATACATCTATCGCCCGGGTTTGCGCAACTGCTTCTAAAGTTGACCATTTCACCTGCATCCCCTTCGGGTCCAGGAAAAGCACGGCACGAGTATTTTTCCAGTCAGTTGCTGCACAAATATCTTTTAATACGATATTGGCATCCCCATGAATAATTTGAGTGTTTTGTTCAGCCCTGGATACGAGTTTTTTAAGAGAATCGACTTTGGTTGAGGACTTTTCAATGAAATAATATTTCTGAAAAGGCGGAGATGTGTTTAGCGCTCTATATGCAGAACCTTCAATAATTGTTTGCTCACCGTCCAATGTCACATCACCCCTACCCGTTCCTGCAAAGGCATCAATATAAACAAGTTTGAGTTTTTGCCTGCTTAATGCTGTCGTGTATGCCGAAAGGTATTTTTCAAGTGCGTCAAGCTTCAGGATGGTCCACTTACCACCAAATTCATGCTTTGCTATTTCGTTTTCTAATGTGTCACTTCCAAATAAATCCATAGCCACTAACCATCACTGAATGCGCTGCCCTGTCCGGTTGTTATTTTCTCTTTTCCTGAATTTTCTTGTCGGGCGGTATCAATTTCATTGCGCGCTTCTCTGACCTAAACTGCTGCTTCGCCAAGTGTTTTTTGCATATCCTGGTGCTGTTCAGAGGTCATTTTTCCGTATTCGATTGCTGATATTGCGTTGGAAACCGTTGTTTGCGTGATTTGCCATATTGAAATTGAGAATTACCTGTGAAAAACTGGATAAATCCAGATGAGAGTACCTCAATTATCGTTATGTTGGTGCCTGTCGTCAATCTGTTTTCAGCAGAGTTTTGATTCAATTTCAAAGTGCAAACGGCTCAGGTTGAATGTAAGCGCTCGACAGATCGTTTCGCCAGCTGTAACCAGCCACGAAACAGCACACATCTTTCCCTTTCCGGGCATGAACCGGTCAACTACATCAATATTACGTCATACTGATCCTGCAGGAAGCTGTTTTCCACCTGCAGGGATATCGGTTTGCCAATCATGTCACCCAGCGTTGCAAGGTATTGGGACTCCTCCTCCAGAAACATGTCAATAACAACCTGGGAAGCCAGGATGCGAAACTCCCTGGGACTGAAGCGCCGCGCTTCACTCTGGATGTCACGCAGAATCTCGTAACAGACCGTCCTCGGCGTTTTGACATGCCCACGCCCCTGACAGACATGACAGGACTCACAAAGCACATGCGCAAGCGACTCACGGGTCCGCTTGCGCGTCATTTCAACCAGACCCAAAGCAGAAAACCCGCTGACAGTGACCTTGGTCCGGTCATTCGCCAGCGTTTTTTTCAGTTCATCCAGAACAATAGGGTGATGCTCCGGATTTTCCATGTCAATGAAATCCAGTATGATGATGCCACCCAGATTTCGCAGCCGGAGCTGCCTGGCAATGGCGTGTGCTGCTTCCAGGTTCGTCTTGAAGATGGTGTCATCAAAGTTGCGCCCCCCAACAAAACCCCCTGTATTGACATCAATGGTTGTCAGCGCTTCCGTCTGGTCAATGATCAGATAGCCACCTGATTTCAGATTGACCCGTTTTGCCAGAGCAAGCTGTATTTCACTTTCAACACCATGCAGATCAAAAAGCGGGCGCTCTCCATCGTAATAGGTGAGCTTGTCCAGTATGTTCGGTGTATAGTTTTTTGCAAATTCTTTCAGGTGCAGATAATCTTCATAGGAATCAATCTGGATCGAATTCGTTCTTTCATGCGCAATGTCGCGAAATACACGCTGGGCAAGATTCAGGTCCTGATATAAAAGACACGGAGCAGCATTGCGGTAAGCCGTGTCCGAGATGTCACTCCACAGCTTGTGTAAAAAATCCAGGTCGGTTTCCAGTTCCCTGTCGGATGCAACTTCAGCCACCGTGCGCACGATATAGCCGCCTTTTTCATGATCCGGCAGCATGCCCTGGACGCGGTTACGCAGGAGTTCCCGCTCGGTTTCATCCTGGATGCGCTGCGATATGCCGATATGTGCTTCCTGGGGCAGATAAACCAGCATACGCCCGGCAATGGAAATCTGGGTGGAAAGACGTGCACCCTTCGTGCCCAAAGGATCCTTGATCACACGAACCATGACAGACTGGCCTTCAGCGAGCATTTTTTCAATGGGTGCAGGTTTTTCAGGCGTACCTGCCTGGTGATGTGCCTGCCAGAGATCGGCAATATGCAAAAACGCGGCGCGTTCAAGGCCAATGTCGATAAAGGCAGACTGCATGCCAGGTAAAACCCGTACAACCTTGCCAAGATAGACATCACCCGTGAGTCCGCGGGTCAATGTTCTTTCAATATGCAACTCCTGTGTTGCACCCTGTGCAATTACAGCAATCCGCGTCTCTTGTGGTGTGATATTGATCAATATGTCTTCAGTCATGGAATGTCGATGCCTGCCTCCCGAAGGAGTTTGGTTGTTTCATACAAGGGAAGGCCGGCAATACCCGAATAACTGCCGGCAATGTGCGTAATGAACTTGGCCGCCGGACCCTGGATGCCGTATCCACCCGCCTTGTCATAAGGCTCAAGGGTATCACAGTAATTTTCAATCATCGCATCAGAAAGAATTGCAAAAGTCACATCGGATTCCTGTACTTCCTGCAAAAAATCTTTCCGGGTTCTGACAGTGATGCAGGTAAGTACCTTGTGAGTTTTACCGGACAGATCCCTGAGCATGCCGATGGCTTCTTTTTTGTTCCGGGGCTTTCCAAGCACTTTGCCATCCAGAACAACCGTGGTATCAGCGCTCAGAACGGGTCTGAAAGGAAGGCTTCTTTGCAAAAGAGTGTGCCAGGCAGCTTCGGCTTTCTCCCGGGATACGCGACGTACATAGTCAATGGCTGCTTCACCGGGCAGCTCCTGTTCGTTTACCATGTCAGCATTTCCGGAGTCATCCGGACTCAAAAGTAAAAGCTCATAATCAACCCCTATCTGTCGGAGCAGTTCACGTCGTCTCGGACTATGTGATGCGAGATAGATTTTTCTGGCGGTTGGATGCGACATAAAATCAGCTCCGGTGATAAGGATGGTTTTTGATGATGGACATGGCGCGGTACAGTTGCTCGGCCAAAAGCACACGCACCATTCCATGCGGCAATGTCAGATCCGACAGGGATAAAACAGTATCCGCATTATTTTTGAATGCTTCATCCAGCCCGTCAGCGCCTCCAATCACGAAAGCAATATCGGTGCCGTTTTGCATCCACTGCCGGAGTTCTTCAGCCAGTTTCATCGTTGTCCATGTTCTTCCGCGTTCGTCCAGAGCAATGACTCTGGCTCCCTTCGGTAGTGCTGTCCTGATCCTGGTATGTTCTTTGGCTTTGATCGAATCAGCCACAAGACTGTTGGTGCGCTTTTCAGGTCTGATTTCCACAAGGCTCAGACGACATTCAGGTGGCATGCGTTTTGCATACTCCTGATATGCTTCATCAACCCAGGCAGGCATTCTGTTTCCAACGGCAATTATAATCAGTTGCATGATTCAATGACATTCAGGAACAGGAAAACTGTTTACCCGACAATATTTGCCTGGCCGCCGTAACTACGCCGAAGTCTTTTTTGTTGCTCTCGTTTTCTTTGGAGCAGACTCTGGTTCGACATCTTTACTGACGGTCTTTTTTTTGACGGTACCAGTTGTCTTTGAAGAAGGAGCTTCTGGTTCAGCCTTGGCCTTTGGTTCAGCTTTGGCCTTAGGTTCAGCTTTGGCCTTTGGTTCAGCCTTGACCTTTGGTTCGGCTTTGGCCTTTGGTTCGGCTTTGGCCTTAGGTTCAGCCTTGACCTTTGGTTCAGCTTTGGCCTTAGGTTCAGCTTTGGCCTTAGGTTCAGCTTTGGCCTTAGGTTCAGCCTTGGCCTTAGGTTCAGCTTTGGCCTTTGGTTCGGCTTTGGCCTTTGGTTCAGCCTTGACCTTTGGTTCAGCTTTGACTTTCGGCTCTGCTTTTGCTCCGGTTTTTTTATCAGCGCTTGCAGTTGCTTTTGTAGCGGCAGCACCCTTTCTGGCGGAGCTTTTTTCTTCAGCTTGCGCAACAGCCGCTTTCTTGCGGGTTGCGGTTTTACGGGCGGAAACCGTTTTTGCTTTCTCAATATCGACTTTTTTTCCGCCCCAGATTTCCTCAAGCTGGTAGTAGGAGCGAATAGGGGGCTGCATGATGTGGACAATCATGTCACCCAGATCAACTAAAACCCATTCTCCGGTCTTTTCTCCTTCAATGCCAACAATTCTGCCGCCAGCATTGCGTACTTTCTCTCTGACGGAGGACGCCAGCGCCCGGGTCTGTCTGCCAGATGTCCCCGAAGCAATCATCAGGCGATCATACATGCTGGTGAGCTTTGTCGTGTCAAACAGGACGATGTCTACTGCCTTGACATCTTCTAGTGCATTAATAACTATTGCCTGGAGTTGTTTGATATCCATTTAAATCCTGTAAAGGTTGTTTTCCTGTATATAATCCAGCACCCTGGAAGGCACTGGCAAATCCTGTGCACCTGCTTCCTGCAGGGTTTTTCTGATTTGTGTGGCAGAAATATCAATGAAAGTCTCACCTGAAAGGTAAGTACTGCCAGACGCAGTGCTGCGAATGTCCCGGGCCAAAGCAAGGCGGGGAAAAAAAATGCTTCCAACCTCCCCATCCACACTGAGCTGGGAAACCGGAGAGCCAACCCTTCTGGCAACGGCAAGATGCGCGTAATCAGACAGCTTTGTCCACTCACGCCAGGTATGCAGATTGAGAAGCTGGTCAGAGCCTATGATCAGGACAAGACAGGCATCAGGTCCAACCTCGGCGCGAACAGCACGAAGGGTGTCAATCGTGAAGCTGGGGCCTTGCCGGTTTATTTCCTGAAAATCAATCTCGAATGAAAGGGAACCCGCCTCAAAAGCAAGCCCGACCATTTCGGTTCGCTGCACCGCAGTTGCAAAAAGAGGGGGTTTTTGCCATGGGTTGCCCGCAGGAACGATGCGAAGCGTACACGCAGGAAAGCGCTCGCAGAAATATCGGGCAATGTCTACATGACCCGAGTGAACCGGATCAAAAGTCCCTCCAAAAAGTAAAATACATTTGATGGACAAATATTTTCCTTCCTCATGATTTGCAAAGATCAGGCTTGCCCGACTGCTGCAGTTCCGTGCACCAGACAGGCCGCTTTATTTTTTGGTCGATGTTTTTTTCACCGCTCGCCAGCCAATATCCTTTCTGTATTGCATGCCATCAAAGTTGATGTTCTGAATGCTTTCGTAAGCGATTTTCTGCGCCATGCGCATGGTGTCAGCCAGGCTGACAACACAAAGTACCCTGCCACCGGAGGTCAGAAGTTTTCCATCGTCCAGAGTCGTTCCAGCCTGAAAGACAATGCAGGATTCATTGTCTTTCGGAATGCCGGTAACTTCTCTGCCCGTTTTCGGGGAATCGGGATACCCTTCCGATGCGACAACCACTCCCAGTGCGGTACGTCGATCCCAGTTAAGCTCTAGCTCGCCCAATGTTCCGGAAACAGCACGCTCCATGACCGTGAGCAGGTCCGTCTTCAGACGGGCAAGAATGGGCTGGGCTTCAGGGTCTCCCAGACGACAGTTGAATTCCAGGGTCCTGGGGTTCCCTTCCTTGTCAATCATCAGACCTGCATATAAAAAGCCGGTGTAGGTGATGCCGTCTTTTGCCATACCCTGTACGGTGGGTGTGATGATTTCGCGCATGACCCGTGCATGCAATGCCGGTGTAATAACAGGAGCGGGCGAATATGCACCCATACCTCCCGTGTTGGGACCAAGGTCCTGGTCTTTCAGACGCTTGTGATCCTGGCTTGTTGCAAGAGCCAGGGTGTTTTTTCCGTCAACCATGACAATGAAGCTCGCTTCTTCACCTTCCAGGTATTCTTCAATGACGACTTTGGTGCCGGCATCACCGAATGTTTTCTTCGAAAGCATGCTGTCAACTGCCTTGAGTGCCTCATCTTTTGTCATGGCGACGACTACCCCTTTCCCGGCAGCCAGACCATCTGCCTTGACGACGATGGGCGCACCTTTTTCCCGGATATACTTGCGGGCAAGAGCAACATCAGTAAAAGTCCGGTACTCGGCAGTCGGGATGTTGTGACGCTTCATGAACGCTTTTGCAAAATCCTTCGAACTTTCCAGTTGTGCAGCTTCTTTTGTGGGACCGAAGATTTTCAGACCGGCATCCATAAAAAGATTGACGATGCCGGAAGCCAAAGGTGCTTCCGGACCGACGATCGTCAGATTGATGTTTTCCCGTCTTGCAAATTCGACAAGTTCGGCGGGATCAGTAATACTGATGTTTTCCATGAGTGGGTGGAGGGCCGTGCCGCCATTACCTGGAGCTACAAAGATCAATTGCGTCCGAATGGACTGCGCCAGCTTCCAGGCAAGTGCGTGTTCCCGACCTCCCGATCCAATGACCAGAATTTTCATTTGTTTTGAGCAATTGTGAATTAAAAAAATGTAGCTGTCTGTTTGTATCCGAATCTAGGAAATATTGATGATGGCATTGGTATAGACCTCCTGGACATCATCCAGGTTCTCCAGGGCATCAAGCAGCTTCTGCATTCTGATGGCATCATCTCCTGTGAATTCGTTCTCCGTCTCTGGTCGCATGATAATTTCAGCTGATTCGGGCGTAAAGCCTGCACTGATCAGTGCTTCCTTGACCCGGGAGAAATCACCTGGCGCACAAAGTACTTCAATTGCACCTCCATCATCCACGATGACATCGTCTACCTCTGCGTCCAGTGCTGCTTCCATGAGCGCATCTTCATCTGTACCAGGTGCAAAGTATAACTGTCCGCAGTATTTGAAAAGATAGGCAACGGAACCTTCAAGTCCCATGTTTCCGCCAAAGCGGTTAAAGGCAAGGCGCACACCTGCCACAGTCCGGGCACGATTGTCAGTCATGCAGTCAACAATGACGGCAGCTCCGTTAATGCCATAGCCTTCATAGCGCACTTCTTCATAGTTGACACCTTCCAGAGTACCACTTCCCCGGGCAATAGCCCGGTTGATGTTGTCTTTTGGCATATTGACTTCTGCCGCTTTCTCCATGGCAAGACGAAGGCGCGCATTGGTCGAGGGTTCTGCTCCACCCAGTCGGGCAGAAACGGTAATTTCCCGGATTATACGTGTCCATATCTTGCCACGTTTTGCGTCAGTAGCGGCTTTTTTGTGCCTGATATTAGCCCATTTGCTGTGTCCTGCCATTTCTGTCTCTCAATAATGTGTTATCTGCAATCGGACAAAAATTTTATCACATCAGCATACAAAAAAATCCATTAAAGAAGTAAAGTGTCATTTTGCTGCGTTATCATTTAAAGGTCAAAACAGATTGATGTTGCTTTTTTCTATGAGGAGACAGCTGTGAATCAAGGTTTTCCGCGTTTGCTGGCAGATATTGGTGGTACAAATGCACGCTTTGCAATGGAGACATCTCCGGCAGGCATCAGTGCGCTGAAGGTTTCCCAGAACCGCGCTTTTGCAGGTATTGAAGAAGCGATAGAGGATTATTTTTCGGATCCGGAGTCTGTCGCAGCCGGTTCTGCAAAAATACGGCATGCATGCATGGCGATTGCCAACCCCATTTCCGGAGACACAATCAGAATGACCAATTCCCAGTGGGCGTTTTCCATTGAGGCAGTGCGGAAAAGATTTGGCTTTGAGACACTGCTTTTTGTAAATGATTTCACGGCGCTTGCGATGGCCCTGCCTTTCCTCTCCCCTGATGCATTAAGGCAGGCAGGAGGAGAAGAGGCGCTTCCGAATATGCCGATAGGTCTGATAGGTGCAGGTACCGGGCTGGGTGTGTCCGGACTTGTTCCATCAGGTGGGGACTGGATTCCTCTTGAAACGGAAGGAGGGCACGCAACATTTTCGCCTTTCAGCGAGCGTGAGATAGAACTATTGCGTCTGGCAAAAAAGCAGTTTCCCCATGTTTCATTCGAGCGTTTCATATCCGGTATGGGGCTGGAGCTGATGTACAGCCTGTTGCTTCAGAGCCGGGAGCAGGAAGTGCAGCCTTTGAAGGCGGAGGAGATCATAACAAGAGCGCTTGCCGGAAGTTGTGCATGGTGTGATGAAGTGGTGGAAACGTTCTGTCAGATGCTTGGAACAGCAGCTGGCAACCTTGCTCTCACACTGGGAGCCCGGGGAGGTATTTATATTGGAGGTGGTATTGTCCCCCGGCTGGGAGAGCGCTTTTTTACATCGGGTTTCAGAAGGCGTTTTGAGGAAAAAGGGCGTTTTTCGTCCTACCAGTCAAAAATACCGGTATATGTTGTGCTTGATACCTATGCAGCAATAACAGGTGTTTCGGTAATACTTGCAAAGCATCTCGGACAGGATTTTTGCGCCTGACCTTGCCATGTCGCAACCTGGATTTCAGAATTCCGGAATCCATTTTTATGATGTCGAAATGGTTGATTACCCCCAAACAGAAAGTAAATCCATGGTTATCTTAAACGGCATGAGACCGATTCATCCCGGCGAAATTCTGCGTGAGGAATTTATGATTCCACTTGGAATCAGTTCAAATGCACTGGCTATTGCTCTTCACGTTCCTGCTTCGCGAATAAATGACATTGTAAGGGAACGACGTTCCGTTACAACGGACACGGCTATGCGGCTGGCACGGTACTTTAAAACAAGCATTGAGTTCTGGCTTGATATCCAGCGGGATTTTGATATCAGGATGTCCGATTCCAGCGCTCTTGCTACAATCGTCCCACATGGTGCCACCGCCTGAGTTTTCTCTTTTAACGGACAGTTCGATTTTTTTTACCAGACATCTTCGCCCCTCTTCGTTTGGCAAGAGGGGCGCTGGTTCGGGGTGCTTGTGCTATTATTCTGTTCCTTGTCCGTATGCTGACCAAAATGCTGCATCAGGAGTTGATATGCCTGCTGTTTAGCCGTTAACCCGGGTTCTGTCGAGAA
>Ga0099364_10011148_pt1 | contig 12301 bp, 12 predicted proteins | sample TergutTh196P3_FD_73070 | JGI IMG/M metagenome (GOLD analysis project Ga0099364, IMG submission 73070) | Microcerotermes parvus P3 segment gut microbial communities from Pointe-Noire, Republic of the Congo - Th196 P3 | ecosystem: Host-associated > Arthropoda: Insects > Digestive system > Gut ...
CGATAGACTTGTGTCCGACAAGCGCCAGCTTGTCCAGATAATAGGAACGTTCCTATTATCTGGATTATCGGAATAAAAATATAATCGGAACTACTAAGGTCGAAGTTGGCAAATACGCCATTTTCGCCGTTGAAAGTTCCGATTAAATATTTCTGTGCTAAGTGTTAACGGCTGGGTGAAAAACGGCAGAAGTGAAAAGTTCCGATTATATTTTTCTGCAAAGTGGGGAGGATAATTCGTGAGACCGCAGGTAACGGTCAATAATTCCATTAGGAGGAGCACAATGCAGAGAAAAACATTATCGGAACTACTTGAGGCTTACGAATCCACACTGAAAGATTACGGGTTGGGTTGCACATCGCGGCTGTACGCAATGCGCGAAGTGATGTCGCTTATTCAGTGGCACATGAAAGTTGGTGAGAAATACCTTAATGAGCAAATCATTTCAGACTTCGTCGACAACATAAGCGAGCGATTTTACAACGGCGAGATTGGTAAAAATCGAGCTCGTAATACCCGCCGGGAGACCGAGCGTTTTGTACGCTTTGTTCAAACTGGAGAGGTTCATCTCGAAAGCGCGTTGAAAGGCTCAAAAATTATGCTATTACCGGAGTTTCAGTATATTGCTGACAAGTTCCTTGCGAGTGAGGATTTTCACCCTAACACGCGTAATGACATGCGCTGGGTCGTGTACAAATATTTCGGTTGGCTCGCGGGTCAAGGTTACAGGAATTTGGAAGGTGTGGGTACGGAGCAGATTCAGAAATTTATCTTGGACTGCTCCGAGAAAATGGCGATGGGTACAGTCTATGACATAAAGCTGTATCTGACGAAGCTGTACGCGTACTTGCACAAGTCTGGGCAGTCGGAATCGGCGTATCAGGCGCTGCTGTCGTTCAAGGTAAATCGTGGCACAAAGGTACAACCTGTGCTCCAAAAGGGCGAAATCGCGGCAATGCTCGGCACAATCGACCGCAGGACGGCGGCCGGCAAACGGGCATACGCCGTTATGCTGCTCGGAGCCGTACTTGGACTTCGTGCTTGCGACATTATAAATCTCAAGCGTACTGACATTGACTGGGTCAACGGTGAGTTGAGGATATTGCAATCGAAAACGGCGCGGACCGTCGTTCTGCCGCTGACAAAGGACGTGGGAGAGGCGTTGGAGGATTATATTCTGAATGCTCGCCCGGACAGCAGCGTTCCGCAAATATTCTTACGGCTTAGCGGCGCGTTCGCACCGCTGAAATCCGCAGTGACAATTGGCGATATCTATCGCGATTGCTGTGTTGCGGCAGGTTTGCCTGTCAGTAAGAAATTCCATACGCTGCGCCGCAGTCTTGGAACGTCAATGCTTGGCTCCGGTTCGTCAATCACGATGGTGGCACAAGTGTTGGGGCATTCGGATGTGAACTCGACGAAAAAATATATTGCCAGTGACCATGAACACATGAAAATGTGCGCTCTGTCGTTTGACGGTATAATGCCGATGTCGGCGGAGATTGGTGGTGCGCGATGAGCAAATTTACAAGCACGTTCGCTTCAAAGATTGACGCTATGCTTGTATACCGTACGGCGCGTGGTTTCAAGGAAGAGACTCCTTTGCCAAACCTGCTCCAATTTGACTGTTTCTGTGCCGAGCATTACCCGGAAGCGGATAAACTGACATCTGAAATCGTATGGGGATGGCTTGGCGAAGAAACGTTGGTGGGCTCGCGGTCATTTGCATCCCGGTCCAGAACGATTCGCCAATTCGGATTGTACCTAAACGCCGTACACGAGGACGCTTACGTTCTGCCCGAAAAGCTGAGAATGAACAAACCGGGGTTCATTCCGCATAACTTTAACGACGACGAACTGGCCGCGCTGTTTACCGAAATTGACCGTCTGCCCGCCAACCCGAACGAGCCCTTTCTGACCGAAATCGCTCCCGTGCTGTTCCGCCTGACGTACACCTGCGGACTTCGCCCCAATGAGGGTCGTGAAATGTTGACGGAGAACATCAACCTCGACACAGGCGAAATCGTAATCACCAACACGAAACGCGGCAAAGACCGCGTTGTCGTGATGTCGGACGATATGCTTGGGATGTGTCGCCGCTACGATACTCGGCGCGGCATATTCGGCAACGGCAGCCTGTACTTTTTCCCGGCAAAAGACGGCGGCGCGCTCACGAGCGCGAAAATCCTCTCCGCTTTCAACAGAGCGTGGACGGCGGCGGTATGCTCGCCGCAAAACCCAGTTCCACCGAGTGTTAGGGTTTACGACCTGCGCCACCGCTTTGCGTCTACCTGCCTCAACCGTTGGTTAGACGAGGGGCGCGACCTGTTTTCGATGCTGCCGTATCTGCGAGAGTATATGGGGCACCATTCACTGAATGAAACAGCGTACTATATCCACATTCTACCCGAAAATCTCACGAAATCATCCGCCGTTGACTGGGCCAAATTCAACGCGATGTTTCCGGAGGTGAGAGCCTGATGAAAACAAGAACAAGCTCACTGTTCACGCATATTCATGATTACCTAAAAGTCTATCTGCCGAAACAGCGCAATCTCAGCAAGCACACCATAAACTCATACCGCGAGGCACTGGAATTACTCGTTGATTTTGTGAAAACGCAAAAGCAGGTGCCGCTCACCGACGTTACGTTTGAAATGCTCACAGCCGACACGATTACGGCGTTTTTAAACTCGCTCGAAACCGACAGAGGATGCTGCGTTTCCACCCGTAATACTCGCCTCGCCGCAATCCGCGCGTTTGTGAAATACACCGCGGACAGGGACATCTCGACTACCGCCGTTCTTAAAGAGTTGAAGAACGTTGCGGTGAAGAAACCAGACAAAGTTGAGGTCATAAGCTACATGTCAATGGAGGCGATCTCTGCGATTGTCGAACAAACTAACGCCGGTTCGCCTAACGGTCTGCGCGACCGCACGTTCCTCATTCTGATGTACGACACCGGAGCGCGAGTTCAGGAGATGACTGGCATCATTCTCCGCGACCTGCGCTTCGGAAGAACACCGACCATAATCCTACACGGCAAAGGAGGCAGACTTCGTACCGTGCCGATGATGGAGCGAACCGTTCAGCACCTGCAAAAATACCTGGCGGAATTTCACCCTGACACGCCACGTTCGTCAGATTTTCCGTTGTTCTACGTAGTCACACACGGCGAGCCGCACCCGCTAACCGATCGTCGCATACGATATATACTCAAAGACTATGCCAACAAAGCCCGTGAGCATTGCCCGGAAGTTCCCGAGAATGTTCATCCGCATATGTTCAGACACAGCCGGGCGATGCACCTTTACCAGAACGGCATGGATTTAACGTTGGTGTCGCAGTGGCTCGGTCACTTGAATCTCGAAACCACGCAGATTTACGCTCATGCAGACACCGAACACAAGCGCGCCGCCATCGCCGCCGCGACTCCACCGAACACTCCGCTCTTCTCCAAACTGAATCCGGAGCGTTTCACGGTTAACGATGAGGAAACTTTGAAGCGCTTGGTTGGATTGCGGTAACGTAAAAAAATATAATCGGAATTTTTCACTTCTGCCGTTTTTCACCCAGCCGTTAACACTTAGCACAGAAATATTTAATAGGAACTTTCAACGGCGAAAATGGCGTATTTGCCAACTTCGACCTTAGTAGTTCCGATTATATTTTTATTCCGATAATCCAGATAATAGGAACGTTCCTATTATCTGGACAAGCTGGCGCTTGTAATACAAAACTCTCTGAGTTTTATATTACAAGCGCGCAGCTTGCCCCTCCGGGGAGGTTAACGCAATCGGCGGCCTGCGGCCTTCTTTCAGCAATAGAAATGAAAATAGACGAACACTGCCGATGATTATGGTGATGCAGGATAGATTTTGGTTGTTGCACAGGTCAGAAAATTTGAATTCGGTTTCTCCTGATCTTGACAAAATAAAAAGAATTTAATAAAGTTATTGTTGTTAGTCAACAGACAAATATTGTCATATATAATTATTAGTCGATGTTTGATTTGAGTGTTTAGTGAAAGGAATAGTGGTTGTCATGAGGCACGAAGTAAAAATACCGCAGCAGGGTTATACAACTGAATATGTGATCATTACAAAATTGTATGTCGACGTAGGGGATGAAATACAGGAGGATATACCGATATATGAAATGGAATCCGACAAGACAACTGCCGACGTCAATTCCCCATACAGCGGAACAATAGTCGAAATATTGAAAAACGAAGGTGATGAGGCTGATATCGGGGAAACGATCATGATTGTGGAAGAGTAGAAAGACGTGTCATTGGATAGGACGACGCCAATTTCGAAAATGCGGCGGATCATAGGCAAGCGTATGTGCGAAAGTCTTGAAAAAACCGCGCAATTCACCATGACGCGGGAAATTGAGATCGAAGCTGTGCTGGAATATATACGCCAGAGAAAAAAAACCGGACAATCAGTTAAATTCATGCATGTTTTGATCAAAGTTGTCGCGTCTATTCTCAAGGAACACGAGAGACTGAATGCTTCCGTAACGGAGGAACTGATAATCTACCACGGTGCCGTAAATATGGGTATCGCTGTTGCTTTACCGGACGGGCTTTTGGTGCCGGTGCTAAAAAACGCGGATACCAGCTCTCTTGAGGAAATTGCTCGGGATTATGACCTAGTGATACCCAAAGCACAGACAGGCAAACTCTCCCATGCGGAGATGAGCGAAGGAACATTTACCATCTCAAATCTAGGCATGGCCGGCATAGACGCTTTTACGCCGGTCGTTAATTATCCCGAATCCGCCGTCCTCGGCGTTGGGCGGATCAATGATCGGGTCGTCCTAAACGACAACAACATTCCTGAACGCAGAAAGGCGATCATTTTCAGCCTGACTGTTGACCATAGAATTATAGATGGCTATACGGGCGCGCTCTTTCTCACTTCTTTGGCAGATACACTGATTAACAGGGGCAAGCTACGCACAACGCTCGAAACCATCTAAAAAACTTTTAAGAGTTTTTGGGGGGGCAGGTAGGATTTTCTCATTAATCATACTTGTTCGCGGGAGATAAAACCGAAAAATCGGGAGGGCTTGCGAATGGAAATGATGGCAATGCGGTTGTATGGGCCGATGGATTTGAGGTATGAAAAGATACCGGTTCCCGAGTTGAGAGAGAATGACATCCGTGTCAAGATTGCGTACTGTGGCATCTGTGGTACGGATGAAGAGTTCTATTTTGGAACGTCTCCCTTTTGGGCGGACGGAACAATACAAGTTCCTCTGACGATGGGCCATGAATGTTCGGGGATCGTAGATGGAATAGGCGAACGCGTGACCAACATAAAGATCGGCGATCGGGTGATTCTCGACTCCGGCGCCGGATGCGGACAGTGTATTTACTGCACATTCGGGAGGCGGAACGAATGCGAAGGACTCCGCAGCGTGGGGACGATCAACAACATCATAGACGGAGGCTTCGCCGAGTATGTCGTGATGCCTGAAAGAGGCGTTTTTTTGCTTCCGGAGAACGTTTCGCTGCAATCCGGCGCGCTCATCGAACCTTTAACGATCGCCCTTTACACAGTCGAGCGGGCAAATATCGGCATTGGCGATACTGTGCTGATCGCGGGCACGGGATCGATCGGTTTGGGCGCTATCCCGTTCGTCCGCGCGAGAGGCGCGAAAAAGATCATCGTCGCGGGGCGCAAAGATTATAAGCTTGATGTCGCCGGAACACTCGGCGCCGACGTCACGATCAATATCCACAATACTCCGATGATTGACGCGGTCAATGATTTGACCGGCGGGAAAGGTGTCGATCGGATCATCGAGGCAACCGGGTCAACGGAAGTACTGTCCGAGCTCCTTGAACTTGCCGCTCTTAACGCGTGTATCTCAACCCCATCCTTTTATAACAGGGAAATGGAGCGCTTTCCCATCAATCGGCTCGTTTTGAAAAACGTCTCGCTGCAATGCGTAATAGGGGGCGGGGACACTTGTCCTCGAGTAATAGGAATGCTCGCTTCGGGGCATGTGGACCCGTCTCCGCTGATCACGCACTACTACCCCATTGAGAATGCCCTGCAAGCCTTTGACGATATCAAGCATAATGCGGAAAACCGTATTAAATGCCTGTTTGAGATAAGTGTATAGCCAAATTGAATATGGAAAGAAGGTAAAAAGGATGAGCAAAAAAATGCAGGTCGATCTTAACGGCAAGGTAGCGATAATCACGGGCGCCGGCGGCGTGATAGGCAAAGCAACAGCCATGGAATTTGCGCGAAACGGCGCGAAGGTGATAATTGCCGGCCGAACGCTTTCAACATTGGAAGCGACTCGCGACGAAATACGCGAGGCCGGTGGAGATTGTACGGCAGTAACCGCGGATATCAGCAATAAAGTGCAGACTGTCACGCTCGTAGAGACAGCGATCAAGCAATACGGAGGCTTGGATATTCTGGTCAATAACGCGGGTATTGGCGCCGGTCCGGAAGAGCGAAAAAATTTTTGGGAGTTTTCCGACGACCTCTGGGATAAAATCATCGCCATTGACCTCAACGGCGTCTACTACTGTTCGAAGCCGGCGGCTAAATATATGATCGAGCATGGCGGCGGCTGTATCATCAACGTCGCTTCAATTACCGGCATTGTTCCTCTTCGCTTGCAGTGCGCTTATGTTGCCGCTAAGGCAGCGGTCATTAATTTATCCAAGGCAATGGCGCTGGAGTTGGCCGATAAGGGTGTCCGCGTGAATGTAATCGCGCCCGGTTCCGTTCTCAACGAAACTCTCAAGGAAGTTTTCTACAGCGATAAGGAGCGCACCGAAGCTATGCTTTCACACATACCGATGCACAGGACCGGGGAGCCGGCGGAACTTGCCGCGATGGCCTGCTTCCTGGCTTCGGACGACGCCTCATATCTCACCGGCAGCGTCCATGTTGTGGATGGCGGTTGGATCTGCGGATACACGCGTAATTTTTAGCGACGGAGACATGGATAACTTATTCTCGGGAAGGAGAAAATTTTATGAAATATAAGGTAGTACTAACCGACAGTTCTTTGAAAGATTGGGAGCGGGAAAGGCAAATGCTCGCGTGCGCGAACGCCGAGCTGGTTTTCCTCGACACTGCGGACCCGGAAACTATCGCGGCGGCTGCGGCGGACGCGGATGCGATCATCGTCAGTTATGCCCAAATCGATGCGGGCGTGATCGAAAAGATGCGAAAGTGCAAATGCATCTCCAAAATGGGCATCGGAATCAATAACATCGATGTGGATTATGCCACAAGGCAGGGGATTCTGGTGACGAATGTCCCGGATTACTGCATTGAGGAGGTTTCCGATGCGGTGATCGCGCTTGCGTTGTCATTTTCAAGGCGCATACCCTTTCTGTGGGACACTGTGCGCGGCGGCGGCTGGTCTCTTTCCGGCGTGGAAGGGATCACGCGCATGACCGGAAGGGTTTTCGGGTTTTTGGGTTTTGGGCGAATCGCCCGGCGCACCGCCGAAAAAATAAAACCTTTCGGCGTCAAATTGCTGGCAAATGACCCGTATATCGATGCGCAAACCGCTGCCGGTGCGGGAGCGGAACTGGCCGAATTGGATGAGGTCATACGTTCCGCGGATTTTTTATCGCTGAATCTTTCGCTGAACGCCGAAACCACCGGCATTGTCGACCGCAATTTCCTAAGCCGCATGAAAAAAACCGCCATATTGATCAATACGTCACGGGGGCCGCTGATCAACGAACCGGACCTGTACGAAGCCATTCTCGCCGGCGAAATCGCGGGCGCGGGGCTGGATGTGCTGTGTAACGAAGCCTACGATCCCGAAAACAGGTTGTTTTCCCTGCCGAATGTGATCATCACACCGCACGCCGCGTTCTATTCCCCCGATGCGGTGCAGGAGATGAGCGACAAGGTATTTTCGGACGCGATTGCCGCTCTTGAGGGGAAAGAGCCAAAATATCCGATCAACAGGATATGACCGGTAAGCGAGAAGGCGTGAAATATATGAACACAAACAGGGAACGGCTTAACGCTATATTGCATTACAGGGATTATGACAGAATGCCGATCATGCATTATGGATTTTGGGATGAAACGCTCGAAAAGTGGGGGCGCGAGGGCCATCTGACGCAGAAGGAGGTAAGCAACGCCACCGGACGCCCCGGCAAAAACATCAAGACCGACGGAAATGAGTTTGAGCTTGCGATAGCCAATAAATTGGGTTTTGACGACAATATATTGGTATATACCGGCCCAAAGGGAAGGTGGTACAATATGCCGCTGTATCCGCCGTTCGAAGAAAGCGTTGTGGAGCGTTATCCCGATGGCTCTATGAAAATAATTGATTCTGAAGGCGTTTTTGTGCTAAAAAAAGACGGCATAAGATCAATACCCGCCGAAATTGATCACACCGCCAAAGACCGTGAAAGCTGGGAAAAACACTATTTGCCGCGACTCAAATGGACGCCCGAGAGGATGGACGCGGACGGTATCAACGAACTCATTAAAGATGGCGAATCGCGTGAGCGGCATGTGGGCGTTTGTTGCGGTAGTCTTTTCGGTAAATTGAGGAACTATTGGGGACTGGTTGAAATCAGCTATCTGCAGGCTGACGATCCGGAGCTGTTTGAGGAATGCGCCGGTGCCGTAGCGCAGCTTTGCTTTGATGTTACCAGGCATACCCTCGAAACAGGGGTTAAGCTTGATTTTGCATTTTTCTGGGAGGATATTTGCTTTAACAAGGGGCCGCTGATTAACCCCGACGTATTCCGAAAGTACTTCGCAAAGCAATATCGGCGGATTACCGACGAGTGCGCGAAATACGGTATAGATATTGTGGCTGTCGATTGTGACGGTTTAATTGATGATCTCGTTCCCATATGGCTGGACAATGGCGTAAATACTATGTTTCCAATTGAATATGGGGCATGGAAATATGACTTTTCAACCATGCGCAAAAAATTCGGAAAAGAACTCCGGGGCATGGGAAACTTAAATAAGCATGTGCTGGGCATGTCACGCGAAGCCGTGGATAAAGAGATAGAGCGCGCAAAAAGGCTTGTGGATCTTGGCGGGTTTGTCCCGTGCTTTGACCACAAGATAGCGCCGGACGCCGAATGGGATTTGACAAAATATTACTGCGAAAAAATGAAAGAGGCTTTTTGGAAATAGACATTGCTGTGACTGGAAGAATGCCGAATGGCGGGCTTCGCTGCCGCAAATATGCAATCTGGCCCGCCAATCCTATTTATCGCTATTTACGCACAGACCCGTTTTATGGCGGCGCTGATACTCTCCGGGTTCGGCGTCATCGCTTTCGCAAGCGCTGATGTGATAGGGTGCGGAATGTCCAGTACCGCCACGCGCTCGACCGGCGACTTGATGATGCCGTAAAGTTCGGAATCGCCGGCTACCCGAGCGGCAATCTCCGCGCCTGCGCCGCATGTCAGGTAATCGTCTTCAACGATTACAAGCCTCCCGGTTTTTTTCAAAGATTTCGCGATCACCTCGAAATTCAACGGGAAGAGGCAACGCGGGTCGACGATCTCAATATCGGCGTCGATCAGTCCTTTCTCCAACGCGTCCTTCACGCGAAATTGCATCGCGCCTATCGTCACGACGGTGACGTCACGGCCTTCCTTCTGAACGGTTCCCTGTTCAAAGGGCACATAGTATTCCTCCGTGGGGATTTCCTCCCTGCGTCCGTACATGCTTTTGTCCTCACAAAAATATACGGGATTATTCGTGTTAAGGGCCGTTTTGATCAAACCCTTTGCGTCGTAAACATTGCCGGGATACACGACCTTCATGCCGGGGAAGTGCATAGCTACGGCGTACAGCGAAGCCGAATGGTGCGCGCCGTTCAAGCCCCCGCCTTGGGTGCGGAATACCATAGGAACGTTGATTTGACCGGCGGACATGTATGCGAGCTTTGCCGCCTGATGGAATAATGGGCTGGCAACTTCGCATAACAGGTCGGAAAACATGATATCGACGATCGGCCGCATTCCCATTGTTGCGGCTCCAACCGCCATTGCGGTGAACCCGTTTTCGCTTATCGGCGTATCCACTATCCTATCCTCGCCGAACTCTCCCCAGAGATTCTTAGTGTGACCGTAGCTGCCGCCTCTTTCGCTGATACCTTCGCCAAAAATGACGATCTGGTCGTTTTTGCGCATCTCTTCCGCGATACCGTCGCGTATGGCGTTCATGTAGGATGTCTTTTTCGTGCTCATATTAAAAAGCTCTCCTTTACAAACAAATTGTCCTCGACAGTGGACGGATCCGGCATAGGGCTGTTTTGCGCGAACTCCACGGCACTGTCTATCTCTCTTTCGACATTTTCTTCCACGGCGGCGATCAATTTTTCCTCGATACCGTATACTTTGGTGAGGCGGATACGGAACGCGGGGATTGGGTCGTTTGTGTATTTTTGCGTCTCCAATTCTTCCTTTGTTCGGTATATTCCGTGAAGTAAATCGCCGACATAATGCCCAAAATAGCGGTATGTGCGTGCTTCTATCAAGGTCGGGCCTTCTCCGGCCACAGCCCGTTCGCGCGCTTCGGCGACGGCATCGTAGACATCCGTCGCGTTGTTGCCGTCAACGCAAATACCATTCATCTTGAAAATAAGCGCCCTCGACGCGATTTCCGTGCTGCTCGCTATTTTGCGGAAGGGCGTGGCCGTCGCATAGCGGTTGTTTTCGCAGAGAAAGATCACGGGAAGTTTGCGGACGGAGGCCAAATTGAGCGACTCATAGAAAATGCCCATATTACTCGCGCCGTCTCCGAAAAACGTTATGCCGACATTTGGTTTTTTGTTGTATTTCATGGCAAACGCAGCGCCTACGGCAAGGCCTATTCCGCCCCCGACAATGCCGTTTGTTCCCATGAAGCCGACCGCTTTTTTAAAGATATGCATGCTACCGCCGCGGCCCTGATTGGCGCCGTCCTGTCTCCCGAACAATTCCGCCATGAGCTCGCCCAGTGGGACGCCCCGCGCGACGGCGTGGCCGTGGCCCCTGTGCGTGCTGAAGACAACGTCGCCTTCCTCCAGCGCGGCGCACGCTCCCGCCGCGATCGGTTCCTCCCCTTGATAGGTGTGGCAGCCTCCCTGGACATTGCCTCCCTCATACTGTTTGACGACCGCGTCCTCGAACATTCGAATGCGATACATCATTCCATACAGCGACAACAGATTATCCGGAGTATCCTTAAACCGTTGGATTATATCGCCCATATTGATTTTCGCTCCTTTTTCGAAATTTAATTATTTCGGTTATGTTTTAGTTTTTTCCGTAGTTAGTTGAAATCCGAAAACAACTCATGCCATTCCTTCTTATCACTTTAAGCTGAGAGTACCTTTCGGCCCGAAAATCACCGTTTCACCGGGCGTTGCCAAAAATAAACGACAGTCGGGCGCGTGAGTCGGGAATTCGCACAACGCGTCGCCCGGCGTTCCGCCCGCCGCTTCATGAGCGGGAAATGTCCAAAAGTGCATAGGGATACAGACCTTTGCGCCGAGTACCGAGGCAAATTTTGCCGCCTCTCCTGCGTTGAGATTGCCATACGCTCCGTTAACAGGCAAAAGTGCCACGTCAATGTCCTTTTCGATAACTTGTTGCAGCCGGCCAGTATTAAAGCCGGTATCGCCGGAATAGTACAGCGTCATAAAGCCGAAATCCAAACAGAACCCCAACGCTTCAGGGCACATCTCGCCGTGGTCGCAGTCGGTGACGGTCAGTTTGAACTCTTTAAAGTCGATTTCGTCCCCTTTGCGAATAACACGGAATTTTTCTGCCGGAATGTCGTTCTTTTTGAGTTCTTCCATTGATGGACCGTTTACAAAACCACGCGCGCAATCACGCGCAAACAGCGCCGGAATGGCGTCAATATCCAGATGGTCCGGGTGTTCGTGCGAAGACAAAAAAATATCCGGGGCCAACCTTTCAGGCTCAAGCCACATCGGCGTCATCCGCCGAAATCTTTGTCCTTCCTCCGAGGAAAGCAAACGGTTCACATAATCGCTAAGATACGGGTCGATCAGTATCCGCTTGCCTTCATGGGTTTTAATCAAAAAACCCGCCTGCCCCAACCACCACAGCGCGATTTCGTCCGACGCCGGGCGATGGTTGTCTAAATCATTCCAAAAACGCATACTTTCACACTTCTTCCTGTCACGCGCGCCGTTTCTTTTTTTTAGGCTTGTTCAAATGAGGGGCCGGTTGATGCCCCTTTGATCTTCCGGGCGCGTAAAAGCTGGTCGAAAAATACAGCCGCCACGATCATAGCGCCTTGAAAAACATAGG
>Ga0099364_10011149_pt1 | contig 12300 bp, 13 predicted proteins | sample TergutTh196P3_FD_73070 | JGI IMG/M metagenome (GOLD analysis project Ga0099364, IMG submission 73070) | Microcerotermes parvus P3 segment gut microbial communities from Pointe-Noire, Republic of the Congo - Th196 P3 | ecosystem: Host-associated > Arthropoda: Insects > Digestive system > Gut ...
GATTTACAGTGGCATTTCTAATAGTTCTGAATATGATTTCTTCGGAAATTTCCTTGCCGTCCAGATATAAATTCATCATTTCATCGTCATACTCCGCAATGTTTTCAAGAAGATTCTCGCGCCATATCTCTGCCTCTGCCTTTAAGTCTTCTCCGATTTCTTTTTCAACAAGAGTCGCACCCAAATCATCGTCGTCATATCTTATTTCAAGCATTCGCACCAAATCAATCTGCCCTTCGAAGTCACTTTCCGCACCTATCGGGATTTGCACGGCAACATGTTTCCCTGTAAGTTTCTCTTTCATCATGTTTAGAACATTAAAAAAGTCCGCACCGTTCTTATCCATCTTGTTTACGAATGCAATTCGCGGTACTTTATACTTATCAGCCTGGTGCCAGACAGTTTCCGTCTGTGCTTGAACCCCGCTCACCGAATCAAAAAGTGCAACCGCTCCGTCTAAAACCCTCAGTGAACGTTCAACCTCAATAGTAAAGTCCACATGTCCGGGTGTATCTATGATATTTATATTAATTCCTTTCCAAACACATGCCGTCGCGGCGCTTGTGATAGTAATCCCCCGTTCACGTTCCTGAACCATCCAATCCATCGTAGCATTTCCGTCGTGTACTTCACCCATAGCGTGCACTACACCGGTATAAAACAGAATTCGTTCCGTCGTTGTGGTCTTTCCCGCATCAATATGCGCCATAATTCCTATATTACGTAAATTTGACAAGTCATCCATCGCATTTTGTCTCCTTCTTTTTCGCTATAAAGTAATAAAATACCATATTCGTTAACATGTCAAATGTGCAAATATTGTATTTTCCACACAATATATATTTAACGAAAGGAATAAGTAAATATGAAAAAAACAATCTTAGTATTTTTGGCCTTACTTACCGCCAAAATCTGCTCGCAGACTGTTATTCACGGCGTAATTAAGGAAAACACATGGTGGACTAAGGAAAATAGCCCCTACATTTTAACAAATGACCTCGTGATTGCGCCGTTTGCAAGGTTAGTTATTGAGCCCGGGGTCACGGTTATGGCCGAGAAGCCGCTCAGAATCCCCGACGGCATCGAACAAATAGATCATCTCGACTCCTTTACCGTCGCAATTAAGGTTTTGGGGGCCTTGCATGCCGTCGGAACACCCACCGACCACATTATTTTCATGGGTAAAGACGTCGAAGACGACAGATACACACATTGGTACGGTATTTACGTCGACTCACGCAGAAGCGAACAGGTAACTTTAGCATATACGACGGTTTCTTCTGCCGTCAACGGTATTTTCGTTAAAAATGGGATGCCCATGATTAGAAATGTGCTCTTCGAATTCAACCATGTGGGACTCAGAGCCGAAAACCGTGCGTCGTTAAGGGCTGTGCACTGCGTTTTTACAAAAAATTACCTCGCGGCCGTCCGTGTGATTAACTCAAATCCGTATATATATAACTCGATCTTTGTCGATAACGTCGGCACAGCCCTCTGGGGGGACGGAAAGGTAGATATACCGTTCAGAAATAATATAATTTGGAACAACGGCAGGGATTTTCTTGAAACCGATGCTAGGTTAGGCGTGATGAGGAAACTAAATCCTAACGGCGATTCTACCGATTTCTATGGGAACTTGCGCACGGATCCGGTATTTGTAGGAAGTCAGCGCGCCGAATTCCTCGAGAAGTCCGGCAAAACTGCGAAAAATGTCTTTTTTCATGACCGTCTCGACGAAATAGAAGACAAACGGTTCTTTTTATCCCCTTATTCTCCGGCCGTTGACGCCGGCATTAACTCGAGGATGTTTCGGGAGAGCGACGGCTCTGCGCCCGACATCGGAATATGGGGCGGGGCGGATCACATAAGGTTCTAATTGCCGAAAAATAAGCCTTAAACGACAATGTTCACCATGGTTTACCGCAAGACGGCCATCTTCCAGAACAACACATGTTCCTTCCCGTCCGACATCTTAACCGAGATGCGGCAATTATAAGGCGCCGAACCGAATTTTGACATGTCGCGGAGCGTAAATTCATTGACTCCGGCGGATTTGGGAAGGTCGCCGGCCTCAAATACCTTCTGCCCCTGAACGGTATATATCGAAATCTTAACCGAAGAAACCGACCGACCGAGTTTATACCTAAAAATCACGCTCCCCCGTTGCCCCTTAGAGATTTTTACGGGATTGGGGTAAGAATAGAAGTATTCCAAGTCCTTGTTTTTAACTTCTCCCCCAGCCGAAACTGCCGACGCGCTGAAAATCCTCTCTGCGTTTACCCCCACCATGTTAGTTTGACGCGAGTTGAACAGTTTTTCGGAAAGTTCATAGTTGTAAACCGTCCCGTTATCGGATACGGCGACGAGATTTAGTATCCCCGTCTTGCCGATGTCGTCTATGAGCACGCCCTGAGATAACGAATTTCCTATGCTTATAGTCCATTGCGACGGACGGGCAAAGTTTAAACTCCTCATATCTATCAATCCGCCGGGCGCATAATAGGGAAGCAACACGGAATCACTTTGGTGGACCAGCGTATCTATGAATCCCTTGGAGAATCCCCTTATTGAGTCCGGCAGACCGTCCGGATCGTTGAAGAATACCGTTCCGCTGGCGGTATCTACCTTCGTTGCCTTGGTGGCGTAGTAAGTTTTGTTGTGACCGGTTAAGGTTGTGAAGAATATATAGGTCTCGTCCTTAGACCTGACGGCTATCGGCGTGGATATTACACTCTTGCGCAGCATCCAATCGGATCTGTCGAGGAATTTCGGATAGCCGGCCAACAAATATCCCTTCATATCGAAGGCGTAAATACCGTTGGTGCCGCCAATAAGCAATCTCATTTCCCCGTTTCCCTCAAGGTCGGCAAGCGACGGATAGCCAAAGTTGTCGGGAATTGCCTCGCGCTCGCTCTCTTCCCTGAAAATCCCCGCCCAATCTATCGGGTAGTCCGGACCGTCTTCCTTTAAGGACAATTTTCTGTTCCCGTATGACATAAACCACAATCCCTGCTTCCTGTCGGCCACCACGACGGTCGAATCGCTCGTGATTACCTTAAACGGCGGCAGTCCGCTCACAGTTATACCCGATATTTTCCCGCTTTTGTTAAATACCCCGACAGTTCCCTTTTGCGTCACGGCAACGATTAAGTCACCGCCCAGCATTGCAACTGCGTTCACCGGCGAATTGCATATCCCGACTTCCGTTCCGTCGCTGAATTTCACCGTCCCGTCACCCCTGCCGTAAAGATATCCCTTGTTTATTCCCATGATATAGGTCGAAATTCCGGGATAATCATTGCTTGGAACCTTTATCTCCCCATTGATAACGCTCGCCATTGATACCGCTTTGACGCTGTCTTCCAAAACTATCTTCCCGACTGAGTTTATCTTCGTTATGCGACCTCCGGCGTCCGTTATTATTATGTTTTCTCCGTCACTTATCAAAGGGAAGTAGTCAAAACCGTCCCTTATCTTGACGGGGAAGCCGTCGACAGGCCTTATTCCCTCCTCCGCGTCGTAATTTACCGTCATTCTTATCAGCGAATCACTGAAATTTGTTACGGTATAGTCTTCGAACTTCGTATTTTCCGCCTTCGCGAAGCGGTATATCTCCGCGACTTTCGTATTTGTGTTCTCAAAATGCAAATTTAACAGACTGCGGCCGCCGTCATTGCCCATCGGACGCAAATTTCCCGTCGCGCGGCCGTCAAAACTGTTCGTATGAGGGAAAACATCCCCCGCGCCGCCGTAATCAAACCAGGGAAAACCCAAAACATCGGTAAATTCTACCCCAATATCCTTAATTCCGTCCGCTTCCACGAGATTGACCGCCCGATACGACGAATCGCTGTTGATGAGATTGTATCCGAATCGGTTATTGAGCAAGTTTTCGTCGATATGCCAGACCAAAACCCCAGACCCACCCAATCCTATGTCGCGACTTTTAACTTCGCTGATCACCCGACGCATAGCCGACGCCGTTTTTACATTCTCGTCGAGATTTATTTCAAAGCCCGACGCGATGTATCTCCTCCCGTCGATGGTATCGTAGGAAAAAAGATTCGGGTTTCCCGTCAAGTTTCTCTGCCGATTCTCAATTAAAAGGAATTCATTGGTATTGAGCGGGATTTTATACAATGTGCTGTCCAATTCGTGGCCGTAAACCCTCACCGGATACTTGCCCGAAGTCTTTGCGGGGATGGGAACTTGCCATCCCATTAAGTACCGCACGAAGGCGCTCGGGTAAACCGGAATAAATCCCTGCGCCGACGAGTAGCCCGCAAAATCCATGATGCAAAAACTCCCCACCCCGCTGATGCCGCTCGTCGTGCTGTAAAGATCGGGCACCCCCAAATGCCGCGCGAACTGATTGACGAGCGTCCCGGCTATCCCCCAGTTCAAGGAATCCTGATTGGCGGTCTCATTTACCGTCATCAAGCGCGTGATATTGGCCCCGTCGGAGATTTTTATCCCCATTTTCCCGTCGATTTCCCCCACGGCCCCGTTAAATATGTTCTCCTGCGGCGAGTTAAAGTATCGGAACATGCTTTCTTCTATAAAAGATGCCGTGATATCGTTCGGGCTGTCCGCCGCAGCAGAGCCCGACCGCCCGCCGTCGGTTAATCCCGAACTTCCGGCAAAAATCAAAAGGACGAAAACCCCAACTTTGCGGCCGTATTCCTCTTTATACAGGTATCCTTTGCTGTCGATTTTTAATCCTTCGAATATTTTGTCGGCTTTCGCCGAAACTACCGCCTCAGTAACTAATTTCATGAACTCACGGCTCGCTCTGAGGTAAAATTCATCAAAGGTTTCGTTCTTTTTTTTGATTCCTGGGCTAAAAAGAGCCATCTCGCGGCTCATTTTATAGGATCCGAACGCACCGTCGGGAAAAATCTTAAAGCCAATCCTTATCTTGCCCCACGACGCATATAAAAAATAATCGCGGAGCGCGGTCAAGTGCTCGTGAAAATATAAAGAATCGTGCGGGAGATTGTCATATTTGTACGTTCCGTCAAAGTACCACTCAAATTCCTTGACATCTTTGCGCATCATAGTCACCTGCCCGATTGCGTTTGCGTGATCGTAGGGGGTTGCGCGCATGAAAAGGCCGTTGCCGGTGGTGTTGTCGACGGTATCGGGCTGAAATTCGACGCGGATTGCGTATATTTCGACCGTGTCGCCGTCGAATAAACCGTCGTTTATATTATTGTACCCGCGCGCGTACGTGTACAAGAAGAATATCAAGACTAAAACTATGCAATTTTTCATAAAAATTCCCTTTTTTTAACAAAAATAATAAAAAGCCTTGACAATCAACTGCACAATATCATATCTTGATGACATATTAGTTAAAAAATTATATTAAAACAAGGAGTTTTTATGAAAAAAGCGTTGGTTTTGTGTGTTTTATTGGCCTCGTATGCTGTTTTTGCAGGAGAAGAATGCGAAGATGGGCATGTCGAAGAGGTCAAAGTAGTTGAAGAATGCGACGGAACTGCGAAAGAAGCAGTTGTTGTTGAAGAAGTAGTTGAAGTTCCTGCGCCTGTTGTCGTTGAGACTGTCGAAGCGGTTGAAGAAATTGTCGAAGAAGCGGTTATCGAGGAAGCGGTAGTTGAAGATTCTAAGGCGGATAAGAAAAAATCTAAGAAAAAGAAGAAGTAACTTGGATAATCTTATCGACGTAGAAGCCGAAATCAAAAGTATTTTGATTAAAATCGGAGAAGATCCTAACAGAGAAGGGCTTTTTCAGACCCCGCAACGGGTAGGAAAAGCCCTTTCTCACATTTTGGGCGGGTATAACGAGGATCCGGAAAAGATTTTGGAGAGCGCGACCTTCACGCAGGACGCCGACGAAATGATTATAGTGAAGGACATCGAAATTTACTCGCTCTGTGAGCATCATTTGCTGCCGTTCTTCGGAAAGTGCCACATCGCGTATATTCCCGACGGAAAAATTTACGGTCTGAGCAAATTAGCGCGGGTGGCCGACGCATATTCGAGGCGTCTGCAGTTGCAAGAGAGATTAACTTATCAGATAGCATCGTCATTGAAGGCGCGCGGAGTGGGCGTCGTGATAGAGGCGAAGCATCTGTGCATGATGATGAGAGGCGTCGAGAAGCAAAACTCGGTAACAACGACAAGCGCAATGTTGGGCGTCTTTCGAACCGACCCCAAAACCAGAGAAGAATTTCTGAATTTGATAAAAAAATAAAGAAAAATTATTTTTTCTCGTTATTTCGTTTTGGCGTTTATTATTTTGAGTACGTGTTAGAGAAATGAGAATTTGCGTTTCGGGGCTTTGTAGACGTACAAAACCCCCACAGGGGGATGTTTAGAGTTTTGTAGACGTGCAAAACTGTGAAAAAAGGTTTTTTGGAGGTTTTGCAGACGTGCGGAACTATGAAAAAAGGGTTTTTTGGGGTTTTGCAGACGTGCAGAACTATGAAAAAAGGGTTTTTCGGGGTTTTGCAGACGTGCGGAACTATGAAAATGTGGATTTTTAAGGTTTTGTAGACGTACAAGACTCAAAAACACCCCCAATGGGGGATTTTGTAAGGAGGTTATTGGATGGAACTGAATTATATTCAGGCGTATCGGATGCGCAATATGACGCATTTTGAGTTTCACATGGAGATTCTTGCCCTCATAGATAAAGAAGGGGCAGTTAAATTGGGAATTGCGCCGCTCAGGGCTAATTACGGGCAGGCGTTTACTAGTTGGGACATACTTTTGAAGAAGATCATCAAAAGTAAATACACCAAGTTGATGAAACAAACCGATCACGAGAGGGATCAGAAGTATACGGCGATAAAAGATCTTATAAATGTCGCCTTGGTGCATCATTCGCCGGAAGTCAGAGATGCCGGCGAGAGGCTTAAAATCTTAACTAACACGTACGGGAATATAAACACCAAGCCGTACCATGAGCAGAGTGCCGCAGTTTATAACATCGTGCAGGAATTTAACGGAGCGTACAAAAACGATATCGCTCTCATCCGTGCGAAAGACGTAGTTGACCAACTCCAAGAGGCAAACTACACATTTAAGCAATATGTTGACGCGCGCGACGCCGAAAACGAGAACAAGCCCAAGGGAGATGCGGTCGCCGTTCGGAAGGTTGTCGACGATATTTATTACGATATTAACGAAACCATTGCCGCCCAAATAAAATTGAACGGTTTGGGCGAACTCGGGCCGTATATTTCCATGCATAATGTTATCACGGACAGGTACAAGAAGATGATGAAGCAGGCGAAGCCTCATCCGAAGACGCCCGAAGACAAAGAAGCGGACACTGCGAACAAGTTGCAGATCCGCAGTATCAACGAAGAGATAAAATCCGAACTTGCGACGATAGCCGAGCACAGAGAAATTGTAAATAAACATCTCGCAATAATCTCCGAACACAGAAAACACATAAAAGAACTGAGAGCGGAGATTGAAAGTGTGAAGGAGAAGTAGTGAAAGGAGGAAAATATGCCGAGCGTAAAGGTTTTTAACAAGTCGATATCATTAAACGGCGACGAATTTGACAGCGATCAGGAATATTTCGAGCAAATTCCGGGCTTTTTAGATAAACTCGACAAGATATCCGAGGGTTCGAAGTGGTACGGTGAGGAGGATTTGGCTTGGAACTTATGAATTGGGAGCTGCGATTGTCCCCTCAAGCATTAAAAGATGCGAAAATTCTCGAACGGTCGAAGTATTTCGGAAAGGCGAAAGAATTATTGAGCGTAATAAAGCGAAATCCTTTCCAAAATCCACCTCCGTACGAGAAACTGAAGCCACTTTGGGGCAAAAAGTATTCGAGGCGCATAAATTCACAGCACCGATTGGTATATGAAGTTTATGAAAACGATAGGCTGATAAGGGTACTGTCAATGTGGACACATTATGAATAAAATCATGAAGAATAAAACGACCCTTAAGGGGCTTATGTTGTTGGGGGTGCTGATCATTTTGGTTTTTTCCTTGGGAAAAATCGATGTTTTGACCAGATATGCCGATTCTATTTTTGCGCCGCGTGTCTACGAGGATACGAACGACGGCTTGGAGGAGCAAAGGCAGCAGTACTACGACATGATCGCCGGCTTCTGGGTGCATGAAAGCGACTTCTTATACGATAAAATCGAGTTGAAAGACAACGGAATTATATGGCAACACAGCAAAATGACCTTTCTCTTTCCTTATAATGTATACGGAAATATCGAGCGCGTCTCGACGAGTTATCTGATGCCCGTCAAGATAGACAACGACAGGTCGGCGGTTTCAAATCAGAGAGTCATTAGGGAAACCTGGATAAAGGAAAACATTTGTTACGGGAGAAATTTCTACGATTTGTTGACGAACACGGATTATCGTAACGACACGCTGTTTGTCGAAGGCATTTCGTATATTCGGTATGAGGGCGAGATAGAAAACTTCTTCGAGGAAGGCGTTTTGGACCTGGTCGACGATATAAAACTGCGTAGATGCACCTTCGGTTTTCCGTTGCAGGATTGGTTGCGGGAAAATATATCCAATAGTTTTGACGCAAGGGATATACCTTTCGATGCTTTGAAGTTTGAACAGGAGGAGTTGGTGAAAAAATTCTATGTACCTTATTGTTTGGGGCGCACGGAGTCTGCAATGACGGTTGGAAAGTCGTATAATGTTGAGTTGGAGATAGTAATTTCGCCTGACGGGACGGTTAGTTCTTGCAAGGTACGCAGTTCGGACTTACTTTCTACGGTAAGTCGGAGGCCGGTGGTAAATGAGGTGATGAGATGGAGGTTCCCAACGGATGGGGAGCATGGAAACGTAATAAAATATAAAGGTAGTTTCATAAAAAAACAATTCTAAAGGAGGAATTTATGGCAAATATGATAAACGCGATGAATATGGGGCGTGAAATTCAGGAAGAGATTGCCAAAAAACAGCAGGCCATTGCAAGACAATACCAAAAAATCTTGACACAAGGTCAAAACATGAACAAATTGCAAACATTTATGACGTCCGGAAAGCCGGTCGGCAGTGCGGCGTATCTTGAGTTGCCGCCCATTCTTCAAGAAATCGCAACAAAATTAACACTGTCCTCGCTCGAAATCATAATAAAACGGGAAAGGAACATTTTTAAGAAGTTCAGATATAAGATAGCACATTTTGCCATCAGAAAAATAGTGAGCAGTAGTAGAAACAAGAAAAAAAAGGATAAAAAAAATTAAGGAGGAACTAAAATGAACGACGTAAAAAGGGTAGCGTTGCTTACCGCCGGGGGATTAGCGCCGTGTTTGTCGAGTGCTGTCGGCGGATTGATTGAAAGATACACGGAGATTGCTCCGGATATTGACATCATAGCCTATATCGGCGGCTATAAGGGGCTTTTGAAGGGCGAATATATAAGAATCACGGACGAGGTTAGGGAAAATGCGCGCTTCTTACACAATCACGGGGGCAGTCCCATAGGAAATAGCCGCGTCAAACTGACAAACGTGGCCGATTGCATTAAACGGGGGCTTGTCAAAGACGGAAATCCCTTGGAAGTTGCCGCAAAGCAGTTGAGCAAAGACGGTGTCGACGTCTTGCACACGGTTGGGGGTGACGACACGAATACCACCGCAGCGGATTTGGCTGCTTATTTGGCGGGCAACGGGTATAATTTGACCGTAGTGGGGCTTCCGAAGACGATAGATAACGATGTCTACCCGATAAAGCAATCTTTGGGGGCGTTCACGGCAGCCGAACAGAGTGCGGTGTATTTTCGGAATGTGGTTTCGGAGCATTCGGCGAATCCGCGCATGCTTATTATTCACGAAGTAATGGGAAGAAACTGCGGATGGCTTACTGCGATGACCGCCAAAGAGTATAGAAACATGATAAAGATGGAAAATTTTGTCCCCGAGATAGGATTATCACAAAAAAAGATAGATGTACACGCAGTTTTTATTCCGGAAAACGCCATTGATATAGAGGCGGAAGCGGCGCGGCTTAAGCATATAATGGATGAGATAGACTGTGTGAACATTTTCATATCCGAAGGTGCGGGAGTTGATGCTATAGTCAAGCAGATGGAGGAAAATGGACAAGAAATTATACGTGATGCATTCGGACATATCAAACTTGACACGGTAAATCCCGGTAAATGGTTTGGTGAGCAGTTTGCAAAAATGCTTGGAGCAGAGAAGGTTCTCATACAGAAGTCAGGATATTACGCTCGAGCAACAGCCGCAAACGCGAGGGACCTATCATTAATAAAAAGTTGTACTGATTTAGCGGTGGATTGCGCATTAAAAAGGCAAGGAGGAGTTATCGGACACGATGAGGAAGACAAAAACATCCTCAAGGCGATAGATTTTAAGAGGATCGCAGGGGGAAAACCGTTCGATAGCAATGTTTCGTGGTACAGAGATATGTTGAAAGAGATTGGGCAGTTGGGGTAGACGGCAGTGGAAGATAAGTTCCGTTTATCAATTAATGAGAATATCTTTCTTGCAAAGAAACAAATGGCGCAGAGCATATATTGTAGCGCCAGAGTTGAGGGAATCAACATGACTTTTCCCGAAACGCAGACCATTTTGGACGGAGTAAACGTCCCGAATGCAACAATTGACGACATTGTTACGGTACTTAATCTGCGCGATGTTTGGAAATTCGTCTTGTCGTCGGTAGAAAAAGATCTTGACATACAGTACATTTGCAAAATTAACGAATATGTAAGCAGAAATGAATCTTTGGCCTGGGGTACTTTACGAAACGGAACCGTGGGTATTTCCGGAACCGACTATAGGCCGGATGTTCCGCAGGAAAAGAACGTAAAAACGGAACTCGAAGCAATAATTAACGGTAAGATGTCAGATACTTTGAAAGCAATTGAGGTATTTTTGTATATTGTGTATAGGCAATTGTTCCGGGACGGTAACAAAAGAACGGCGACGTTGGCAGCAAATAAGATTTTAATAATGAACGGCGCAGGAATTTTGCAGATAAAGGAAAGTGAGGTAATGAACTTCAATATTTTATTGCATGAATATTACGGAAGCGGAGACAAAAGCAAACTTTTGGAGTTTTTGTATGAGAAATGTATATTCGGCATGGCTTGAAAGGTGTAATAAATGTTAAACAGAGCATCAAACAGTATGGCTAAGGAGTTTGATCCGTTGATGTTGAGGAAAACGGAGGACTTTGCGTATATTGAGCAGGCCGACTTTGACTTCAATGTTGAGGAATTGGGGGCTAATCCGAAGAAATATTATAAAAACGTGAATAAATTGATAATACAGGAGTCGGAAAAGAGTAAGTCCACCGGTTTTTTGCGGGCAATGGTTTTGCTCTGTCTGTTGTATTATTCGGTAAAAGATAAACAGAAGCCGAAAGTTGAGGCCGATATTGACAAAATGATGTATGTTTTCTATGCCACGAGCAAGGAAGACGAAGAAATGAAGCCTGCGGTGGTGGGTGTTAAGATGTTTTCGTTTTGTTATTCGACTTTTGTGCTCACAGCACGCAATAAAAAGTTTTCGATGCATGATTTTAAGGAACTCGCAGATGAAATCACGGCCAATTTGTTAAATCCGAGACTTGCAGGAACACCGAAAAACAGTGGAAGAACTACCGAAAAGATACTTCGGGACATAGAACAGTTGCCGGTTTTTCCAAAAGACATAAATGAAACACGGCATTTGCTAATGTGTATTAAGGGGGCGAAACTTATGGGACAATATTTACATAATCTTATTTGGAGGGGAGAATGACGAAATTGATATTGCTTACGGTTTGCTTGGCGGCAAGTGCGTTTGCGGAAAGTATTTTATCTACGGCAAGCGACAGAACTTCTTTGAACATAACAGTTTATAACGGAGGTCGTGCGCTGGTTCAGGAAAACAGAAAAATTTCTTTGAGGGAGAAGAACTCCGTGATTCGGTTCGAAGATGTATCGTCGGCTGTTATTCCGCAATCGCTTATTGTGGTATCTCAGGGCGGATTTCGGGTTTTGGAACAGAATTATGAGTTTGATTTGATCTCTCGGGAAAAATTGTTGGAGAAATATGTAGGAAAAGAGGTCGTTCTTGTTGATGAAGACAATATTTTCGGCAAACAAAAAAGGGTTAAGGCTAAGATTGTGGCCAATAATTTTCAACCGGTATTTGAAGTTGAAGGGAAAATTCTTCTGGGATTTGACGGAAAGATACTTCTGGAAGATATTCCGGAGAATCTTTATGAAAAACCTACGATGAATTGGCTTGTTCAAGCGCAGAAAACATGAGATTTTACTGCGGATGTTTCGTATTTGACGGAGGGATTGTCATGGAATGCGGA
>Ga0099364_10011150_pt1 | contig 12300 bp, 6 predicted proteins | sample TergutTh196P3_FD_73070 | JGI IMG/M metagenome (GOLD analysis project Ga0099364, IMG submission 73070) | Microcerotermes parvus P3 segment gut microbial communities from Pointe-Noire, Republic of the Congo - Th196 P3 | ecosystem: Host-associated > Arthropoda: Insects > Digestive system > Gut ...
GATCTTCGCATCTTGGCGTGAGGTTCTTTCCTAAGCTGTTGACCTGTTGTTGATTTTTATTGATAGTTAACCATGGATAACATTCCTATTTCTCAAAGCTATCTTGAATCATTGACCACAAGAGAGCTCATAATACTTGCTGATACTCATGGCATTGATATTCCCCCGGATCTGGATCGACTATTTATAATTGAAGAGTTGCAGGAATTGACAGCATTTCAACTGCATATGAATCTTGATGTTGCTGTTGATCTTAACGAAGAATCAAGTGAACAAGCCCAGAGTAAAACCCTAGAGTCCGTTATTCTGCCAAAACAGTACAATATAACATTCCTTGAAACACTGGTTCGTGATCCTCTTTGGGTTTATGTTTATTGGGAAGTAAAGGGGGCTGACAGGGATATATTTGAAAAAGCCCTGGATTTTAACGGGTATTTTTTAAAGGTAGTTTCTGACCAGGTTGAAGTTTTTACAGTTACAGTAGAACCAGAAGACAATGCCAGGTATTTGGGTTTTCCGCCGCCAGAAGAAAATACTGAAGAAAAAGATGAAGCAGAAGGTTTTTTGTACAGAATAGGGCAGCGCAGTTTCAGGATTGAGTTATATGCAAAAAAAGGCAAAGAAGATCATTTCCTTGCATCAAGCGAAGTTTTTACGCTTCCTGCCCTGCCGCCCAGGTCAGAAAAAAAGGTATTGGAAAAATATCCTTTGATAAAAATGTCCGGTATAGAAGATTTTAATATAATCAGAAACTCGGATCGAGATGTCAGAATTAAAAGGAGCGTTAATTCCGCATAAAATATGAGCAACACTCCTGTAATATCCATTGTACTTAATATTCACTTGCCTTTTGTAAGACACCCGGAAAAAAATATTTCCATGCAGGAAGGAAAGTTTTTCGACATTATGACAGAAACCTGTCTGCCATTGCTGGAAGTATTTGATCGCCTGGATGGCAGTCATATTCCCTTCCGCATAGGAATTTCCATTTCCCCTGTTTTATGCCACATGCTTTCTGATGAACATTTATTAAAGAGGTATCTTGAATATGTTGACAGAAAAATTGATTTGGGCGCTGAACAACTTAAAGAGATAAATGAAAATAATCCATTATACGAAACTGTAAATTATTATTACAACCGGTTTTTGGATCAGCGTGTTCTTTTTACAGAGCGCTACAATATGGATATACTTAAAGTATTTGATTACTACCATAGAAAGGGCAGGGTAGAACTTTTAACAACTTCTGCAACCCATGCTTTTCTGCCTTTTTATACAAAATACCCGGAAGTTATACAGGCACAGATTGAAGTTGCTACTGCAACTTACAGACTTCATTTTGAAAAATACCCTTTAGGTTTTTGGCTTCCGGAACTGGGATGGTCTTGTGATCTTGAAAAATGGCTTAGGGCCTATAATTTTGGATACACAATTCTTGAGCCCCATGCCTTAGCTTATGCAAATCCTCCTGCAGAAAAAGGCAGTTTTTTTCCAATAAAAACCCCTTCGGGTATTTTTGTACTGGCAAGGGATTCTTATGCAGGCAAAGAAATAAATTCATTAATGAATAATCCATTATTCAGGAACAATAATTTTGACCTTGGGTTTGAGCTTCCACAGGATCAGGTTAAGGCTTTTTTGGGCGCCTATGGCAGCCGTACAGGGACAGGTTATAAATGCCAGGCTCAGGGTTCAAGTCCCTATAACCCTGCTGAAGCTGCAATAAAGGTCAAAGAGAGTGCCAATATATTCCTTAAAAATATCATAGATCGCTTTGAAGCTGCCAAAGCATATATGGATGGCCAGCCCATAAGTGTTTGTACTTTTGATGCCTCACAAATGGGCACTTTATGGTATGAAGGCCCCCTGTTTTTGGAAGCCCTTTTTAGAGCAGGGATCGCTGATCAAAAGCTTCTTTTTATGACCCCTGCAGAATATATCTTTAAGCTTGACACAAGAAGTTTTCAGGTGTTAAACCCGGAATATTCATCAAATGGAATTAATGGTTATGCAGAAACCTGGGTGAATTCGTCCAATGACTGGATGTACAGGCATACCATGCGAGCCCTGGAACGCATGATCGAACTGGCAGAACGCTTCCCTGACAATACTGGTTTAAAGGAACGCGCTTTAAATCAGGCCAGCCGGGAAATCCTTTTGGTGCTGGCCTCTGACTGGCCAGCCATGCTTTACAGGCAGGAAAATACAGAATACGCAAAAAACCATCTTGAATCAGCATTAAGGAATTTTACCACTATCTACGAAGCTTTAGGCAGCAATCATATAAGCACAGAATGGCTTACAAATCTTGAACGCCGGCATAATATTTTTCCCAATATAAATTACCGGGTTTTTAGAAAAAAGAAGCAGAGCCTGTAAGGCATGCAATCAGACTTGGCAATAGCCAAGGCAGTTGCTTGAACAAGTTAATAATCTATATTCATTATTCTATACTGTAAATCAAGTGCTCTTTGTATTATATATATTGCTTCTTCTGCAGGTCTGAATTTGGGATTTAATCTAAGACATTCTTCCCAGTAATAAAGCGCACCTTGATATTGCCCAAGTCTGTATTCATCTAGTCCCAGAAGGTAAAGCTCGTCAACCATGGCCGCGCGTTCTGCCCTGCCATTGTCTCCAAGGTCAAAACGAAGCCCCAGGCTTACCCTGTTTAAGGGACGCATTTGAGTCATAAGGTCAAGGGAGTAATTTACTTCCAGGGCAATTCTGTCAAGTACAATTGAGCTGCCTATTGTAAGTCTTGATCCGCCGCCCCTTCCCATAAAACCAGCTCTCATGGACAGAAAACTTGTAACTGATACAGAGGTACCAAATGTCCAATAAGGACTTTCTGAATAATCCGGGTTCTCGAAGTTTATGGGCAGTATAAAGTCAAATGCAAACAATACAGGCCTTATGGGTTTATATGATATTCCAGCCACTAGAGCTGCTGGCAGTGCATCACCCATTACAGAAGGTCCTATATTTCTTAATACAAGCGCAGCAGAAGCGTTTCTTTCGCGGGACGTATAAAACTTAAATAAATTAAATCTTGTTAAAAGTCCTAAATCAGCCATTATGGCAATTGCCGACTGGGAATCTCCCGAGCCTTGTATAATACTGCCCTGGGGATTTCCAAGGTCATCTGAGTCTGTATAATCAGGAACAAAACGGAATGCTCCCTTTAGATTAATGCCAGCAGAAACCCCTGTAAAATCATAAGTTGAAAAAAATGTTCTTGACAGATTGAGTGTGGCAACCCCTTCAGAATAATATCCTGTGGCAGCCCTTTGTCCGTAATAATTATATTCAGTAAACGGTATATAAAACCATTTTAAGCCTCCGGCAAAACCTATATAATCACCGCTTCTGTTTGCATAGATAAGGCTTTCAACATTGGAGTCTCCTACCCAGTTATTGTGGAAAAGCCCCAGCTCAGACCTTGCCAGCATGGAAGAGCCGGCAGGATTGTACTCGATAAAGCTTATATCATCAGAAACAGCGGTAAACGCTCCAGCCATGCCTTCAGAACGGCCTCCCATGGGTATATTTAATACAGGAAAGGCTGTTAGACCTGCATTTGGGTTAGAACCAAACATGGAATTAAAGTAATCAGAAAGAGAGCCATATGCCCCAGGGTCAAATGATTGGGCATACATATTAACCTGAATGAGGATAATTAAAATGATAAACAGTAAAGCTGTTTTCTTCATTGTGTTACATTACTATATCGGTCAATATATAATTATTCCATATAGTTATAGTATTGCATAGTATTGTATACTATAGAGTGTATGTTTGTTCACCGATATTTAGAATTAGATAATAATCTCTTTTTATTAAGGGCTATAGGAGTGGCTATCAAAGCATGGTTTTCAGGAAGCGCGTAATCTTTTTTCTTGCAATTATATGCTTCTTGACATCTTCTTTGTCTTTATATGCCAGGGGAAGACAGGATCCTGTAATAGTAGAGGCTGATGAACTTATAGAACAAAGGCAAAATTCAGAAGCCATACGTATTTTAAATGAACTTACAAGGGAAAACCCTGATATTTTTGATGAATCACAGTTAAGGTACGAGCGAATTTTAAGAGCTCATGGCCTTTATGTTCAAATAGCTCATGAATTACTTGATGTTATTGACAATGACCCTGATGATGATGACAGAATCGTGGAACTATCAAACCAGCTCCGGGCTCTTGGCTCTGTTTCTGATGCAGAAACTGAGGAATTCCTTACCATGGTCAGGGAAAGAGCCTTGTATAACCAAAATGTACGCAGGCTTGCCAGGATATTTGAAGAAGCCCGTATCTTGCTTGCCAGAGGTGATTTCCGGGGCGCAATGTCTGTATATGCAGGCGGACTTTCAATATATCAGGAAGATTTTTTTACATCAGCTTATGGCCCGGAAGCAGAGCAGCTTGCGCTGGATGGTCTTGATGCAATAAACCAGGGTATAGCAGCATTTAACAACCTTATAACTCCTGTTACAGAGGCTTCTTTACAAAGTGTATCAAACGTAAATCAGGATGCACAGGCTGTGTATGCAATGTATAATTCCCTGATTCCTCACATGGAAAATATAATAAATATAATGTCTGATTTTTCTGCAACATCAACAGAATACGAGAATCTGCATAGACAGCTCCCACCTGTATTCCCTTATTTACCAAACAGGTCTTTCCTCTTTTTTGCAAACCGTCTGCTCCAGGGGCCGCTTGAAGAATCTGCATACCGCACAGAAGGCATGATAGGAACGCTTAACAGGTTCTGGGAGCAGGTAATAAGCCGTGCAGAAAGGTCTGTCGTAGAATTTGCAGTTCAAAACTATAATTCCATATATGATGCTTTAAGCAACCGCCAATACCAAAACATTATCCCGCGTATAAACGCTACACAGCAATTACTTTCTGCATCAAGGAGTTTTCTGGATCAAAGAGCCCTGTTCCTGGAATCATCCGGTATATATCCTGTAATGATCTTTGATGAACCTGTAATACCGCAGAACGCAGATGATTTTATAAGATACAGGGCAATGGGTCAGGCTCTTGATTTCTTTAGAGTTGCAGTAGATATTGGCCAGCGAGAGCAGGCTATTGAACAATCAGGACTTGCTATATTTATGCAGGGGACAGCCACTGCAGAAACTGCAATGACAATAGAGCAGAATACCCGTCAATTGTTTATAAACATGGATGCGGAAATTACAGGACTTGAAAACGCAATAAGTTCAGAAATTATTGATTATGAAAGATATTTTACCATAGGTGTTACAGGTGTTGAATTAGACCAGGAATCTTTTGTGTTTCTTTACCAGGCAAGGACTTTGGCTCAGGCACTTGGCACTTATATAAGACAGCAGATACTGGAAGCCTTTATACGCCAGTACACCATTGCCAATGAAATAATGGAAAGGGATGTAAGAAGATTAGAACAGGATTTCAGTGAAAGTTCAGGCTTTATACGCGGGGTTGTAACACGTGTTGAAAGGGATGATCTTGTAACAGAATATGTAACTTATTATCCAAGGGAAGGGCTTGTACTTTTAGAACAGCTTAGTATAGAAATCGCAGCAAGTATTATTGATGCACAGGAATTGCTTGCCCAATACAGTACTGAACCTGTAAGTATATTAAATACACCGGAAGGCAGTGCTCTAAGGACAGAAGCTCAATCCATGCTTACCCGGCTTCAAAACATGCAGTCCCAGACCAATTCCATGATTGCCCAGGCAAGAATCAATATAGACCGTGCTGCAGCCCTGTGGGCAGAAGGCGACAGGCTTTTTGAAGAGTCCCGTGCTGCTCTTGAGCGCGGCGATTTTGCAACAGCGCGGGCACGTTTACAGCAGGTTCAGAGCCTTTACAGCGAATCCCTGGCACTCCAGGAATCAGAGGAACTAAGGGCTATAGCAGATGCAAGGCTGCTGTCGTTAGGCGAAGATATTATACTTGCAGAAAATGAATTTGTTATCCGCGAGGTTAGGGAACTTATAACACAGGCAAGGAACCTGTTCTTTGACGGAAACTTTGATCAGGCAGAAGAACGCCTTGTAAGGGCGCAAAACCGCTGGAGAGATACAAATACAACTGATGAACCGGAAATCAATTACTGGCTTACCATAGTAAGAAATGCCCTTTCCTTAAGTGCAGGAAGGGAGATACCCATTACAGCTCCTTTATTTGCAGAAATGAGCCAGCTTTTATCAGATGCCAGGATTAACTATAATGAAGGGGTCAGCCATATCAATGCCGGCAGGAACCAGGAAGGTTTAAGGTATTTTGCAGATGCCAGAAACATGACAAGACAGGTAGAACTTATGTTCCCGCTTAACCGCGAAGCAAGGCTTTTGGATCTTCGCATGGAACAATATACAGACCCTGCTGCGTTTAACGCTTCTTTCCAGCAGAGGATTAACAGCGCTGTTGCAGGAACAAGACTGCGCTCTGTAGAAGCGTTTGCAGATCTGCAGGACCTTGCAGAGATCAACCCGCAGTTCCCTGGCATAAACCAGATTATATTCCAGGCAGAAATTGACATGGGTTACAGACCCCCTGCGCCAAACCGCCAGGCATTGGCTCGCTCTGCAACGCTTACCACCCAGGCACAACCCATTGTGGATAACAGGAACAGCACCATGTACGAAGTTGCACTTACCTGGCTTAATGAAGCAATAGATTTAAATCCCACTAATAATACTGCAATAATGTTAAAAGACAGGCTGCAGATACTAATGACAGGCCAGGGTACATTTGTTATGGATTCAAGGTCTTTCGAAGAATACCAGAGGGCAATAAATGAATTTAATCTAGGCAACAGATTTACTGCCTGGGCCATTGTACAGGAACTTTTAAGAAACCCTCTTAATCAGAGGTCAACCCAGATACTGGATCTGCAGCGCAGAATAGAGGCGTCTTTATGATAAAAAGATATTTACTTGTTTTACCTTTAATATTCATACTTTCCCTTGCACTTGGCGCCCAAAGTAATTTTTTCTGGGAAAGCCCCGAAGCATTTTCCGGTATAAACGGTACATTCCCAATCACAGCATCAGGTGACAATCTGGATATAGTGCTATGGCAGCAATCAACAACACATGCTGTTGGCGGCAGTATATATATATACCTGGCTGTAAAAGCAGAAGACGGCAATTGGGAAAGGCGCGGAATTATAGGCGGCCCCTATAATTTTTCCGGAACAGAACCTTCCATACTTAGCGCTGTAATAGATAGTAAAAACCGCATCATTGTTGCTGCAGCTGCTTCTTCTACAGAAACTGAAATTCTTATATCAGATGACAAGGGTTTTACTTTTGAATCCTACAGGCTCGATAATTTTGGCGAGACCCTTCTTTCTCCGCGTCTTGCAGTAAGGGCTGACGGCGGTTTTCTTCTTTTTATAACAAGAGGCGGAGATATATCCCTTTCAATTTTTTATGCCCTCTCTGATGATGCACTTAGCTGGTCACCTTTTCTTCCTTTTATAACAGACCCTGGAATGAACCTTAATTTTTTACCTTCCCATGCTTCTTTTGGTTCTTCTGATTATGTTATATTCCAGTCTTTTTTAAGTACTGTTGAAACCATACCGGCTTTTCAGCTTTATGTTAAAATTTCGCATGACAACGGGGTAACATGGACTCCGTCGCAGAGGTTTACAAACTTCCGCGATTCCTTTATCGAGATAAATGCTGCTCCTGAGTTTTTTGACAATCAAAGGGCTCATCTTTCTGTTCAGGGGGATTCTCTTTTTGTTACCTGGGAAAGGCGGTTTAGGACTTCTTCTCCGCAAGTTTACGCTGCAAGGATGAATGAAGAAGGCAGGATCTCCGGTATTGCAGAGCGCATAAATTCCCAGGAAGCTTTTTGCAATAACCCCATTGCCTTTACGCATGATAGTATTCTAAGCATTATATGGTTTGATAACAGGAGAGGCCAGAACAGAATCTTTATGGCACAGCACGAGCCAGGTATAGGCTGGACTGACAGGGATCTTTCCGGGATTATTCCCGGGGATTCTGCTTTTGGACGCCCTGTAATGGGGAGTGACGGCCTTAATATATTTTGGCAGACTACAAACCAGAATATATCCTGGATATACGCGTTACTACCTGATATTTCTGTTGATGCGCCGCTGCTTTCTGCACAAAACTTTCTTCCAGGCCGCAGAACTCGCAGCGAGCGTGCTCAAATATCCTGGACTGTTCCTTTTGATTCTTCCGGTATAGCAGGTTTCTCATATACCTGGTCTATGGACGAGAATACTGTTCCTGATCAAGTTATTCGTATATTAAATCAGGGAGATTTTTCAAGTTCAAATATTGAAGCTTTGGCAACAGAAGACGGGATCTGGTATTTTACAATAATCGCCAATGATCATGCCGGAAACTGGTCACATCCAAGCCGTATAACATTTATACATGATACAATACCGCCTCCGGCTGCTGTAATGATCCAGCCGCCGCTTGATGACAATGGGTATCTTTTGTCAAATACAATCAGCCTTAGGTGGAATCCGCCTCCTGCATCGGATATAGTCGGCTATTCCTGGAACCTTGAGTATTTAGGCTCATCTTTCCCCTACTGGGGCATGGATAATACAGTATTCCAGACAGAAGCCAGCGCCCGGAACCCTGCTCAAAGAATGAGCGCTCCACAGCTTCATGGTACAGAGACTTCTGCACATTACAGAAATATCGACGACGGCCTTTGGGTATTTACTGTTCAGGCAGTGGACGAGGCCGGCAATATAGGGCCTTTATCCAGTCTTTACTTCCGTACAAATAAATACATTCCATCCACTTATATAACATGGGCTCAAACATCCATGGACGAGCATGGCAGAATGCAGCTGCGTATCCAGGGCAGGGGTTTTTCCCAAAACGGCAACCTTGATCGAATAACACTTGAAAAAGCAGATGATCCGTCCTGGCGCAGGGATTTTTATTTTGAAAACGGCGATTTTAGGATTATATCTGACAGGGAACTTGAAGTTTTAAATATTGATAATATAGAAGAAGGCCATTACAGGGTTTCACTTTATCATCCCATTAGAGGCATATATACACATGCCAATCTATTGTATTTTGATGAATCCGGAACCCTTAAATACGGTGATTTCTCTTATGCCTGGCAGCCCAACTGGACATTAAGACCTCAGCGCAGGTTTATATTTAATACAGCATCCATTGTACTTATTGCATTATTTGTTTTTGGCATACTTGGGATTATCATTTCCCTGCGTGGTATAGCAGAAACAGTTTCGGAAAGTATTTCCTTAAGGCATGATGCAGCTGCCCTAATAACAGGAGATTATATGCCATCAGAAAGAAAAAAACGCACACAGCAAATCAGACGGCGCGGATTCGGACTTCGCTTAAAACTTGCATCCTTTACAGCTATACTTATCATAGCTGTTGTCACAATGGTATCAGCCCCGCTTTACATTATGATGACAAGAACCCAGCAGGAAACCCTGCTCCGCGGTCTTTGGGATCGCTCGTCAGTACTCCTTGAAGGCCTGGCCTATAATGCAAGAACCTTCCTCCCATTATGGGATACTCTTGAATTGAGCCTGCTGCCCGATCAGATGAGATCCATCCCGGAAGCAAGATATGTAACCATAACCGGTTTTAGCCCTGATACCATCCATGACAATCATGTATGGGCCACAAATGATGAGAATATACTTTCTAAAATCGACACAAGAACATTTGTACCCGGAACTTCACGCATAGAAGATCATATCAGCCCTGCAATAAGGGATTTAAATGAAAACCTTAATACACAGGCAAGAAATCGTATAGGCGGACTCTCACAGCAGATAATAAGAAGCAGCCAGGAAGCCCGCGATTTGGCATTAACACCAGGTGTTCAAAATGATGACCCGCGTCTTATTCAAATTCAGAATATACTGCGTAACCAGGAAATGGCCCTTAATCAGGTATTATTTGATCTTGGGCAGCAGATCTATTCAGAACCTGATTTTTCCCTGGAATCACTGTCACCTGATATAACAGAATATACTTTCTTTAAACCAGTAATGTTCCGTCAGGGAGCAGAAGATGTTTATGTCAGGGGCTTTGTACGTCTTGAGGTTTCCATAAGCTCTATTATGGAAGAAATTGATGCTGCAAGGCTTAGTATTCTGCAGATAATACTTGGGTTTGCTGTTGTTGCCATGATCATAGGAACCATGGGAGCGCTTATACTTTCAACACTTATAATCAGACCCATAAGACAGCTTGTAAGGCATGTAGAGCAGATAAGGGATACAGAGAACAAGGCTGATCTTGAAGGTGTTCAGATAAATATCAAGACCCAGGATGAAATAGAAGTTCTTGGAAAAACCATAAACGAAATGACCATAGGTCTTGTAAAAGCAGCATTGGCAGCTTCTGACCTTTCCATTGGTAAGGAGATTCAAAAGAAATTTATCCCGCTTGATTTTGACAAAAAAGGCAACAAGATCACTTCAGGGTTTAAAGATACCAAAAATGCCAGCTTCTTTGGTTATTACGAAGGAGCCAAAGGTGTTTCCGGGGATTATTTTGATTACAGGGACCTTGACGGCCGTTATTATGCCATTATCAAATGCGATGTTGCAGGTAAAGGTATACCCGCAGCCCTTATCATGATCCAGGTTGCTACCATGTTTATAAACTTCTTCAGGCGCTGGAAACCAACACAAAAAGGCATGCTTATAGAAGACCTGGTATATCAGATCAATGACTTTATAGAAAACCTTGGTTTTGAAGGCCGTTTTGCAGCCTTTACCCTTTGTCTTTTTGATTCACAAACAGGTATAGCCAGGTTCTGTAATGCAGGGGACAATATTGTTCATCTTTACAGTTCCTCGGAAAACAGGCTTAAAGCCATCACATTACCGGATACACCTGCAACAGGTGTACTGCCAAATTCACTTGTAGTATCAAGGGGAGGATATAAAACACAATCCATCACAATAGGACGCGGTGATATACTTATGCTTTATACTGATGGTATTGAAGAAGCAAAGCGTAAGTTCCGCAATGCTGATTTTAAAGAGATCCTTTGCAAACATGGAGAAAAGGATAAACCGCATGAAAACCATTCTTCTGGTCAGGGGGATGAAGAACTTGGGTCTGACAGGGTAAAGGCAATAGTAAATGCAGTTATGAACAAGCAGGTTTATACATTGCATAAATGGCATAATCCGGAGGGAGATAAAAACGACCTTGTGTTTGACTTTAGCAATTGTAAAGGGAATGAAGAAGATGTTATAATGGCAATGGTCTCTGTAGAGAAGATGTTCCGCTGTTATAAGGATAAAAACACATCAGTAGATGACAGGGTGCTTGTAGACAAAAAAATTGATGCTTTCTTAAAGGAACATTTTTTACAATACCGGACATATTGTTCGTTTATACGTGAAATTCCAGGAGACAGTGCTTATCTTTACTATACGCATCTTAAGGAAGATGAACAGTATGATGACCTGACCATTCTTGGAATTAAACGAAAATGAGTCTTTCCAAAAACTCGGTTAGTTTTTGAAAAGACTTTGGGAAAAACCAGACCAAAGCCTGGTTTTTCCCTTAAATCTAAGGTAGATTTTCTAAAAACTGAAGTTTTAGAAAATCATTATAGGAGTAAAACATGACATTTAGCGAAAGAATGAGGGAATTATTTGATCAGGGCCTTACAGCATCCAAAGAATTTGCCTTAAAAGCAGGTGAAAAAGCCCAGGAACTTGGAGAACGCGGGGTTTTAATGCTGGAAATCAAACAGCTGGAAAACCAGGCACAAAAAATAATCAACCGCCTTGGCAGTGAGGTTTACCGTAGATTCGCAGAACAGGGTGAAACAAGCGTTTCCTCTGACACAACCCCAATAAAAGGTTATTTAACAGAGCTTAGCCTGCTGCGTGATTCCATTGAAAAAAAGGATGAAGAGCTCCAAAGCAAGAAGAAGTAAAGCCTCAGTTTAGATTTTTAGTACGCGAATGTTCATGATTAATGGAATAATTTGTTAAGTTTCGTGACATTCGTGGATTTTTATCCTCAAGAATGAAACAGCCTGAATATCAAACCCGTATATAGGGTATAGATTCAGGAGGTTTATAATGAACAAAATCCAAAGGAGCTCTATCTAAACTCATTTCAGCCTTTATTGGCAGAGAAGTGAAGGTAGAGAGTATTAATGCCAATGAACCAGTTATAGATAATCTAAGAGACAGGCAAATACGTTTTGACATTTCCTGTAAAGCAGAAAGCGGTGAACTTATTAATGTCGAAATGAGCCTAAATCCAAAACCATTTGA
>Ga0099364_10011151_pt1 | contig 12300 bp, 9 predicted proteins | sample TergutTh196P3_FD_73070 | JGI IMG/M metagenome (GOLD analysis project Ga0099364, IMG submission 73070) | Microcerotermes parvus P3 segment gut microbial communities from Pointe-Noire, Republic of the Congo - Th196 P3 | ecosystem: Host-associated > Arthropoda: Insects > Digestive system > Gut ...
AAAAAGATTGGTGTTAGAGCTTTTAGCAATAATGAGTTACGCAGTATTGTTATTCCAAATTCTGTTAAAGAGATTGGTAGTGCTGCGTTTAAGGACAATAAATTAAATAGTGTTGTAATTCCTGATTCAATTAAAATAATTGCTGACAGTGTGTTTTGTAATAATCGGTTAATTAATGTTACCATTCCTAATTCTATTAAGACAATTGACAAGTATGCATTTAAAAATAATCAATTGATTAATATTAAAATTCCTAATTCAGTAAAAACAATTGAATCTGGTGCATTTCACCATAATCAACTAACTAATATTGAAATTCCCAACTCGGTAAAAACAATTGGGGATAGTGCATTTTGTAATAATCGGTTAATTAATGTTACTATTCCTAATTCTGTAAATTCAATATATTATTGGGCATTTTATAAAAATCCGTTAACTAATGTTGTTCTTCCTAGTTCAGTTAAAATAATTGGAGATAGTGCATTTGATTATAATGTAGAGATAATTAGATAATAATGTTGAAAACTTTTCTAACCCTCAATCTCAAGCACAATCGGTGCATGGTCTGACCCCATTACATTAGGTAAAATATAAGAATTTATCAGTTTCGATTTCAAAGAAGAAGACACACAAAAGTAATCGATACGCCAACCTATATTCTTTTCTCTTGCGTGTGCCATATAACTCCACCATGAGTATTGCCCGCCCTCTTTGTGAAATTCTCTGAATGTATCTATAAAACCGGCATTTACTATGTTATCGAATCCTTTTCTTTCTTGGTCGGTGAATCCGGCATTTTTTCTGTTGTCGGCAGGTCGTGCCAAGTCTATTTCTTTATGGGCTACGTTTAAGTCTCCACAAAATATTACAGGTTTTTCTTTTTCTAAAGATTTAACAAATTTTAAAAAATCGGGATCCCATTCTGTTTCTCGATAGCTTAATCTATCGAGTGTTCTTTGAGAGTTTGGGGTGTAAACATTTACAAGAAAAAACTTATCAAACTCGGCTGTTATTACTCGACCCTCATTATCGTGTTTAGAAATGTCCATATTGTTTGCTGCACGCAATGGTTCTGGTTTGCAAAAAATGGCTGTTCCTGAATATCCTTTTTTTTGTGCCGAGTTCCAGTATTTATGTGGGTATTTGGGCATATCAAGTTCTACTTGTTCGGGAGAGGCTTTGGTTTCTTGAAGGCAAATTATATCGGGCTTGTATTGCTTTATAAAATCCATAAAACCTTTTGAAAGAATTGATCTTATTCCATTAACATTCCATGATATTATTTTCATAATTACCTCTGCGACTTATCATATTATCAATAATTTTTTATATACTATAATGGTGACTTTATATAATATTTGACAATAATAAAATAATATATCACCATGTCATTAGGTTTATATTGGAGGATGATATGAATTTTAGAGGCACAATAATGATAAAAAAAGAAGAAGAATGGTTTGTTGCAACTTGTCTTGAAAATAATATCGCATCACAGGGAAAAACTATTGATGAAGCAACTGAAAATTTAAAAGAGGCAATATCGTTATATTATGAAGATAAAACAGAAGAAATAAAAGTTCAAAAAAATGAACAGATTTATATTACCTCATTGGAAATGGCTATATAAATGGGTGATAAATATCCCATATTAAAACCTCAAGAAATTATTTCAGCCTTGTCAAAAAGAGGCTTTTATTTTAAAAGTCAAAAAGGAAGTCATGCAAAATATACAAACGGAAATTATATCGTAATTATTCCGATGCATGATTCAGTTGCCCGTGGAACACTAAAAAGTATTTTGATTCAAGCGAGTATAAAATTAGAAGAATTTCTAAAACTATTGTAAATGAATCTGATCAAAAAATAATCCATCAATTTATAAATAATAATTGAACTATAACATCAAATTTAAAAGCGTTGATATAGGTAAAAAATGTGAAAAATTTTTTCGGACAAGATGGAATACTTGCAGATTGTTTTCCCGAATTTGAGTATAGGGAAGAACAATTACAAATGGCACAGTTTATTGAACGGCGTTTGGCAGATAATGAAAACGCTATGATAGAAGCCGGCACCGGCACAGGTAAAACATTAGCTTACTTGATCCCATCAATAATACACGCCAAAGATAAAGACAAAAAAATAATAATTTCTACCGAAACTAAGGCTTTGCAAAAACAGCTTATCGATAAAGAAATTCCTGTTATAAAAAAAATTATGTTTGATGCGTATAAAGAGAATTTTTCTTATTCTTTGTGTTTAGGAAGTTCAAATTATGTATGCTCGCGTAGATATGAGTTGGCTTTGCAGCATGGCAAATTTAGAATAGAAGAAGTTGAAAGTTTAAAGCAAATATCGTTATTACTAAAAAAAGAAAAAGTTTTCACTCGGTTTGATGTTAAATTATCCAACAATTTATGGAATCAAATTTGCAGAGAATCTGAAATTTGTAATGGATCTCGATGTGGATTTTCGGGCAGATGTTCTTACCAAAAAGCACGAAAACAATGGACGGCTTCTGATGTTTTGATAATGAATCATTATTTGTTCTTTTCGAATATTGCCGGTGGTGGAACATATTTACCGCGTGCCGATGTTGTTATCTTTGACGAGGCTCATTCTCTTGAAGATATAGGTGCAAAGCAGCTTGGAATATCTTTAAGTAATTCTTTTTTAAGTGAGACAATGGATAAGTTTTACAGAAAAAGAAGAAAAAATAATCTGATTGTTCATATATCATCCGACAAGAAAAAAAAATTGGCAGTAGACCTTATAGAAAAAATTTTGGGTGAAAGCTCGATATTTTTTTCTAAGGCGGCTTCTCTTATATCTTTTGGTCAATCTCAATATCGCATTTTAAAAGAATTGCCTTTTGGATTTGAGTTGTTGAAACTTATAAGCGATTTTTTAGATTTGTTGATTTCTTCTGATGATGATTTTTCTGATGAATTTATCAAAATGGAATTTGATATTGCAAAATCTCGACTTGAAAGTATTTTAATGGGATTAGATTTAATAATCAATCACTCTAAAAAAGATTATGTTTACTGGATAGAGTCTATTGATGGAAGTTTAATGCTTGATTGTGTATTGATGGCTCAACCCATAATGATTACCGAAGTTATGCAAACTGAAGTTTTTCGTTCTTATGATTCAGCATTATTGGTTTCGGCAACTTTGTCGGTTGAAGGTAATTTTGTATTTTTTTCTTCAAAGTATGGAATTGAGCGAAATGAAAATTTGTTGTTATCGTCGCCTTTTAATTATATGGAGCAGGCTGTTTTGTTTGTTGCAAGAGAATTATCTGAACCCAATGAGCCTATATTCATTAAGCAGGCGGCAAGTATTTCTGCCGAAATAATTAATATTGTAAATGGTAATTGCCTTATGTTGTTTACTTCGTACAAAATGCTTGAAAGTGTTAGACATGAACTTGGGGGCTTAATAAAAAATAGAATTTACTCTCAGGGTGATTTGCCTGTTTCTGAAGCAGTTGAACTATATTTAAGCGATGAAAGTTCTATCTTAATGGGAACCCATTCTTTTTGGCAGGGTGTTGATTTTAAAGGTGATTTACTAAGAGCCGTTATCTTAATGAGATTGCCGTTTTCTGTTCCCGACTCGCCTCCACTTATTGCCAAAGCTGAGTATATCGAAGAGTTAGGCTTAAATCCTTTTGCCCATTTACAAATTCCCGAAGCCGTCATTAAATTTAAACAAGGTTTTGGCAGGCTTATAAGAAGCTCTAATGACAAGGGCATTGTTGCCGTGCTTGATTCGAGATTATATTCTAAAGGTTACGGCAAAAGATTTTTGGATTCGTTACCAAAATGTAAAATGGTTTTTGATACCGAGAGGTTGGGTGTGGAGTATGGGAGGATAACCGGTGGTTAATTGCCCAATTGAACTATTGTTGTGTTGTCTTTCATAGTTAACTTATTTGTTCCATAAAGAATAATTTTATACTTATCTACAAAATATTTTGGATGTTTAATTAATTGATTATAATAGTCGGTTTTATCTCTTCTTGGAAAAGAGATATTTGCATAAACTTTCTTGTTGTGAGAAATGATGTTCTTATCTCTAAATATTTCCACAACCTTTATTATTTGTTTTTTGGCTTTTTCAAAATAATTGCTAATATTCTTAGCCTTACTGTCTTTGATTTCAAGAAACAATACCCATGTTTTATCTGTAGAATTGGTTAAGTAAAAAACACCCTCGCAATTTTCAGGTTCTTTTCCATGTTCATCTTTAAAACATTGTGGTTTGAAAAAAGTAGAAGAAATATCTAAAGAATTTGGGTTTTCTATCAATAGCGTTTTAATGTCTTGGGGCTTTGTAGTATATATTTCTACGCTTTGCTTACCATTTGTTCTTTGTGTTAAATCAATTATATGAATTTGAGGATATGTAATATTCTCTTTATGCTCTAACTTGTCATTTCCCAATGCGTCAATAATTTTATTCTTCATCTTTGTAATAGTCTAACATTTGATAATATTCGTTAGTCAATTCGGTCATTTTTTTATCAAAATAATTTTCTGAAATAATATCGTCCTTATCTTGAATATTTCGTAATGTTCCATCTTCAATTTCCCAGACTGAAACTGATTTGGGATTAATCCATGATTTTTCAGACAAATGATTATTTGCCAAATATTCTTCCTTTTCTTTTTTTTCAAGTTGAGAATTTACCAAATATCCCATCATGCAATTATTCAAGGCATATAAAATATATGGACTGTGAGTAGTGATGGTAAGTCGATGGTCTCGTTCTTTGGTAATGACTTGCAACAAGTGATAAATCAAATCCCGTTGTGTTGAAGGAAATAAGTTTTGTTCGGGTTCTTCGATGATGAATTGAGTAGATGAAGTTGTATCAATGTTATCCTGTATCTTATGCCATTGCTCAATTAGTTCAATTGCTCGTACATCACCATTTGGTGCTAAATCAAATATTTCTTTAACCCTTTTTAAAACTTGTTCATAATCTTCAAAATTCTCATCCGGATAATATTTTTTTGCCAGTAATTCTTTTATTAATTGTAAATTAACTACATTCTTTTTTTGTTGTTTTTCAAATGAAACATCTTCTTTATTTTCATAAATCCATTCTGTTAAATATTTAAAAGCAACAATGAGCGGCGTTAGGGATTGTAATCCACTTGAAGCGTGTTCTAATAAAATATCATATTGATTATTCTTATCAGTAGAAACTATATGGTTTTGCCCACTTCCTATACTTTCCTTATAATAATATGCAACAGGCAAGTCGAGAATTTTTACCTGATTTTCATTATGATACTTTGAACTGATTGTTAACCAATCAAACAAGAAATTGCGATTATTATTGTCGGGCATTTCTACCTTTTGGATAAAGGGCAAAACAGTCAAATTTCTTTCAGAAGGAATGTATGCTATTTTACTTAACTTATAAGCATATCTATCTACCCATTCAATAGAACATTCATTGTTCTTAAATTGCAACTTGATGACATCACTCTCATAACAAATCTCGGTATTTTTTTTAAAATAACCATTTAAACGGTGAAAATCTTCTAACTTTTTGCGAAAATTTCCATTTAGATTGTATTCGTCCAAAGATTGATTAATGGCTATATTTTTCTCTATCCATGAGCAATAACTAATTATCTTAGCAATGGTACTTTTACCACTACTTTGATGTCCCATGAACACATTGACCTTGTTTAGTTCAATGTGTTCAATATTTCTAATTGGACCTACGTTTTTAATTGTTATGGTTGCCATATTCTTTTGTTTTAAGTTAATATCTTACCTATAATTTTACTCATGTTATAAAAGAACTATATTTTTTCAATTATTTTTCAACTATTTCTGTTTTGTTTATTTTTTTGATGCCGAAAGATTAAGTGTGGAGTATGGGAGGATGACTGGGGGTTAACCACCCCTAACAGCAAACAAATAATCAAGAGCAGTTTCGGTTTCTCCTTTAAAGAGATGACACAAACTTAATGAAATGGAATTTTGACTTGTTTGCTCTCGATTTTTAAGCATACCTATTTTTTGATCGATTGTGCCATACTTGTCGGTTAACACCTCAACCGGTACCGATTTTATGTACTCATTATAATATTGAAATCCATCTGATTTGAGCTCAATATGCTTCAATATTGTCGAATTGATATTGTACTTTCCGCTTTTCTTTAATGATAAATGTTTAAGTTCTCTAAGTTTTTTATTTGAAGAATCGTTTTGTAACAAGGTATTTAAATATTCTATAGCTTGTTCATAATTTTTCTGATTATATTTTATAATTGCCATAGCTGTAAGAGCAGTTCTATTGTTTTTATTTAAATCGAGAACTCTTTTAAAGTTCAACTCGGCTGCTTTTAAATTGTTTATTCTGCTATAGCAAAGCCCTATAACTAACGAGGGCATTTCGAAACTTTTTTCCATATTGCGTGATTTTTCTAAATTGATGATGGCTTTTTTGTAATTAGTTAGACGATAATGCACGCTTCCAAGATTATAATACACTATATAATCTTTTTTTATCTTTAATGCACGCTCAAAACACATTTTAGAGTTTTCAAGCATACCTACATTATAGTAAAGAATCCCAAGTTTGACAAAAACCTCATAAGAGTCTGGAAAATCCCTCAAAATAAGAAGAAATTCGTTAATGGCTTTTTGAAATTCACCTGCATCTTCATATTTACACGCAATATTAAATTTTTTGTTAAAGTTCATAAAATAATCTTAAATTTACCTTTTATTTTGAGTACAATCTATAATATCGGTTAAAAAAAGAAAAGCAATTTGATAAAATTTACTAAAAAATAACTTTACAGGAATATCCCCAAAAAATACTTTTGGTGTGTGTACTTAGATTACTATAAGGAAACAAAATAGAAAATATATAGGAGTTAATTAAATGGCAAAGCGAGTTTATGTATTTGGAGGCGGAAAAGCGGAAGGAAAAGCCGACATGAAAAATCTCCTTGGCGGAAAAGGTGCTAATTTAGCCGAAATGTCAAATTTAGGTATTCCGGTACCTGCAGGTTTTACTATTACTACTGAAATGTGTACCGAGTATTACAAAAACGACAAACAATTCCCAAAAGAATTGGCTGCCGAAGTAGAATCGGCATTAAAGAAAGTGGAAAAAATTATGGGTGCAGAGTTTAACAATGTCGATAATCCGCTTCTTGTTGCAGTAAGATCGGGTTCAAGAGTTTCAATGCCCGGCATGATGGATACAGTTCTCAATTTAGGTCTAAACGATGAAACTGTTCAGGGTATCATAAAAAAGACTAATAATGAAAGATTTGGATGGGATTCTTACAGAAGATTTATTCAAATGTATGCCAATGTTGTAATGGGATTTAAATCTGAAGACAAGACCGAGCATGATCCTTTTGAAGAAATAATGGATAAAGTTAAGCATAAGCGTGGAATTAAAGCCGATCTTGATTTAAATGTAGATGATTTAAAAGAAATAGTAAAATTATTTAAAGATGCGGTAAAGAAAAGAACCGGTGTTGATTTTCCTACCGATCCTAAAGAGCAGCTTTGGGGTGCAATAGGGGCTGTTTTTAAATCATGGCAAAATGAACGTGCCGTATTATATCGAAAAATGTATGGATATGATGATGATTGGGGAACTGCTGTAAATGTACAAGCCATGGTATTTGGTAATATGGGAGATGATTGTGCAACCGGTGTTGCTTTTACAAGAAATCCGGCTACCGGCGAGAATTTATTTTATGGAGAATTTTTAATAAATGCTCAAGGCGAAGACGTTGTTGCAGGTACCAGAACTCCCGATCAGGTTACTATAGAGGCTTCAAAAAGAGCCGCTGCCGACAATGGTGTAAGCGAAGAAGACAGAAAGAAAAACAGTCCATCTCTTGAAGAGCTTATTCCCGGAGCATATAATGATCTTGCTGCAATTTACAAAAAACTTGAGAAGCACTATAAAGACATGCAAGATATAGAGTTTACCATTCAAAATAAAAAACTTTGGATGCTTCAAACTAGAAATGGAAAAAGAACAGCCGCAGCAGCTATGAAAATTGCTGTGGATATGGTAAACGAAGGTCTCATAGATAAAAAGACTGCTGTTTTACGCTTAGATCCTAATTCGTTGGATCAATTATTGCATCCTACTTTTGATCCTAAGGCTGCCAAACAGGTTATAGCTAAGGGATTGCCTGCTTCTCCGGGTGCCGCCTGTGGAAAAGTTGTTTTTCATGCGGATGATGCCGATGAGTGGAACTCAAAAGGAGAAAGGGTTATTCTTGTTAGAGTGGAAACATCCCCGGAAGACTTAAAGGGTATGGCTGCCGCAAAAGGTATCTTAACCGCAAGAGGAGGACAAACTTCTCATGCTGCTGTTGTAGCCCGCGGAATGGGTAAATGCTGTGTATCAGGATGTGGTGCATTGCAAATAAATTATTCTGACAAGACAATGAAAGTTGGCGACACAGTTGTTAAAGAAGGAGATTATATCTCGATAGATGGTTCAAGCGGAGTTGTAATGTTGGGTGAAGTACCTACCATAGAAGCAGAACTCTCGGGTAATTTTGGATTAATGATGCAATGGGCAGATGAATTTAGAAAACTTAAAATAAGAACAAATGCCGACAGCCCGCATGATGCTAAAGTAGCAAGAGATTTTGGAGCCGAGGGAATTGGACTTTGTAGAACCGAGCATATGTTCTTTGAAGGCGACAGAATAAAAGCTGTTCGTGAAATGATTTTGGCAGATGATGTTGCAGGACGCAAAAAAGCATTAGAAAAACTTCTTCCTATGCAAAAAGGCGATTTTTATGGAATATTAAAGGCAATGCATGGTTTTGGAGTTACTATTCGATTGCTTGATCCGCCTTTGCATGAGTTTGTTCCTCACGAAGAAGCCCAACAAAGGGATATGGCAAACGAATTGGGTAAAACTCTTGAAGAGGTTAAAGCAAAAGTTAACAGCCTGCACGAGTTTAATCCTATGCTTGGTCATAGAGGTTGCCGTCTTGGGGTAACTTATCCTGAAATTACAGAAATGCAAGCGAGAGCTATTTTTGAAGCGGCTTGTCAGTTGAAAAAAGAAGGCATCGATATTAAACCTGAGGTAATGGTTCCGCTTATTGGTACTGTAAAAGAGTTTACTATTCAGAAAGCCGTTATCGTTGATATGGCAGAAAAAGTTATGCAAGAAACAGGTGTTAAAGTTGACTACTTGGTGGGAACCATGATTGAGATTCCGAGAGCTGCATTGGTTGCCGATAAAATAGCCGAACACGCCGACTTCTTCTCTTTTGGTACAAACGATCTTACCCAAATGGCTTTTGGATATAGCCGAGACGATGCAGGTACTTTTTTACCTGAATATGTAGATAGAAAAATTTTACCTAATGATCCTTTCTGTGTGTTAGATAGAGAGGGCGTAGGTCAACTTGTTCAATTGGCAGTTGAAAGAGGTAAAAAAGGTAAACCTTCGATTAAACTTGGAATTTGCGGTGAACATGGAGGAGATCCTAATTCGGTAGAGTTTTGCCACATAGTTGGGCTTGAATATGTCAGCTGTTCTCCATTTAGGGTTCCTATTGCGAGATTGGCTGCAGCTCATGCTGCAATTAATAATAAGTAATTTAGTTTTTAGTGAGCCGGTGTTTGGTTTTGGTGTTCAAGGCTAAACACCGGTTTATAAACTAAAATGTAGAATAATTATTATGAAAATGTTAGCGAATATAGATACTGACCCCCAAGAATAAATTCCCACAATTCTGGGAATTTTTATCCCAAAACAATAAGAGAAAAACTTTACAAAAAAACCAAATTGCCATTTATATCTGCGGATAACTAAAAAATGCTTGCTTTTTTTAATTAGATTTGATTTTTTTTAAACTAATTCTCAAAAAGCTAGGGTCAAATAATTATGGAATTGAGATTTGATATAATTACATTGCTGTATTTGATAATGCCATATATAATTAATGGGCGTATACTATATGCCCAATCAATCAATCAATCAATCAATCAATTTTGTAAATGATTTAAAAAAATCAAGTAAATTTTTAAAAAAAATTATATATTCTTTATCCCCATACTTGCATCTGATATGGTTTTACATATGGAACCCATCTGTTTTTTTAGTATGTTTTTGTAAAACACACAACTTTAATGTTAAGGGGCTTAACGCCAGCCCCTTAACAATCCCCGTCGTTCCTGCGGAAGGCTGTCGCGTTGATTTTCGCATCGCGCTTTGCGCGAATTGCGAAAGCAACGCTCCTTGTATCTGCCGCATTCGCGGCAGATGGTTTAGATCTTTTTCTTTTAGAATACTTAATGTATTAGCGAGAAACTTTCAGGATTTTCCTGAGAAAAATTATAATTATATAGGAGTTTCATTATGAAAACTTTTTTTAAATTACCAATACTTTTATTGGCATTATGCTGTATGTTTACAGCCTGTGGAGGAGATGACTCTGTATCGAGTAATCAAACCCCCATAGCAGAAGACTTTAACATCGAGGGTTTAACTCAAACTTATGACGGCGACCCAAAACCGGTTACCATTACACCCAAAGAGGGAAAATCAACCGGTATTATAACCGTTTACTACGAGGGAACAGGTACTACAAGTTATACTAAAAGTACAGAGGCTCCAACAGAAGTAGGCACTTATTCAGTAACCTTTGACATAACGGCAGGGCAGGGCTTTTATGAAGAAACAGGTTTACTTGCAGGAACACTTAACATTAATGCATTTAATCAAGACCCTGTGGTAGGCGATTTTGATATTACAGGTCTCTCTCAAACATTTGATGGTCAACCTAAACCTGTTAGTATAACCCCACAGTTGGGTAAATCAACAGGAACATTAACTATTTACTACGAGGGAACAGGTACTACAAGTTATACTAAAAGTACAGATGCTCCAACAGCAGTAGGTTCTTATACGGTAACTTTTGATGTAGCTGCTTCAACAGGTTTTAATGCGGCAACAAATTTATCTGCCGGTATGCTGATAATTGAAGCGGCTACACCGACGGTAGATGACTTTGACATAGGCAACTTAACTCAGTTATCAAATAATATTACAGCAGTTACGATAACTGCAAAAGAGGGAAAATCAACCGGAGCAATAACTATCTATTACGATGGGTCAACAACATTACCAACATCGGTAGGCGACTATGCAGTAACTTTTGATGTGGCAGCTTCAACAGGTTGGAATGCGGTACAAGGTTTGAGTGCAGGAACTCTTATAATCAATCTATTTCATCAAGACCCTGTGGCAGGTGATTTTGATATTACAGGTCTATCTCAAACCTTTGATGGTCAACCTAAATCTGTTAGTATAACTCCACAGTTGGGTAAATCAACAGGAGCATTGACTATTTACTACGAGGGAACAGGTGGTACAAACTATACTAAAAGTACAGATGCTCCATCATCAGTAGGTACTTATACGGTAACCTTTGATGTAGCAGCTTCAACCGGTTTTTATGCGGCAACAGGATTAATGGCAGGAACTCTTGTAATAAATCTTGCTCCCATTACCGCTGTGGCAGTTGCCGTAACTGATCCGGTTTTTAATGCTGTACCGGCCAACGTGGGAGATGTAAACATTACTACAGTTGACCCAAATTTCTCTGTTACTTCAATCACCTGGGATCCGGATGATAACCCTTTCCATGGTTTAACACAATATACTGCCCAAATCACGCTTACGGCAAACACCGGCTACACCTTTGCCGGTATAACTGCCGCAAACGCGACTATCAACGGCTCATATACAACAATTGTGGGAACCCCGGGCGCGACATTGGTTCTGTCACGTCAATTTCTTGCAACTGGCCACTCATTAACTCTTACCCCAGACAGTATAACAATTAACAACAATTTGGAACAAATTGTAAACGTTGGCGGAACTGCAACAGGGACAATTTCATTGACGGACACAGCAGCTTTGCCTGCCGGTGTTACAGCGATAGTCAGAGGCAACACAGTCGTAGTAACAGGTGTTCGCCCGACAACAAATGTTCCTCCTATAACAGGATCATATATCATTGGTGTAACACGCCAGAGCGTAACACAAAACTTGAGCATAGATGTAAATCTTACAACAACCTGGGTTGCATTTACATCTACCGACTATGTTATCACCGGTAGCGGCACAACGTTTACTGCCAAACGAGGCGAGACAACTATAGGTACTGCAGACCAGCCCATTCAAACGGTTATTAACGCTATAAGAACCCATGCCAACGGCAGTGCCGTTACAATATATTTCGGCGATGGTACCGGTGC
>Ga0099364_10011152_pt1 | contig 12298 bp, 11 predicted proteins | sample TergutTh196P3_FD_73070 | JGI IMG/M metagenome (GOLD analysis project Ga0099364, IMG submission 73070) | Microcerotermes parvus P3 segment gut microbial communities from Pointe-Noire, Republic of the Congo - Th196 P3 | ecosystem: Host-associated > Arthropoda: Insects > Digestive system > Gut ...
CTTACGAACAATAGACTACTCACTAACCACTACACACTACCCACTAGCCATTGTAACAGGGACTAGCTGCCTCGTCCTCTGCGCTCTCTGCGTCTCAGCGCCTCTGCGCGAGGTAATGAATATGTAAAAATTACAAACCCTGTATAGTTTCAGTAGAAAGCCCGGTGATTTTGTGAATAACCTCAACCGGCAATCCTTCAGCCAGAGAGTTGCGGGCAATTTGTTCTCTGCCTTGCTCTATACCTTGTTCTATACCTTGTTCGCGAGCATGTTCAACTATTGCTTCCACAAAATCTTCTGTGGTATATTCATGTACCATCATCGCTACTACCTCCGAGCCGTGCTCTCTTAGGAACTTTTTTAATATATCATTCTCTATACAATATTTTACAGCACATACTACAGATTCATCAAGGGTCAATCCCGCTCTTTCATATTCCCGAATTTTATCTATAAAAAGACCGTATTCATTCAAAATTTCACACTTTTGTTGAATTTCCCGGTTCTGACCGTGATTTATATTGTATACCTGTACTACTAGTTCCAAATAAACTTGGTCTTTTTCTTTTCCCAACCCTTTGGTGTCCATGAAAGCATCTGAAAGTTTTAGGGTCTTTCTCTCAGGGAAAGATTCCTTGCCATTGTACAACACTATAAACTCAGGCTTGGGAATTTTGATAAGCTGTTTTATATGTACTTTTCTGTAATCCACTATCTTGTCATACACTTTTTCTATGTACTTGAAAATTTTTAATGGCAGATTCTCGCTGATGGTCGATTGATGCTCAATCAAAACCACCAACCGATCATCTATGATAAAAGAAATGTCATTTCTCATTCCCTTTACCAAAACACCGGATATGGTGTTAATGTCGATAGGTACATCCGGCGGAAGCTCCACCCCTTCGATAGCCGAGTACAATTCCCGTAGTATCTCCGGCTTGCTAAAAAGCAGTCTGAAGACGCTGTCCTTGTGTTCCCTGTTTGCTTGAATATCAAGCTCATTTACAGGCACTTGTTGTTGGTTTGTTGTCATCATAACAACTCCTTAGAAAAGTATTTAGTTTTCATACGAAAACCAGATACCTATATATATGGTGCGGAAGTGCCATTTTGCTTTATCGTTTTTGAAAGTTTTTTATAATTCTTTTACTTTTCCACAAGTTTTCCACAAGACGGGATCGCGACCCACACAGATTACGCAGATTTAACACTGATCTGGAGAGCAGACGTAGGATAGAATTAGACATCTTAGCTCTCATAGATAATCAGTGAAAATCTGCGTTCAATCTGCGTAAATAAGCGTTAATGCGTAACCCCGCCCTGTGTACCTCGTAAAATACTGTAAGCTTGGCAATTCTTTCTCTATCTGTTATAATGCCCCATGGCAAATATAAATATTACCATTAATGGAAAACAATACACAGGTTTTTACGGCATAAAAGCTTCGGAGCTGATAAAGCACTTTGATATTCCCCGGGAGCAAATTGCCGCAATAAAGGAAAATAATGAGATTCGCCCCATTGGGACAAATCTTCTTGTAAACACAGTGCTGGAACCTGTATTGATCGATTCTCCCCAGGGAGTTTCAATTTACAGACGGACACTGTCTTTTGTTCTGGCAATTGCAGCGCGGAATATTTTTGTGGATGACGGAGTATATGTCGGGCACTCTTTAGGCAACAGTTATTACTACACATTTAGCTCCGGAAAAAAATGCCAATCAAATTGCGTAGAAAAACTTTCCAAAGAAATGGAAAAACTTGTAAAAGAGGATATTCCAATTACTTTTAAATATATGGCATATCAAGAAGCTGTTGATTTCTTTAAAGAACACAATCAGACCGATACCGCTCTTCTTTTGGAGCAGAGAAGTTCGTCCTACATTAGAGTAAATGAATGTCAGGGTTATATGGATATTTATGTACGGCCGCTTCTTGAACGCACTGGGCTTTTAACTTCCTTTGAACTTATGCCGTATCAGGATGGATTCTTGTTGCGTTTCCCGGGAATTGGCAGAGGGAAGGATCTTGATCCCTTTCAAGATGAGCCAAAACTTTTTCAGATTTACAAAGACTATAAAGAGTGGGGCAGAATGGTAGGCGTTCGTGTGGTGGGCGAGCTTAACTCAAAAATCGCATCCCGCACCATTAATGATTATATCAGGATTGCAGAAGCTCATCAGGCGCATAAAATGGCAGCTATTGCAAATCAAATTTATAAAAAGATCGATGATATAAAAATGATTCTAATTGCCGGGCCTTCAAGTTCCGGTAAAACAACAAGCGCAAAAAGACTTGCTATTGAATTAATGGTGCTTGGTATAAAGCCTATCGCTATAAGCCTTGACGATTACTATGTGGGAACGGATGCGACCCCCAAAGATGAAAATGGCGAACCTGATTACGAGTGCCTAGAAGCCCTTGATGTTCCATATCTTAATGAACAGCTTCAGCAATTGTATAAAGGCGATGAAATAGCTTTGCCGGTGTATGATTTTAAGACCGGAAACCGTAAGAATACCGGTGGTAAAAAAATAAAACTGGACAAGGGGAATGTGTTAATTGTTGAAGGCATCCACGGGCTTAATGACAAACTAACGCAAAGTATCGATCGAAATACAAAATTTAAAATATATGTTTCAGCCCTTACCCAGCTTAATCTTGATGACCACAACCGTATTCCTACAAGCGACAATAGGCTATTAAGGCGCATGGTACGGGATTCCCAGTTCAGGGGAGCGGATGCGGTAAGGACATTCAATTTTTGGCCAAAAGTTCAGGCAGGGGAGCGCAAGCATATTTTCCCGTTTCAGAATACAGCGGATGCTGTTTTTAACTCCGCCCTTGACTATGAGCTTTCCGTCCTAAAATATTATGCTGACCCCCTGTTAAAGGCAGTAAAGCCCGGTATGGTAGAGTATGCCGAGTCAGAAAGATTATTGGCTTTTTTAGAGAATTTTACCCCAATTCCGCCCCAATATGTGCCGGGAACCAGTATTTTACGCGAATTTATAGGGGACAGCGAGTTTAAGTATTAATTACAGCACTTGACAAAAACCGCTTATTTTAAGATTATTAGGTATGATTGCAATTGTGACATTAAAATCTTTATTTGGAAATGTAATTTTCTTATCCACAATTTCCAGCCTTTTTATTGCCCAGATTTTAAAATTGGTTTTTAGTATGTGGAATCGTAAATCCAAAAAAGTGGATATTGATGTAATAGAAACCATACTTTGGCGAACCGGCGGAATGCCTTCCAGCCATTCGGCGGTTGTTTGTTCTCTTGCTGCTTCTGCAGGAATAAGAGAGGGTTTTGCTTCCAATTTGTTTATTATCAGCTTGGTTTTTGCAATGATTACACTACGTGATGCATTGGGGGTCAGAAGGTCTGCGGGAATTCAGGCAAAAACGCTTAACAGTCTGGGTAAGCAGACATCGCAGAAAATCGGTATCGAATTTAATACTGTAAAAGAAATCCAGGGACATACGCCGCTTGAAGTTGTTGTAGGTTCTTTATTGGGTATAGCTATAGCAATAATTTTTCACTTTGTTCTTACAGTAAAATTCCAGTATTAGGCATACCCTATGTCTATTTTACGCTCTGTTCTTATCAGTTGTCTTGTTTCTCTTTTGGCAGGAATTTTTCTTTTTTTTCTTGGTTCCGTTGCGGGTTATGAACAGTTCAAGGGCGGCTACGCTATACTTTCCGTGGATTCTTCCTTAGAAGACAGATATGTACGGGAATATCTTGATAAAGGCAGGGCTATTTTTGGCGGTTACCCAATATCGGAATCTTCTGCGTGGGTAATGTTGGATAACTTTGGATATTTAGAGCAGATTCCGTTAGACAAATATAATTCCCGTGTGTTGTCTTTTGATCCTCGCAATGACGGATACGCGGAAAAATTAAGAGAGTTTTTTGTCCGTGACGGAAATCGTTATATCTATGTGCCTCTTATTGCAGGTAACTGGAAAGATACTTTTTTGGACAAACAGTTTTCAAACCTTATGCAGGGTATTCCATTTTCCAGTTATTATTATGGAATAGGCAAACCTTTAACACTTTTTTTTATTGCGTACGGATTCTCCTCTTTGGGTCTTTTTATTCTTTGCATTGTAAGAAAAAATTTACATCTTAGAACTGTTAATATTCTAACGCTTATCCCGTTGTTTTCTTCCCTCTCTTTTTTTGGAGCAGAGGGAATTGCCGCTGCTTCTATTCTTTTTGGGGCTTTCTTTTTATTAAGAGAGCCTCTTTATGAAATTGCATCCATGCCGGGTCTTTTTTCAGGTGCTTTAAAGAAAAAATTTAATATGGAAATTTATCAACCTTATAAAACTTACTGGAAAAGCTTGGTTTTATTTATATCTGCACTTGTGTTACTTATAATATTGACACCGCTAAAACCGCTGTTTTTAGTTGTTTTATTTTTTGCTTCTTTGGCAGTGTTTTTTGCTTCTTCCAGGATTATTTCGATTAGGGCAAAAGCTCCCCGGCATTTGAATGGTAAAGGCGGGTACAGAAGGTTTTCTCCCGTAGCGATTATGAAAAAAAGCAGGCCGGAATTTACCTTTTTTGTTTATATGCTGCCCTTTGCGATAGGCGCTTTGGCAGCTTTAGTTTTTACTCCGTTCTTTCCGGATTCTCATTATATAGACCAGAGATTTACGAATATCATAAATGAAGAGGATTATATTGCGCATGTAAAGTATCAGGCGGCTTTTTCTACAACCCAGTTGGGGACTAATGTTTCTGAGTATTATGACTATACGGCCGACAATGAAGGTTTGCCATCATTGCCTCAATCTGCAAGCACCCATATTGCAAGGAACCAGAGTATCAATTTAAATGATTACCCTTCCTTCCCCCTTAAGCACTTGATAGATTTCTTAAATAATGTTAATAATGATTAAGATATGAAAGTATATTCTTTTCCGCGGGGAGGACTCCCCTACGACGATCCGACAGCACCCGGTAAGGCGGATGTTATAAATGCTTATCTTCCTACAGTTTCGGTAATCCCTTTGGGAGATAGCATTAAAAAAGCTAACCCAATTGTTTCAGTAGGGGAGAGCGTCAAGGAAGGAATGTTGATTGGCAGGGGAGCCGGTTCCGGTGATGTTAATATCCATTCTTCAATTCCCGGCAGAGTTGTAAAAAAAGTTTCCTGGCAAGACAGGGATGGTTTTAATAATCAAGCTCTTGTGATCAAAATGGAAGGTTCTTTTGAAAGACTTGGCAGAAAAGAAGAAATTATGAACTGGAATGGATTATCGGGCTATGATATCCAAAGAACTATTTCAGATTATGGAATTGTAGAAATGGAAAATCTAGGCCGTTCTCTTTCAGAAATGATTTCAACCGCAAGAAGGGAAAATGACAAATTAACTTTGGTTGTTCGTTGTGTTTTCGATGACCCTTGGCTTATTGCGGATTATGCCCTTGTCCGTGACAATATTCAGGCGGTTATAAACGGTGCCGCCATTGTAGCTAAAGCCTGTATTAAAGTTGAAAATATTATTTTTGCCGTATCTTATAAAGAAAAAGAATTAGGTGAAATGTTGATTAATGAAGCAGGCAGTTTGGAGTGTCCTGCATCTTTAGTACTGACAGGTTCACGTTATCCGCAGCACAGTAACAGGGAGCTTGAGCTTGCGCTTAGAATATACGAAAAAAAAGAAGGGTTAAGCCTGGGTAAATTTTTGATATTTGGCCCTGCCGTTCTTTTTGCCGTGCATAATGCTATTGTGCATAAAAAACCTATAATGGATCGATATGTTGCTGTTGGGGGATCCGCTGTAAAAAACCCGCAGATTATGAAAGTTAGAATTGGCACCAGAATTGGTGAGGTTATAGAGCAATGCGGCGGGTTTTCAGAAGCTCCGGAAAAAATTGTAGTTGGTTCTCCGCTTTCCGGCAGGCAAATAACTTACCTTGATGAACCTGTTGGAAAAACATGTTACGCGATTGTTGCTATGACAAAATCACAGGTATCCGCTCCTAAACAGCAGAACTGTATTAACTGTGGCGAGTGCCGCACCGTTTGTCCTGTTGGCCTTGATCCTCAGAATATTTATAAGAGGATAAGAGCTATGGAAATTGATAATGCCTATGCAGCCGGATGTTACGGCTGCGGTTGCTGTAAAACCATTTGTCCTTCAGCATTGCCGCTTTTGGAAACTATTCTGGAAAGAAATCAGGAGGCGGCAAGTGCCTGAACATAAAAATATTTTTTTACATAAACCTCAAATAAATATTTCTTATTCAAGTACCGGGAGAATGTGGCTGATTTTCTTTTGTGCTTTTTTATGCGTACTGCAATCTGCTTTAAGTGATGGAGGAGTTTCTTTTATTCCGGCTTTTACCGCTTTAGCCGCTTCTATGATAACAGAATTATTACTTACATGTAAAACATATGGGATGTCAAAATTAAAAGACGGCAGTGCTGCTGCAACTGCAATGATTCTGGCTTTAATGCTGCCTAATCAAATACATCCCGCTTATGCCGCTTTAGGAGCTGTGTTTGCTATTATAGTTGTAAAGCACAGTTTTGGAGGTCTTGGAGCAAATTGGCTAAACCCCGCTCTTGGCGGCTGGCTGTTTATAAAGTTGTCATGGCCCGGAGTTTTTACAGACGCTCTTGGAAATGTAACCGCTTCTATAACGGAATTTGGCGGAATTAAGGACATAAGTGCGATGGATAATTCAGTTACTGAATTTTTAAATAGTTCGGTTTTTTCAATTTTAGGTGTTCAATTGCCTTTGGGATATGTAGATCTAATGTTTCATAATGATCCCGGAATTATTGTGGACAGGGGAATATTTTTTCTTTTGGCAGGATCAATTATTATAACGGCATCGGCAATTAACCGGGGCTGGATACCTTTGGTTTTTTTGGCAGTTTTTGGATTTCTTGTTCGGCTTGCGGGAGACTCAAGCGGAATATTATGGAACGGAGATTTGTTATACGGATTTTTCTCTGGGGGAACCATAGTGGTAGCCTTTATTATTGCGGCTGAACCTGCAAGCAGCGCAAAACTAAAATTGGGTGTTTTGGTAAACATAATATTAAGCGCAGTACTTGCATGGTTTTTCCGTTATAGATGCGGAGAATATTTTGGAGCCTTTATAGCCATTGCATTGGTAAATTGTTTTACTCCGCTTGTAAGGTTATTGGAAGAAAAGTTTTTTATTACACATAAAAATCACGGCAAGTTTCAAGGGAATATTTTATGAAAGATAAAATTGTTTTAATTAGTTGGATAACGGGACTTCTTTTATTAATCTCTGTATTCTGGATTGTAACTCAAGGAGTACAGACAAATTACCTTATGCGGACAGTAAATAATATTTTTATTAATAATAATGAGGCAAGAAGAGTTTCAGCTTATATACCGCATAAATCCGGAAAAGCTGATCTTATGGGGTACTGGTATTCTTTATTTAATTCTCAGGACATATTCTTTATTTTTACAGTATTTCAGGATGGAATACTTGTCCCTCTTGGAGCTGTAGTTTCATCTGGTATTGTTAAGGAAATTGTCCCTTTAAGTGCTCATGCCGAACAGGTTTATAGCAAGATACCGGAAAGTATTTTACAAATGTATATTAGGCGTATAGAGAATTCAGTGCCTAAAATGGAAGGTAGAAGATGAGCTTGGATAAACAACATTCTTTTTGGGGTTCTCTTTCTCCTCTTGGCGGACTTATGGGAGCGGGTCTTTTGGTTATGGCTTCCGCACGTCTTTCATGGGCAGTGACAATAGCGGGTAGTCTGTTTTGGGTTTATGGTTTTACATCTTTTACATTTTCTTTATTATCTTCTATTGGAGCAGGAGGAACAGAGGGGAAAAGATTTTTTCCCGTACAAGGCAGGACGGCGGTCTATACATGTATTGCATCTTTTTGGGGCAGTATATATCTGTTTTTATTCTGGTTGATGTCTCCTTTTGCTGCACTGGAAGTATTTATGCTTCTTCTTCTTGTTCCTCTTTTTTGTGCAAATTCAGGCATTGTAGAACAAGCGGTATCTGAATCATCCAACCTTGAAGAAAATGTATCCGGTGCTGTTTCACAAGCGGCAATTTTGACATGCTTGCTTGTTCTTTTTTCTATAATAAGAGAACCATTATCTTATTGTATGCTTTCATTTCCGGGTACATATCAGGGAATGGTAACAATCATGTATTTTAATAAGAATTCATTCTTTCCAATTGGGGTATTTGCAACTTCTGCGGGAGCTCTTCTATTATTGGGGTATATTGTTTGTCTTTATCAATATACCAAAAGCTATGTTTTACCGGGGATAGGAGATAAATAATGAACGGAGTGCATTTTATTTTATTGATTATTTTTTCTGCTTTTACAATGAATCTAACTTTGCAATGCGCTCTTGGAATAAGAGGTGTTGCTGAATCCAAGGTATATAACAGATTGTCTTCAATGGTAAAACTTGGCATAATACTTATTTCCATTGTAGTAATGTGGATTTTGTTCTCTAAAGTAATATCAGTATTAATATCCGGCTTTTTTATCTATGTTTTACTTTTCCCGGTAAGCTATATTGCTTATGAAAGTTTTGAATATTTAGTTTTCCGGCAAATATTAAAAAAAGACCCAAAAGAAGAATGTTTTGTAAGTTTTCCCGGAGGCATTACCGCTGCGGCAGTTTTTATTTGTCTGAATATGGCAATTAATTTTTTTGAAGCAATATTACTTTCTTTTGGATTTACGGCAGGAATATTTTTTGTTTGTGTGATTATAAGAGAAATTAGAAGACGGGCAGCTCTGGAAGCAGTTCCAAAATTTTTAAGAGGCAAACCGCTTGCAATTATTGCTATGGGGTTATTATCCTTGGTTTTCTCCGCCGCATCTTTAATGATCTTAAGGATGATTAGTACCAAGTGAAAAATAAAAAAATACTGTTAATTCTTGGTTCTCATGCTCATGTTCCGTCCGGAGCATCTGAAAAAGAGTTTGAATATGCGTATGACAATATAATGCGGCCGTTTATTTCAAATTTATACCGTTACCCAAATATTCAGGCGGTTTTACATTATTCAGGAGTGTTGTTGTATTGGGTAGAAAGAAACCATCCTGAATTTTTTATGCTTATAGAAGATATGATAACAAGAAAACAGGCGGAAATTCTTTCTGGCGGATTTTACGAACCCATGTTCCCAATTATTCCGCAGCAGGATAGAATAGGGCAGATAGAATTTTTAACCACATATCTTCGCAAGCATTTTGGCAAGCGCCCGCTTGGCTGTTGGATTCCCGGTATGGTATGGGAGCAAAACATGGCAGCTTCACTTTCTTCCAGTGATATGTTATATACTTTTCTTTCCCAGCATCAATTTTCCTTGGCAGGAATGACAGGTTCTGAGCTTTATTTTCCGTGTATTACAGAAGATCAAGGTAAGCTTATTACGGTTTTTCCGGTATCACTGGATACAGAAAAAGAACTGAAAAATAAAAGCTTTTCTCATGTTTTTATAGATTTAATCAATAAAATAAATGACGATGCAAATCCAAATAATACTATTGTATGCATTTTTCCAGAAGAAATATTTTCAGATCCGGACGAATCTCCAGACACAGCATGGAACCGCTTTTTGGAAGAAGTATCGCTTTCAGAAAATATTGTAGAAACTACATTGCCTTCTAAGATTATAAAAAGCAATAAAACATTTATAAAAGCAAGTTTTCCAAATTCGGCTTCTGTCAATAATAGTGGTAAAAATGATTTTACTCCCAGACAGTATCTTATAGATAATTGTGAAATAAACGGTATTTATTCTAAAATGATCTTTACAAATGTTTTAATAAGTCAACTTAAAGGTGATAGATCCAGAAAACAAAACGCAAGAGAAGAACTGTGGAAAGCACAAGACAGCAGTCTTTATATTCCGGGTTCCGGGCTTTATAAAGCCGGACTCCGCAAAGCCGCATATAGTTCACTTTTGCGCGCAGAACAATTAACAAGAGAAAAAGGAAAGTTAATTTCATCTTTAATACAGTACGATTTTAATTTTGACGGCAATAAAGAATACTTAATTCAGGACACAAAATTGAATTGCTATATACAATTAAAAGGTGCGGGTATTTTTGAGCTTGACTACCTTCCAAAAGACTGGAACTACCTTGATTGCGGCGCAGTGGATTGCGGTGGATTGGATACAAGGCGCATAGCGTTTGCAGACGCTCTTCTGCCGCCGGAAACTAAAACAGATGACTTAAAAAACGGCTATTTTGATAATTCAAGGCTGTGTTTTACAGAGCGGTATGATGCACTTTCACAGGATCGTAAGGGAAAATCCTGTTTTAAACTATCTGCTATAACCAGCGAGGAAAGTGCGGATACTCCGTTTGCATCTATAGAAATAAACAAATGTTATTCGCTAAAAAAAGATATTATTACCGTTAATTATACTTTAAAAAACACTGCAAAAGATACACCGCAAGGGTTATCTAAGACTTTTTGCTTTATACCTGAAATTAATTTTTCATTTGCTGATGAAGGTGATGAATATGTCCGCTTTTATTCTATAGATGCCGGTAGTAAAGATAATCATATAGAAGGTCAAATAAAAAATACCCAGGCACTTAAAATTCTGGATGTTACTAATGAAGTGCAAATTCTGCTGAACTCTGCCAACAGTTTTTCTGGATGCTTAATCCCCGTTCTCCAAGATGGAATGTATGTTGCTACACGCATTCTTCCAATGTTCAGGATAACATTGGAGCCCGGCAAAAGCTGGACAAATGAATTTAGTTTGAAATTTTCACATTAGAATAGAATTCATTTAGATGCGAATTGCAAATTACTCTAATAATGACAATATTAAAAAAACAAAAAACACATTAACAACAACACCTGCTGTCAGTATTAACCATGCGGCAGCTTCAAGTACATACGCTTTTATGGAATCCGGTTTTACAAAATATTCCGAAGAAATCCCAATACGGGCAAGGTCTCTGTACGCTCTTAGTTTCCGGGCATGCCATGTTAAACGACGGAACGCTGCAGAAAAAAGTAAACCCGGCGGAATGACAGGAAGTATGGGAACAAAGACCGCCACTATAGCGGAAATAACATGAAAGCGGAACGCAGGTCTGTTTAAAAGGGAAGCTGCAATAAATATCAATGAAAACGCACCTATTAAAAGTGATACCGGCGTAAGAGTGTTCCAGTAATCATTGTGTGTTCTGGAAGCAAGGATCACTGTTTTCAGCAATTCATTTTCAGGGCAATTATAAAAAATTACAATTAAAGGATTCTCTTTACCTGATACAAAGTTAAGTCTGTTGTTTTCCTTTTTTACCTGTCCGCCTATAAAAACTTTTACACCTTCTGTTAATATAGACCCTCTGTTCCATTTAATCAATTTTGGCGGTTCTGGAAGAGTTGTCCCCTCATGCATTGGTAAAAGCCAACATTGAGTTTTTTCCAAAGAGACGGGAATGGTGCAGTTGTCATCTTTTACCCAAAGTGTTTTACCGTCAGTTAAAGATTCTATACCGCCTGAAAATTTAAAAATTTTACCATCGTTTTCCAAATTTCTATATTGACGATAATCTAAAAGCGGCGACTGGTATAAATTATAAAAACTTTTTCTAAACCGTTTCCATTTAAAACGATTAAAAACAGCTCCGGCAATGGGAATTATGCCGTACCAAATTACAACCATTAAAATTATAACTAGAAAATAAATCGATCTTGTGATATCATCCTCCTATGAGCAACAATATAAATCAATTAATAGTAGGTCCAATAGCAACAAACTGCTGGATCTATAAGATCGATGCCACCGGCAATGCCGCAGTCATTGACCCCGGAGATGAAGGGCAGGTTATAATATCGGCGTTAAAAGACCTTGCCCTTGTTCCTAAATATATCTTACTCTCTCATGGCCATTTTGACCATATAGCCGCTCTTCATGATTTGGCCTGTGAATTCCCTCATGCAGAAATTGCCATTCACAAAGCCGATGCTGAATACCTTGGAAAGGATGCGTATAAGGTTCATTGTCACAGCATAAAGGCTGCAATGGGGGACACCTCACTTATCGATTCCTTCTGGCCTAAAGATAAACAAGGTGGGTTACTGCCTGGCATGACAGAGGCAACCCGCTTGCTTGAAGAGGGTGACACCATAGGCCCTTTTACCGTCCTTCATCTGCCCGGCCACACCCCAGGAGGCGCCGCCTTTTGGGACAGAGAAGCGGCGGTACTTTTCACCGGGGACACCCTTTTTAAAAGCGGCTACGGCCGCACAGACTTCCCCGGCGGC
>Ga0099364_10011153_pt1 | contig 12298 bp, 11 predicted proteins | sample TergutTh196P3_FD_73070 | JGI IMG/M metagenome (GOLD analysis project Ga0099364, IMG submission 73070) | Microcerotermes parvus P3 segment gut microbial communities from Pointe-Noire, Republic of the Congo - Th196 P3 | ecosystem: Host-associated > Arthropoda: Insects > Digestive system > Gut ...
AAAAAAAGGGGGCGCATATCATCCGCCTTACCATAACGCATTTTAGCCGGAAGCGGGCGTTATCCTATCGCCGTGCCAGCGGCCCGCCGCTTATGATGATATCCCCTGCGATGCTTGTATCAAAATGAAGCTTCGCGCTCTTTATTCCGCTTGATGACCTTCAGCCGCGAAAACTCCTCGCGCTCTTTTTCCTCGAGCGCTTCCGTGATGGACGCGATGTTCCCGGTCATGTTGGGGATTATTATGTTTTTCAGCGCATTTGCGCGGCTTTGCGTCTTTCTGATCGCGACCGCGAGACGGAAAACGCTGTTTTCGATCTCAGCCAGATCCACAAGCATAAGCTTTACCTTGTAAAAGGAGATATACGCTTCATCGAAGGACGCGTTGCTGCTCCCGAAATCGTAGCATATCCCGGCGGCGTCTTCGGTATTCAGCGCAACGGTCGGAAGCTCAACGCCCATAACCGAGCGGATCGTAATGGAAATGCCGTCCTCCACCGGTACGGACTGCGCTATCGTATCGCAGACGCCAAGCGTGATATTCGCAAGCTGCAGCGCCAAGTACGCAGTCTCGTATGTTTCGTCGATTTCACCGCGCAGCTTATTTGCTTTATCGATAAGGCGCATCATTTCGCGCACAAGGATATTGCGCTTGCGGTCCATCAGGTCATAGCCCGTCTCCGCAAGCGACAGCGATTTTTTTAAGGCAAGCAGGTTGCCCTTTGTCGGTGAAATATTCGTATTCATTATCGGTTCCTATAATATTGGTTCATCGTTTTCGGCGGCTTCCTTTTCCGGCTTCGGCAGGTACTTGTCGAGCGCCTCGTTATCAACGCGGTCAAGCTCCTCGCGCGGCAGCATGCTCAGTATCTTCCAGCCAAGGTCAAGCGTTTCCCCGATTGTGCGGTCTTCCGTCACGCCCTGCGAGATGAAGCGCTCCTCAAAGTATCTGCCAAACTCGATGTATTTGCGGTCAACCGCCGAAAGCTCCTCCTCGCCGATGACCGACGCAAGCGAGCGCACGTCCTGAACCTTTGCGTATGACGCGAAAAGCTGGTTGGCAAGGTCCTGGTGGTCTTCGCGGGTATACCCGTCGCCGATTCCGTCTTTCATCAGCCGCGAAAGCGACGGCAGGATTGCAATCGGCGGGTACAGCCCTTTTTGGTCGAGCTGCCGGTCAAGGACTATCTGGCCTTCTGTTATATATCCCGTAAGGTCGGCGACGGGGTGCGTGATGTCGTCGTTCGGCATGGTGAGTATCGGTATCTGCGTAACCGAGCCCTTGTGCCCCTCGATGATCCCGGCGCGCTCGTAAATCGATGCAAGGTCGGAGTAAAGATACCCGGGATAGCCTTTTCTTCCGGGTATCTCGCCTTTCGACGACGAGAATTCTCTGAGCGCTTCGGCGTATGAGGTCATGTCGGTTAAGATGACAAGCACGTGCATGTCGTGCTCAAAGGCCAGGTATTCCGCTGTCGAAAGCGCGCATTTCGGCGTCAGTATGCGCTCGATGATCGGGTCATTCGAAAGGTTTAAAAACATCACGACATTTTTCAAAACGCCGGACTGCTCAAACGACGAGCGGAAATACTCGGCTACGTCATTTTTCACGCCCATCGCGCCGAAGACTACGCAGAAACCGGCGTCTTCCTCTTCCGAGATTTTGGCCTGCTTCACGATTTGTACGGCAAGCTTGTTGTGCTGCATGCCGGAGCCCGAAAAAATCGGAAGCTTCTGGCCGCGGATCAGCGTCGTCAGGCAGTCGACGGAGGAAATGCCGGTGTTGATGTAGTTTCTTGGGTACACGCGGCGCACGGGGTTTAAGGGGCTGCCGTTTATATCCGCGAATTTTTCGGGGTAAATTTCGCCAAGACCGTCGACCGGCTTGCCGCTGCCGTTTAACACGCGGCCTAAAATCTCCTTTGACAGCGGAATCCTCATCGGCTGCCCTGTGAACCTCGTAACGGTATTATTAAGCCCCAAATCTTTTGTACCCTCGAAAACCTGTATGGCCGCCGTCGTGCCATTTACCTGAACAACGCGGCCTGTGCGGCACGTCCCGTTATCAAGCTTTAGCTGCACCATTTCCTCAAAGGCTAAGTCCGGTACGTTTTCAAGCACCACAATCGGGCCGTTTATCTCGCTTAATCCGATATATTGAATGCTCACCGCAGTCCCCCCCTTTCTATGAAATCCCTGCCAAGGCTTCGTCAATTTCCTTGTAGTAATCGTCAAAGAGCTTAAGATTGTCGTTCGGTATATCATATTTCATCTTGACTACCTTATCGAACAGGCCTGTTTTGGCGATCCCCGACACGGGCTTTTCGCGCGCGATGAGTTCCTTGGCCTTATGATTGAGATACAGTATAACCTGCATCATTTTAAGCTGCTTTAAAAGCGGGACGTATGTGTCGTCCGCGTGGAACGCATTTTGCTGTAAATATCCGACGCGTATAAGCTTCGCGATTTCTATCGTGAGCTTCTGGTCGTCCGGCAGGACGTCTGCGCCTATGAGCTTTACAATCTCCATAAGCCGGCTTTCCTGCTGTAATATCGTCGCGATCTGCCGGCGGCATTCCAAAAATTCCGCGCCTGCGTTTTTGTTATACCACGGCGCTAAGTCGTCAACGTATTCACTGTAGCTCGTCAGCCAGTTGACCGACGGGTAATGACGCGCGTAAGCAAGGCTCTTGTCAAGAGCCCAGAACGACCGGACAAACCGTTTCGTGTTTTGCGTCACAGGCTCCGAGAAATCGGCTCCTTGCGGCGAAACGGCGCCAATTACCGTAACGGAGCCCTCCTGCCCGTTTAGCGTCACCATATATCCCGCGCGCTCATAAAACTCCGACAGGCGCGACGGCAGGTAAGCCGGAAAGCCCTCCTCCGCGGGCATCTCCTCAAGGCGGCCCGAAATCTCACGCAGCGCCTCGGCCCAGCGCGACGTCGAGTCCGCCATAACAGCGACATGGTAACCCATGTCGCGGTAGTATTCCGCAAGGGTAACGCCGGTGTAGATCGAGGCCTCGCGCGCCGCGACCGGCATGTTCGACGTGTTCGCGATCAGCACCGTCCTGTCGGTCAGCTTGTTGCCCGACTTCGGGTCTATCAGTCCGCTGAATTCCTCGAGCACCTGCGTCATTTCGTTTCCGCGCTCGCCACATCCTATATAGATGATGATGTCGGCGTCGCACCACTTGGCAATCTGGTGCTGGGTCATGGTTTTTCCAGCACCGAAGCCTCCGGGAACAGCCGCGGCTCCGCCCTTCGCCAACGGGAAAAGCGTATCGATGATGCGCTGTCCCGTAATAAGCGGGGTATCGATCGGCATCCTTTTGCGGACCGGGCGCGGGACCTTGATCGGCCATTTCTGGCAAAGGGTAAGCTCGTGCTCATGCCCGTCTTCGTCCATGAGCTTTACAATGCAGTCGTTTAGCTTGTATTTTCCGGACTGCGCCGCAAACGTGACCTTGCCGGAAAGACCGGGCGGCGACATCATACGGTGCTCTATGAGCGGCGTTTCGGGGCATGACGCATAAATCTGCCCCGCCGAAAGCTCATCGCCCCGCTTTACCTTTACCGTGACGTCCCATTGCTTTTCACAGTCGAGTACCGGAACGTCGGCGCCCGGAGGAATAAACGCTGAATGATCAGCCTCCGCGATGTCTTTGAGCGGGCGCTCGATGCCGTCGAAAATATTACCAAGTATACCGGGCCCCAAAAGCACGCTCAGCGGCCCGCCTGAAGTCTTTACAGGCTCGCAGGTCTTAAGGCCCGCCGTGTTTTCGTATACCTGTATCGTCGTAAACGCACGGTTTGTCGAAATCACCTCGCCGACAAGCTTTGCGTTTCCCACATGAACCATCTCAAGCATAAAAAAGTCTGTCGTGTCACGGACGGTGATAACAGGCCCGTTTATGGAGTATATCGTATTTTCGCCCACAGTACCACCCCCTCTTGCGTTATGTGACCTTTAATCCGCAGTTTTGCAAAAACCACTGCTGCTGTTCCGCCAAGCGCTCGTCAAGCGTTTCGTCGATTAAAATATGCGCAATATCATTTTTAAGCTTAAACCCTCCGGTTTTGATTGACGGGTCGTATCCTACCTCTTTCGCTCCGATTGCTTTTGCGATTTTATCGCCTAAATCCTTGTCGCGCTCCCGTACAAGCACGGCGGTTTCGCTTTGGTCTAAAAAATCCTTGAGGCATATCGCCCGGTTTAGCATATCCGTTTTGTAGCCGTCCGTTTCGGCGTACTGCAAAAGGCGCCCTGCGACACGCTTAAAAATCTCGTCCGTCTTTTGGTTTCTAAGCTTTAGGATTTCATGGCGAGCCTCAAGCTCCACGCGGGCGACGGCTTTTACCGTTTCCTGACGCAGCGCTCCTGACCTTTCGTTGATTCTTGCGTCCATGTGCTCAAGGTCCTCTTCCCGCGCCATGTCGATCTCACGCTTACGGATCTCATTCGCCTTATCGATGATTTTCTTTGATTCCTGCCGCGCTTGGCTGAGTATGGCCGATTCTATCAAATTGACTTTATCGTCCGCCATGTACCCTCACCTCAACTTTTTAAATCTTAATACCGACAGCTTCACTTACATACCGCGTGATGGATTCAGAAACCTTTCCCGCCCCGTGGCGGTCTGCTACCTCGACAATCAGAGGCAGGGAGCCATTCAGCTTCTGTTCGTATATCGTCTGCCTTGAAAGGTTCATGAGCTTCGCGGTGATAAGCACGACGCCGATGCTTCGGTCGGCGCACGCCGTTTTAAGCGCTTCCTCCACCTCTTTGGCCTCATGTACCACAACACCCTCGATACCGGCCATCCTCATGCCGACCTGCGTGTCGTGGTTATCGCTGATTAGATAAAATTTCACGGGAACAAGCCCCCTTTCCCGATTACAGGTTATTGATGATAAGAATCGAAATCAACAGGCCGTAAAGCGCCACGCCCTCGCCGAGGGCCACGAAAATAAGCGCTTTACCGAACGTTTTCGGGTCTTCGCTTGTAGCCCCGATGGCGGCGGGCGCAGCCGACGCGACGGCAATTCCGGCGCCCAGCGCGCTCATGCCTGTAACGAGCGCCGCACCTATATAACCGAGCCCCTGCCCGGTCGACACGGCGGCTACCGCGCCCGACGCTTCCGCCGCGTATGATATAAAGCCGCCAATCGGCAAAAATACCATAAGCGCCGCGACGCCGAAGAATGACGCAAGATTAAACAAAATAGTATTCCTTGCTTTTTTACCGGTCGTGACGCCGCGCAAAACGGGGACAAACGGCAGCATAAGCATCAGTACGACCAGAGCGGGAATCAGCATAGTTAACATGACAGACATAAAAACACCCTTTCAAATTTTTGAATTTTAAACTTTTAGCTTCACCGGCTTAAACGGCTCGCCCCCCGCTTCAAAGAACCGGCTGAAAATCTCATAAAACTCAAGCCTTAATACCTGGATGCCGACGATCAGGCCCTCAAGGCACATGACAAAGACATTGCCAACGATGATTACAAATATTCCGGCCCCGCTGCCCGCCATTCCGGACAGCGTAAACACGACGGCCATCATTCCGGCATGGACCAGGATGAACCCTCCCACGCGCAAAAACGACATGGTATTCGTGATAAAGCTTAAAACAACCTCGAACAATTCGAAAAACGTCCGTGTGAAGAAGCCGCCCAGTCCGTCGGGGAATATCGCCTCGAACGCCGTCTTTGATTTTAGCGTATGAACCCCATATTTTGCAGCTTCGATCCTGGTCTCGTCGTCTGGAGGGCCACCGGCTGCGATACATCTTTTGATGTACTCCTCCGCGCGTTCGTTCGTGTCTAAATATTCATCCGGGATAAACAGCCGCTCGAAGTAAAGACCGCGGAAAATCGCGTCGATTTCCTCCTTGTGGACGTTTGCGGCCGTATAAACGCACCAGACATAATCATGCTCCGTTTTAACAGGGTATATCACAAACGGCTCGTTTTTATAAAATGTAAGCTTGTTATAGCCGTCAACGGGAATCCGCCCGAAACGGGCCGCCACAAACTGGCTGCTGAAAAGCTCGTTAATATTGATTGAGCCGTCCTGAAACGTCATCGTATGCTTAAGGGCGGTATCACGATTGATGATGTCGCTTTTTGTCTTATAGGCGATAAAGTTTGTAACGGGCTCCCTGAAAAATACAAGGATCAGCGGTATGATTATCAGCAGGATCGTTCCGGCTTCCGTGAGGTATTGCGTTTTCGTGAGCGTCTCGACCAGCGCCGATATGATTGCCATGTAAAGAATCAGCCCCGCTACGCCGTTTGGCGACAGCACCGCGCGGTCAAAATCCTTGTGCTTTATGCCTATGCGTATATTAAACAGGATGACCATCAGGATAACCGCAACGCCCAGCCCGATTGCCGCGGCAAGGATTGTGTTCGTCGTTTCGGGGCGCATGATTTCGATTGGTTTTTCATGCAGCCCCAAAACCCCGGTATAAAACCAGTCAAGCGCGTTTTCAAACCCGAAAACGGAGCCGTAAAGAAACCCGAAACACATGGATGTGACGCCGATTCTGTTCATAATCAGTCCAAGCTGCTGCTTTTTTTGTTTCCAGACCATAAGCCCCAGCAAAAACATACAAAGGCCGTGGCCTAAGTCGCCGAACATCATGCCGAACAATATTGAATATGTATACGCCACAAACGGCGTCGGGTCAATGTCGTTATATGACGGTGAGCCGTACATGTCCACAAACATTTCAAACGGCTTTACGAACCTGTTGTTGCGAAGCTGTACCGGAACCGCAAGCCTGTCGTCGCCCCCCGCCGGCGAGGTTTTCACCTCGACCTTGCCCGCAAGGTCCAGGAAAATGCCGGTAAAATCAGCCTCCCGCCTTTTCAGCACGTACCCCACAAGATGAAAGTCGTCCTTGATGCTTATGACATATTTTCTAAGGTCATACGCGTCATGGAGGAATTTAACCTTTGAATAAAGCAGGAGAAAATCTTTCTTTTCCTTGCTTATATACGTTTGTATCTCGTTTCCCGCGGCTTCTAAGCCCTCCCGCTCCTTCTTGAGCCCTTCGTACAAAAACGCTTTCGCGTCCGGCACCGTGCCGTGGATATAATCCGGGATTTTAAGGCTCTCAAAGGAAAGGCTCTCGAACATCTTGTCGATCTCGTCCTTGTACTCCGCAGCCGTCACATAAAAGCACCAGGTATTGTTATTGTCGCTGTCAAGCTTGTAAAATTCATACGGGTTGCCGCCGTAAGCCTCAAGCTTTTCGATATTTTGCGTAGGAACTCTTCCGAAACGAATCTTGAGGTATTTGTTTTCTCTAAGCTCGTCAAAGTTTACAAGCGGCTCGTCGATATGCTCAATCATGTCAAGAGCCATTGAATACGATACGATCTCGTCGTTTATCTTGTTTTTCCTGTAGAAAAGCTGCGGGTATTCATTTCGCATGCCGTTAAGATAAGTATGCGCGTTTTCGGTCATGTCTTCACGAAAATCATCGCAGGCGCCCGCGGCTTCGGGTTCCGCCCCCTCAAGCGGAATCTCAAGCCGGGCCGCGATATCTTTTATCTTGATGAGCAACGCTGCATACGGGTTGTGCAAAAGTGCGGTCGCGCCGAACGAATACTCGCTTAGCTTTGATGCGTACTCAGGCTGGAAGATGCCGCATTTAAGACACCGCCTGAGCACCTCGTCAAGGTAGGCGGAGCTTCCTCGGACGTCAATAAACGTCATTTTCTCGATGCCCATTTGCATCCTTCTTTCGGTTATATAACAATCAAATCGCGCACTTGATCAGGGTCGATGCCGTACCGTACGCCCTCTATGATGTTGATAAGGTTTACGACTTCAATTTCCAAAAGGGCCGTATACGCGAAAATCACGACGACCGGCTGCGTTGAAAACCTGAGCGTTTTTTTCGAAAACCTATGCGATACGCTTTGAAGCATTGAGGAGAATTGCTCAGCCGGGCAATCCGTATCGGTTGTAATGCCCATCGCCATTGACTGTTCTTTAAAAATGCCAAGCACCTCTTTATAATCCCCGGCTCTCAGCATCGCGTCATACGTCTTTTTTGAAAGCTTTGCGCGTATTCCTATAAGATTTGCGGCGATTGTTTTCGAGGCGGAGCCAAAATATCGTTTCAGCCTGTAAATCACGTTTACGTTATGCAAGTCGATCTCGTAAAATATAATGGATTTTAACGCAAGCTTCGTGTCCCCGTCGTATTTTTTTTCGACGTATGCAAGGGCGTTCGTATAGTAATACGTCAAAAGTGACGCTTCTATCGCCGTTATATCGATCTTCGCGTTCCCGCCGATGGGGCGAAATCGCCCCATAATGCGGTAATACGGCGTTTTCTCCACCGCGTTTAAAAGCCCGTCGTAGTCCCCGGCCGCTGCGATTTTAAACAAATCAACCGACATATGACCTGCAAGGTAAGCCGGAAGCGTTATGATAAACTTTCCCATTTCACCTGAATTCAAGAGCCGTACCGCCAAAAGAATCTGCCTGATCTCATTTCTTGTAATAAATATTTCTAAAATCGTTTTTTCGTCGTAGTCATACTTTGAAAGCCTTAGATATGTGTCCCATACAAAACGGTTGATCAAAGCTTCAAGCATGCCGCGGTGTACAAGCTCCTCTTTTACTTCGCCAAGCTCCGCCGCGTAAACCGTGTTATCCTTTAAGTACCCCGCGATATCCGCGACGCTGTGCTTTTGAAGCAGTATGCTGTAATCGCTTTCCCTTAAGCGCCTGCCGTAAAGGCAGAGCACCTTCGCCATCATGGCGTTGCCGGATTTCGAGCCCAAGGACCATCACCGCCTTATGCATTTCTCATATAGCTCGTACTCCCATTTCGCATGGGAATCCTCAAAGGCCCTTAGAAGCTCTTCGGTCAAAGCAGCGTACCGCTGTTTTATTTTCCCGGTATCTTTAAGGACCTTCTCGTCTTCTAAACGCTCTAATTCCTCGACGCGCCGTTTTTCCCGGTCCTTAAAAACTGCAAGCATTTTTTTCTTTTCGGTTTCGATTTCTTCCATAGTATTATCGTAATATTGCTGCGCCTCGTCCACGATACGCCTTGCGTCCCTGTCGACGTCAAGCAGCTTATTGACTACCGTATTCAAAAAATCTCATTCCTTTCAGAAAGGGTTCTAAGAATCTATCTTCAATAACGAAAAGTGCTGACGCAGCGAAGCGATTTTTTCGCAGTGCAAGGCAAATTTTTGAAGTAATGCTTTGTGCATTGCAAGAAAATTTAACGACGCAATGCGGAAAAATCGCCGCTGAGGTGGTGCTTTGAGTATTGAAGATGGGTTCTAAGACCTACGGCTTATAGTTTATACCCAGCCGTGTTTTTTTGCAATAGTTTGCGCTATTTTTATTTTCTTTTATTATTCATTAAATTTTTTGCGAAACCTGTCGCGCCGGAAAGCCCCCGCGATTTTTACAGGCGCGGGGGCTTCAAGCTATATAATAATGATCGTTATATCAGGGGCTAAACTATCCCGCGGTAATAGTCGCGCTGGCTATAGAGCGCATCGATCAGGCTGTGCGTTGTCTGTCCGCGCCCGACCCTCTGCTTCATACCGGCTTCTCCGAACTGGTATGCGATCAGCGCGAAGTGCGTTCCGTACTTATCCATGAGCGAGCCGAGCATCGCTGTTCCCGCATCGATGTTCTGGTACGGGTCCATCAGGTCGTCGATTCCATACCGCTCGTAAAGCCAGCCTTTGTTTACGTCGTTGATCTGCATGATGCCGTTGTCGCGCGTGCCGTTCCTGTTTACGTTTACGGCGTTTGTCTGAAACCTGCTTTCACGCCAGATAAGGGCTAAGACCAGCGGATACTCAAGCCCTCGCTCAACGCATTTTTCATAGGTATAAGCCTGAAGCTCATAGCTCATGGGTATGGTTTCGCTGTATATAAAACCGCCCGGCTGCGCCGCAAAGTGCGCGCTTTCGGAATATACCCAGTCCATGGCGCCGGCCGGCTCCTGTTCTTCTTCGGCGCCGCCCGCTTCAGGCGTTTCATCGTTTTCGGCGTAGGTCTCCTGCTTTGATTCGGTGGCGTCGTATATGTGAAGCGTTTCTACCGGCTTTACGGCGTCCAAAACAAGCCCCTCGTAATGGACGGCATCCACCGGCGACGCCTCGGTTGCCGCTTTATCTAAAGGTTTGTCCGCCATCACAGCCGATGCGGGCGCGGGCAGGTCCGGGGATACGTTTACAATGTTACCCATAAAGACCGCGGCTAACCCGAATACCGTGAAAAATACGCACGCCTTTTTTGCAAAAGAGCATACGCTCCGCCCGGGCATTGCACCTAACGCTGCCGACTTCGCGATTTTGCAAACTGCCTTTGCCTGAGGAGACGCCGTGTTTTTTATTTTGATGCGCATGTTGTCGAGCATTCAATCACCTTTCGGGACAAACTTTAAAAATACTTTTCTAGTATATTCGAAGTGTTTTTTAATTATACCATACTTCATGGATTATTTTTCCTGTATTTTTCTTTTGCGATACATATTCGGTATTTTTGTCTTATAATCTTTGTTTAAAACAGCAAATTTGATGCGTTCTAAACAAAGCGCTTGATACATAATTGACATAAACCGGGCAATTTATACAGCAAGTCTAACTTGTACAATAAACGCATATATATTGAAAAACACGTTATAAGCGGGGCGATCTTTTGTCAGGCGGACTGGAAAATATCATCAACAGCGGCCAAAATTCCTTTTTGGACGTCATGATTATAATCGTTTTGCTGGGTTCCGGGATATATTTTACGGTAAAAACGAAATGGTTCCAGCTTACGGGAATAAGGTTTATCTTTAAGAATACTGTAGGTACGCTGCTGAAAAAGGATAAACCTGTCGACTCCAAGAAAATTTCAAGCTTTCAGGCCATGACGACGGCTTTGGCCGGGACAATGGGCGTCGGGAACATTGCGGGAGTCGCGACAGCGCTTGTCGCGGGCGGTCCCGGCGCGATATTCTGGATGTGGATAAGCGCGTTTTTCGGTATGATGACAAAATATTCCGAGATATTTCTTGCGGTGAAGTACAGAAGGCACGACAGCATGGGACGCGTTTTCGGCGGGCCGATGTACTACATGGAATATGGCGCGGGGAAGAAATGGCTTGCGTGTGTTTTTGCATTTTTATGCGTTGTCTGCGCCGGGACCGTCAGCAACCTAACGCAGATTAATTCGCTTTCCACGGCTGTTTACGCGTCGTTTTCAGTACCGCTTTGGGTAAGCGGGGCGCTTTCGGTATTATGCGCGGGGGCCGTCATCGTCGGCGGCATCAAACGCATAGGCGCCACGACCGAGCTGCTCATCCCGTTTATATCGATTGCCTACATCTGCATTTCGCTTGGATTTTTGATTATTAACAGGGCTTACATAACCGGGGCGTTATCCTTGATCGTGGAGTCCGCCTTTTCGTTTCGCACGGCGGCTGGCGGCGTCACGGGCTACGGTATCGCCCGCGCAATGAAGATCGGGCTTTCCCGCGGCGTGTTCACAAACGAGGCGGGACTCGGCTCCGCGCCGATTGCGCACGCCGGAGCCGACTGCAAATCCGCTTCACATCAAGCTGTCTGGGGGATTTTCGAGGTCTTTCTCGACACCATCGTCGCATGCACGCTGACGGCGCTGGTACTGCTGACCGCTAACGGCGGCACGCTCTGGCGCTCGGGGGCTGACGGAGCTCCCTTGACGGCGCTTGCATTTGAAACCTTATATGGCGGGTTTGGCGGTAAGTTCGTCTCGTTATCCATTATCTTTTTCGCGCTGGCCGCCATTTTAGGATGGTATTACTACGGCGAGACCGCTCTCGGCTATCTTTTCAAGCGCTCAAGAGCCGCTTTATATTCGTACCGTTTATTTTTCTTTTCCTTTGTTTTTGTCGGCGCCGTCGGCGATATGTCGCTCATATGGAGTGTCGCGGATATTTTTATCGCGCTGATGGCAATCCCGAATATTGCGGCTCTCGTGCTGCTTAGAAAAGAAATAAAGCTGCCAAAAACTTAAGGGCAGTGTGAGATAAATATAAAAAAGCAAGCGTAACGCTTGCTTTTTTTCAAGTCCGAAATCGGCTAAATATCATAGTTGGGTTCTATGATGATCATTTCAATTTTATCATCGCCGGGCCTGTTGTTAAATCTCACGCGGTACGGAGCCGTATCGGAACGCAGGCCGCTGTTCCCGTTTGCGTCGTACGTAACAATCCTTGAATTCGGTGAATACGTACCGACATGCCTTGGCGGATAATTTTCCGCCATCTGTTCAA
>Ga0099364_10011154_pt1 | contig 12297 bp, 13 predicted proteins | sample TergutTh196P3_FD_73070 | JGI IMG/M metagenome (GOLD analysis project Ga0099364, IMG submission 73070) | Microcerotermes parvus P3 segment gut microbial communities from Pointe-Noire, Republic of the Congo - Th196 P3 | ecosystem: Host-associated > Arthropoda: Insects > Digestive system > Gut ...
AGACATCTGTTGTGCCGCATGCGGGCGCCTGGATTATGCTGCTGACTGGGAAGACTGTGGCCCTAGCGTACATCCGATCCAAAGCGGACCGATGGGACTATGTCCTGCGGGACGGCGTCCTGCGGGACGATGTCCTTCGGGACGATGTCCTGCGAGACGATATCATTCGGGACGGTGTCCTGCGAGACGATGTCCTTCGGGACGATGTCTTGCAAGACAGCGCCGCGCCCGAACCGGTCGCCGGGCTGGTTGTGCCGGTGAAATGCAAGTCGGCGCGAGCATACTGGATTATGGGCGAGGCGCCCGGTGAGCCGCGTACACTGGACAGTGACGGTGGCGGCGGCGGGGACGGCGGCGGATACAACGGGGTCGTGCTGGGCGACGGCAGCGGTGGAGTCGCGCTGCCGACATTCACGCACGGCTGCGTGCTGCACATGGAATTATAAAAATGCTGGGGCGGCCATGTTGCATGCCGCCCCACTCCATATTCGCCGTATAATACCAAAGCAGGGTTAACCGTTAAGGTCGCCCAGCCCCTTATATATACGCCTACGCTCTTTCCCTCTGAACCAGGATCACAACAACCGCACAGGTATATACAACCGCATATACCTATCCTACTTTTTGTATCGCTTTGTCGCGTACTCGTAACCCGGTCGGTTCAGCCACAGCTCCAGCCACTGCTCGGCTTGCGACAGGCTCTTTGTGCAACTGCTGAACAGGACCGCCTGTAGCAGCATGCCCGGGTCGCCTTTTATGAACGCGTTCACTTTCAAGTCACACACCGACTGGTACGGCAGCAAAATGCAGTCTATGACGATGTCGGGCAGCTTTGGCTGGATAATCGGGAAGAACCCGGCGCCGCATACCATCCCCTCTGTCTCGACCGCCAGGTTGTCCGCGAGGCCGGCCATCTGCCCGCGCGTGTTCAACCAATTGATCTGGAACACCCTCTGCACGTCATTAGCTATGGAGTCTATAATGGGCATCACCTGCTCCTCGCTGCGTACCAGGGGGTAGGTGGCGGTCAGGGGCGCGCTGCTTGCCATCGCGCCGTCCAGCTCTATGCGCTTTTCCTCCAGTTGCTCGTTCCAGCGTGCCCGCGCCAGATTGCTGTGGAACGAGCCGTACCGCCCGAACAGATAGCGCTCCCGATCTTCGTCCATGTGGTTCCACCAGTCGATGTCGCGCACCGTGTCGCCGATGGGCAGTATGCCCCACATGCGGTACTGCGCGATGTTGCCCCGAGTAAGATGGTGGTCGTGCACACTGGTGAAGACGCGGTTCTCAAAATACGCATCGTCATGTTCGTGGGCGTCGATCCATTTATCCAGCTCCGGGTACGCGTCTTTGCCCTTGTAGCGGAAATCGTACATGAACACTTTATGGTTGAGACCGCAGGACTTCGCGGTGATGTGCTGCGGGTCGAGGCCAATGATCCTGGCGACCTCCCTGTACCCGAAATGACCATGGCACAAGCCTACCATTTTTAATTGGGGCAAGTGCCGCTGCAGCAATGTCGTCCCCTCAAAGACCGGGTTCGCGATCATCAAGAGCCAAGCCGCCGGGCAGTAGGCCAGGATGTCCTGGGCTATTTCCCACAGCATCTCCATCTGCTCCATCTCCCCCGGCCCGAGCGGGGAGTAATGGTTGTAGCCTAAGTCCCGCATTTTTTGCGCATACGACGGATCGACTGCGCCGGGGTCCGGGCGCCACGCCGCCGTGTTTATGACGAAATCCGAGCCGGAGAAAGCGCTTTTGTTGTCGCCGTGCTTTGAAAATGTAAGCTTGGCCCCCGACTCCGAAACCATCCGCAGCGCGAACTGGTACGTCTGCTCCAGCCTTTCGGGATTGATGTCGATTAACGCGACATGGCTGCCGCTGATCTCCTCCGTCACGCACATGTCGCGGATGACTGTCGTGCAGAACTGGGTGCTGCCCGCCCCGACCACGGATATTTTTACAGATGCCATACTAAAGGCCGTGCACAGACTGCGCACAAATTGCCATGAAGACAGCACGGCCCTCGCGCCACAGTTCTGCCCTTTCTATTATTTTTCACGCTTACCCTGCCTCCGTTATTTTTTATTATTTGTAACAGGCGGATATTGAATCCGCCCCTACAAAATTTTCGCAAACCATTATAGAGACAGCCACCAATGAGCATTGGCTCTCCTCGGCAGTCTGTCCGCGCTTTCCTGTATCGTATCGATTTGTAACGGGCGGATATTGAATCCGCCCCTACTATATGACTTCCAGGTCGTCGCGTGTGCCCAGCGGCTCGAATTCAACGTGCGGCTCGCTTTGATACCAATATGCCACGGAAGCGATGTCGTCGCACAGCGGTAGGTAGCGCCCCTCGGAGCGCCAGCCAATGGCTTGCATGTACGCCTTGAAGTCCGATTGGAACCGAATGGGGTCCATAATATGGAAACGGTACATGCTATGCCGGTTCCCGAGCGAGTTGGTCGGCCTGACATCGCCGCCGCGCCCGGCGCCCGGCCCCTGCCCCGGTCTCTGCCTCTGCCTCAGCGTCATCAGGTCCTGATAGCCCAGCCAGGGCGCCGAAAAATTATCGTTGAAGCACCAAGCGCCGCCGAAATAGTCCTCCGTGCCTGTGCCGCAATAGCTGGGGAACTCCCCGTCGCCGTCGATGAACGCCTTGAACTCTCCCTCGCCCCACCATCCGGAGCTGTTCTGCTGCCAGCACATCTGCGTCCCAACATAGTGTCCGCGCCCTTTTATGCCATCGACGATCAGATAGTCGTCCATATAGACGAGCGGGTTGGTCCTGCGGAACTTGGCATGGAAATACGCATCGTCCGGCCCGGCTGCGTCGGCGCCGGCATCAACGCTGATGGCGTAGAAGAAGCCGCCGCTTTTTTCCGGCAACCGGTTTTCCACGGTGATTTTCGCGTGCTTGCGGAAAGGCATGGGGAAATAGCAGTTCATCCCACCCGTCGGGTTGACGTTAATGGGTATGGCGTTGATCTTCAGCGCCTTTGAGAAGCCGCAGCAGAAAAAATCCCCAATGGGGGACTCCACGCTGGGCTCGGCCTCACCGTCCCAGTAAAAGCGGATGATGAGATCGCGGAACTTTTTTTGATCCACGGTGATCCAGATGTGCGTTATCTTGCCGGGGCCTTCCGTGTCTAAAATGGTAGTCACGGATTCGGGGGGCAAGGTTATGCATGGGCGCACCTTCCATTTTTTTCCCAAGTCGCGGGCGCAGGGGTTCGGCCCGTCCCAGACCTGCCCGATGCGGGCGACGGCGTCCTGTGGCTGCGCCACGACGTCCGCCATGCCGCCCGCGCCTTTTTCGCCATATACGTTCTCTGCGGTAAAGAGTCGGGTTTTGCCGTTGGTCAGTTTTGTTATGCCTAGCAATCCAAACATTAGAACCTCCATTTTTTAAGGCTGCTTACGTGTTCGTAATCGTCGCAGCATCTCGCGGGTATGCGCGGCGCTTTGCGCCGTGTTATTTTTGCTTACGATTTATCTTTGCGTTCGCGTATTGCGAGTTTCGCTTTTCTGCATAAAACACATTGTAGCCGTCGACCTCTGTGATTCCCACGCCGCCAAAGATAGCGATGAACTTGTTTTTGTACCACAGTTTCCTCTTTGTGACCATCATCATCGCGCCGCCTATTGTAAGCCTGTTGAAGCCCTTTTCGATAAAATGCTTCGGTATTGCAAAGTCCGCTTGATATGGCGGGTTGGCTAAGATGAGCGTAAAATCCTTTTCATGAATGTCGCGGAACCCGTCGCTGAGGATAACAGTAGCTCCGCCGACGCCATTCAGTAAAGCATTCCGTTTTGCCAGTTCCACACAAGTTGGGTCAACGTCGCTCATATAGACATTGTGCTCCCCGATGAGCTTTGCGGCATATATGCCTACAACGCCGTAGCCGCAGCCCAAGTCCAATAGCTTGGCTCCCAGCGCGTCTTTGCGCGATAACGCTGCCAACATCGCCAGCGTGCCCCTGTCTATGTGGTTCGGCGAGAACGAAGCGCCGGTTGTATCAAATGACAATTCGACGCCATTGATTGTTTCATGTATTATCAAATCGTTAATTTCGCCCGGACGGCCAAGAACCGCCCGATAGTCGCCAATTAGCCGCTCTCCTTTCTAATTAATGTGTTCGGCTCAAATTCTATCAAATCCGTCAAAGCAGTGTCAAACAACGCCAAAACAGTGCCAAACAGCTCCAAAACAGTATCAAGCAGTGCCAAATAGCGCAAATAATTATCATGGCGAGAAAAAGACGCTTCCGCAGTGGACGCAGCCAACCATCCCTCTTCCTCTCTATCCCCCTTCCCCCCTATCTCCCTCCCTGCGCCCCTTTAACTATTTATACCAGCTTGCCGCAGTAGGGGCGGTATGATAGAATCGTAAGAAAATTTTCCGGAGGTAATGGGATGATTGCAAAATCTGGACAATTCAGAGAAGAGCTGCGCGTCATAGCGGAGGGCAAGGGCGAAATAATATTGCATCACAAATTCGAACGCGAGCAGCTTTTCGGAAAGAGCCGCTTGGTCGCGGAGGTGACGATCCGCCCAGGACACAGCATCGGCATGCACCCGCACGACCCTGACGCGGAGATATATTACATGCTGAGCGGCGCCCTAGTGAGCGTAAACTCCGACGGGAGCGAGGAACCTTTTCTCCCCGGCGACGCCATGCTGACCGGCGCAGGCGATTCGCACAGCGTCCGCAACGATACAGACAAAGACGCAAAAATGCTCGCCATAGTAATGCTATAAACCCAACAACGGCGCAACGTATGAATTGACAAACACTATTCGCCCACAACAAATCCACACCTGTAGGGACGAACAGTGTTCGTCCGCACCGCATGTAAACGTAAACCGCTCCACGCTTTCGCGCGTTAAGCGGTGTGGAGTTGACTGTGCCAGCAAAGCTGGCGCTTTGCACGCAGTCGCAGCTTGGCTGCGACGAGTACGGACCGAGCGAAACGGAACTAGTGTGAGTAACGAGCAGCGCTTTTGGCCTTGACAAAAGCGCTGCGAAGATTACGAACACGTAAACCGCTATATATTGGAGGCGCAATGCTGTATCAGAGCACGAGGGGCAAGGGCGGCAAGATAAGCTTCGAAGAAGCGATCATCAAAGGCATAGCGGACGACGGCGGGCTGTATGTGCCGGTACGCGTCCCCAAAGTCGGGCCGGAGTTCATAGCCTCGCTGGCCGGGATGGACTACGTCGGGACGGCTGTCGAAATTATGAAGCTCTACACGGCAAATTTCTCCGAGCGCGAGCTCCGCGAATGCGCCTCGCGGGCATACAACGGGCAAAGTTTCACCAGCCCTGACATCACGCCGCTGCGAGAGCTGGACAGGCGCGTCAGCGTTTTGGAATTGTTCCACGGCCCGACATCCGCCTTTAAAGACGTGGCGCTGCAACTGCTGCCCAAGATGCTCACGATGGCCATGCAAAAACAGGGCGTCGACGAATCCGTCGCCATCCTTGTCGCCACATCGGGCGACACCGGGAAAGCGGCGCTCGAGGGCTACAAAGACGTGCCGGGGACGTCGATACTCGTTTTTTATCCCAAGGACGGCGTCAGCGAGGCGCAAAAATTGCAAATGGTTACGCAGGAAGGCGGCAATGTGGCGGTTGCGGCTGTAGAGGGTAACTTCGACGATGCCCAGACCGGCGTCAAGGCGATATTCGCTGACGCGGACGCCAACGCTCGCCTGCGGGAAAAAGGGCGCCTGCTCTCGTCCGCGAACTCGATAAACTGGGGGCGGCTGATGCCGCAGATAGTGTATTATTTCCGCGCGTACGCCACACTCTTGAAAAGGGGGCGCATCCAAAACGGCGAGCGCGTGCGTTTCGTGGTTCCGACGGGCAACTTCGGCAATATTTTAGCAGGATGGTACGCGAGCGAAATGGGGCTGCCAGTGTCGCGCTTTATTTGCGCGTCGAACAGCAACAATGTGCTGTCGGATTTCATAAGGACGGGCGTATACAATAAGAACCGCGACTTTTTCGTTACTATGTCGCCCGCGATGGACATACTTATATCGAGCAACCTGGAGCGCCTGCTCTATGAGATGTCGGGCAGGGACGCTGGCAGCGTGGCGCGTTGGATGGGGGAGCTTGCCAGGACCGGGCGCTACGACGTCGGCGAGGCGATGCGACAAAGATTATCAAGGCTGTTCTATGGCGGGCACGCATCGGAGGAAGAGACGGCGCAGGCCGTCGGCGACGCCTATCGGCGCTATGACTATATTTTGGATACGCACACAGCTGTCGGGATGCATGTGCTGCGTGAGTATGACAATGCAAGCATGGCGACGGGCGACGCGGCAGCAGATAGCGCGGGTTCGGGCGCGGGCGCAGGTGTGAGCGCGGGCTGCGCGAGTTGCGTGGGCCGCGCAGATGGTGACGAAGCGACGGGCAATACGGCGGCAAATGACGCCTATAACGAAAAAGTCATCGTCGTGGCGACAGCCAGCCCGTACAAATTCGCAAAAGACGTGTACAACGCTATCGCTTGCGGGAAAGACAGCGGGGCGGACGCTCCGGACGAGCTGAGTTACATCGACCTGCTGGCCAGCCTCAGCGGCGAGCCGGCGCCCGCCCCCTTGCGGAACCTGCGCGACAAAGCCGTGCTGCATACTACGTCCACCACCAAGGGCGACATGAAACAAACCGCGCTGGACCTGCTGACAGCTCTGGCCGATCAAAAACGACAGGAGGACCATCTTAAATAATGCCGATAAAGATAGACGACCATCTGCCGGCGGCGGAGACCTTGCAAAACGAAAATATATTCATAATGAACGAAGCAAAGGCATACTCGCAGGACATAAGGGCCTTAAAAATAGCGCTACTCAACCTCATGCCCACGAAAATCACGACGGAGACGCAGATCCTGCGACTGCTCGGCAACTCCCCGCTGCAGGTGGACATCGTGCTGCTGCACCCGGCGACTCACGTGTCAAAGAACACGCCGCAGGAGCACATGACGAAATTCTACACGCATTTCGATAACATAGCGGGCGAAAAGTTCGACGGCCTGATAATCACGGGGGCGCCGGTCGAAGAAATTCCATTCGAAGACGTGTTCTACTGGGACGAGTTGAAACAAATAATGCAGTGGAGCCTGACAAACGTGTTTACGACACTACACATCTGCTGGGGCGCCCAAGCCGGGCTATATTACCATTATGGCATCCAAAAATACCCTCTCCCCAAAAAAGTGTTCGGCGTTTTCGAACACCGGTGCAGCGTCAAATTCTCGAAGTTGCTCCGGGGCTTCGACGACGTCTTTTATGTGCCGCATTCGCGCTATACGGAGGTGACGGCGCGCGACGTCCGGGGTGAGCCCCTGCTCGAGGTGTTGGCGGAGTCCGCCGAGGCGGGGCTGTATATCGCCGCCTCGCGCGACGGGAAGCAGGTGTATGTGACAGGGCACCCCGAATACGACGACCGCACGCTCGGTGACGAGTACCGCCGCGACATAAACAAGGGGCTCGACATCGCCGTCCCGAAGAACTACTTCCGGGGCGACGACCCGGAAGACGAAGTCCTCGTCAGGTGGCGGGGGCACGCGAACCTGCTCTATTCGAACTGGCTGAACTACTTTGTGTATCAGGAGACGCCGTACGATTTAAATAAAATATGACGGAGGGCTGCACCATGGCAATGGATTACGCGAAGGAATCTTTGAAGAGGCACTATGAATGGGCCGGCAAGATAGAAGTGGTATGCCGCGCGCCGCTGGACACGCGCGACGACCTGTCGCTCGCTTACACGCCGGGCGTGGCGCAGCCGTGCCTGGAAATACAGAAAGACGTAAACTTAAGTTACCCGCTGACGCGCCGCGCCAACTTGATCGCCGTCGTGACGGACGGGACCGCAGTGCTGGGCTTGGGCGATATCGGCCCGGAGGCCGGCATGCCCGTCATGGAGGGCAAATGCGCCCTGTTCAAAGCGTTCGGCGGCGTCGACGCCGTGCCCCTGTGCGTCCGCTCAAAGGAAGTGGACGATATCGTGAACACCGTGCGGCTGCTCGCGGGCAGCTTTGGCGGCATCAACCTCGAGGACATTTCGGCGCCGCGCTGCTTTGACATCGAGCGAAAGCTAAAGGCCTGCTGCGACATCCCGATTTTTCACGATGACCAGCACGGCACGGCGGTCGTCACGTTCGCGGCGTTGATAAATGCGCTTAAAATTACAGGTAAGAAACTGGAAGACATCAAAATCGTCACCAACGGCGCGGGCGCGGCCGGCATCGCGGTGATACGCCTGATGCTCTCGCTGGGGCTGCGGAACGTCATCCTGTGCGACAGGCAGGGCGCCATATATGACGGGCGGCCCGGGATGAATTCCGAGAAGGCCGACATCGCGAAGATCACGAACCTCGACAAAGTGACGGGCGGCCTCGCCGAGGCGCTCGCAGGCGCGGATGTCTTTATCGGCCTGTCCGGGCCCAACCTCGTCACGCAGGACATGGTGCGCGGCATGGCGAAGGATCCCATAATCTTCGCGATGGCAAACCCCACGCCAGAGATAATGCCCGATTTGGCGAAAGCGGCGGGCGCGAAAATCGTCGGCACAGGCAGGAGCGACTTCGCAAACCAGATAAACAATGTTTTGGCATTCCCTGGCATCTTCCGGGGCGCGCTGGACGTCCGGGCCTCGGACATCAACAGCGCGATGAACGTGGCGGCGGCATACGCCATCGCCGCCTGCCTGCCGGACAGCGAGCTGTCGGTGGACAATATATTGCCGTACGCGCTGGACCGCAACATCGGCGTAGCCGTCGGGCGCGCCGTGGCTGAAGCCGCCCGCAAAAGCGGCGTAGCGAGGATATAGCGAATCACCAAAATATATTCGTGGTGCCATGTATGAAAAAAACTATTTCATTAATCCCTTTAGTCGTGCCTGTCGCGGTTGTCGCGGTTGTCGCGGTTGTCGCTGTTGTCATGTTTATTGCGCTCGCGGCTACGCTGAGCGGCTGCGCCAATTTACCTGAACCGGGCGATAGTCAGGATATGTCTGCCGGCGACATATTATTGGAGCCTCAGTCAACAAAATTTGTGCCGCTAGCGGCCAAAGAAGATACCGAAACGCCCAATCCCGTCTCAGAGCTTGAAATGATTCAGCCCGAAGACGCCTTGCCATACGAAGTATCCCCTGAAGGGCAATGGTTTGATTATGTTATTAGCGATCAGGTACCGACGCTAACTTTTGAGATCACAAAAACCGATATTCAAAAAATGCTTGAGCAAGGGACAAAATATACATATCGGATGTCGATCACCTGTCGGGAAAAGCCGGATTTTATTTCGCAGGTTCTATTATTCGATTCGTTTATTGACGAGATATGCGCAAGCAGTTTGTCGAGCGAAATACTGTTCGAGGATTTGGATAGCGATGGCTTTCTGGATCTTGGCATAGAAGTCAGCAGTGGCAATGCTAACAGACAGTTACAATACTACCGATGGGACGACATATCGGCGCAGTATGAACAAACGCCTTTTTGCGAAATTACAGGCGTCGGCCATACAATATACCCCGATACAAAGCAAATCATCACAACTTCACACGACAGCGCATACTCGTATTCAAGGGATTTGCTCCAGTTAATCGACGGTAAATTTATATGGCTTCGCGGAGAGGAAGCCGAGTTGGTCGAAATATCCATCGATAGCGAAACTGACGAGCCGGACGAGGGGGACAATGCTGTCGACGAAGGCGATGCGGGCGAACCCAAATACATTTTATACATAAGAGACAGGCGGGGCATCATTCATTATGAAACGCTCACGCCTGACGAATATTATGAAATAGGCGCGAAAAGAAACAACATATTACGTTTTGGCATATATGAAGGCTTTGGCGCCATTGACGCTAATGATATATTCGACTAATCTTTATAATTGACAGGTTAATGAATAGGGCTATTGTTGAAAGAATTCGATACATCCGCAGCCTGCATAACATGACACAAAAATTTCTCGGCATGGCAAGCGGCGAAATTATAAAGAAGAATACGACGCTTAGCGATACAACTATCCAAAAACCATGAAGGATTGAGGTTTAAATGGACTGGATACGGATTATAAATCAAGATGATATGGATTACTTGATGAGCGAGTATAATGGTTTTCATGATTCTTGCATTTATTCTGCGTATTATATTAGCGGTGCAATGGTTGACGAAGAGGATTGCATGAAATGGGAGCGAGATGATTGCGTTCTTGTGTTGAAGTTTGATAGCCAATCGCCCCCGCATGATGATGAGTTTTATAAAAAATCAATTGAACTTAAATTCATTGGTCTGCGCCGCATAAACCTCATTGGTTATCGCGACAACTATTTCTGTGAAATTCTTTCCTGCCATCTGTCCTTCTATGATGGCTTTATTGTTTGGGCAGATGATGATTCGTTTGATCCCAATAATGTTGATACCACAACGTTATATGATGAAACCATGCATTCGTTTGTCGTAGCAAACCGTTTAGAGTGGCGGTTTGCATAAAAAGAGTTAACCGACTATAAAAATCAGTTAGCTCTTTCATATTATGGATAATTTAGTTTTTCAAATGTGTCGGCAGTGCCTACACATTTTCGCAATCAACTATTTTTGCAATCAGACTTTGCTAATGTCGCAAATCGTTGCCGCCAGAATATCAGGGGAGACGCAAACCTGCACTACGTAAGGATTTCCTACGTCTTCTTCCATACTCCCACTCAGTAGGTCACTTTTTGTTGTTATACTTTCTGTAAAACATGCGCTCGCTTAGTGGCAGTTTTTTGCGGCGCGTGCCGGGACCGTCTGGCAGGCCGACGGGCAGCACTACGCGCAGACGGCAGTGGTCCGGCGCCCCCAGCGCCGAGCGCGCCGCCTTTTCGTCCGTGTCGTCGAAATACGGGCTGTCCAGCCAAAGCGAGGCATATCCGAGCGCGGTGGCGGCCAGCAGCATGTTTTCAGCCGCAGCGGAATAGTCCTCTATCTCGAACCCTGGCGCACCCGTCTGTGTGGCGCTGTCGGTGAACAGCGCTATCGCGGCGGGGGCTGTGCGCAGGGCCAGCACCGGCGAGAAGTCGCATAGTGGCTGCAGTGCCTCCCTGTCCGGTAGTATGACGAGCCTGACGCTCTGGCTGTTGCCGCCCGATGGCGCCAAAAGGCCTGCCTCCGCTATCTTTTCTAAGTCACCAAGCGGCACCGCGTCCGGCAGGAACGCCTCTTTGTGCGAATAACGCTTCTTTACTATTTCAAAAAAATCCATATGATTGCTTCCCCCTGTGTCTCCCCGCGCCGCGCCACACTCTCCGCGCCCTGCGCCCTGTGCTACGATCCTTGCGCCACGTTCTCCGCACCCGCGCCACGCACCCGCGCCACGCACCTGCGCCCCGCGCCTGCGCCACGCGCTTGTGCGCGCTACAGTATTTTTACAGCAGTACCATATGCTATGACTTCGGCTGCGCCTTGCATGACAGATGACGACGCGAAGCGGATATTGACAATAGCGTCCGCCCCCAATGCCTCCGCCTCGGCGACCATCCGATCAGTGGCGAGCGTCCTGGCTTTGTCCATCATTTCAGTATATGCCTTCAGCTCCCCTCCAACCAAAGTTTTAAGACTCTGGGTTAAATCCTTCCCGAAATGCTTTGACTGAATGGTACTGCCTTTTACAAGCCCCAGCATTTTCAATTCTTTCCCCGTAATGTAATCGGTGTTTACTATAACCATTTTCCCCTCCTTGGTTTATCTTTCTAAAATCCGTATTGCCTTATCATAATTAGCATCGGATACAAGTATAACAGGCCCCGTACAACCCATCCCGCTCTCTGCGTAGATACCCTCCCTGTATAGAGTAAGGACGGCATCATCCAGCTCCATAACGTCAATACCTGTTATCTCAGCGGTCACAACTTCCTTAGGCGGGACTTTCACATCCCCTTCAACATCAGTCTTGGGGTTTTTTCGCCCTCCAAGCAACTCATCCAGCCCGGCTCTTTTAGCCGATTCAAATTCCTTGGCGGCAATGGAGCAAAATCCTCCTTTTACAAGGTCGGCGGCATACTTAATCGCCCCGGAAATAACCGGCGCACCCGAAGCGCGGGAGATAATCAAGATTATTTTATCGTAGCCCTCGCCGACACCGGGGCCATAGCCATACCCCACCGATTCATAGCCTCCGCCTGTGGTAAAGGATGAAAGCATCTTAATAATTAAATTCCCCGTCAGGGAGTCACATACAACAATATCAGCAGCTCCTGTTCAAACATCCTTTCCCCTGAAAATCGAGCCGCCG
>Ga0099364_10011155_pt1 | contig 12296 bp, 10 predicted proteins | sample TergutTh196P3_FD_73070 | JGI IMG/M metagenome (GOLD analysis project Ga0099364, IMG submission 73070) | Microcerotermes parvus P3 segment gut microbial communities from Pointe-Noire, Republic of the Congo - Th196 P3 | ecosystem: Host-associated > Arthropoda: Insects > Digestive system > Gut ...
ATCATCTCCATAATATTCTGTTATTCAATAAATTGTATAAATTATCGGTGCATTTTTAAACTTGTGTGTATCAACGTGTTGCTAAATATATCAATAGATAACAGACACCATAAAATTTTGCATATTTCATTCAAATGACGACATTTTTATTTCCCCAGAGGTCAGAAATTCTGAAACTATTTGATTTTTTGTTTTTTTTTCCTATTTTTTGTTTTTTCCAAATTTTTGTATACTTTTGCAGTTTTTTTAGAAGGATATTTTGACGAAACTATGTAATTATTAACGTAAATGGACAAAATTATTGAGCGAGATGCGCAAATAGAAAATGAGGATAGCATTTTACATTCGCAGTTAGAGAGGTACGGAATAGCGCAAGATAGCGAAAAAGAGTTATTGAAGGCATTAGAAAATATGCCAGACGGAACGATGTATCGTACCGTGAGAGATATGCAAACAAAAGAGTTGCGCTTCGAATATGTAAGTGGAACGTGGGAAAAAATTATGGGCGTATCAGTAGAAGAGACGTTAGCCGACCCGATGAACGTTTTTAGGAACTTGTACCCCGGAGACCTGCAAAAACTCATGCAACGAATAGAAGAATCACTGAATCCTTTGACAAATTTTTCTATTGAAGCCCGTTATGTACATCCCATAAACAAGCAAGAATATTGGATGAACTTGTCATCATATCCATCCCTCGAAAACGAACGGATTTATGCTAACGGATTTATTTTCGATATTTCAGCAAGAAAGAATGCCGAACAAAAATTATTAATAGAAAAAGAGCGTTTAGAATCATTAGGAAACAATATACCTGACACTACTTTGTTCCAATTTTACCTTGCAAGTCCGACAGACCCGTTTCGGTTAAAATATGTAAGCGCAAAATGGGAGTCAATTACAGGAATACCCGCACATGTTGCAATGTCAAGCATTGACATTTTATTTGCGATAATAAATCCCGAAGATTTGCCAAAAGTAAAGAAAAATATCGTTGATAGTTCGGCAACGATGGAAAGTTTCAGCGTAGATTTTCGGATTTCCGTCAGGGCAGAAACGAGGTGGGTAGAAATGGCAGCAAAACCAATAAAAGACGGCAATACAATAATTTGGGACGGATTAATTACAGACATCACACAGCGCAAGAAAGCCGAGAACGACCTGCAAAACGAAAAAAATCGTTTACAGATGTTCGGCGACAACCTGCCCGGAAGTACGCTATATCAATTTATCAGAGACAACCGAACAGGACAAATGCGCCTCTCTTATGTTAGCGGAACGTGGGAATCAGTCACGGGAGTACCCGCCGAAGCAGCAAAAGCCGATATGTCAAAATTATTAGACACAATAGAAGAGAACGACCTTGACGAACTAATGAAATCCATCGAGGACAGCTCCCGAACGATGACCGACCATTTTTTTGAAACAAAATTTGGAGAACAATGGGTGCAAATTGTCGCAAGACCCAGAAAAGAAGGAGCATACACCATTTGGGACGGAATAATGACAAATATTACCACCCATAAAAAAATCGAACAAGAACTAAATACAGAAAAAAACAAACTGCAATCAATCGGCGACAACCTGCCCGCAGGCTCATTATTTCAGTTCGTAAAAGATACAAGAACAAAACAGATGCGACTTTCTTATGTCAGTAATAGTTGGGAAGCAGTTACAGGCGTAGCTGTCGGTGATTCGTTAGCAGATATTACGAAAGTTTTCTCATTGATGCCTCCTGAGGAATTTCCGATAGTTCTTAAAAAGATAGAAGAAAGTGCCACCAATTTCACCGACTTTTCTATAGAAATCAGCCTCGGAGATAGGTGGGTGAAAATAATATCCCGTCCCCGCAAAGAGACATCTACGTTAATAGTTTGGGACGGAATAATAATAAATATCACTGAATCAAAAAAAATCGAAGAAGAATTAGCACAATATCGCGAAAAACTTGAAAATATAGTCGAACAGCGTACCGAAGAACTGATACATGCAAACAACGAACTGAACGTCATCGTAGAAGAACTCAACTCCGCAAACGAAGAACTCAATACAATAAATGACGAACTGAACAAAAAGAACGATTTATTGGAACACGAAGTTGAATTGCGTATGATAGTAGTAAAAAAATTAGAAGAAAAACAAATCGAACTATCCGCCGCCTTACAAGAAAACAGATACCAATTATTACAGTTAGATTTGTTAGTAGAAGCGTCCAGTACAGGTTTGTGGGATATGGAAGTAGTAAAAGGCGACCCGATAAATCCGAATAACAAATTTATGTGGTCAGACAGTTTTAGAAAACTCCTCGGATACAGTTCCGAAGACGAGTTCCCCAACGTTTTAAGCAGTTGGAGCGACAAACTGCATCCCGAAGACAAAGAGATATCTTTAAAAGCTTTTGCCGACCATCTGTTAGACAAAAGCGGAAAAACACCATATAATATAGAGTATAAACTGCAAAAGAAAGATGGTACCTATGCAAAGTTCCACGCTTTTGGCGCAACAATACGCCACAAAGACGGAACAGCATTAAGAGTAGCAGGAGCAATTAAAGAGATATAGTTAGGAAAAAAATGCAACAAAATAAAAAAAAATACGTTAAGTTTAAAAAAGAAATTGTAAATTTAAAATAAATAGGAGGAATAAATTATGTCTAATCTAATTAAGATTAAAACGATGATGGTCATCCTGCTGATAGTCGGAGGATGCATAATTGGAGGATGTAAAAATCCTGATGAAAATATTGATAATGAAGAAATACAACTAAAAGTATATTCTGTAATAAATGAAGGAATATTTTATTTAGATGAAAATGAATTTGTAAGATTGTATTACTCGCCTGAAAGCGGATTTATTAAAGATCCTATTGAATTGATACTTGAAAATAATACTAAAAGATTTTTATCATACGGAATGGAATTTTCTTTAGAATATTTTGATAATGAAAAATGGACAGAAATAGAATTGGATGTTCATTTTCCAGATATTGAACTTGGAATATTTGGTGGAGAAACTTCTAAAGGTCTGTTTAATTTATTATTGATTGAAGAGTATAATGACGGTAAAGAAGGAAGATACCGATATGTTAAAAATTTTGGATTATCTTCTGAATTAGGCAATGTAGATTGCGTTGGTTTTACTTTATATGCGGAACTTGATGTTAAAATAAAACAATGATTATGAAAAATATCACTGTAATTAAATTGTTAATAATGACCTTGTTAATAGTTTTAGCGTGCTCAGAAAATAAAGACCATGAGCACCCTTTATCAGTTGCCGTAGATTGTATGGATAACGCATTTAAGCAGACATATCTATGTAGTTACCAAACAAATGAAATATGCCTGATAAAAGGAGTAGCGTTGGAAGTTTATGAATATGGACGCCAAATAAATGTTATCGAAGATTTAAAAGGTAATTTTTTCGATAATTACTCAATTTTTGTTTGGGGGGCAGGAATGCCTTCCAATCCGGAGGTAGTTGTAATGACAAATGAAAGAATGGACAATATTTTACAGTACAATATAAATGATACATTGATTATGTTTGTGAAAAAAATAGACAAAGTTTATCACGGTATTGGTATTGAAAAGGTTGGTGATTTTGCAACCTTAGGTTGTCAACGAAGCACACTAAAATATTCGAATGGATATGTAACCGGAAACATAAACCTGTTTGAAGCAACAAGTACAGAAGATTGGAACGAATTACAAAAAGAATGGGATGACTTTTTAAACTCCAATGAACAACCTGCTTGGTGGCTCTCAAAGAATTTTATGCCTGAACCATTTATTTTTGCATACAACGCTTTAATAAATTATGATAGTTTCTATTTCGTTAAAGGGTTGGTTTTGGATTCAAAAGAGAAATACGGAAAACAAATGAAGTTAATCACAGATTTGAAAGGTAATTTTCCAGAAGCAGCGACTTATTTTACCGTTTGGGGAGATTGCTGCCCGGATAATTTTCGTTCTGGAAGATTTGATAATTTAAACTTTTACAATGATAAAGATACTTTATTAATGCTATTGCTACCTGTACCTGATGTAAGTTCATGGGATTATGTAGAGAAATCAGGTGATTTTGAGACAATGTCATACTCTTTTTCAGTTCTTAAGTTATCGAATAATTATGTGAATGGATATATAACTTCCTGTTTTAGAGGAGAAGAAGTCATGGAATGGGAAAAATTTATAGAATTAATAAAACAATGAAAACAAAATTATTTTATGCGGAAAAAAACAAACGACGGGGGGACTGAGCAATGAAAAAGATATTTTTATATTTGTCGATATTGCTATTGGTTTTTGCATCTTGTGACAAAGGCTGTAAAGTAAAGCGTCCGAAAAACCTCCTTTCCATTGATTGGCATAATTATAATGATGTTTACATAGTAAAATGGAATTATACAACTGATTGTAATTCTATAAAAAAAAATAACGATATGGGAAAAACCATAAAAGTGTCAGGTTGGATATTTCAAGGTCCTTCAGGAAATACACCTATCAGTCCGTCAATGTTTGATTTGATTGATAATAAAGAGGACATTTTTTATTGGAACTTCGATACGGGGATAACCATTTGTGTTTATGAACCTTATTTAATTGACACTTTAGAAACCATATTTAGTACTGTTGATATAGCAAGAAAGTGCTATATTACGGGAATGCTTTCCTATTATACATGGGGATGTGACTGTTGCACAGCTTATCCTCAAGTTGTTATTGATGATGTAAATGATATTTATTTTGAATAAAAAAATGGCAGCAAAGAAAACGAATCAATTAATGCTATTACTATTTTCACTATTGTTTTTGTTGAATAGTTGTGAAAAGGTTAATGAACAAACGGGTATCTATTTTTTGCAAAATGAATGGATAGTACAATCTGTGACAAATGAAGGCAAACGCTTTAGAACTCCTTCGGATAAGATTTTCCGAGAAAATGCATATATATTAAAATTTGTTGGTGATTCAATTTTTGAAATGCATACAAGTGTTAATTATGCTGGAGGAAATTACCAAATTGTTTCGGAAAGACATATCATTATAAGCCATTACGGTGAATGGACAGAAGTATATAACTCATTAGAACATCAAAGAAATTTTGACGAACAATTAGTGTCTATATTTAACGGAAAAATGTCTTATTCTTATAAAAAAAATAAATTGATTTTTAGAAACGAGCAGAATCAAGAAATTGTTTTTGCTATGCATAAGTATTAAAGAGATATAATAACACATTTCATAAACAGATATGAGTAATATAGAAATATTAGAAAACGAAATCCAAGTCTTAAAAAAAGAGTTGGAACTCGAAAAGCAGAAAAAGAGCACTGACGGAGAACTATTCCTTTTTCTGAACAAAATCCCAGACGGTACTATTTACCGAAGTATTAGAGACCTGAATACAGGAATATTGAATTTAGTATATGTAAATGAAACGTGGGAAAAAATTACAGGCGTTTCTGAAGAAGAGGCAATGACCGATATTCAGAACTTTTTTGCAAATATCATACACGAAGACCTCGAAAAATTGAAAAACCTGATAGAGATAGCGCATACTTCATTAGTAAATTTCAATATAGAAGTCAGGTATATACATCCCAAAACGAAAATCAGGCATTGGTTACAGATAAATTCCTATCCGCGCCGCGAGGGAGACAACGTTTTTTCTAACGGATTTATTTTTGACGTAACGGCACGAAAAGAGACTGAAAATCAACTAACTGTCCAAAATGAAAGACTGTTGGCTATCGACCAAATGCAAGACGGCGCACTGTACCGCTCCGTCAGAAACATTAGAAACAAAGACTTGCACTTTGATTATGTCAGTAAAACGTGGGAAGACCTGACAGGAGTATCCGCAAAAGATACACTTGCCGACCTGAAAAATATCCTCGTAAACATTCCAAAAGAGGATAGAGAATATTTAATGCAAAACGTTTTCGCAACGGACGACCCGTTAAAAAAATTCAATGTAGAAATTAGATATATCCACCCAGATACAAAAAAGAATATATGGTTTCAAATCACCTCTTATCCTTACCAGAAAGGGGACTACGTTTTTTCGGATGGTTTTATTTTTGACATAACCGCAAGAAAAGAAGCCGAACAAAAACTGAAAATCGAAAAAGAACGATTAGAATCATTAGGAAACAATATCCCAGACGGAGCCTTGTATCAATTTGTAGTGGACAATGTTACAGGATTGATGAACATGTCCTTTGTAAGCGGCAGGTGGGAAGAAATTACAGGCGTTCCCGCCGAAATAGCAACCGCAAACATTGACGCACTGTTCGCACTGATACACCCCGATGACGTGGCAAAAGTGATGCACGAAATTGAAATCAGCAAAGAAAATTTATCAAACACATTTTTCGATTATCGTGTATCCGTAAATGGACAAACACGATGGATGCAAATGTCCTCAAAACCGCTACGTAAAGACAATTTAACCATCTGGGACGGAATTATTACAGATGTTACATCCCATAAATTAGCCGACCGACAACTTGAAACAGAAAGAACAAGGCTGAAAATGCTCGGCGACAACCTTCCCGAAAGCGCACTGTATCAGTTTTCACGAAACAGCAAAACAGGACAAATGCGCATGACCTATGGTAGCGCAAAATGGGAAGCAATTACAGGAATTTCTTTGGAAGAAACTCTGAAAGACATTTCTCTAATATTCGACACCGTTGAGCCAAACGATTTGCCCGCACTGATAGAGTCCATCGAAGATAGCGCACGTACAATGAAAAATCACGTCTTCGAAACTAAAATGAACGGCAGATGGGTAAACATTACCGCACGTCCACGTAACGAAGGAATATATACAGTCTGGGACGGAATACTTACAAATATTTCCGATAGAAAAGAGACAGAACAACAACTTCAATCCGAAAAAAACAGGTTAGAAACACTCGGAAATAATATCCCTCAAGGCTCTCTGTTTCAATTTATTAGAGACAACGTTACAAGGCAAATGCGCATATCTTACGTCAGCAAAACATGGGAGAGCGTTACAGAAATTGATGCCGAAGTTGCTTTAGCGGACGTTACCAAGGTATTTTCGATGATACATCCCGACGACTTACATGTTTTCCTTAAAGCAATAGACGAAAGCGCACTATTAATGACCGACTTTGATATGGAAGTGAGATTCGGTGCGCAATGGATGCGAATAATTTCACGTCCCAGAATTGAAAACGCTCTCATCATTTGGGACGGTTTCATTATTAATATTACTGACCGCAAAAAGACGGAAATAGAAGTAAAACAATACCGCGAAAACCTCGAACAACTTGTTCAAATACGTACCGATGCCCTTAATACCGTCAACGAAGAACTCAACTCCGCAAACGAGGAACTATACGCAAACAACGAAGAACTACACGCTATCAATGACGAACTGCATAAAAAGAACGAACAAATTGCCGAAGAATCGACCGCACGATTAGAAATTATGCAACGATTAGAAGATAGCGAAAATAAAATGCGTAGCTTTATTGAGCAATCGTTTGAAGGTATTGTAATTACAGACCACGAAGGACGAGTAGTAGAGTGGAACCACGAACAAGACCGAATTACAGGCATCCCCGGCGCAACGGCAATGAGCCAGTTTTGTTGGGATCTGTTACAACAAGTCCTCAGCCCAGAAAATAAAGAGGAACTGCTCGAACAATATAAAAATACTATACTTTCCTTTATTGACCGCGAAAACAAAAAAGATAGTAAACTATCCGAAGAGATTGACCTCAAAATTTGGACAGAAGATGGAAACGAAAGAGAAATCATTCTGACGGCGTTTGCGATTAGTCTGGCTGATAAAAATTATACGGGACAGATTGTCAGGGATGTAACGGAACAAAATATTATTAATCAGGAACTTGACCGCTATCGTACACAGTTGGAGCAGATGGTAGAAATTAAAACCAACGAACTTAAGAAAAGTCAGGAAAACCTGCTTGCGCTCAACCGTAGGCAAGATACGCTTATTAAAGTATTACAAATAATGCAGTCGGTCAAAGATTTACACGAAGCATTAGAACTCACACTCGCCGAAATGGGCAAATTTACAGGGGTTAGCCGTGTATATATATTCGAAAAGAGCGAGGACAAAACCACAATGAGCAATACGCAAGAGTGGTGCAACGAAGGAATAGAGCCTGTTTTGGAAACGCTACAAAACGTACCAGTAGAGGCTGCACAACAATGGTGGGATACGTTCGAAAGAGACGAATTTATCTGTACTTCTGATATAACTACGTTTCCGCCTGATATACAGAGAGTTATGGAAGCACAAAATATTAAATCGCTTGTGGTACTTCCGCTCACTTCTTACGGAAACCACTACGGATTTGTTGGTTTTGACGAATGCAAATATAACAGAAAGTGGCACACAGAAGAGGTAGAACTCTTAAAAAATCTGTCGCATATAATATCCTCGTCCGCAAGACGCCACAATGCCGAAATATCTTTGCGTCAATCCGAAGAAACTTACCGACAACTGACCGAAGCATCTCCAGACGCTATTTTAGTCTGTGACGGTGAAGCACGTCTCAAATTTGCATCTTCCAAAGCATTCAGTATGTTCGGTTTTAAAGAAAATAAAAAACTTGATAAATTGCGCTTATTGCAGTTTGTTCATCCGCAAGATAGGAAAGCGGCATTGCAATTATACGAAAAATTAAAAACAGAAAACCTTAGTTTTTTACCCGAAATCCTACTATTACGCGGTGACGGAACATATTTCTACAGCGATATATCTTCTACTACAATCAAAGATAGCGACGGCAAAAATGAAACTATCATAATGGTTGTCCGAGACATCACACAACGAAAACTTGACGAACTTGAACTGATACGTGCAAAAGAAAAAGCCGAAGAATCAGACAAACTTAAATCGGCATTCCTTGCTAATATGTCTCACGAAATTAGAACGCCACTCACGGGAATTGTAGGCTTCCTGAAATTTATCTCTTCTGACGAAATACCGCGAGAACAAAGAGAACAATACATTAACATCGTAAATACTAATGCCCGACAACTAACAAAACTTGTCGAAGATATCATTGACATCGCAAAAATTGAGGCAAACCAATTGAAAATCAGTCCATACCCTGTCAAACTTAACGAAATGATGAGAGAACTGAAAGTGTTCTATGAGGCTCATTTTAAAACAAGTAACAAAGGACACATAGAACTGATTTTAGACGATAGCGGATTTATTGAAGATTGTCTTATATTTACTGATGCTGTCCGTCTCCGTCAAGTATTGACTAACCTGATAGACAATGCGTTAAAGTTCACCGAAACAGGTTTTATACGTATTGGTTATCGTAGGTCATCTCTCGATTGGCTCGAATTTGTCGTGGAAGATTCAGGAATAGGTATGGCACCCGAACAACTTGAGGTCATCTTTGACAGATTCAGGCAAGTAGAACTCGGCAATAACCGCCAATACGGAGGTACAGGGCTCGGACTAACAATTTCCCGAAACATTGTTCAAATACAGGAAGGCAAAATGTGGGTCGAATCGGTTGAAAAACAAGGTACGTCGTTCTATTTTACTATTATGTATTTACCCGTTGCAGTAGAAGACGTGCCGCTGTTAGATGGCAAATATGACCGCAAAACACTGGAAAGACCATACGTAGGAAAGTCCGTTCTAGTAGGCGAGCCGATGTCAATGAAGTTCAAATATTACGAAAAATTGATTTCCGTAACCGGCGCAACAGCGATGCAGGCAAAAAATCTGCCCCAACTATTAGAAATATTTGGGCAAGATACAACCGTTGACCTCGTTATTATTGACGCCACGCTATTTGACGATGAAGATTTGTCAAACATGAGGCAAATAAACAACTCACGCCCCGACTTACCCGTCGTCCTTATTATACACGACAAAAACGAAAAACCCCTACTAATGACCGACAAAAAAAGTTGCGGCAAAATAGTAGAAGCACCTATCGGTTACGAAAAAATGCGGAAAATTTTTGACGAGTGTGGGAAGATGAATGGGTGAAAAAGAAAATATGATAAAATATGATAGTTTTTCACGGAACAAATATCATTATAGAACGCCCTAAAATAGTAAATCGTTTTAAAACGTTAGATTTTGGTGAAGGTTTTTACACGACTGAAAATGAGCATCAAGCAAAAGATTTTGCCGTTAAAGTTTGCCAACGAAGAAGTCCCGAACTTTTGCCTATCGTTAATTGCTATGAATTTAACGAAAAACTTGACAATTTTTCGGTACTCAAATTTGATTCGCCAAATGATCAATGGTTAGACTTCGTTGTTGAGCGAAGGAAAGGAGTTGCTTTAAGAAAAAAATATGATTTGATTATCGGTCCTGTAGCAAACGATGATGTTTTTGGGACAATAATTTTATATGAATCAGGACAATTAGACAAAGAGAGTGCTATAAAAAGATTTAAAGTTAAAAAACTATATAATCAAGTTGTGTTTTGTAATGAATTAATTTTGAATAATTTAACATTTATTAAATCATATAAAATTATTTTAAAAAAATGAAAGACAAAAATCAAGTATCCGCTCTTCTGGGGGTCTGTATTATTCCACAAATTATTACTGAAATAAAAGAATATTACAACAACGAGGAAGAAGTTGCAATAAAAGAATTTTACAAATCGAATTTATTAGATAAATTACAAAATCCCGCCACGGGTCTTTGGCATTTAAGTCCTAAAACATTAGCACAAATATTTTTAGCAGAAGTAAAAGAACAAATTATTGAATTTCCAGATGAACAATCATGAGTTATGAGTAAAGAAAATAGGTTTTTAATTTTTGTAATTGAGTACTACCGCAACATAAAAAATTTGTCGGGGAAAGATGTTATTAGTTTGTTTGACAAATATAATATATGGGATTTGGCAAAGAAGTCCTATTTTATTTGGCATATAGAATCACCCCAAAATTTTGTGCATGAAATAGATAATTATATTTCAGCGTAAAATGTTTTAATTTTAAAGCGGAATATTTGAATATGACTTACAACAAAGGCTGGACTATATGCGTCACAATTTTTATCATAGGAACAATTCTGCAATTATCAGTCGGAAAAATCAACCTTGAATGTTTTCAATTTCCCATAAATATTATATTAGGCACAGTTTTTTTGGTATTTGGATTTGGATTTCATTTCCTTTCTAATAAAATAAAAAAACTTCGCTGCTTTACAACTCCTACGGCAGCAATAACTTCTACCGTTTCGCTGCTTTTTTTGATTATTCTGATGGGATTAACGAAACAATTACCCGCAACGTTTGATGTCTCCAATCAGAACATTCTTTTTCGTACAGGTTTTATGCAGATGACTGTATCGTGGCAATTTACGCTTATATCGCTATATTTTCTTGCAATTCTATGGCTAATAATTTTAAAAAGATTAAGTCGTTTCAATATCAAAGATTTAGGTTTTATAATGAACCATTTAGGATTGTTTATTGCATATTTTGCAGCAATTTTGGGAAACAGCGATTTGCAACGTTTACAAATATCAGTGCCTCTGAATGATGCTAAAATGCACGCAATCAACGAAATAAATAAAATTGTACAACTCCCTTTTTCTATAGAATTAAATTCTTTCACCATCGACGAATACCCGCCAAAATTGATGCTAATTGACAAGCATACAGGTGAGGCACTTCCAAAAAAGAATCCTAAAATTGTATCTGTCGAAAAAACTCCCTCTATTTCAGAACTATCGGAATGGAAATTGGAAATAACAAAATATTTTCCATCCGCAGCGGCGATATATAATAAGGACACTATAATTTTTGTAGAGTATCATTCTGACGGCGCAACATCTGCATTGCACGTTAAAGCCACTAATGTAAAAAACAGCACCATGCAAGAAGGATGGATTAGTTGCGGAAATTTTAAATTCCCTTTCGTTGATTTACCGTTGAATGAAAACGTAAATTTGACAATGACCACTCCCGACCCAAAACGATTTACCTCTCATATTACCATAAAAACAAAAAACGGCGACACAAAAGATGCTCTGATAGAAGTAAATAAACCTTTATCGATAGCGGGATGGAAAATTTACCAAACAAGTTATGATGTTTCCAAAGGAAAATGGAGCCAATACTCTGTTTTTGAATTGGTTAAAGACCAGTGGCTGCCTATTGTATATATTGGTATCGGTATGTTATTGATAGGCAGTATATTATTAATATTTTCAAAACCAAATAAAATTGTTTGATATGCAGTGGGAATATTTTATATGGTTCGCTTTTTTGTCGGTTGTTTGTTGGATAA
>Ga0099364_10011156_pt1 | contig 12295 bp, 8 predicted proteins | sample TergutTh196P3_FD_73070 | JGI IMG/M metagenome (GOLD analysis project Ga0099364, IMG submission 73070) | Microcerotermes parvus P3 segment gut microbial communities from Pointe-Noire, Republic of the Congo - Th196 P3 | ecosystem: Host-associated > Arthropoda: Insects > Digestive system > Gut ...
GCGAGCATCCAAGCCGCTTTCGTCGATTTCGGAGTCGGACGAAACGGATTCCTGCACATCAGCGATGTCGAACCCTGTTACTTCGAGCAAGTTCCCGACTGGGCAGAGCGCGAAAGGGAAATGGAAGAGCAATGGCAAAGCCGATTCGGACACCGTGAAGACCGATACCCCTCCGCGGACGACGGATTGCGGAACCGCCCCCGATTCAAACCGCCCATCCAGGAACTCTTCCGGCGCGGCGACGAAGTGCTCGTACAGGTCATCAAAGAAGGCATCGGGCACAAAGGACCCACGCTCTCAACGTACATCAGCGTACCGGGACGGTATCTCGTCTTGATGCCGTCGCTCGGTCGAGTGGGGGTTTCACGGAAAATCGAGGACGATACCGTTAGACGAAAACTTCGGCAAATGTTGCTTCAACTGAATCCGCCGGAAGGACTCGGATTCATCGTCCGAACGGCTGGCGCAGATCGAACGCAAAGGGAATTAGCAAGAGACCTCGCCTATCTGATGCGTCTCTGGGAAGTCATCGTGCGCCGGATCAAAAAGATGCCTGCGCCCATCGAAATTTACGAAGAGAGCGACATTATCATTCGGACTATTCGGGACGTTTTTAGTTCCGATGTCGATTCTATTGTGATTGACGAACCGGAGGCATACGAGCGGGCAAAGGAATTTTTGCAATTCGTGATGCCCCGTCAGGTCAGCCGTTTGCAACTCTATTCCGGCAAGGCTCCAGTGTTCCATAAGTTCGGCATTGACCGGGAAATTGCGAGAATCAATCACCGCCGGGTGCCGCTCAAAGGGGGCGGATCGCTCGTCATTGACCAAACGGAAGCCCTCGTGGCGATTGACGTAAACAGCGGTACTTTCCGACCTGACGAAGATGCGGAAGAAACTGCATACCAGATGAATTTGATTGCCGCCAAAGAGATTGCCCGGCAACTGCGTCTTCGGGACTTGGGCGGTGTAATCGTGAACGACTTCATCGACATGAGGAGGGAAGTGCACCGTCGGCACGTCGAGCGCACCCTTCGGGATGCGATTCAAAGGGATCGAGCCAAGACGAAAATTTTGCGGACGAGTCCGTTCGGTTTGATCGAAATGACACGACAGCGCATTCGACCGTCCTTGAAGCGGAGCGTGTTTCAAGAATGTCCCTGCTGTCATGGCAGCGGGGTGGTCAAATCGCCGGAGAGTATGGCATTGGATGTATTTCGGGCGTTGGAACTGGCGGCGCAAAAGCCGGGCATTGCGAAGGTGCGAGTGACGCTGGCGGATGATGTCGTGGATTACCTGAACAACAGAAAACGCTTGGAGTTGGCGACGATTGAGCGTGAGGGCAGTGTGGAGATCGTGATTCGGGCGCAACCAGATGCTTGGCCCGAACACTTGGAAATTGAATGTTTCGATGCTGGAAATAAGCCGATTCCGTTTAGTGCGCCGTAAGAAGATTTGCGGTGCGGGTTGGAGCAGACGTTGGGAAAGAACTTTTCAAATTGCCCTTGACCAACTTCAGGGAGATCACTACAATCCGTCGCAGTCGGAAGGTTGCGCAGAGAGCTGGCGACTGCGTCGCCGGACGCAATCTAAAGATTGCGGCTCCGTTAACCTTTTAACTTTTCAAGAAGAAAACAATGCAAGGAACAGCAAAACCGAAAGGACTCGCAAAAATCTGGCGGGAAGTCAAAAGACCGTTCAAACAAGGTATTGCAAATCTGCTATCAATACGTCCAAAAATTCAATGGAAGACTGGAGCACAGTCCTTCATCGTACCTTATGTTGAAGTTTCTATAACCACTTTATGTACTTTAAAATGCAAAAATTGCGGGCTGTATAATACGAATTACTACTTTGACTCCAAAAAACTTCCACAAAACTTTGAAACTCAGTCATTAAAAACATGTATTGAAAATTTTATGGATGCGGTTGATGGGATTTCGGTGTTCCGGCTTATTGGCGGAGAGCCTTTTTTGCATCCAGATTGGGATAAATTATTGCAAATGCTTTGCCAATCAAACAAGGTAGAAAATGCCGAGATAATTTCAAATGGAACGTTTATTCCAAGTGTGAAAAAACTGAATGTTTTAAAACACCAAAAAGTAAACGTTGTGATCAGTGATTATGGGTCATTGTCCATACAGAAAGACGCAATGGTTGCATTTTTTGTACATAATCAAATAAAATATAGAATATCAAATTGCATTAATGACGGTTGGTGGAATCCTGGAGACAACAGGGACCGCATGAGATCCTTTGAAGATCGGAAGTCCGTTTTTAACTCTTGTTATTTGGCAAAAAAATGCAAGCACATACTTGACGGGAAATTATTCGTGTGTTCAAGGGATGCTCATGGTCAAAACTTAGGCATTTTCCCAAAATCTGATCCTTCTTCCTATACATGTTTGCAGAATACGATTAATTTGCGTGAGCGCATAAAGAGCATTTATAATTGTGAGGCAATAAACAGCTGCAATTATTGTGATGGGACTCACAATAGTAACCCAAAACTCAAGGCGGCGGCTCAATATTCGAACGAAGACTTAGTAAAATTGAGATCAGAACAAAAGCCGGAATGAAGTGCAACAATGGACGCTCCACGTTGTTTTCCGTCGTTCCATTCCGGCTTTTGTTTTCATCCTGACAATTAAAATTTACAAGGCACCAAAGAAGAGGAAAAATTATGCAAGGAACAGCAAAACCGAAGGGACTCGCAAAAATATGGCGGGAAGTGAAAAGACCGTTCACGCCAATGGTTGGAGTAAAAGCAACAAGTGTTTCAGACATTAAGTTGCAAATAGAAACTCATGATGTCGTGTCGTTTGATATTTTTGACACTTTGTTAGTGCGCCCTTATGTAAAGCCTCGGGATCTTTTTTTACATCTTGAAAAAATTGAAAACGCATCAAATTTTGCTCGCGACCGAGTTCTTGCTGAAAGAATGTGTAGAGAGTCTCTTGAAGATACCGAGGATATTTCACTCGACGACATCTATGAAACCGTACGTCCTTGTTTTCAAAACATGAAGACTAAAGAACTTGCTCTTGAGAAACAGGTATTGCAAATAAATCCAGAAATCAAAGAACTTTTTGACTACGCCGTTTTGTTGCACAAAAGGATAGTCATCGTTTCTGACATGTATCTTTCGGCTGATTTCCTCGAAGAAGTGCTACAATCAAAAGGATTTCAAGGCTACGAAAAACTTTACGTCTCTTCAGAAATGAAATTGTCCAAAGCAACAGGCAATTTGTACAAGCATGTAATTGGTGAATTAGCGATCAATGCCGATCAAATGCTGCACATTGGAGACAACTACCATTCGGATTATGTTCAGGCTAGGAAACATGGTATATCGGCAATAGTTGTCCCCAAAATCATTGACAGGCTTTTTGAATCGAACCCTCGGATAGAAAAGTATTATTCTGAATCGTTCGCTTCTATCGGCACGTCAATGATAATAGGTTTAGCCGCTTTTTCTGTTTTCTGTCAAAATAACAATTATTGGTACCGCCTAGGATTTTCTTTTGCGGGACCAATCGTACTGGCATATGTAAAGTGGCTGGATAGAGAATTTACAAGAGAGGGTATTACCGATGCTTTCTTTATAGCAAGGGATGGGTATTCTCTGCAAAAAGCATTTGAAATTCTAAAAACGAGCAAAATAAGGTCCCATTATGTTTATGCACCTCGATATTTGGATTTGATTGTGAACTTGAATTATGAAGCAAAAGGTAAAAAAGACGCAAACTGGGGACACGATGCACGTCAAGCTATTGTCGATTACTATCGCAAAGATAGTGAGATTATTTGTGAAGAAGCTCCTTTGCAATTTAAGACAAAAGAAGCGAGTGAAAGGTTCATAAAAAAGCACTGGCACACTTTTCAAACTCTTGCAGATAAAAAGAAGCAAAGGTACATGCAATACATTGGTTCTTTGCAAACGGAAAACAGTGTTGCTGTTGTAGACTCGTCAACTTGTTGGTTTACTTCTCAAGGTTTAATAGCATCGGTATGCGGCAATTCAAAAAACGTGTTGGGATACTATTATTTTACTGCCCCTGCGAGCCAAAAAGCACTCGCGTACGATTTCCGCTCTTTTCATAGGGACTATACAGACCCTTTCGCTGACTGGCGGCTTCTCGAGTTGTTTCTGACCGCTCCACACCCGCCTATCATTGACGTGTCTGGCGATAAGCCCATTTATGACAATACTACAAAGGTAGAAGAAGACAGGGTTGAAGCCTATAAAGAGATTTTAGACGGCATACTCGATTTTATACGTCTGGCAAAAGAATGTTTTTCTTCTTTGGATTGTTGCCTTAATAGCCATGATGCTGCTAATTGGTGTAACCTAATCACTCGGTATCCTAGCGACGAAGACGCAAGATATTTGTCCAAAATAAAGCACAGGATGGGAGTAACGCATCAACAGCAATTTTCCCTGCAATTGGGAAAACCAGATATCACCAAAATTAAATTGGGCAAACTTACCGTTCTAACTAGACACTCAGATTTATTTGGTAGTTGTTACTATCTATTCAAACGTTTGCCACTTTGGCGAGTATGTAAATCGGCGAAAATAAATCGCCATTACTTATTGGGTATTATACCCATGGCTACTATACAAAAGCATTATACAAATCAGAAGAGAAAATTTTCTCTCTTGGGCATATCATTCACATCAACAAACAAGCAATGACCTTATTTCAACCCGCCGTAACGATCATCCTTCCCGTTTACAACGTTGAAAAGTATTGGGCGGAGTGCTAGTGCTTATCGATGATAAACGTTATTCTACCGTACAGGCTTGTTTTTTCAAGAGGAATAAAGTTGCCTGTCGAAAAGCCTTCTGCTTGTTCCTAAATTGTCATAATTGCCCTTGACCGATTTCGGGAAAATCATTACCCTGCGCCTATGCAACCGAAAATATCGATCATCATTCCTGTTTACAACGTCGAAAAGTATTTGGCGGAGTGCTTGAATTATTTTTTTGTTCGGCGTTGTTTCAAGGAATGAAAATAGACGGCTTTATCGAGGATCGCATTGCGTAGAACTTCGGACATATTACGCTTGCCGACGTACTCTCGAATAATTTCTAATTCTTCGGCGTTAACATAAATGCAAATGGAATTTTCTTCCCGTTGTTCAGATTCGGGAATCGGCACACGTCCAGTACATCTTGTGGATTCGACCGGCGATTCTTGTTGCCGCATCTCTTTCTTCAAGTAACCTTCAACAAAACGGTCGTGACGTTCATCAAGTGTCTGCGGTGTAATGTTTGTTTGTGTCATAGTTTCCGGGTGATTTTAAGGGACAATCCGTCTCGTCTAAAACAGATAGAACGAAATTTACCATTCGATTGTAACTATCAACGTTGAACGAACACCACTTTTTACCATCATTTTTTGAATTCGGTGTTCGTTAACAAAAAAGCCTCTATCCAGATATTCTGTTGCTACTTCAAAATCTGCCGTATCCACAACGAAACTCTGGTCGATACTATCGAGAATCTCATAAACGATGTCGTAGTTGTCTTTGTGATAGACTTCATCGAAATGACTATCCACTTTGGTGTTCCTCAAAAAATGCGTTCGTTCTTCCAAATGTTTCGCTATTTTACCTCATTCCTGCAAGCTATCAATATCCTCCTGTGTGGCGAGCAGGCTCGGCGGCTACCCTTTTAACCCTTTACGTCTAGATTCCCGCCTGCGCGGGAATGACGAAAAGAGAGGTTAGAGAGCAGGTCTAATTTTGCACTTCTACTGAAGCGTTGACAAAAGTCCTCGCATCCTCCATAATAGGGGTACAACTTGCGCTAAAAAAGAGTAATTGAATTCACTATTCCCTCTCCCTAACTCCGCCATGCAACGAATACTTTCCTCACTGATCATACTGTTTTTACTGTCCCCTATTTTGCTGGCAGAGGATGAAGCGGCACGGCTTGCGGCGGTATTGCAAGATCCCAACGCCTCACTGTACACAAAGACACTCGCCTGTAAGCAGGCAGCGCAAACTGCAACCAAAGCGTCGGTGCCGCCGTTGGCAACCGTTCTGCTTGATGAGTCCCTTTCCCATCCGGCACGCATTGCATTGCAACAGATTCCCGGTCCCGAAGCGACGGCGGCACTCTGCAACGCTCTTCCGAACGCCAAGTCGGGCATTTTGATCGGAATCATCGGTACACTCGGAGAACGCCTCGACCCGGTTGCGGTTTCGTCTCTCGTCCCTTTCCTTGCCGACAAAGACCCGCAAGTGGTGCGTGCAACGGCAGTCGCACTGGGGAAAATCGGTTCCGCCAACGCACTGACGGCATTACAAAAACGATTCGAAACTGTTGACATTGACCAGAAAATTTTGCTGGTCGATGGTTTGCTTGCTTGTGCGGAACACTCGGCAGCGAACGGCAAATCCGCCGAAGCCGTTGCCGTGTATCGGCAAGTTCAGGAACAACGGGAACTGCCGGTCTGGGCACGTACCGGTGCGATTCGCGGACTTCTGTTGACGCTCGGAGCAAATGCCGGTAAAGATTTGGAACAAAAATTAACGGACACCGAAGACGGCGTGTTTCTGGCAATCCTGGAGGCAACCCGAGATTTGCAATCACCGGCAATCATGTCCGTGTTGCTGGCGGCACTCCCAAAATTGGATGCCGACCGACAGGCACTGTTGCTCGACTTGCTGGATTGCCGAGGCGATGTTGCCGCTCGTTCTGTTGTTCTGGCGATGGCAAAAGACAGCGGTTGTGCGGCGCAAACGGCAGCGATTCGCGCACTCGCAGGTCTGCCGGATGAAGCGGTCATTGAATTTCTGCTCGCAACGGCAACGGGCGATAACGAAGCAACTGCCAATGCCGCCGCCGATGTACTGACCCGCATGCAAGCACCGGCACTGGAAGAAAAAATCATTGAACGACTCAAAAATACACAAGGAAAATCCTGTATTCCGCTCATATCAGTTTGTCAAAAGCGGAAAATTGCTGCGGCAACACCGGTGTTAATACCGCTTCTTTCCGATGAGGCTAATGAAGTGCGGCTTGCGGTCATTGCGGCACTCGGCAACACCGTTTCGGGGGAAAACATTGAAGTATTGGTCGAGCATCTCTTGAAGCCGGGTTCGCCGACGGAGTTCGAGGCGGTTCAGGCATCGTTGCGTGTCGTTTGTTACCGCTCGGTTGATCCCGATGCAGCGGCAAGAAAACTGGTTGCTGTTTATCAAGATGCAACGTTACAGACGCAGTGTGCGTTGATTGAACTTTTCGGTGCGTTGGGCGGAAAAGTGGCGATAGAGTCCGTTCAACAGGCGATTACTAATCCTGCGGAACAGATTCAAGACACGGCGACTCGGGTTCTCGGCGAGTGGCCCGACCCGGATGCTGCGCCGGTTCTGCTGGGTGTTATGAAATCGGAAGCCGACGACCGATTCAAAACCCGGGCTCTGCGCGGCTATATCCGCATTGTGCGTCAGATGGACACTTCCAATGAACATCGGTTTAATATGTGCATGGAGGCTCTTGCGCTTGCCCAGCGGGACGAGGAAAAATCACTGCTCGTCGATGCGTTGGGACGGATCCCAACACGTGATTCGCTGACGAAACTGTCGGAGTTCATAGACCAGCCGGTCTTTGCGGAGCAAGCTTCGCTGATGGCGATCAACGTCGGCAGGGCAATTGTAACGCAGCACCGTAATGCGGTGCGGGCGGTCATGCGAAAGGTTATTGCAACGACTCAAAACGCCGACACTCGGCGCATGGCGGAAGAAGTGTTGCAGTGAACAAAAAAATGTTCCCAGAGAGGCAATCATCAAATTGCGTCGTTAGGCGTTAGAGTCAATCCAGATCGTACGCTCTGCGGCATCGGCAACTGCCCTCGCCACTGCCGGTGCAACGGTACGATCCAACGGACTCGGAATAATGTAGTCCGCACAAAGTTCCGAATCTGGTACAACATCGGCAATCGCCTGCGCCGCCGCAATTTTCATGGCATCAGTAATGTCGCTTGCCCGGACATCTAACGCCCCACGAAAAATCCCCGGAAATGCCAATACATTGTTAATCTGATTCGGAAAATCACTCCGTCCCGTCCCCACCACAGCCGCTCCCGCCGCCTTCGCTTCGTCCGGCAAGATTTCCGGTACAGGATTCGCCATCGCAAAAATGATCGGTTGCGAATTCATACTTTTTACCATTTCCGCATTGACACTATTCGGAGCAGAAAGACCGATAAAGACATCCGCTCCGCGCAACACCTCGGCAAGCGAACCCTTCTTTTTTTCTTGGTTTGTTGTTGCCGCCATTTCTTTTTTTTCCGTATTAAGGTTTTCCCGACCTTGATAAATTGCTCCCTGCCGGTCACACAACACCACATCTTTTAGCCCCATCGCGACCAGCAGACGAATGACGGCAATTCCGGCTGCGCCTGCTCCGTTGGTAACGACGGAAATATCGTTCATTTTCTTGCCCGTCAGTTTGAGAGCGTTAAACATTGCTGCCAGTGTAACGACTGCTGTGCCATGTTGGTCATCGTGGAAGATCGGAATATCGCAACATTCTTTGAGTCGGCGTTCAATTTCAAAGCAGCGCGGAGCAGAAATGTCTTCTAAATTAATACCTCCGAAACTGCCTGCCAGTAGCCGGACGGTGTTCACAATTTCGTCTATATCTTTGGAACGGATGCACAGCGGAAAGGCATCGACATCGGCGAAGGCTTTGAAGAGGGCACATTTTCCTTCCATGACGGGCATTCCGGCTTCGGGACCGATGTCGCCGAGTCCGAGGACGGCGGTTCCGTCGGTGATGACGGCGACCAGATTTCCTCGTCGGGTGAGATCGAAACTTTTAGAAATATCCTTTTGGATTTCAAGGCATGGTTCTGCCACGCCGGGAGTGTAGGCAAGCGAGAGGTCTTCACGGCTTTCTAGCGGCGAGCGGCAGACGACTTCGATTTTTCCTTTCCATTCGTAGTGTTTTTTCAGCGATTCGGCAGCGTAATCCATCGGTTTGGCAGGGCGATCAGTCATGACGCATTAGACCTGTTCTGTAACCTGCTTTATGTCATGACTGGTCTTTTGATCTTACGTCATTTTACACAAAATGACTATTGTTCGTCAAGAGCATTTCTTCCTTAACGACTATGCCGATTCAATCCGAACGCGTCCAAAAAGTCTTATCACTCAGTAACCAGCCATTCAAGCGTCTCTTCGGAGTCAAAAAAGAAACCTTCCATACGGGGGCGAAGAAGAAAAAGCCTTTGGATTGGTCATTCGGAAAAGATTGCCATGAAGTTTTACCTGATGGTAACGGATGAGGATTATGCGATTGCTGCCGGAAATCAGACGAAGGAGTGAAATAATTTTTTACTGCCTTACCTACTGTTGCAAAGAGCGGAAATGAGCCGCTATGAGCAGAAAAAGTTCAGAGAGGGGAAGCCGTAACCTTTTATTTTACGGCAGGTTATGGATGGTTGCAGAGTCATTAAAAAGCCGGAACGACGGGCTAGAAAACATATACACTTTACTGCGTACCGCCTCGCTTACGCAACAGATTCTTCTTAATAGGCTGCAAGACATGTTCGGCAACGAACGTCGTTTCGCTCATCAACGTCGCAATTCTGTTGCCCAAAAGGGAGTGTGCCGCTAAACACGGAATCGCCACGAGCAATCCTTGAATGGTCGTGATCAACGCTAAATAAATTCCTTCGGCAAGTTCGGCAGCGCGACCGTATCCTGCCGATTCCGCCATCTGTTGAAAGGCGAGAACCATTCCGACGACCGTACCGAGCAAGCCCAGCATCGGAGCAATGTTGCCGATCATATTCAGGTATTCGACCTTCCGGTACAGCAGAGACGCTTGCTCCGCCGTGGCTTCTTCCGCCGATTTTTCGACGGCATCCCAGCCGAATTCGTACTGCGACATACCAGCATACAAAATTTGAGCCAGCGCACTCGGGTCATTCTGACATTTCTGCAATGCCGATTGAGGTTGACCTTGAACGAGCAGTTTCAGCACATCATCGGCAAATCCCGGCGGCATGAGCATTGACCGGCGGAGAGAAAGAACATGTTCAATCATCAAGGCAACCGCTGCCAACGACAACAGAATTATCGTGAAACCGACAATTCCGCTTTTCTGAATGAGGAACCAGAACGTTACTTTCTGTTTCGGTTGTTCCGGCACGGCTTCCATTCGTGGTTGTTCGGCAACCAGTGCCGGTTCGGGTTGCACCACGGCGGGGCCGGTCTCTTCGAGACCATCGAGTTCGAGTGTTGCCGATTGACCATGAACGGTCGAAACGACCACAGCGCAACAGAACAGAACGGAAAACAGGAAACGTATCATTGATGTTCTGCTCCTACGTTTTAATTCGACAGGTCAGTAATCAGTTTAATCATCGGCATAAACAACGCAATGACGATGAATCCCACCATACCCCCCAGTGCCATCACGAGGAGCGGTTCCAACATTGCCATCAAACCATCGGTTGCCACTTCGACTTCCCGGTCGTAAGTATCCGCCACTTTATAGAGCATCGTGTCCAGTTCTCCCGTTTCTTCACCGACATCGACCATGTTGACGACCATATCGTCCATCACGCGGTCTTGTAACCGCAACATGTACCACAACGCTCCGACGATAATGCCGAAAAACATGAAGTAGAGCAATGCTCCGATGTGGAATGGGGGGCGGGAATAAGCCTTCATCGGGTTGGCGATAGTATCACCGTCTCGAATCGCTTCGAGAACTTTTTGGAACATCAGTTCGAAGACGGCGTTATTGCTCGCTTCTTTGGTAATGTGCAGAGCCTCCAAAATCGGCACACCGGATGTGACCAATGTACCTAACGTTCGAGTGGATCGGGCGATAGTCGTCTTTTCGATTAGTTTTCCAAATATCGGCAGTTTGAGCAGAAACAGGTGCCAACCGAAGCGTCCAAAAGCAAAACTCGTCGTCAATTTGATGAGTAGCCAAAGCGACAGAGGAATAATCGGCAGCAAATACCAATATAATATAGCGGCATTGGAGATGTCGATCAACATTTGTGTCATCATGGGGAGGTCCGTATCAAAATCTTTAAATATGCTTTCGAATTGCGGCACGATTTTCGTCATAATGAATGCCAAAATACCGACGGCGGCGCAAAGCACGAAAACCGGATAGGTCATGGCGGATTTGATCCGCTGTTTCAGTTCTTCTGCCTTTTCGAGAAAGTCGGCAAGCCGTTGCAAAATGGTTTCGAGTGCTCCTCCCGCTTCACCGGCTTTGATCATGTTGATATACAACCGGTTGTAGATTCGGGGATTTTTTGCAAAGGCTTCGGAAAGACCTGCACCGCCTTCGATTTCATAGATGGTGTCGATCAAACTGTTACGGAGTCCTCCATTTGGTGCTTGATTTTTCAGAATGTTGAGACTCCGCAGAATGGGAAGACCCGCATCTTGCAAAATGGAAAGTTGCCGCGTAAACGTACTCAGGTCTTTGGATTTGACGAAACCGAGGGAGAACGATTTTCCTGCCGCACCTTTTTTGGCAGTTTTGGCTTTCCGCTCTTTGTGCAGGGCAATTTTCGTCAGATGGTATCCCATCAGACGAATGGTTGCCTGTGCATCTTCTTCGGTCGCGGCATCGACGATGTCTTTAATTTCCTGACCTTTTTGGTCAATCGCTTCAAATCGGTACTTCGGCATGGCTTCTGACAGGATAGAAGACGGGCGAAAAACACCCTGACGGTTCCTCTACCAGTTTGCCCATTGTACCAAAAGTGTAGGAGAATATAAAGAGGGTCTATGAACATTTTTTTGGCGCAGAGGGGGTATGTATTGGCAACGGATAGAAATTGCCTGTTTCTTCTTTCGCTCCTTGTGGTTAAGAATTTACCGCAAAGAACGCAACGGGTGCGAAGAAAACGACCAATTGGGAGAGTGTAGCAACAGAGTCGCCCTCACTGGTGTTTCATGATTTATTTTCAACACATTGCGTCATTTCGAGAAAAATGGTCTGTTGTACTGGGGTATCAATGGAATGGAGGGGACACATCACGCTGTTTTTTCAGATTTGGCTCACACTTTAGTTCCATCGGAGGAAAAAAATTGGCGACTTCGGTGCTACACTCTCAAAATTTGTCGTATTTTTGGTATATTAAACATCATGAAAATTTCTGCTCCTAACCCCTTAACCCTTCATAACCATTATGAAATCTACATTTTCACGTCGACAATTCCTCGGTGCCGCCAGCGTTGCGGTCGCCTCACCATTCATCATTCCACGCAACGTCTTGGGACAGGGAAACTCCCCCGGTGCCAA
>Ga0099364_10011157_pt1 | contig 12295 bp, 9 predicted proteins | sample TergutTh196P3_FD_73070 | JGI IMG/M metagenome (GOLD analysis project Ga0099364, IMG submission 73070) | Microcerotermes parvus P3 segment gut microbial communities from Pointe-Noire, Republic of the Congo - Th196 P3 | ecosystem: Host-associated > Arthropoda: Insects > Digestive system > Gut ...
GGCGTTTGTTTGGGCTATGATTGGGGTGTCTACTGCGTATTTTTCTGCCAGGGCCAGGGCGGCCTTGGCGGAGTGGACGCCTTCCACCACCATCTGCACTGTGGCCAGTGCCTCGGCCAGAGATTTGCCTTGGCCGAGCAGTATGCCGGCGCGGCGGTTACGCGAATGGATGGAGGCGCAGGTAACAATCAGGTCGCCGATACCGGAGAGGCCGTAGAAGGTGGCGGCGCTGGCTCCCATGGCCACGCCCAGGCGCGATATTTCCGCGATGCCGCGGGTGATCAGGGCGGCCTTGGAATTATCGCCATAGCCTAGGCCATCGCAGATGCCGGCGGCCAGGGCGATGACATTCTTTATCGCCGCGCCCAGTTCTATCCCCAGGACATCGTAGTTTATGTAGACGCGGAAGGCCTCATTCATGAAAATGCCTTGCAAGTACTCCGCCGCCTGTTTATCTTTGGCCCCGACCACTATCGTTGTGGGTATAAGCCGCGCCACTTCCTCGGCATGCGAGGGACCGGACAGGACAGCGACATTGGCCTGGGGAATCTCATCTTCTATCACCTGCGACATCGTCTTAAGGCTGCCTTCCTCTATGCCTTTGGCAACGTTCACTATTATTTGGCCGGGGGCAACGAGGGGAGCCAGGGCCGCAGCGCTAGCGCGCACATAGGGCGAGGCGACGGCCAGGACCAGGACATCGCTATCGTTGACTACATCGGTCAATTCCTGCGTCAGCCGCACATCCACGGCCAGGCTCACGCCGGACAGGGCCGGATGCTCGCGTTTGCTCGCCAGGGCCTCTATCTCATGCGCCAGCGCCGACCACAGCGTGATCCGGTGGCCATTTTTATTAAGCAGCAGCGCCAGGGCATAGGCCCAGGTGCCGGCGCCGATGATACCGATGTTTGCCATGTGTTATCCTTCCCGCCCTCGCAAATACGTCTTGCGCTCTTCTCCTTTTATCAAGCGGACGATATTCTCGCGGTGTTTGATGAAGGCCATTATCGTCAAAAGCAGTGTGACGGCGTACATTTCGTATAAGTGGGCGCTGGTCATTTCGCCGAAAAAGCCGCCCTGTCCCATTATCAGCATCTGGACGAAAAAGCCCGTACATAGGATGAGTGAGCCCAGCGAGACATAGTGGGTGATGAAGAAGTTACCAAAAAAGAGGATGAAGCCGACCAGGATGAACCAGGGATGAAACGATAGGATCAACCCGCCGGTGGCGGCGATGCCTTTGCCGCCCTTAAAGTGCAGATAAAAAGGGAAGTTGTGACCGGCCACGGCTCCCAGCCCGGCATATACTTTATAGAGATAGCGCATTTCCGGGTTGCCCTGTCCGAAGATTAGGTCGCAGAGGAAAACGACCAGCATACATTTGAGAACATCGCCCGCCAGGACAACCAGCCCGGCTTTTTTACCCAGCGTCCTGAGGGTATTGGTGGTGCCGGAGTTGCCACTGCCGTGCTGGCGTATGTCTATGCCTTTTAAGCGCCCATAAAAATAAGCCGTCTGGAACATGCCGAATATGTAGCCTAGCACTAAGCAAATTATTCTTTCCATGACTTACCCTTTCTTGTTGATTCTCCGCAGGGGCGTCCGTGCTCCCGCTTCACCCCTTCTCCCCCCGCTCACGGATGATAAACTTTAGCGGTGTGCCGGCAAAGCCGAAGGCGGCGCGGAACTTGTTTTCGATGTAGCGTATGTAGGAAAAATGCATCAGCTCCTTGTAGTTTACGAAAATCACAAAGGTGGGCGGTCTCACGGAGACCTGGGTCACATAGTAGAGCCTGAGCCCCTTGCCTTTGTCGCTGGGCGGCTGCTGATAGGCGACCGCCTCGCTCATAATCTCATTCAAGAGGCCGGTGCTTATCCGCAGGGCGTGGTTTTCATGGACCGTGTCTATCATGTCGTATAATTTTATCAGCCGCTGCCCGGTCTTGGCCGAGATAAAGATGATTTCCGCGTAGGGGATGAAGGATAACACCTCGCGGATGCGCCGCGAATACTGCTTCACGCTGTCGTTGTCCTTTTCGACCATGTCCCATTTGTTGACGGCTATAATCATCGCCTTGCCGCGCTCATGGGCGATACCGGCGATTTTTGCGTCTTGCTCGGTCACACCCTCCGCCGCGTCGATTATCAGCACGCAGACATCGGAGCGCTCGACGGCGGCCACGGCACGGATAATCATAAAACGTTCCAGTTCCTCCTTAATCTTGTTCTTGCGCCGCAGTCCGGCGGTGTCGATGAAGATATAATCTTTGCCGTCATGCTTAATCACCGTGTCTATGGCATCGCGGGTGGTGCCGGCTATCGGCGAGACTATCAGGCGTTCCTGCCCCAGCAGGCGGTTTATGAGCGAGGATTTACCCACGTTGGGTTTGCCGATGATGGCAATGCGGGCCACGTCCTCGTCGGCTTCTTGCGTGACTGCATCCGGAAAATGGGCGCACAGGACATCCAGCATGTCACCCAGGCCCTGGCGGTTGGCGGCGGAAATGGCCAGCGGGTCACCTATGCCCAGGCGGTAAAACTCATAAACGTCGGCTTCAAATTTCTTAAAGCTGTCTACCTTGTTGACGACCAGCAAGACCGGCTTGTGGGCCCGGCGCAGTATATCCGCCACCTTTTCGTCGTCTTCCAAGGGACCCTCACGCACGTCGCACAAGAAAACAATCACATCGGCCGCTTCTATGGCAATCTGGGCCTGTTCGCGCATTTTAGAAAAGATAATGTCCTGGTTGTCCGGCTCGATACCGCCGGTGTCTATCAGGGTGAAGTTATAATTAAGCCAGCTTACGTCTGCGTGGATGCGGTCCCGCGTGATGCCGGGGGTGTCCTTCACAATGGCTAAGTTTTCGCCAGCCAGGGCGTTAAACAAGGTCGATTTGCCGACATTGGGGCGGCCGACCACGGCGACTATTGGCCGGGCAGGGGTTTTTTTCATTTGTGGCCTCTTTGTTTAACATGGGGTAGGGGTCGTAGGGCGCGACGCAGGGGACCCCGCACTATCCTCCCCTGCGGGGAGGCGATTTGCGGGGTGACGGTCACTGGTCACTGCCCTCACAAACTCATGTCCGCTTGATTTTACAATATCCACCCGTACTTGTAAAGCCTTTTCCACGTCGGCCAGATGCAGGCCGTCCAAAAACACATCCTCGTCACTCTTTACGATGTTTTCCGGTAGCAGGAGCCGTTTTCCCAAATCCCGGCCCTGTAATTGACTGATTAGGTCAACGCCCGTGAGCAGGCCGCTGACACCCACGCTGTCGCCAAAAAAATGATTCGTGATGGCATATACCTGGATACTCAGGCCGGGAAAATACTGCATCAAACGCTCGCTCATGGACAGGATGCACTCATATGCCAGTGTGCCGGTGGCGATGGAGATTGAGCCCATCGTTCCCTGCGGGACCGGCGGGTCCATCGTCCCCTGCGGGTCCATCATCCCCTGCGGGTCCATCATCCCCTGTGGGTCCATCATCCCCTGCGGGTCCATCGTCCCCTGCGGGGATGGGCCTGAACCGGCCAGCACTGCCCTCAGCGCGTCCGCAAATTCCTCTTCAAAGAGCCTGAGCATACCCACGCCGTTTTCCAGTTGCAAATATCCGTCGTATCTGTCCGCCGGCGGCAGGGGGTGCCCGGCCAACAAGTACCATTCGTCCGCGGCGTGGATGAAATGCGTCTGCCATGTTTCATAAAATCTTTGACCCTGGCTTTCGATGCAGTCTATCAGCCGCCCCGCGTCGGCTTTGTCAAAGGGTTTAAGCGGATACAGGCCCGCACGGTACCTGGTGAGGCCGCTGGGTACCACGGACACGCTCTCCATATGCGGCAGATAGGCCGATAAGTCCGTGATTGTCCGTATCAGCTCGTCACCATCGTTTATGCTTTTGCACAGCACGATCTGCCCGTTCATCTTAATCCCGGCGGCGTATAGCTGGTCCATCATGAAAAGGGCGGCCCCGGCGCGGGGGTTGTTCATCATTTTTATGCGCAGTGCCGGATTGGTGGTGTGGATGGAGATGTTGATCGGTGTGAGGCGATAGCGGATAATGCGTTCGACGTCACCTGGGGACATATTAGTCAGCGTTATGTAGTTGCCCGCAAGAAATGAAAGGCGCGCATCGTCGTCCTTAAAATAGAGGCTCTTTCTGAGACCTTGTGGCATTTGATCCATGAAACAAAAAATACACTTATTTTGACAGCTGCGGTATTCGTCCATCAGGCCGTTTGCAAAGTGCAGCCCAATATCCTCATCCACTTGCTTATCTATCTCCAAGAGCCATTCTTCACCGTTTGGCTTACGGATAAGCATTTCCACATAGTCGGAGCTTATTAAAAAACGATAATCAAGAATATCCGCCGGATACACCGCGTCTATTTCCAGCAGCTCATCCCCCGCCGCAAGGCCCATCTCGTGGGCGATGCTGCCCGGTTCGACTTTCACTATTTCGTGGCTGTTCATTGGGCCAGTAGCTTTCCGATCTTTGAAATCAGCTTGCCCACATCCAAAGGCTTGGCAATGCAGTCGTTCATGCCGCTTTCAAAGCAATTTTTGATGTCCTCGGGATAAGAACGGGCCGTGACGGCCAAAATCGGGATGCTGGCCGCTTGGGGAATCCGCATCGCCCGGATGCGTCTGGTCGCCTCCCAGCCATCCATCACCGGCATCACCATGTCCATTAAGATGATGTCATATTCGTCGGGCGTAGAGCCAAACATCTCCAGGCCTTGCTTGCCGTCTTGCGCGATGTCAATCGCCAAACCCGTTCCCCGCAGGGCCGCTTGGATCAGGGTCCGGCTCATTTCCTCATCTTCCACCATCAGGGCTTTCTTGCCTTCAAAATTGGCTTTGGCATCCGTTTTTATTTCATCCGATTGAATTTCATCCTTGGACGCTATGGCATCATGGCTCATGCCCAGGCGCACGGTAAAGGACATCACCGTGCCTTTGCCGATTTGCGATTCCACCATGATCTTGCCATTCATCATTTCTATCAGGTGCTTGGACAGTGCCAGGCCCAGCCCCGCCCCGCCGTACATACGAAAAACCTCATCCCTGGATTGGTCAAAGGGCGTGAAAATATGCCCTTTGAGCTCATCTGACATCCCAATGCCATTGTCTTGCACCTCAAAAAGCAGGGTATGCATACCATTGTTTTCGCCCAGGCTGTTTATCTTTAATTGTATCGATCCCTGCCTGGGGGTAAATTTATTGGCATTGGACAGCAGGTGGCTGAGTATCTGGCTCAGGCGTTTTTCGTCTCCCACCAGCTTGTTGGGCACGGCGGCGTCACAGCTATAGTTAAAATTTTGGCCTTTGTCGTCGAAGGATGTTTGCGCCGAATCCACAATGGAGCGAATAAGCGCCTCGGTGAAAAAGGCATTGCTGTTTAGGTAGAGCGCGCCCCGCTCGATGGCATCTATGTCCAGCATGTCGTCGATAAGGCGCAGCAGATAGCGCGATTCAGAGTCGATTTTGTCGATGCAGTCGGCTTTTTTGGTGTAGTCGCCCGTGCGCTTGGCGATATTCACCATGCCAATGATGGTGTTCATTGGCGTGCGCATTTCGTGATTCATCCGTGAGAGGAAGTCGCTCTTTATCCGCACGCTCCGCTCAGATAGTTCCTTGTCCATGATCATGCGCATCTGCCGCATCATCTTTATCTGGTTTTGCACCCTGAGTTTTACCACTATCGGGCTAAAGGGCTTGATGATATAGTCCGCGGCGCCCAGGGCCAGGCCCTTGGCCTCGTCTCCCGGATTGGTCAGCTGCGAGATAAAAATAACGGGAATATCCTTGGTGTCGTTGTTTTCGCGCAGCTGTCCCAACACCTCAAAGCCGTCTATGCCCTCCATGATAATGTCCAGCAAAATAAGGGACGGCATATGCTGTATGGCAACGCGCACCGCGTCCTTCCCGTTTTTTAGTACATTTATATCGTAATCATCCCTCAGAATATCTGACAAGATCGCAATGTTAAACTCTTCATCGTCGATTATAAGAAGACTGTGCTCATGTTTTTTGTTTTTCATCTTGGCGGCCTCTTGGTTGTTACAGTTCATTGCTCATTATGCCACAAAATAAATACGAAAGCAAGTTCTTGACGCTTAAGAGCTTTTTTGATATATTTTAATAGGCAACCCACCCACAAAAAAGGTTAAATAACAGCATGAGAGCAAACACAAAAAATTATGATGAACTGCGAGACTCGATTCCCGTAGCTCCCCTGAAACTGCTGGTGATGGAGTCCGCGCTACCGCTGGGCGGGCGGGTCGACCAGCATTTGGTCACCTTCCGCAAGCATAGCATGCATCCCGCCAAATACGACCCGGCCTTCATGGGCTATGCGGAAACATCCTATCTCCTGGAAGCCATCTGTCACCGTTTTGCCACCGGCGAAGGTCGGGCGATGGTAAATGATACGGTGCGCGGCAAGGACTTATTCATTCTGGTAGACGTCACCAACCACAGCATTACATATAAAATGAACAGCTACGAAAACCGTAAATCCCCCGACGATCATTATCAGGACCTAAAGCGTATTATCAGCGCCGCCAACGGCAAGGCCCACCGGATAAATGTCATCATGCCCTATCTCTATGAGGGCCGCCAGCACCGACGGACGGGGCGGGAGTCGCTTTATTGCGCCTACACGATACAGGAAATGCATGAAATGGGGGTCGATAACCTCATCACCTTCGATGCCCACGACCCGCGTGTCCAAAACTCCATTCCGCTGTGCGGTTTTGACAGTTTCACCCCGCCCTATCAGTTCATTAGCGCCCTGATGCGCACCGAACGCGACCTGATTGTGGACCAGGAACATTTGTTGGTCATAAGCCCGGACGAGGGGGCGATGGACCGGGCGATATATTTTGCCGATGTTTTGGGGGTGAATGTGGGGATGTTTTACAAACGGCGCGATTATTCGATACTGGAGGGCGGTAAAAACCCCATTGTCGCCCATGATTTCCTCGGCGACAATGTCGATGGCAAGGATGTCATCATCATCGACGACATGATTTCTTCCGGCGGCTCAATGATAGACACGGCGCGGATCCTCAAGGATAAAAATGCCAAGCGCGTCTATATCTGCTCGACCTTTGGCCTCTTTACCGATGGCCTGGCGATTTTTGATGAGGCTTATGAAAAATGCTATTTTGAAAAGGTTGTTACCACTAACTTAAACTACCGTCTGCCGGGCCTAAAGGAGCGACCCTACTATGTGGAGGCCGACATGAGTAAATTTTTAGCCTCCATCATCGACTGCATGAACCACGACAGCTCGCTAAAGTTCGTCCACACGCCCACCGAAAAGATCCATGCAATCCTCAGAAAGTATAATGCGCGTGAGCTGGAAGCCACGGTGGTCTTATAATCATCTTGCCGGATATGTCAGCATCACCTTAAATAAATCCCCGTCCATCACAATCTCAAAGCGGCCGTTTTGCGCCTCGGTCAGGCTTTTGGCAATCGAAATACCCAGGCCGGAGCCTTCGGTGGAGCGCGAGACGTCGCCACGGATGAAACGCTCGGCCAACTCCTCGGCGGAGTAGCCCAGGGGCTGCTCGGAGATGTTTTTTATTGTCAGCACGGCTTCGCCGACTGCGTTTTTTGTGAGCTCTATGTAGACGCGGGTAGCCGCCATCGCGTATTTTTGCACATTCGTCAGCAGGTTTTCCAGCACCCGCCACATCATCCGCGAATCCGCCTCTATGCTTAAATCCTTTTCATCGCTGTTGATATTTAGGCTTAAATTGCGTTCGGCAAACTTCTCGGCCATCTCCGCCAGGGATTGCTTTAAGAGCTCGGTCAAATTTATCCGCTCCATCTGGTAGGATATGTTGCCCGAGGATATTTTCGAGGCCTCGACCAAATCATCGGTCAGCTGCTTTAGGCGCTGGGCCTTTTTGTCGAGGATGTCTATGTAGTTTTTCACCGTCTCGTCGGCGATGTTTTCCCGCCGCAGTAAGTCTATATAAGTAATCAGTGAAGTGAGCGGGGTTTTTATGTCATGGGAGACGTTGGTGATCAGGTCCGCCTTCATCCGCTCATCTTTTAGGCTGATCTCCACGGCCTTGGCGATACTGTCTCCGATGGCATTTACCGCCTCGGCCAGGAGCAGGTTTTCAGAGCGTAGGCCCTGGACATCGACCTTGTGCTTTAACTCGCCGCCGCTAATTTTGCCTATGCCGCTGACGATGTCCTGGCGGGCCTTGGCGGATTTATACAGATACCCTGCGGCGGCACCGCTTACGCCCAAGGCAAAAACTATCGTGATAAAGGCTGCTTCGGCCCTATATCCGCCGCCGGCGGCAGTGGTGATGATGAGGATGATGAGGATAAAGGCGAAGGCGGCGGCCGGCAAGACAAAGCGGGCCAGCAGGGGGGCATTGTCATAGGCGTAGCGGTATGCGCGCCTTACGCGGCCAAACACTCTCCCGATAAAGCAGAAGCACTTCTTTATCAGGCCCATGCAACGTATCAGCAGGCTGTCCGCCCACAGGGTCCGGCACTTAATCCGGCGGACAAAGCCATAAAAGGCGAGGGACATAAGCAGGCTCATCAGGTACATATAGGCACTGACAATCAGCGGCAACCTGAACCATACACTGCGCGCCGCCGGATAAGAATAGGGTTCGGTTATGGCTTCGGCATAAAAAGCCCCGCCGGCGATGGTGGCCACCAGGACAATGGCGAAAAACAGCAGCCATATCTCCGTATAAATATGGTCAAAGCGCCTAAGCAGGGTTATCCGCTGCCCTTGCCCATCCACGGCCCGGCCCGTGAGGCTGCACAGCGGTGCTATCAGGGCCAGGCTCAAAATCAGGCAGACGATGGCACTCAGGATGTATCTGAGGCAGACCGCGAAGAAATATGTATAGGCCGCGCCCAGTTTGGCATACGCATCCGTCTGGCTGCCGGCATAGTCGGTATCGATGCCGACCCATATCTGCACGTCGTCGGGGTATGCGTACTGGTAGGGCAGCATGGCCTGGGCGATACTACTGGGATGGAGGCCGGTGGTGGTGATGAACTCGAAGTTTAAGCTGTTATAGTAGGCAAATTCCTCACACTCGGCGCGGAACAGTTCGTCGATGGCCGTGATGGACGTATCGGTCCAATCGGGCAGGGTGTTTGTATAGATTGTGGTCACGCCGTCCGTGCTTTGGCGCAATACATAGTGGACATTGGTGTTACCACGGCGGTATTTCGTATAATAATCTTCGTATCTGCCCTGATTTAGCCTCAGATCGTTCGCCGCCCGGATGATGCTTTCGACAAGCCCGTTATAGTCGCTAAAGTTCGTGACATAATCCTCGACGTTTTTGCCCTCAACCGTCTGGTAGAGGTTTATCAGGAGGGAATAGCGGCGCGGCATGTCTATCCGCTCGGCTTCATCCGCCTCATCGACCTGGATCAGGTACTCTACCGTATCCAACATCAAGGCAGCAGGATCCGAAGTTTCATCACCGCCGAAAAAGGCTGCCGCTTCGGCATCATCCATCATGCGGACTTCATAACTAAAGCCCTGCCGCTGCCACCTGAGCAGGTCATTCAGATAGTACTCGGCACTCAAATAGTCCGGCGGCAAGCCCTCGCGGCGATTGGCAAACGCGCCGACATCGATGATCTTTTCCCCGTCGAAGTGCCCGTCCGTCTCCAGTTGGGCACAAATGGTTGTAAACTCCAGTACCTCATTGATGCTCTCTTCCAGCATGGCGTCAAATTGCCAGCTGTCCTCGAAGCGGGTCTGGCCCTCGCGTATGAACTGGTCGAGGATGTAATGTACGCGGGGAAAATAAAAGTTGTCCCCCTCCAGGGTGACGATGGAGTGCAAACAGGCGTAGGCCAGCAGGGAAACGCCGACAACGAAAAAGAGGCGCTGGAGGCTGTGCAGGTACCAGATGGGACGGCGTTTGGGGTTGGGGTCTTGGGGTATGTTTTTCTTCATCTGCTATTCTCCTTGCAATGTGGGTGAATTTCGTAGGGGCGACCGTCCTCGGTCGCCCGAATAACAGGCGTTGCCGTCCGATACGGGCGGTCGGGGACGACCGCCCCTACAGTAATATCCATATAATTATGCATTATATCCGTTCACAGCTTCTCACACTTATAGCCTATCCCCCAGACCACCTTCAAATACTTGGGTTCCTTGGGGTTTATCTCTATCTTCTCGCGGATGTGGCGGATGTGGACGGCGACGGTGTTGTCTATCCCGATGGCGTTTTCGTTCCATATCCTTTCATAGATTTGGTCGCTGGAGAATACCTTGCCCGCATTTTTCATCAAAAAGAGCAGGATATTATATTCGATGGGGGTAAGGTGCGCCGCCTCGCCATCGACGCTCACGGCCTTGGTTTCGTCGTTGATGATGAGGCTGCCGGATTTGAAGATGGCTTTGCCGTCGTTTTCGATGTTACCCAGGCTGGTATAGCGGCGCAGATTGGATTTGGCCCTGGCGACCAGCTCCAGGGGGTTGAAGGGCTTGGTCACATAGTCGTCTGCCCCGACATTCAAGCCGAGGATTTTATCGGCATCTTCGGATTTTGCCGAGATAATGATGATGGGGATGCTGGAGTATTCGCGGATTTTCAGGGTCGCCTTGATACCATCCAGCTTGGGCATCATAATGTCGATGATGAGCAATTTTATGTCGTTATCCCTGAGCACCCTAAGCGCTTCCTCGCCGTCGTGGGCCTTGAGGACTGCGTAGCCTTCTTGCCTTAGGTAGATTTCGATGGCATCGACAATTTCTTTGTCGTCATCGCAGACTAGTATGTTTGTCATGTGCGGCCTTTCTATAGGGCGGGGGCTTGCCCCCGCCGATTGGTGCAATGTTCAACAATCCGCGGATGTAGGGCAGGGCGACCTCGGCGCGCCGTTTGCAGGAACAATTAAATAATATCATACAATTATTAAGATGAAAGAGGGATAAATATTAAGATTGTCTTAAAATGTTTCGCGTTTTCACAGGCCACGCCGGATATGGTCAAAGGCGTTTTGGTACCAGTTTATGTCCGTGCCGCATATGCCGACGACATCATAGCGGACCGCCTGATCTGTGTCTACGTTATTTATCATGCAATAATACTCTGCCACCCTGCATATGGTCTTTTGCTTGGCAAAGGTGACGGCTTCGGCGGGATGGCCGGCGGCGACGCTTTTTCTGTATTTCACTTCAACAAAGACCAGGTAATCTTGATGCTGGGCAATCAAATCTATCTCACCAAAACGGCAGCGGAAGTTCCTGTCAAGAATAACCAGACCCTGCTCTTCCAGCCACGCCGCCGCCTTCACTTCGTATATGTCGCCGATATGTCTTTTGTTCATGTGGCGCTCCTTTTGTGTATCTTATCCATCGCATCCACAAAGACCAAAATCTCCGCCACCACCTCATATAGCTCCGGCGGAATCATGTCGCCGATGTCCAGGCGCGACAAAGTATCGGCCAGTTTATCATCCCGATGCACGGGTATGTCAGCTTCCTTGGCCTTTTCGATGATTTTTTCCGCCAAAAGACCCTTGCCCGCCGCCAATACCTTGGGAGCTTCTTCCCCCGGATCATATGCCAGCGCTACTGCCTGTTTTATTTTCGCTTTTTTTTCATCGGGCATATTATATACCATATGGTGCGCGGTGACGTTACAACGCGAGGGCGGCAGTGTGATTCATAAGACAGACCCCGTCCCCGGCTATGCCGGGGGGCGAGACGTCGTTACTTAGCTCGCTGCGAAGCAACTGTGGCAGGCAAGGGGTATGCCTGACTTCGTATGCGGGGCCTGGCGAGACGTCGTTACTTAGCTCGCTGCGAAGTCGGCCCGGACAAAGTCCGGGATGATGAAGCAGGGAGCTTATGTAACGCAACGTCGAGGCGGAGCGAGAGCGCCCCCGCAAACGAAGTACAGGACATACCCCCTTGCCCCAGTACCCCCTCCCACTACGCCCGGGCATCGAAAGAATAGCTGCCGATGACCCCGACGTTTTTGCCGGCACTAAGCAACTCATCGACCGGACTCTTTTCCACGCCACGCGCCACAAAATCACTCTTCATCGTATAACCGCGCTGCCTCAGACGCTCATCCAGGCTATCTATATGCTGGGCCACCAAATTAAGCGCCGCCTCATCCGCCAAATAAAACTTGGTCGAAACCTGCTTGTTCTTCATGGCGATATGCACATCCAGCGGCCCCAGATGCTCCATGTCCAAGTGCAACAGGGCGCTCACATCGCCGTCTTTTTTCGCCAAATTCTTTTTATTAGTGTAGATACACAGCTCGC
>Ga0099364_10011158_pt1 | contig 12295 bp, 8 predicted proteins | sample TergutTh196P3_FD_73070 | JGI IMG/M metagenome (GOLD analysis project Ga0099364, IMG submission 73070) | Microcerotermes parvus P3 segment gut microbial communities from Pointe-Noire, Republic of the Congo - Th196 P3 | ecosystem: Host-associated > Arthropoda: Insects > Digestive system > Gut ...
AGTTGTGTTTTAAAATCAATTTTGCTTATTCTATTTTCTACTATTGGCATAAAAATTCTTGTTTTTTATTATATTTTACAAATATACAAAAATTAACGATTATTTCTTTATTTTATTAATAAAATTAGCGGCATCAGATAAGATGCCAAGTCCCTCTTTTACGGTATTAATTTTATCTTGCACATTGTCTAAATTGCCGCTAATATTTTCAAATGGATTAGATGAAGTTTCTGATTCAGGAACATTTTCTTCGCATTCATCCTGACAATCTACATCCTGACTTTCTTCACAATTACAACCTGAATTTTCTAATTGTAGCAATCGGTCTTTTAATTCTATTATATTGATTTGTTCCCGTTTCTTTTTTATAAATAGATAACTTTGATGAGCATACCACTGCATAAAATCAATAATATCTATACACAGAATATTTGCTATATGCAATAAATATTTTGCATCTACTTTTTCCTGTAATCTTACACCTCCAATAAAAATAGAACATAACTCAAGAATTTGCATCGGCTCATTTTTTTTACATTTCTTTACAATATCCAATAGATATGTATCTAATTCTTTTTCAGACATTTTAATCTGTTTTTCTATCTCATTAGCAAATAATTTATCCAACTCCTTCATATTTAAATAAAAATGAGTTGCCAATAAATCTACCCTACGCTTTTTTTCGGTCTTTAAGCGTGATTTATAATATTCTGCTTTATCCATTATCATTCTGCTTGTTACAAAAGCAACCAACATTTCTATATTAACACTTGTTTGCATATAAAACCTCTTTTATTTTTCTTATTTTGTTTGCTTTTAGCATTCTTACAATTTGCACTACAATAACCTTTTTGGTATGTTTCGGTCATTGCTTTATAACTATCTAAAGTAGTTTTAACTTCTCTGCCACAACCTTTACAATTAAATATTTTATTTTTTCCTGCATTGGAATTTTTATTAGTTGGTGACTTTTTGGCTTTTTGAGTAAGATTATTACTTTTCTTCTTTTTTTGTGACGCTTCAACGCTATAAAAAGAACTATTTTTTACAGGCAACAATTCTTGCACAAAAGCAGGAAAAACTATAGCACTAAATACAAAAAATACTACTATTGAATTACGTATAATTTTGTTTACTTTAAATAATTTTTCTTTAATCATTTTCATTATATTATTTTTATATTTTTCAAGGATATTAAAAAAAACACTCACAATTTATAAAATAAATGGTGACATGTTCAAATATACTTTTATTTTCTTAAAACATCTATTTTTAACATATCTACTCTGGATATTATTCTTTGAAAATCTGCTCTTACTTCATTACCGCCATCTTCAAACGTATTATTGTAAAGTATAGCATAAGATTTACCATAATATTCCATCAGTTCTTTAAGAACAGATTCTACTGCTTCACTATGTTCATTTTTTGTTTCAGGTGTTTTACTAACACTTGCATATAAAACATTAAAAATATGATTTTTCTCTTTATCTAATGATGGTCTATATTTTTGCAAATCTGTATCTCGCATTTTATAAAAATCTCTTTGACATTGATCGGATTTAGCAACTGCACCATCTTTTGCTAAATCAAATGTCTTTTTTGTGTTTTTACCTGTAAAAGGATTATTATATTCTAAAACATCCATATTGTTTTTTTGACCATATTTGTCAATTCCACCGCCACCCAAAACCCTATCCCACTGTACACTTTTTGATAAATTATCTGCAAGTTCAAAATTATTTTTAGCATATTTGATAATACTATCGGCAACTGCTAATGCTTTTTTGTTATATACATCGGCAATATCTACAGGCGGGGTTGTTTCACGTCCTATTTTATCAATGTAAATGGTTTTTCCATCTAATTTAACTTCTGCCTTTCCTTCTTTAAAATCTTTTGCATCATCATAAATAATTGGAATAATTGTTTTGGATGGCGAAGACACTAAAACTGATTTGCCATCAGGTTTATTTATGTAACCATATTTATAGTCCAATTTGACTATTGCTAACCCTTCGTTAAAACTTCCTATGTAGTCATACACTATTGGAATTACCTCTAAACCCGTTTTATCAATAAAACCATATTTATTGTTTATTTTCACCATTGCCACTCCATTTTCAAAACCACTTGCTTCATCATATTCACACGGAATAATAAATTGGTTTGTTCGTCTATTTTTGAACCCAAATTTTTCATTTTCGCATTTTATATTTTCTAAATCATTTGCTTCCCAATCAATATTACCTGTGCTTATGTTGTCTTCAAGTAGTCGGGCTACCTCTAATTGGTTGCTTCTAAATTGTCGTTCTCTTTCTGCTTTTTCTACTCTTTCAATGCTATCTTGTCTTTGTTTTTCTATAGCGGCAAGTCGCTCCTGTTCAATTCTTTGCCGTTCACGTTCTTCTCTTTCTATTGTTGCAATACTATCTTGCCTTTGTTTTTCTATAGCAGCAAGTCGTTCTTGTTCTGCTTTTTCAATTCTTTGTCGTTCTTCTCTTTCAATTCTTTCTTTTTCTTCTTTCTTTTTATGCTTATCAATACTGTCTTGAACCCTTTGCGATTCTGTTTTTCCATAACTTATTCCAAGTTCTATTCCTGCAGAAACTTTCCAACTTATTTCTTTATCTATTGGGTAATGATAAGTAAATTTGGGTTTTAGAAAAAGATTTGTTTTATTTAAAGTTTCATTTAACAGAGCATGGAATTTTATATTCAAATCTACATAATTATAGTTGAGAAATCCATATTCAACACCTACCGAAGCCCCAGTAAACTTGCCAACATCTAATCCTAAAAATCCAAACATATTATTTGAAGGAATAGATTTTTGTCCTGTAAGAAAAGTGCCAAGTCCTGTATGAACTCTTAACCATTTGTAAGATAATTGCAAACTACCTCCTGCATTTACGTTTTCGTAAAACCAGTCGGTAGTATCTTTAGAATTTTTTCTAATATCCCAAAACCCATTAGAAAAAACATTTGCTCCAACATCCCAATGCATATCATCAGAATAAAGTGTGCTAATACAAAACAGTTTGATTAATACGATGGACATTATAATTTTTTTTATTGTTTTATATGTTAACTGCCCATATTTAGTATTCTGTTCTGCATTAAAAGTTTGATGATTCTTATTGTTTTTTACAATAAACGCATCCATCATAGCGTCAGTGGTTAATATTTTTCTTGACATATTTAAACCTTTATATTAAATTAAAAAAAATCGCAATTATAAAATAGCCCGTGAGCCGTTTTATTTTTGCGAAACTTAAACGAAATGTTATATACAATCTCTTATAGGTGAGATTTAGATATGTTCCCACGAGCCGCAGCATTTTTCTCGTAAGAAATTGTATATAAAAAGATCGGGGTCCCACTTGGGGAACATAAATTTAAGTTTCGCATCACAAAAATATAAATATTATTTTAAATAATCATCGTTTTTAGGTTTTTTTATAAAAAAATATTTTTTTTAGAGGTTTTTAGCATTTTTCGTAAAACCGAAAATTACTATAAAAACCTGTAACCCCCTTATATATTGCATTTGTTGGGCTTTTCAGAAAATATTGTGATTTTTAAATACAAAAACCTTATTTTTGTATTTTTAAAAATGTTATTTAGTATATTTTTATTATTTTACAAATAACATAAATAAGATTTTTTATACAAATAATGGAGAGTTAATGACAGTATTCGCTGCAACAGGTCGCAGAAAATGTGCTGTAGCACAAGTAAGATTGCTTTCACCAGGTAACGGGCAAGTAACAGTAAATAATCGTATAATAGAAGATTATTTTCCCGTAGAAGTATGGCGAGAACACGCCGTTAGACCTTTAGAAATCGTAGAAATGAGAAACAATTTTGATTTAAAAATTAAAGTTGGTGGCGGTGGAAAAAGTGGTCAAACAGGGGCAGTTTCATTAGGAATAGCACGAGCATTGTGCGAGTTCGATGAAGAGTTGCGTTCAAAATTAAGAGCAGAACAACTTCTAACAAGGGACCCCCGTATGGTTGAACGTAAAAAATACGGCAGAAAGAAAGCAAGAAAGCGTTTCCAATTTTCAAAACGTTAAAATACTTATACTTTATTATAGTGGTAAGGCACCCTTGCCACTATAAATAAGTTTATTATTTTTTATGTTATTTTAAAAATATTTTAAATATTTTTTGTATATTGCAAACGTTATTATACTTTAACAGTAAATATATCTGTTGTTTTATAACAGTTTAACAGTAAATATATTTATTTTTCAAATTTATTAAGGAATATTAAAATGGATATCAAAAAGATAACCACAAAGGTAACTGACATTATTGTCAAGAAACTTGGTGTTGATGAAACACAAGTAGTAAGTGAAGCTTCTTTTACTAAAGATTTGGGCGCAGATTCTTTAGACACAGTAGAAGTTATGTTGGAATTGGAGAAAGAGTTCAATATCCAAATTGATGAAGCAGACCAAAGCAAAGTTCAAACTGTTGGCGATGCTATCAATTATCTAAACGAAAAGTTAAACACCTAATTAGTGTTAAACTTTATAGTATTCCAAAGGAGGGCATCGCTCTCCTTTGGTTATTATTAAATTATAATAGTATTTTTATTATTTTAAATTACATATAAAATCAATTATTTTTCTTATTTTTGTAATTTATAAAAAAATATATGAAAGAAAAAAACTCAATATGTTCTTTTTGTGGCAAACCACTAATTGATAGTAAATTATTTTTTGATGGTGTAATGCCCGGAGTAAGGATTTGTGACGCTTGCGTAACAAAAGCAAATGAAATAATTATTAATAACAATAATGAAATTTCTAATTTAGATATACCAAAGTATTTAACTAAACCAAGCAAAATAAAAGAAGCATTAGACGAATACGTGATAGGACAAGAATATGCTAAAAAGGTGCTTGCTGTCTCTGTTTATAACCATTATAAAAGAATACAATACGCTAAAAAAGGTGATGTAGAATTAGAAAAAAGTAATATATTACTAATAGGTCCAACAGGGACAGGGAAAACTTTATTAGCAAGAACATTAGCAAAAATACTTAATGTTCCATTCGCTATCGCAGATGCTACAACTATTACAGAAGCAGGATATGTCGGCGATGACGTGGAAAGTATTCTTTTAAGTTTATTGCAAAACGCTAATTACAACGTAGCGGCAGCCGAAAACGGAATCGTTTACATAGATGAAATTGATAAAATTGCAAGAAAAAGCGAATCACAATCTATTACCCGTGACGTATCTGGCGAAGGAGTTCAGCAATCATTATTAAAAATATTGGAAGGAACTAAAGCAGGCGTGCCTCCAAAAGGAGGTAGAAAACATCCCGAACAATCACTAATATATGTAAATACAAAAAATATTTTATTTATTTGCGGCGGGGCATTTGATGGTTTAGAAAAAATAATTGGTCGCAGAATGCAAGACGTTCAAATAGGTTTTGCCACCGAAAGCAAAGATAGAATAGAAGTATCTTTTGATTTATTTAAACACACCGAACCCGATGATTTAATAAAATATGGTTTTATACCTGAACTTACAGGTCGTCTTCCTAACGTTGCACCATTAGAAGAATTATCTGACGAAGCACTAATATCCGTTCTAACAAAGCCAAAAAACGCAATAGCAAAGCAGTTTAAGTATTTGTTAGAGTTAGAACGCGTGCAGTTAGAAATAGAAGATAATGCTATCAAACAAATTGTTGCTGAAGCCAAAAAACGCAAAACAGGAGCAAGAGCATTAAGAGCAATTTTAGAAGAAGTTATGCTGCCTGTTATGTATGACATACCCGATGAAAAAAACTTATTAAAGTGCATACTAACAAAAAATTCTATACTAAAAACAGAACCACCAAAATTTATATATAAACCAACAAAAAAAGTAGTAAATTATTGATGGTTTTAATTACTTTTACATATTTTGCCATACAGAACTCGTTTCAGAATTCACTTATTTTATGTGAGGGAATGCCGAAATAAGTTCGGAATGACAGATGATAAATATAAAAACTAAAAAATGAATAATAAATACATAAAACGAGGTGAAAAACCTACAAGACACGGATTCGGCGAAGCCCTCGCAGAATTAGGAACAAAAGATGAAAGAATAGTTGTAATCGGTGCAGATGTTACGCCATCAGTTCTTACTTCTTTCTTTGCAGAAAAACATCCCGATAGATTTATTTCTGTCGGAATAGCAGAACAAAATGCAACTACTATTGCAGTAGGATTTGCATTATCAGGCAAAATACCTTTCTTTTCTTGCTATGCAGCATTTGCAACTTTTAGAAATGCCGACCAACTTCGTATTTCTGTTTGTTATAATAATGCTAATGTTAAAATTGCAGGCGGACACGCAGGTGTTACCGTCGGACCTGATGGTGCAACGCATCAAGCATTAGAAGATATTGGATTAGTGCGGACTTTACCAAATATGACAATAGTTGTTCCTTGCGATTATGAACAAGCAAAGAAATCAACTTTTGCTATTGCTGAACATATTGGTCCTGCATATTTGCGTTTATCAAGAGCAAATGTTCCGTTATTTACTAATCCCGATGATGACTTTAAGATAGGTAAAGCCGATGTATTAATAGACGGCAAAGATGTTGTAATTATTGCTTGTGGTGGTTTAGTTTGGGAAGCGATTGTTGCATCAGAAGAACTAAAAGAAAAACACAATATTTCTGCTGCCGTTATTAATTGCCATACTATAAAGCCGATTGATGTAGAAACAATTACAAAATATGCTAAACAATGTGGTGCTATTGTTACAGCGGAAGAGCATCAAATTAATTGCGGTTTAGGTGATGCAGTTGCAGGTGTAGTTGTCAAAAATTATCCTGTGCCAATGGAAATGCTTGCAATAGAAGATAGATTTACCGAAAGTGGCGAACCCGATGAACTACTAAAACATTATAACCTTACATCTGATGGAATTATAAATAAAGTGCTAAAAGTAGTAGCAAGAAAGTAAAGGTAAATTCTTTAGTAAATATTTCTAATAAAAAAAATAAGGAGATGCCGAAATAATTTCAATATGACAGGATACTAAATACTAATTTATTTTTCTGGCACGCTGTTTGTGTTAATATATTCGTATTAAAGCCGATAATAATAATATAAAAATATAAGTAACCCAATATGATGTATGTTAACAAAAAAATTATAGTGCTATTTTGCGTATTTATTGCAAGTTTGCAGTTATACGGGCAAACACCCGCAAGTCCAAGTAATTGGATGTATCCTGATGGTAATCTATCAGCAACTAAATATAATAAAAATAGGTCAGAAAGATACCAAGAATTAGATTCGTTTAAAATAAAATGGTTCTCCAACGAAATACGTGGCGATGTTCAGCCACTAATTGGCAATATTGTTCATAATCCGCCAATTATTTTAAACTCAACTGAATTCAGATACTCACCTAATGAAATTGCTGCAATTATAGGTGATACGTTAATTATTTTAGATGGTTCGGGCAAAACATTAAGTCATTTTTGCATCAGAAACAACGATTCTATGGGAAATGAAATTATTGGTATATCGGCGTTATTAGACACTTCTTCTTCGTTATCTTTGCCTGAATATTCGGGGCGAACTCTAATTTTGGGATTTGAATCTATTGAAGCAGAAAGGGTAGATTCGCTTGCTGTAACTTATCTTGGAGGATGGAATCACACTAATAATGATTTTCAATTTACGAACCGAATAGCATTAAATTTGCAATACGACCCTGTAAAATTAAAAGATTATATTCCTAACTATTCTGCATCATTGAAACCAATTTATGCAAGAAAAAGATATTTAGATGACTGGGGAGTATCAAACGATTCAGCGGGCTATATGGTGTATGTTACGACAGATATGTCGCAACCGAATGTTGTTAGAGGTGAATGGGGTGATATTAAAGAACGTCCATATTTTAGGGGACTTACGGTATTTAATTTGCATCATACTAATATAACTTTCCCGATGCCTGATATTGGAGATGATTATGAATATAGAATACATTTAGGACCACAAGTATCTTTTGCACAGCCATCAATCTCGCCTATTTCAAGCATAGATACAACTAATAATGTGCTTTTGCCTTGTATGGTATCACCTGTTAGATATAATGATGAAATATATAATTCGCAAGTATGGATTTCTACGTATCCTGATTTATCTTACATATTTAATTTTAGATTAGATAAGGACGGAGTGTTATCAGAAGGAAATGGAACGTGGGAACTATATGATGAAGTAGAATCAAAACCGAGAGTTCGTTCTTATTTTGTGGAATTAACTGATGCTAATAGAGGTTGGGAAGAACGTTATATTCTTGCTACAACAGAATATAGTGGAACAGGAAATCCAATATCAGCAGGACGTTCAGGAATGTTTTTGTTTGATATTTGGGGCAACCCACTTTATGATTTTTATGCTACCGATGATGAACAAGAAATGCTACCTTTCTTTGCAGGACATAATCATTATTGGTCCGTCGGAATGGGAAATGTAGATGGTCGGAGCAGCAATACTTGGTCACCATATTATCCCAATAACCCAGGAAAAGAAATAATAGCAACACAAACTACACGCGACTTTGATTATGCAGGAAGTAGATTAATGGTTTTAAGATTTAACTCTTCTCCTTATCTTACTCCTAAGGCATCACCGCCGGGAACTTCATTAAAAAACTTTGATACAATTTGCACTTTTCCTATTCAAGGTTGGCTTGCTGCTGTTAATGATTTAGATGGAACTGACGGAAAAGATGAAATACTATTAGTATCTGGTTCAAGGATTTTTATATTAAGAATGAACGATTATCAATCATTAAAATTTCGTTCAGGTCAATATTTTGATACAGTATTTACATATAAGTTCGGCAACGAAACAATTACTTCGGCTTCTATTGCTGATGTAGATGGTGACGGCAGAAATGATATAGTTGTTACAACAAATATAGGACTTTATGTCATCGGAACGCCACTCGAACGAACTATTGATATGCTAACCAAAGAAGGAGACGATTCTTACAAAACTGATTGGTGTTTCGGCGACACAGTTAAAATTAGTTGGAAAAATATTATACAAGGCAATAGTTTAGTTAATGTTTTATTCAAAGAAGCAGGCAAAAATAATTTAATAACTCTCGCCACTGATTATCCTAATGGCAATGATACTGCGACATTTAACCTTGTTATAGATAATCAACTAATGGGATTGAATGGTTATGTTATAGTCCAATCTGTAACAAATCCTACTAAAAATACTGATACTACAGGATTATTTATATTCCACAAACCTAATATTATTGCAAATGTTGGAAGCATAGATACATTAGTAGTTGGCGGTGAATTTACTATAAAAGGACAATATCAATGTGTAGATGATGTAGAATTATATTATAGTTTTGATTATACTGATTGGGTATATATTGCTAATGCTGATTTAGATTCTTTATCCGATGAGTTTGAAATAAAAACAACTATACCTTGTATTCCTGTTTTTGATTGTATAAATAACAAAAACGATACTACTATTTTCGGTAAAATTATTTATAAAAGATATAATACTGTTGATTCTACTAATATATTCCCATTAACTATACGACCTGCAACATTTCCTATAGAAATAGAACCTTGCCTTACTATATGTCCTACTCGGACTATTACGTGGAGTAATTTTGATTCAAATTTAATAAATGAAACAATTACCGTTCTAATGTCAATAGATACAGGAAAAACATTTGTGCAGTTAGGTGTTGTTCCTGTTAGCCGACAAGAATACTTTTTTAACGTTCCTGCAAATATAACAACGCCAATTATACTTAGATTTTGTGGCGGGAATAATTGTTTTAAAACTGATACTACTTTAAATGATTATAGTCCAAAATATATTAAAACAGTTGCTCCTAATCCACTAAAAATACCTTACGAAGCAGAAATTGTTTATCAAATAGACGAAGATGTTACAGCAACTATGCGAATAATAGATCAAGCAAACAGATACGTAAAAACAATAATAGAAAATGAGAAAAGAGTAGCAGGTTTTGTATATTGTGAACGTTGGAACGGACGTTTATCAGACAACACGCCTGTTTCTAATGGTATGTATTACATTATGTTAGAACTATCTAACGGCTTAATGGAAATCTACCCGATATATATACGTAATTGATATGATTTAACCTTATAGAAAATGTAATGCCGAACTCTTAAAGCATTTGCAAATTTGCTAACTGATTTTACTCCCGACCTAACCTTGACAAAATGTCACAACTATTTTTGCTAAATTAGTAACGTTTTTGCAATTTATTTAAGGAATCACCTATTTATCTGTTGTTTAAGCGATTTTACTACCAAAAAACCAATTATATAATTGGAAAAACGATGGTATAATTAAAAAAGCATCACGGGGGCAAGCCCCCGTGTTATAGTGTCTGAAACGAGTTCAGTTTTTTTTCAATCAATATTACGGCTGTGGTTTAATTCTTACTCTGCCTTTTTTAACGTTAATTTTTTTGATGCGGGTTTTCTTTTTGGCATCATCAAATACTGCTGTTAATACCCTATTGGCAGTAATGTTAAAAATATATGTATCCGCCGTTGATACTATTGCACCACCTTCCTGCCAGTATAAAAATTTGTAACCCGCATTTGGCGTTGCAGTCACCGTTACATTGCTCCCACAAGTTGCCGATGATACCGAAGAACTTGCCGTCCCCATCGTAGGATTGCTACTTACACTCAAAGTATATGTAGGTGCAGGCGAAATAAGTTTAAAGTTCGCCTTTATAACAGTATCTTTATATAGCGTAATGCTAAGAGGACTAACATTATAAATACTATCACCATTACTATTAGTCCATTTAGCAAATTCATAGCAAGCATCCGCCGTTGCTGTTATGATTCTACTATCACCGCAAGTTATTCCTGTCAGAGAACCACCGCTACCTGCGGCTGTGCCATTGCCATCATCGTCAAGCGACAATGTATATGTAGCAGTTGTTGTAGTAAAATTCGCAATTAAAATTGTGTCACTTTTTACAACCATATTAAGCGGATTGTCCGCTGATACAACATTATTGGAAACATCTGTCCAATTAACAAATTGATAGCAACCATTCGGGAAAGATTCTAACTCAACATTATCACCTTCGGTAAATGTTAGCACGCTTGTATAATGATCACTGTCCACTAATACACTGCCGTTAACTGGTGTGATTATTGCTAAAGTATAAGTATAAGTGTAAGTTAGTGGCAATCTTTCTACTGTGCCGTTAAATCCTGCTGCGGTTAATATGGTCACATATTCAGCAGAATCAGTATCTGTTGTGCTATATGGAACATAAACTATGCAAGTAGATGGAACATCAAAAAACGCATTTCCAATTGTTGGTGGAGTGCTTCCCAATGTTATGCTTTCTAAACTACCGCAACTCGAAAAAGCACCAATGTCGATGCTTTCTGCAAGAGGTAACGCAATACTTTTTAAACTACCGCAACTCGAAAAAGCACCATCGCCGATGCTTTCTGCATTAGGTAACGTAACATTTTCTAAACTGGTGCAACTCGAAAAAGCCATCGTTCCAATGCTTTCTGCATTAGGTAACGTAACATTTTCTAAACTGGTGCAACTCGAAAAAGCATATTCCCCGATGCTTTCTGCATTAGGAAACGTAACATTTTCTAAACTAATGCAATTCTCAAAAGCATATTCCCCGATGCTTTCTGCATTAGGAAAATCAACATTTTCTAAACTCGTGCAACCAGCAAAAGCACGATTCCCGATGCTTGTAACAAGAGGACATACAATATTAATTTCTGCAGGGCATAATGGAGACATAAATTCCTCATTTGTTATTGTAGTATTAGTAGTAGGACAGGATTGTGCAGATAAGTTAGCACTTATTGATATAGCAAGCACGATTGCTATAAGCACGGGGGCAGGCACGATTGCTATAAGCACGGGGGCAAGCCCTCGTGTTAATTTATCACGCCGACATTTGCTTTCGCAAATGTCTCCCCTCCACGGGAGGGGAACTTTTGCACTCCTTTGTAGGTGTGGTTGTTCAGCATAGCGGGAATCTACCACCCCTGCCCCTCCATAGAGGGGAACTGTTCCCCTCCTGTGGAGGGGTGCTTGCTTTAGCAAGCGGGGTGGTTGTTCATAACGGGTTTGTTTTTCAGCATAGCGTGATGCTTGTAGTAATTCTACTACACGGCTTGTAGTAGAAATCCCCCCCCCCCCCCCCTCTGCGGTGTTTTGTTTTCTTTTTTTTTTGTTATAT
>Ga0099364_10011159_pt1 | contig 12294 bp, 7 predicted proteins | sample TergutTh196P3_FD_73070 | JGI IMG/M metagenome (GOLD analysis project Ga0099364, IMG submission 73070) | Microcerotermes parvus P3 segment gut microbial communities from Pointe-Noire, Republic of the Congo - Th196 P3 | ecosystem: Host-associated > Arthropoda: Insects > Digestive system > Gut ...
TGTGCTGACATCATCCATAAAGCCGACAGACATAATGCTCCGCTGGTTGATACCACCAAGCGCATTACGGGTGCTCTCTACTAACCTATAGTAGATTGAAAGGTCGCCAGTCTGCGGATTCCTGCGTGTATGGGTCTTAAAAAACATGCCGCAAAGAACGGTACAATTTTTCTAATAAACAATAGGGGGGTGAGCACTACAAAGGCTCCAAAAAAATGAGTGCCTTTAATATCAAGTGGTGCGGAAATTGCCCGTAGAAAAAATTTTTTTACATACCTCCCAAACTGCCCGATTTTATTGAAAAAATTTTTTTAAATTTTTTTCAGAGGGGGATGGGTGCGCAATGTGGGTTAAGATGTCGACATTTTTCCATTTTTTTTTTGAAATTAAAAAAAAAAGTGTTTACTTTGCATTTTTAAAATTTTAACTAAAAAATAGAATATTTTTATGAAGAATTATGTTATTTTTGTATTTATTGCTCTGATTGCTTTTTTGTTAGCCTCATGTTGCAATAGTTCTTGTCCTGTTCAACGCGCTTCGGAGCTTCTTTCGGCAGAACCGCCTCGACCTGCGGGTCAGACCGATGTTATAGATTTGCGTTGCGACCCTATACTTGTTGTTCGCGTAGGTTTTATAGGTCTTGGACATCGTGGTCCCGAAGCGGTGGGTCGTTTCATGTTTATAGAAGGTGTCGAAGTAAAAGCCATCTGCGACTTGGAACAGTACAATATCGACAGAACGCAGGACATATTAATACGGAATGACCGTCAGGAAGCCGCCGTTTACATGGGCGAAGACGGATGGAAAAATCTGTGCGAGCGCAACGATATCGACCTGGTATATATTTGTACGCCATGGGACATGCACGCGCCAATGGTGATATATGCTATGGAGCAAGGAAAGCACGTTGCCGTTGAGCTTCCCGTAATGCGCACTATAGCAGAAGCATGGGATATTATCAATACTGCCGAGCGAACGCGGCGCCACTGTATGCTGTTAGGAAACTGCACTTATGATTTCTTCGAAATGGCAACCTTGAACATGGCGCAACAAGGTCTTTTCGGAGAAATAGTTCACGTCGAAGGCGCTTATATCCATGACCTTCGCGAGCTGATGTTCAATCCCAGATTGAAAGCAGACCTGACACCACAACCTGGCACTGAAATTAATAGTGCCATAAATCCCAGACTTGCAGGATACTGGAACTATTGGCGTCTAACCGAAAATACCGAAAACGATGGCAACCTGTATCCTTTGCACGGATTGGGACCGCTTGCCCAAATATTAAACCTCTATCGCGGCGACAGAATGGATTATATGGTATCGCTTGCCAGCGACCAATTTGGAATGACAGAGTATGCAAAAGAGCGTTTCGGTGAAAATACCCCCGAAGCCAAAATGGATTACAAGCGTGGAGATATAAACGTTACTTTGATAAAAACCGTCAATGGTAAATCGATGATGATACAGCATGACGTTGTAAGTCCGCGTCCATACAGCCGTATCCACATGATAAGCGGCACTAAGGGTTTTGCACAGAAATATCCAATCCGTCAGTTAGCTTTCGAACCCGACGGTCACAGAGCGTTAAGCTCCGAAGCTATGGAAGAGATGCTTAAAGAATACGAACATCCTATAACTAAGGAAATTGGCGAACTAGCAAGAAGCGTTGGCGGACATGGAGGAATGGACTTCATTATGGACTACCGACTAATATATTGTCTGCAAAACGGACTGCCGTTAGATATAAACGTGTATGACGGCGTATCATGGTCGAGCCTGATAGAATTTTCGCGATTCTCAATAGAAAATGGTAGCATTCCTGTAAAAATACCGGACTTCACAAGAGGAAGCTGGCAAAAAATAGATGGATATAGACATGCTTTTGTTGGAAACTGAAAATAAAATGCTTAATTTCAGCAGATTGGTATATCATTCTCATACAGATAAAATTCAGATATAAGTAACAATTTACTTGCAAATAATTTAAAGGCATTTGTGCAAAATAAAGGGCTTTTAGTCAGCGGTTTAAAAATCGGTGAAGAATGGGCTGTTTACACGATTTCAGGCGTACTTGTTTTCAAAGGTATTGCAACAAAAGAAGAAGAAAGCATTATTTTGAATGTTGCAAAAGGGGTCTATGTTGTAAAATCGAGAAATGAGGCAGTTAAAGTAATTGAACAATAGGCAACGCAACAAAAATACTGAAACAGATTTCTCGCTTCGCTCGAAATGACGGCGAAGCAAAAGGAAAAGAAAAAAAGCAGCGACAGAACTAACTGTCGCTGCTTCCCATTTTCGAAATTTTCAAAATTTTGGTGATTCTAAAAATTTCACTTTTTAACCATTTTATGAACTAATTTTTCTTTATTATATTCTATTACAACAAAATAAACTCCGCTATTAAGGGTTTGGGTATTAATGGGTTTGCCATCGTACACAACATCTTTGACTTTTTGTCCAAAAGCGTTATAAATCTGTATATTTGCCCCTATTTGTTTTGTGCTGACAAATATTTGATTAGTAAATGGATTTGGAAATAGTTGAGTTTCTGAAATATTTACAATATTAATCGCACCAAGTTCGCTTACTTCAAAATCTATCGTTACGACAGGAGATGTTCCTGTTGTGAAGCTTGCAGAAACACCTGCTGTATAATTTCCTTGTGTTAATTCTTCGAAGAGGAACTCGTTTTCATTTACGGTACTTATTTCCACTTCATTTAGGTAAACAGTATATCCCATAAATGCTCGCGAGTCTTTAGAGTGGCTTATATTTGGCAGTTCTGCGTATTTTGCTTCTGTATCTACGGGTTCTGTCAGCCCAATAGTTTTAACTGCGTTTTGAATATCTTCACCGCTAAAAAGTGTTCCTGTTACATTTTTGGCACTATTGTTGAAATTAGTTGATTTAGATTCTCTTATAGATGTCCCGTGCGCTCTAATCATAAATACAGACGGAGGGAAAGTCCATGCATTATGAGTAAGAGCCCATTGTCCGGTTTCAATCCACCAAGCCCAATTATATTCTGCATCGGAGTTAGGTCCATTAGAGTCGTATCCTAACGCATGTGGATATCCTTGATTAGTATCCCAGTGTAACATGGCATAGAACGGACCTGAAAATGGAATACTGTCTTCATATACATATCTGTTCCATGCATCGGGAGTAAACCAAAAATGAGGCGTTTCATGAACTATATTTCGGTCTGCGTCAATAATAGCAAGGCTTATTCCTTTGGGCCAAATATCTGCTAGCGGATTCCATAGTGCGTACATATCAATATGAGTAATCCAGCCTTCATCGTTTACGTCAAACAAGTTCCCAATATAAAATGAATATGGGTCACCTTGTGGTGGATCCAGAACCAAGCCATCTTCGGCAGAGCCGTCATCTAATATATAACTAAACGGAATTCCCCTATTCCACCTAAAGAGTCTTTCGCCCGGCTTTCCTGTCTCTTGTATCATTAAAGTGTGGGGCGTAACAACATCTTCTGTCAGTTGAGCGTTATAGGTTTCTTCTGTTCCTTCGGGATTAATCACAATTGTTTGTACAAAAGTTTTAAATCCTGCTAATGTTATGGTGATTTCATACGTACCTCTCCAGATGAGGTCAAACGTAGCCGTTCCTGTTTCGTCCACTTCTGCAAAGTGAACAAAGCTTGCATTTAATAATCTGACCGTTGCTCCTTCAGCATTATCGCCTGAATTAGTCGTTACATTAACTTTAAACGAAATTTCCATATCTTTTGGCATTCCGTTGCTGAAACTTGGCAATGAAATACCGTCTGAATATTGTGCTTTTACTGCATATCTATAAAGTCCCGGACTCAAGTTGTTAAAATTGGTATCCGTATATGTAGTTTGCAGCGCAATGCCATCAAATTCTGTCCAATTAGATTCGTCATCTTGCTCTTCATCCAATAATCTGTAAAGTTTATAGTTAGTTAAACCATCCACAGATTTTTCTTCAGGGGCAGCATATCCAAAATGGATTACCTCTTTCGAAAACGGTGAAAAACCTTCTGCACGTATCATTATATTTGAATAGAAATTATAGACCGACAAACATTCAAAAGGTAATCCGGGTCCGTAGCTGCCAAGGTTTTTATTTGGTACAAACGGATATTCCTGGGTTGCGGCGGCAGTTCCGATGCTTGTAAAGCCGCCCCGTGAAGGACTTACCGCTAAGAAAAATCCATTATCGGGAGTAGTTACAGGCGTTGAAAATTCATAAGTACACCATTGATTAGGTATGTTTGCTACACTTTTCGCCGTGAAAATGACGTTATTTCTGTCGGGCATACCATCTGGAGTAAGACCGAGTACCCACAAATCGTATAGATACTGTGATGTTTCTGAGGTCGAATACCAAGTCATGCTTGTAAGGTCCGCCTTTCTGTTATGGACGGCACCTAATAAACTGTTTGGAGTTCCCGCACCAGGATTAGACGACCACCCCACTTGACCTACATTTATTCCGCTGTCATATCTGAAAATTGCGGGTAAACTTCCGTCAGGTGCTTTCCAATCAACGATGACGTTATCTCCTTCTAATCGTGCCGTAATATTAGTCGCAGGATATGAAAAGCGCTGAAGAGTGATGTTATGAACTACATCCTCGTTTACAGGAATTACCGCTTCATAGGATATATAATCCACAAGTTCTGCCCTAATTGTGTAAGTATGAGTTCCAAAAACTTCAGGGATTGAAAAATCTCCCGTAGCATTTGTTGTTGTCGAGAAGTCATCATATCCGGTAAGAGTTATTGTAACATTCTGCAACGCTGTAAGGTCGAGGCTTCCCACAACTTTACCGCTTACGGTGAATTTAGGATACGCAGTGATGGCTATATTTAGCGTTACATCTTCTTTTATATCTACCGTTGTACTTTCGGAGTTCTCTTCGTATCCAAATTTGCTTGCTTTGAAGGTGTAGTCTCCCGCCAGCAAATAATTGAAAACGTATGCACCGTCTGCGTCCGTTATGCGTCTTTGATTTGTTCCTACCATTTCCACCAATGCGCCTTCAATAGGATTAGTTCCGTCTGTAACTATGCCTGACACTGAACCAAATTCATCAGTAAGAATCATATCAAGCCTTATATTAGCATAGTTATTCTGAGAGGTACCGTTATGTTGATGCATGTTATATTCGGTAAGATTGTTATAAAAGTCATCCCATTGCCGTGTTTTTCTTTCAAAGTGCGGAGCTGCACTAGCCTCGAACCATCTACTTCCGGGATAACGTGGTATAGCCTCAGGATGCCTTGCCATTACAACTAAATTTTCACCTGAATATACAAAAGGCTCGTCTAACTCAATTCTAATCACATTGTGTCCGAGCGGAAATTCTACAACTCCTTGGAAAACAGATGTAAGGTCCGAAAATGGCACCCAAGCGCCAAGCGAGTTTAAAGTTGTATTAGCCATCAAAATTTCTACAGGCTCAATAATTTCGTTAGTCATATTAAAATAGTTGTAATATTCAATATGGGTTATTATTCCGCCACGGTCAACCAAATCGTGATTATGGTATATTGTTTGACTTGCGCTGTAAGGCTGTCTAAATGACCACGGTATAAATGCGGTCAATTGTTCATAGTCATATCTACCTATTTTGCAGATGAAGTTTTCCGAGTAAGGTTGTATTGATATTGGGTAAGCAGACGATATTGCTATTTCATCCGAATCTTCGAGTATAACCTCTACAAACAGGTTCATTTCGCCTTCGTCTTCGTCTTGTGGAATCCAAACAGGAAAATGAACTAGTTCTTGCGTTCTGGGCTGAATAGTCGGCACATCTGATGTAGATACCAATATATTGTCGTTTTCATCTTTTAAATTAACAGTATAATCGCTCAGTTCCATACTTCCAGAATTTTCAATAGCAACTAAGTAGTTAAACGGTTGTTGTACCATTGGATTTATTGACCCGTAAATATTTTTTACTTCTGCCTCCTGCGTGGGAATATCTCTGATTGAAACGTCATCAATATTAATTGTATTATAAGTAAGCCCGTAAGGATTTGGGTTATGATAACGAAATCCTATGTAAAAGGATTGTCCCTTGTAATCATTTAAACTGAGAGTTAAAAGTCCCCACTGCATCATCTGATAATCTCCCGCAACTATTCTTTTTATCATTGTTCCTGCTCCTGGTTCTTGGGCATCTAATACCCATACTTCATTGTTTGCGAGCTCTTCACCCATAATTCTAAACCTGTATTCTAGAACATAATCGGCACCTTCACCCAAAAATATCTCTGGGCTAATCAACCATGAATCTTGCTCTCCATTTGCATATCCATGGCTTGCCGAATATGGCGGCGACCATGAACTGACAGCGTGACCTAATACCCATTCCATTGATCCTGTAACTGTAACTCTTTCCCAGCAACGTGGCGGCATAACAGGTTCGGAAAACTGTTCCATCCACATGAACTCTTTTATTTGTCGGCAAGCAGTAGCTTCATTGGTATTAGTAGCTCCTCCCGTTCCGATGTGATTTCGGGCGGTTATTCTGTAAAAATAAGTATCTTGCGTTGTAAGAGTTTCACTAAAAGACATTGCTGTTTGACCGTTTGAGACCAATATTTCGCCCGGCATCCTGTGAACGTCATAGACAAGATTTTGAGCGGTATAATAGCCACCGTTTAAGCCATTGAGTGGTGGTTGCCATGTAACGTTAGCCTGAAAGCTTGTTTCGTTATCCTCAATAATCAAATTTGCATTTCTCGGAACTGCCGGCACGTCATGCCCTATCCAGTTGGAAGTGAAACTTGTAGAAAAACCCGGACCTACAGAGTTTATAGGAACTACTTTGTAAGTATAACGTCCTGATTCTGAAACATTAGCCGTATAACTGCTCTGTCCCCCTATTGGAGGATTTGGAAGCGTATGTATAAGGACATTATTCTGATAAATTTCTACGCCTGACAATTGTGTAAGCGTTGTTCCGCCGTTGGTTAAATTTGGATTTGTCCAACTTAGTGTTGCCGTTAAAGCACCTTGCGCACCGGGAGTTACCGTCAAATTGGTTATCCTTCCGGGGACACCGTTTGGCGCTGTGTTAGCAACGTCATAAATCAAAATCGTATTAGGCGATGTCTGAACATTTACCACAATACGAAATAGCCATTCATCATAAAAAGAGTTCATACCTCCGGCTGGCGCATAAATGGTACCGCTATGGTCATTGCTCAAATTATACATGAAATTTGTAATTGTTTGCGTGTTGCAATCAAATTGATGAAGGAAAGCCTGTCCTGACCCATCCGGCGCTTGTGCCGAGAAAAATAGAGACGGCTGTCCCGGATTCGAATGCGGATCGTACCCTGTACCCATAATCGTGAAATATGACGTTGTAAACAAAGGGCTTAACTGGTCGCCATTCATTTTTACAGATGTAATCGTGTTATCGCCGCCAATCCAGAACCCTCCGTTTCCACCATCTAAATCCGGTGAATAAGAGATGTGCCGCAAATACCCTATAGCAGGTACATTTACAGAAATTGTAGCGATAAGCGTTCCTGCGTTGAGGTCCATTTTAAAAATGTTTCCCGGAGAAGTCGAATAATTTACTCCGTAAAAAAAAGTACCATCATAAGTCATGTCTCTGATTTGGGTAACGTCAGAGATTGTAAAAGATGATCCAATAGCCGTACCATACATATCATATTTGTACATGGTACCACTACCTCCTGACCAATCTGATGTGTAAATATGGGTACCGTCTGATACCGCACTAATTTGACCGCCGCCAGTTGTTGAAAATCGTCTTAAAAACGAAATCGAGGTTCGGCTTTGGTTGTCAAAGTCGGCACTAATATCCGAAATATCAGACCCCGCAGCGACTTTAACTAATTCAGCATCAACAAATTCATTTTGCTGACTCGTTACTAATCCTATCTCCGCATAATCAGAATGATTAAGGTTGGAGATTCCTTGCGCATATCCTGTCTGTAATAGAAGGAATGTTGCGCCCACTAATAAAAACACATGTTTTCTCATAAAAAATTTATTATTTTACTTTGTTAATAAAAAAAGTTTACTATTCTGTTAAAAAACGGTGCAAAGATAAGTCGGTTTTTTGTTCTAAAAAAATTTTTCAGGTACAAAAAAACGCAAATTTTTGAATTTTGCGTTTTATATTTTTGGATGTGCTGATTTTAAAGGGTTCTGGAAAGTTGTCCCTTTAAGTAGGGACGGGATATCAGCATCTATTAGGGAATACGCGGATTGGACGGACTTTCGCGGATTATTTTTTTAATTCTACTGAGAGATGCATTCCTAACGGTGGGATGTAAAAAATAAGGGATTTTATGAAAAAAGCGTTCAAAAATAATGGTTTGAAAAAAGAACGAATATTTTTTTGTATATTTAGATTCCTCATTTCACTACGTTCCATTCGGAATGACAGACTGTTCTATTGGGAAAGAGCGTTAAAAAGGTTGCGGCAAAGCCGCAACCTTTTTAACGCTCTCATTTACATTAGGACAATACAGTCATTCCGAACGTAGTGAGGAATCTTATTTATTGCGGGTTCAACCCGCACCCCCCGCAAACCATTCTTTTCTGGGGATTGCGGGTCAAGCCCGCAATGACGTGCTGTTTTGGGATGTCCCGTGCCCTGCGGGACTTATACAGAGTTTGCTCCCAGCACCTTGTACCGTTCACCTTGCACCGTTCACCTTACACCGTTCATATAAATCATTCATTTTAACATATTTATAAACATCGGATAACAAAAAATATGACAATTTTTTGCCTGCTTTTAAACTGTTTCGTATCATAGTAGATGAAATTTCCATAATCGGAGCATCAATGATTTTGGTGTTTGGTGGCAAATCGGTTGCTGAAATCGGATAACCATGACGTGGATAAACAATAATTTCATAATTTCCAATAATTTTGTCGGCATCTTTCCATTTCTTCAAATTAATAATATTATCGCTACCCATAAGCAAAACAAAAATATTAGAGGGATATAACCTATTAAGTTCTTGCAGTGTATTAATTGTAAATGAAGGTTTTGGAAGGTTAAATTCAATATCGGAGGCTTTAAATCTCGGATCGTCTGCAATTGAAATTTTTGTCATTTCCAATCTAAAATGTTCGTTTATAAGGTTTTCATCTTTTTTGAACGGATTTTGTGGGGTAACGATAAACCAAATTTCTGATAAATCAGAATATTCCAAAATATAATTCGCAATAGCCGTATGTCCGATATGTATTGGATTAAACGAGCCAAAAAAGAGACCTATTTTGCTATTCATTAATAAAATCTGAAATTATTTCTTTTATTTCCTCTGAGGCTTTTAATATATCGTCATTAACAATCGTAACGTCAAATTGTTTTTCAAAAGTCATTTCATATTCTGCTTTTGCAAGACGTTTTTCGATGGTTTCGGCGGTATCGGTATTTCTGTTTGTCAGTCGCCGTTTTAGTTCTTCGATAGATGGCGGTCTTATAAATATTGTCAATGCGCCGTTTTCGTACATTTTTTTTATGTTTAAGCCACCGACAACGTCCACGTCACAAATAACGTTTTTGCCTAATGTAGTTAAACGCTCAACTTCCTCTTTTAAAGTGCCGTAGCAAGTTCCGTCATAAACTTCTTCCCATTCGATAAATTCGTTATTTTTCACTTTTTTCATAAAGTCGGCATGTTCGAGGAAATAGTAATCTATGCCATTTGTCTCTTTGGGTCTTGGTTTTCGGCTTGTTGCGGATATTGAAAAAGCGAGGTTTAAGTCAAATTCCATTAAATTTTTTATAATGGTCGTTTTGCCTGTTCCCGAAGGTGCCGAAATTATTATTAATTTGCCTTTCATGATGTTTGTTGTTTTATAGAATATTTGATGATTGTTCTTTTATTTTTTCTAATTCATCTTTCATGATGATTATTATTTTCTGAATATCAGCGTTGTATGCCTTTGAGCCGAGTGTATTTATTTCACGTCCCATCTCCTGAATGATAAATCCTATTTTTTTCCCTACCGGTTGGTCTTCTTTTAGTGTTTCAAAGAAGTATTCGATATGATTTTTCAGTCTGATTTTTTCTTCTGTAAAGTCAAGTTTTTCAATATAATAAATAAGTTCTTGTTCGAGCCTGTTTTCGTCAATTTTCTCTTTAACAATAATTTCTTCGATATTCTCTCTGATTTTTGTTTTAATTTTTTCAATTCTTTGATTTTCAAACGTTTCAATTTGCTTCAAAGCGTCAAGAATTGCATTTGCTCGTTTGGTCATGTCGTCTTCTAAAATTTTTCCTTCCTGCATACGAAACTTATCTACATCATCGATGGCTTCGTCAATTGAAAGGGTTATTTTGAGCCATTCCTCTTCATCCAATTGCGGTATTTCCGTTGAAAGCGTATCGGGCATTGAAAGTATTATTTTCAGATAGTCGGTGTTGTTGTCGATATTGTATTTGAACGCAAAATTGTTTAATTGCGAATAATAATCGTTGATTACACTCAAATTTAGTTTTGTTTTTTTTTCAGGAATTGGAGATTCAAGCATTATCATTAAGTCAATTTTTCCTCTTAAAAGCTTGTTTGACAATTTATTCCTTATTTCGATTTCTTTTTCTCGATAAATAAACGGCACCCTAACAATATAATCAAACTGTTTGGAATTAAGTGTTTTAATCTCCGTATATATTTTTTTATCAGGCAGTTCTAATGTTGCTTTGCCAAAGCCTGTCATTGATTTTATCATTTTTTTTTCTTTTTATGAATAATACAAAGAAGAAAAAGCATTTTTTTTGAAACTTTTTTGCAAAATTACAAAAATTATTTCTATTTTTGCATTTTATTACAAAAAAAATGAGAAATTTTCAAATATTTTTAATTTCGGGATTATTATTTTTTTCGACATGTGCGGGACCGAACCGCGAAGAGTTGGCTAATTCGCGTCTGCAAGAAATTATAAGTTTAAGTGAAACAGGCAATTATAATTTGGCAAAATTAAAATTGGATTCCCTAATTTTATATTTCAGTGACCAAAAAGAGCAAGTAGAAGAAGCCAAAAACATTTTGAAAAGGCTTGATATTTTAGAACAGGAACGTAATTTACAGTTCCTTGACAGCATGTTGATTGTGCAAGAAGCAATGTTGGAGCCTTTGATGAAAAATTTTATTGTTTCAGACGAGTACGGTGCTGAAAAATTGTTGATACACAGGCGACAAAGACCCGAAAACAGTTTTAACAGAACGTTTATAAGAGCGTTTCTGTATGAATCGGGTAGATTTTTTATTTCAAGCCGATACCACGGCGAGAGATGGATTTACCACCAACAAATTAGAGTTTACAACAATGAGCAGTCGGTTTTATCAGAAATTGTACCCGAAGACGGACACAATAACAGACGTTTCGAAGACCAAGGATTAAAATGGGAAACAGTCAATTATAGAGACGGTAAAGACAACGGCATAATCGACTATATTGCAACATATTGGAAAGAGCCATTAAAAGTACAGTTCATGGGAAAAGGAAACGAATACATTGTAATGGAACAATTCGACAAAGAAGCAATCAGAGACGGATACGAAATATCATTTGTCTTAACAGAAATAGACCGAATAAAAGAAGAAAAGCGCAAGGTGGAAAAAACTTTGCAAAGGCTAAGAAAAAATCCTTAAAAATATTTATAAATAACATTAATAAAATTTTTCGTATGAAACAGAAAAAACTTTTCATCATCACGATGATTACATTTAGTTCGATTGCATTATTTATGCAGTGTACAGAAGAGATAAAAAGAGCGCCTGAAATTGCGTTGGAAGATTTTTTCAGGAATCCTGAAAAGTTATCTTACCAGATTTCGCCTGACGGAAACTATTTTGCTTTTATGGCACCTTATCAAGACCGTTTGAACATTTTTGTTCATAAAATCGGCACGGATGCCGAAATCCGTCTCACAGAAGAAACTGACCGAGACATAGCGGGTTATGTCTGGGCAGGTAACGACCGCATTATTTTTATGAAAGATAAGGGCGGTGACGAAAACTATTTTTTGGTCGGCGTAAACATTGACGGTAGCAACCTGATATCTCTGACCGAATTTGAAGGGGTTATGACCACAATTATTGACAGATTGGAAGATATTCCAAACGAAATTATTATCGGTCTAAACAAGCGAAACCCCGAAATATTTGATGCCTACAGACTTAACATCGAAACAGGCGACTTGGTTATGATAGCCGAAAATCCCGGAAATATCCAAAGCTGGATGACCGATCATGACGGAAAACTAAGTCTCGCAACGGGAATTAACCCCGATGA
>Ga0099364_10011160_pt1 | contig 12293 bp, 14 predicted proteins | sample TergutTh196P3_FD_73070 | JGI IMG/M metagenome (GOLD analysis project Ga0099364, IMG submission 73070) | Microcerotermes parvus P3 segment gut microbial communities from Pointe-Noire, Republic of the Congo - Th196 P3 | ecosystem: Host-associated > Arthropoda: Insects > Digestive system > Gut ...
CGATCTTGAGATATTTTTTCGTGTGTTTCTCGTCATCCTGTTTGGCGAGAAGGCGTTTTTGAAGCCTTATCAAGGCAAGTATAAAATGCAACAGAAAAAACAGGCCGCTTGAATAAGGGATTGTAAGAATGAAACGCATCCTTGTCGTCGCTCCCTACTGTGACGGCGAAATGCATGACATCAGTTCGATCTCTCGAGAAACAATTTGAAATTGCCGCACGTATTTTTAGTTCTTGCTTCCCTCGATTTTAAGAAATTGAGATAAATTTACCGACAACATTTTTTTGAAAGGAAAACCATTATGAATTGCCTGATTTGTTCTCAAAAAATGCATTTTTATTTTAGCAAGTCCTTTACGGACCGCCACCTGTCCAATGTCAATTATTATCGTTGTGAAAACTGTGGTTTTTGCATATCGAAAACACACGCCGAGATGACTCCCGAAGAGTTCTCGGAGGTTAACGCCGATTTCCACAGCCGGTATTTATTTACAGACGAAAATCCGCTTGACCCCTGTTGGAAAAGGCGGTTGCAAACACAGGCGGATGTCATCGCAGACTTGTGCCGATTCGGCTTGCTTGACCGCTCAAAACTCTGGCTGGACTATGCTTGCGGCGATGGCAGTCTTTCGGAACTGCTGGCAACGAATCACCAACTCGAATTGTTGAAGTATGACCGTTACTTGCCGGAGCAATCGAGTTACCTTGATATCAAAGACCTTGCTTCCGGCGGATTTGATTTTGTCATAACGACTTCCGTTTTTGAGCACTTGACGAAGAGGGAACACTTTGACGAAATCAATATGCTCGTGTCGGCAGACGGTGTAATGGGGTTACATACAATGGTACGTGAAGTCGTTCCACAAGATCCGGCATGGTTTTATCTGCACCCAGTTCACTGTGCGTTTCATACGAACAAATCGATGGAAATTCTGTTTGAGCAATGGGGCTATCGTTCATCTATTTACCATGTCGACAGCCGAATTTGGTTCTGGTTCAAGTCCGATCCGGGACGCATCGAAGAAATCGTCAGAAAAGCGAATGACCGCCGCAACCTTCTTGCCGATAGCCCGTCTCCATATTATGAGTTCAAAAAAGGATTTGCCGATTATTGGAAAGAATAACAGATCGGTTCTCAGGTATTCCTTACGTATCCGTATGAGGTCTGCCGTGAAGAAAATAGAGTCATCTACTGCCTCGCCTGTTGAAATTTGTCCGTCAGAGAGCGAGTTTGGCGTGGTGGAAGAACGAAGCAAGAAGCATCGGATCGTTGTTGAGAATTTGGGCGGCTTCAAAAGCCTTTTCCTCAAGATGTTCGATACTTAACGGTACAAAATTCACCATTAACACGTTTTTCATCGTCTGCCAGCACTGTTCCACAGGATTCAACTCCGGCGAGTACGACGGCAAATACTCGAACACAAACCAGTCCGGATGGACTCGCTCAAAGAAATTCCGTGCCGAAACATGAGAAGTCAGACGATCAAGAATAATCATCGCCTTGCCATAATGACGGTGAATTTCCGTCAAAAGGCAAATCACGTCTTCCGTGTTGATCGCGCCGGAGAAAATTGTGAAACGGAAATTCAACCGCCGTTGAATCGGCGTCATCGTGATAAAGCCGAATCCCGTCTGAGACTTCCGCGAAAAATGTTCGCGCAACACAATTGGCTTTCCAACTTCGCACCACGTCGTTCCACGTATCGGCGAGAGCGAGAAACCGCTTTCGTCAAGGAAAATCAAGGGGATGCCGAGACGCTTCGCTTTTTTTTGAGTTGCTGCCACGTCCGCTTCGCCCATTCCAAGACGGCTTCTTCGGAATATTTGTGCGATTTGACGACCGGCATTTGCGGCGAGAGTCCGAGCGAACGCAGTATCCGTCGTACCGAACTGGCGGCAAGGTTGACATGGAAAACGCGGCGAATCAGATCGGCGACGATCTTCGAGGTCCACCGTTCGACTGGCCGTGTTACGATAATATGGCCTGCGGCGACGATGCCGTTGAGGATGATTTCCTTGAGTTGTTGTTTTTGTACGTCATTGAGTTTCGGTTGGCGTACTGCGGTTTGAATCCCGATTACGGCGTTACAATTCCCGAACCCGCAAAACCATCAAAGCCGAAGGGAAGTTGGCTCGATCGATACAGGACGTAGTAACCTTTACACAAATTGCCATGAAAGAACTTCAAGAAACACTCAAGAACATCGAAGCCGTTTTATTAAGGCTTGAATCACGCCTCAAAGAAAAATACCCAACTTGGGCAGAATGCCAGAAGAGCGGTAAAGAATTCGTAGATGCGTTAATGGAACGTTGCGAGGGCAATATCGGCAAGCAGAATTTCAACGGAGTTTCCCCGGCTGGCGGCGATGGTGGACAGGTCAAATAAATCCAAGTAGCAGTGTCCCTTCCACGTAATGCGAAAACAGTCAAAACCTTCGAAATCGGCCTGCGCCTCAACTTTGCGCAAGAGACCGGCCTTTTCCATTAGCGGAACAAAATACGTCATCGAATTGCGAACCGTTTCATCCGGGATACGTTCCGGGACAAAGACCGTTGGACAGTTCTTTGTTTCGTTTTCGAGAACAACTTTAAGAATTGAAGAGATTGCAACAGGAGTCCGTTTCATTTGAATTCTTTCGAGTGAAGTGAGACTAAAACACCGTTGTCGGGCTTATCGTCCATTTAGCCGAGAAACTTTAACCAGCGAAGTCCAACAGAACGGATGGAACCACAAAACCCTCCTTCACTGCCGGGCAAGAAGCGTCGCAAGACGAAGCGTGTCTGCAAGAAGTGCGGCAGCGAAATGACCGTCCATTGGACGCGGACCAAAGAAAGCGTCGTCATACGAAAACGACGATGTAACAATTGACCACTGACGGTTTATACGACTGAGAAGGAAATGGTAAGAGGGGAAAGCCAATAGTTCTAAGGATCTTCGTCGTTTTCGTCTTTATGTGGCTTCCTCCTTTCCGCCTCCGCTTTCCTGTCCTCTACAACTTTTATGGCTTCATCTGTCCAGATTTTTACGCCAACATTGTTATATCTCGGCTCAAAATACTTTGTGCCGATGTGTGTTTTGAGATAACTGGCCAACAATATCCTGTCGTCCCTAGAAAATTTTCTTGGGTCGCATGAGGCAACGCGACCAGTGTCATCTCGCCGAATAAGTACCATCCTGCCATCCCATCCTGCTATTCTACCTTTTAACAACTTTCCATCGTAGCCCCAATGAGGGTTTTCTATTGCCTGCAAACATTGTTCGGCCCAACGAAGGCGATAGTACCTTATCCGCCCCTCTTCCGATATTCTTTTGAAACTCTCGACTTCGTCGATGCCAAATCCACTATAGCTAATGTAGGTAATACGATTTCCACTTGTTGAAACGTAAAGTTCTTTCCCGGATTTTGAACGCCATCTACAGCTAGCCCAGTCCCCTGACGAACCGGAAGATACTGACTCGCTGTCTGGTTTACCAATGATTTCTATGACTTCCAAGATGTCCATTCCTTTTCGGACTTGAATAAAATACAAGTCCTTCATGTCTTCGATATTATTGCGTTTCATGAAGTCAAGCATTTTCGCGGCGAGCTCCTCGATAATTGCTTCGACTTGATCTTTTTTCAGATTTTGGCCAGCATCATAGTTAGCACTGTACAGAGTAACTGTACGCAAAAACAAAACACAAAGTTAAGATGTAATGTTTCATTTTTTGTTCTTCTTTGGAGGTTGTCGGAATTGTTATTGATTTTTGGCGTTTGTTTCCCGTTTTTCGCCGTTTTTATCGCAGTAGAACCATTGGGTCATAGCGTTGGTCCAATTATTCGTTAAAGAGATCAGAATGGGTGCCAGTACCGGAAACCGAAAGGATCAACTTGTCCTCGAAAATCTGATAGATAAGCAACCAGTCAGGTTCAATGTGGCACTCCCTAAACTCTTTCATATTGCCTTTAAGTTGATGGTCCCGATACTTTGGAGGCATTGGCTGGCGGGAAGCCAGTAAACGCAAGACCGCATCCAATTTCGACATATCTTTGTCGCGTTTTTTCATGCGTTTGAAGTCTCGCCACATTTTGGAAGTAAATTGGATTTCCAGCATTTAGTCCTCATTTAACGCTTTCATCGCCTCATCGACTGTCTTATAAGGGCCGTACAGATTGCGTCCGAGCCGGACATCTTCCATTGCCTCGAGTAATTCAGCGTTGGGAACCCGCTCGTCTTCCTCCTCGAAATCAGGAAGAGCAAAACGGTAGTCCGCCGTCGCTTTTGTTCGGTCATCGATCAGAATTGTAGACATCGTAACCTCCTATTGAGTGTCGTTTGCCTTACCGCAGGCTGATTCTACACCACCCTCCCGGAAAATGCAATGGCAATTTTGCCCAAATTGCCAAGAAATGGCTTGCCCAAACCGCCCATCTTTGCCATTTGCGCCGGTTGACTACGTATAGTTGGGGGGCGGGGCACCGACGACTAAACGCCATTATTCGCCATTATTCGGTAGCACCTATTATTGTACATTTATTATATTATCGCACACTTAATGCAGCCCGGCAAACGCGAAATATGCTTGTTTTTTTGCGATACTTTACGCGCCTCAAACACTTGTATCAGTACAGAAATTATTGCCATTGTGCTTTGTTTTCAACGTATTTCTATTTTTTTTTTACAATGGTCTAATGCGCTTGCATTAGGCACAATGGCGAATAGTGGCGATGATGGCTGGCAATGGCCCATTATCTGCCATTATCCCTCCATTATCGCCGCTGTGGGCTGCGGGCCGATCATAGGCCCGCAGCCCACAGCGGAACCCTATGATTCCTGCCGGGCCAAGTGGCCGCCGCTGGCGCAAATCGATTTGCAAAGATCGACGCGCACCTTGACAAACTGGAGGAGTCGCTCGCGAGGATCGAAAATATCGTAACAGATGTGTGATACTTGCGGTTTTTTCGGGAAAATTTTATTTTTTGTTTGACAAAGACGATAAGGTATTGTATATTAGATAATATAAAAGAGGTGCAATTATGACTAAGCCTAAATCAATCGTGTCTCGGAATTTTCCGCTGCCCATCAGACTCTCACACGCGACCCACGAGACGGTTAAGGCGGGGGCGGCGTGCGAAGGCATTACCGCCTCGGAGTGGATCAGGCGACGAATTGAAGGCGAAGCAGTCGATTTGCGGCTCGAAAGAATAGAATCCCTTCTTACTCGCTTGGTCAAGGAAAAGGAGGGAGAGTAGGGAAACAGAAAAGAAGGGGCATCCGCTCCTTTTTCGGGAAACCCCGCCTTCCGCTAAACACGGGAGGCTCGAAGCCCACCGGGCGGAAAGCGGTTTCACTGTGAAAGGAGAACATGATGTTCACTTTTCTGGAAAAACTGGCCCGAATACTTGGCTTGAAAATTAGACTTTCAGTCAAGATTCAGGTAAGGACGCGAATCAAGATTAACCTCAAAGTTCGCAAACCTTAACAGTTTTCCTAGGCTCTGGAAGCTAATGGAGTATCAAAAGCCCTCATCCTAGATTTTCCACACTTTACCAGAATCTGTTCTTGGAGTCAAGAGCAGTTTTGATAGGAAAACGTCCTTGGCAGCGGTTGCAGCCGCTGCCAAGGACTGACGACAACCCTAAACCCAGTAGGATTGACGCTTCTGGCATAGTACTCGATGTAGAGTATCTTGGCAATAGCGCAATCTTGCGAATCCCCGGAAAACCGGGGAGAAAGAAGGTGTGCTATGAAGATTACTGAAAAGTATCGTCCCACCAAATTATCCGAAGTCGCCGTTCAAAAGACGGCCATCCGACAGATCGAAAACGCCATCGAACGGAGCGGTCTTGCCGGTTCGTCTTGGTGGATTGCCGGGGCAATGGAACGCAATGACGGAACACCTGAAAATCCAACCCCATTTTTAATACGCTCGAATAAATTCCATGGTTTACTGTTTGAGTAAATTATTCCACGACGGTCAGGAGTTGCGATTCTTCCCTTGCTAAACCAGCGGCACCGATGTAGCTGGCGTTGGCACCGAGCATGGCAAAATCAAGTTTCAAGTTGTTTGCCAAGTCCTTCAAGGCACGTTTGTCGATTTCTTCGCGGATGCGATTCAGGAACATTTCGCCGACTTCGGAACCTTTGCCGCCGAAAGTCATTTCGCCGCCGATCAGCACGCATTCAGGGTCAACCGTATGAAGCAGCGTTACGATGCCGATGCCGAGAAACCGAGCCGTTTTCTTGATGATCGAGACGGCCAACTCGTCGTTGTTGACGGCTTCATCGTAAACCATACGAGGTATTTCGTGCAGCTCGGTGGTCGCCGAGATACGGCCACGAAGCGAACTTGGCAGACCGACTTCGATTTTTTCCCGCGTTCGCCGGGCGACGCCGGTTGCACTGGAATACGCTTCGAGATGTCCCTGGTGCAAACAATTACACCACCTCGCACCGGGCGATGAATCGACAATGATGTGTCCGAACTCGCCGCCGAAACCGTTGGCCCCTTTGATTTCATGGCCTTCGATAATGGTCCCGAGGCCGATTCCTTTGTCAAGTAACAGAAGGCAGGCACTCTGCGTTCCCTTGGCGGCACCGATCCAGTATTCGCCGTAGGCCGCCGCATTGGCATTGTTGCAAAACACCACGGAATTCAGGTTCGTATACTCGGCCAGTTTTTGGGCAATCGGATAACCCTGCCAATCGGGAAAGTTCGGCGGACGGTGTAACTGTTCCGTCAGGGGATTCAGCGAACCGGGGAAACTGAGTCCTGCTGCGGGAACCGATTGGACGTCAACTTCGGTTTTTCGCAATGCTTCGAGAACGAACTCGGCGATGTGCCGCATCGAACCGTCCGGACCGAGTTCGGCCTTGTTCGGCGTCGAAAAATACGAAACGGTCCGACCTTCGCTGTCGACGACACCGAGTTTGACGTACCTTCCGCCGAAACCGATTCCGACAAAGAGGGGGGCCGTTGCTTCTGCAACGGGAAAACGGAGGCGTTCTTCGACCATTAGGGAATTGCTCATCGTTAGTTCTCCGATCAAGAGTTGGCAAGAATGGGATTGGGGGGAACACGTCCTCACCTATTGGAAGGTTAATATACCGGAACCGTCAACGGCGGTCAACAATTTTCGCAACAGTGATGAATCATGTGCAGGTCATGCTGTCCGTAGAGTTCACGGATCGTCTGACCGTTCAGAGCGGAAGTCGGATGCACCGCAACGGTCCGGTTGACGCAAATCACGTTCCGGACGCATTGCGTGACGAAACCGATGTCGTGCGAAACCAGTGCAATCGTCATCGTTTTGTTCAGCTCGGTCAGCGTTTCGAACAGGATTTCTTCGGACACGGCGTCGATGTTGTTCGTCGGTTCGTCGAGCAACAGAATATCCGGTTTGCCGCAGAGAGCACGTGCGATCAGGACCCGCTGCCGCTGTCCGCCGGAAAGCGTACGAAACGGGGCGTTCCGATAGTCGTCAAGCTGAAGAACCCGCAGAGCGTTCACGGCGGCAAGGCGGTCGTCAAGTCCGTACCAAAGAAACTTCCAACCGGTTTGGATTCGCCCCATTAGAACAACGTCCAGTACCGTCAGCGGAAACGCAAAGTCGACGGACAGAAATTGCGGCGTGTATCCCACACGGCGGCGTTGGTGCTTCGGCGATTGATCGAACAGCCGTACCGTACCGATTTTCGGCGTCAGGAGACCGAGCATCAATTTCAGGAGCGTCGTTTTACCGCCGCCGTTGGGACCGACAATCGACACGAAATCTCCTGCCGCAATGGAAAACGTCGCGTTTTCCAACACGTTTGGGCCACCGTAGGAAAATGTTACGGAATCAAAATCAATGGCGGACATAAATTCCATTTAGAGCGTATTCGGAGTTGGTCCACAGTCTCTTCTCCCAAGGGGCGCGGGACTCCAAAGCGATTTTTAATACGCACCGGGCAGTCAAAAACGCAATCCCCAATAGAAAAAACAGGCAGATTTACCGTTTGGTAACGATTCCGAGGCGTATGAGTTTTTCGAGGCATTCGTCTCGTTCGCGGCAATTTTCGAGATTCTGCCAGGCTTTGTCTTGAGCGGCGAGAAATTGCTCCACCGTTGCCGGAAGCGTACCCCGACCGGCAAGACGATGAATCACGCTCTGCTCCAATCGGCTCAACCGCATTGAACCGAGTTGGTAATCCAAAAACGCCTCCCAACAGTTCGGAAACAGTGGTTTGACGATCTGTTCGCCGATCGTTGTTGCATACTGGACGATTTCATATTGGGCGTTCGGTTCCATCCGGATCGAAAGAAAGCGGAACAGATTGTGCAGGTCAACCTTCCAGTACGCCTCGGTGTAGGTCGAAAGCGGCAAGTCCTTTCTCGCCTGTTCCCGTGCAACGCCGAGCTGGATTCGCTTTTCATAGAGTTCCCTGGCTTGCCGATGGAAGCCGCGTTCCTCTTCGCTAAGTTTTCGGCCCAGTTCGAGATCATCAATCGGGACGCCGCTGCCCTGCTTGTTCGTTTGGGACTGGAGCCGCCAAGCGTCCGACTCCGTGGTATAGGTTGAGTCAATCGCTTCGGAATATCGGGTACTGTATTCGTTAACAGAAGCGGTGCGGTGTCGAATCCATTGGCGCCAGCAGTCCATTGGTACTCGGACGTACAACTTCACTTCGGCCATTTCGAAGGGCGTCGTATGCAGATGCCGCATCAGATAGCGGAGTAGCGTGCGGTCATCGGAAACCGACTTGGTTCCGTTGCCGTAACTGATTCGCGCAGCCTGAACAACGGCGGCATCGTCGCCCATCACATCAACGAGACAAACGAACCCGTCGTCAAGCACCGGAAATTTTTTCCAACGTAACATACTGAGGAGTGAGGAGTGAAGAGTGAGAAGTGAGGAAATTATTGATCCTTCTAACTCCTAACTCCTGTTACTGATTCTTCAATCTTTTCTGCACATCGACTTCGAGGACGCCGAAGGCTTGTTCGTGCCGCAAAATGGTCGTTTGCAGAGCAATGAGCATCCTCTTGGCGGTGTAAAGGTTCGTCACGATCCGGTCGGTGACGACAATCGGCTGTGTGGGAGTGCCGATCGGCTGTGGATTGAACCCGAAATCGATGATCAACTCCTCCGGTGTGCCAGTCACGCGACAGAAATTAGCATAAGTTGCCGTCACCCTGGAGTCGTCGAATTTCGGCACTTGTGGAACCTGTTGCGGCGGCGGACGATCAGGTTGGTCACCAGCGGAAATCTTCGGGGCATCGGAAAAATCATCATCCTTCGTTGTAGACATCGGGATCCCATCTTTATTAAACTGTTGCATAACCTCCAACTTCGTCATTCCCGCGAAGGCGGGAACCTAGTGTTATACTCGTTCCTCTAGGCCCCCGCCTTCGCGGGGGTGACGGGGTTATGTAACAGGTCTGTTGTCAAATACCAAAAACCACTAACAACCACGAACCGTAATGATACCGAAATGTTGAATCACTGCAAGAGGAGTTCAACCGTCTCCTTGGGTGTGTCAAAGTAGTTGCGAGTTTGGGGCAATGAAGTGCGGTCGGCAACCTACCGGTTACGAAACCGCTCTGCGGTACGCCGTTCATCGTCGAGCATTGCAGCGAGTTGGCCTGCGGCATCGGCAATGTCGAGCATCGACGGGGTTTTCTCCCAACGCCATTTCGTTTCGATTTTTCCGTCCGCAAGTCCCTTTTCGCCGATCACAATGCGGAGCGGAAAGCCGATCAAATCCGCGTCCTTGAACTTTACGCCGGCACGCTGGTCGCGGTCGTCCACAATGCAGTCAATGCCCCGTGCCTCCAATTCGTCGTGAAGCGCCCGGGCAAGTTCCATTGTTTTTTCGTCCGTTATCTTCATCGGACAAATCACGACTTCATACGGAGCAAGATTCACCGGCCAAATAATGCCCGACTCATCGTAAGACGTTTCGATCAAGCCCGCTACGATCCGATTCACGCCGATCCCGTAACAACCCATAATGATCGTCTTCTGCGTTTCGTCGTCGTCAAGGTACTTGGCATTCAGACTCTCCGAATACTTCGCACCGAGTTTGAAAACGTGTCCGACCTCAATCGCCGCCCGGATCGTCAGCGTGTCGGAACAATGCGGACACGGATCGCCGTCGACCGCGTGACGAAAATCGTCGACCTTCGTCGGATTAAAATCACGGTAAGGACAGACGTTGACGAGATGCTTTTCGTTCTTGTTTGCGCCCGTTATACCGTTGACGACTTCCATCACGGAATAGTCGGCATAAATCGGAATTTGCTCTTTCAAACCGACAGGCCCTGCAAAGCCGACCGGCGCTCCCGTTACCCGCTCAATGGTTGCAGGATCGGCGAGTTCCAATTTTTGCACGTCAATCGCCCGGCGGATTTTGTTTTCGTTGGCATCGTGATCGCCGCGAACCAACGCTGCAACAGGCTTGCCGTCAGCGAGGTAAATCAGCGTTTTAATCAAGCGAATCGGCTTCACTTTGAGGAACTTACAGACTTGTTCGACGGTATGCGCTCCCGGCGTGTCGAGTTCCGCAATGTCCTTAAGCACCACGTCGGAAAGGTCCGGTCGAGTCGAACCGCCGATTTCCGCTTTCTCCGTGTTGGCGGCGTAACCGCACTCTTCGCAGTGAACGATTTTGTCTTCGCCGTTCGGACTGGGAATCATAAATTCGTGTGAAGCGTCGCCGCCGATGGGACCGGACTCCGCTTCGACCGCAAGGAACGGCAAACCGCAACGGCTGAAAATCCTGCAATAGGCTTCGTACATCGCTTTGTACGTTTCGTTCAGCGACTCCAGCGACGTGTGGAAACTGTAAGCGTCCTTCATCGTGAACTCACTGGTCCGCAGGACGCCGAACCGGGGGCGTTCTTCGTTACGGAACTTCGTCTGAATCTGGTACAGTGTGAGCGGCAGTTGCCGATAACTGGCCACGAATCGGGAAACGAGGTCGGTAACGATTTCTTCGTGCGTCGGACAGAAAACGATGGGAACCTTCTTTCCTCCGCGCGGCAAAGTCGCTTTGACCAGCACGTCGCCGAAGGCGTCCACACGGTTCGTTTGTTCGTAGAGCGAGATCGGACACATTGCCGTCATCAAGAGTTCGACGGCATCGGCTCGATTCATTTCTTCACGGACGATGGCGGTCGCTTTTTGGAGCGAGCGGAGTCCGAGCGGCAAATAGGTATAGGCTCCTGCCATGACTTGGGCGATCAGTCCGGCGCGGAGCATAAGAATATGGGAAGGAATTTCGGCGCCGTCCGGCGTTTCCTTCATTGTGGGAATCAGCGTTTTGGACCAGTACATTTGAGCGAACTGCGGTCGCAGAATTGAGTGAGCTGCGACCTGTGGCCGCAGAATTCGGGGAACTGCGGCCTGTGGCCGCAGCAGACAGCCAATTATCGCGTCGAAGCCGCCAATTGTCAACGGAGCATTAGGCCTGAACTAAAAATGTGGATTCAATACGTCACACCCGCCTTTATCGCAATATAACTTGACCTTGTGGAAAAAGGCGGTACAATGCCGCAAAACCTTGAAATTAGGCAAACATCAAATTCATCATTTTGCCTAATTTGAAGTTTCCAAACAGGCCCAATTCCATAACTTTGTACCTCGCATGACTCCGAAACAGATCATCCGGCTATCGACAATTCTACTGACGACAATACTGGGGACCGTCGGTGTGTGCCTCGGCTTCGGAATGGGACGGCTGTTGCTCCACACGCCGTCCGCTCCCGAATTGCGGCTTCCCGGAACGGCTTCCATTGCCGCCCTTGAAGACGAAGACCCCATCGAAACGACGCTGACGAAGGGTACCGGCAAGCCGTCGGCGACTCCCGGCAGTTGGTCCCGATTCCGTGGCGATGACTTCGATGCCGTCTACAAGGAAAACATTCGGCTGAAACGGTCGCTGGACGAAGACAATCTGCCGGTTCTTTGGGGCTTGCCACTCGGTGAAGGTTACGCCGGAGCCGCCGTGAAAAACGGTTGCGTTTATATCCTCGATTACGATATGGAAGAAAAACGCGACGCTCTGCGCTGCCTTTCCTTCGACGACGGCGAGGAAATCTGGCGGTATTCGTACAACGTCAGAATCAAGAAGAATCACGGCATGTCGCGTTCGATTCCGGCTGTTACGGAAAAGTACGTCGTTACCGTCGGTCCGAAATGCCACGCTGCCTGCGTCGATGCAACGACCGGCGAAGAAAAATGGTTCATAAACCTGAAAACGGTCTACGGAGCCGTCGAACCGGAATGGTACGCCGCCCAGTGTCCGTTGATCGTTAACGACGCCGCGATT
>Ga0099364_10011161_pt1 | contig 12291 bp, 9 predicted proteins | sample TergutTh196P3_FD_73070 | JGI IMG/M metagenome (GOLD analysis project Ga0099364, IMG submission 73070) | Microcerotermes parvus P3 segment gut microbial communities from Pointe-Noire, Republic of the Congo - Th196 P3 | ecosystem: Host-associated > Arthropoda: Insects > Digestive system > Gut ...
GTCTGGGTCGGGTTCTCTTTCGTGCAGCAGTCCTTGATATTGTTCTTCGGTCGCCCAGTAGTACCAGTTTCGGAGTTCTTGATAAAATTTTTCGGAGAGTTCGTTGCGTTTGTCTTCGTTGATATATTTTTGTTTCAGAAAATCGAGAGCATTTTTTACGTCATCGGGAGTGCATCGGAACCATTCTCCTTCGACTCGTTCGAATCCTCTTTCGACGAGGAGTCGGTGAACATCGTGGTCGGAGACATGTCGTTTGCCTGCGAGGGCGGATTGGTCGAACACTTTTTCGTAGAGTTGGCGGGTCGCACCGATTTGCTCTTTGATTCGCCGGTCGGAATCGCCTGCTTGCCCGACTTTTATCAAGCCGGCTTTTGTTGCGTCGTTGGGAAGCGTGTAGGCGTAGATGTTCATGGCGAAGTATTATAGCAAAAACGCTGCCGATTATGCTATACTATTGTTCAAGGAGATATACCCGCCGTGCTGAATTTTGTTCCGACCGATTTTACCCCGCCTAACTTTGATATTCTCTACGAACAAGGTCCCTGTCTGGCGATTAACAAGCCTGCCGGTGTCTTGACGCAGGCACCGCAATGGATTGATTCACTCGAACGGCGAATCAAAAAATATCTCTGCGAACGCGAGGGACGTCCCGAAAACGGATACCTCGGTATTCCGCACCGCTTGGATCGCCCCGTGTCCGGCGTTGTTCTCTTCGGCAAACATTCCCGGGCAGCACACAGACTTTCCCGACAATTTGAAAAACGTGAAGTCAAAAAGCGTTATTGGGCAGTCGTCGAAGGAATCATCACCCCAAACACCGGCACTTGGATTGATTATATGCGTAAGATTCCCGATGTACCGAAAGCCGAAATCGTACCGGAAGACCATCCTGATGCGAGAAAAGGTATCTTGTATTATTCCGTAGTTCAGCCGCTCACGTTTCAAGGTACACCGGCAACGCTGTTAGATATCGAATTGGAAACAGGCAGAATGCACCAGATTCGCTTGCAGTCTTCGACTCACGGTCATCCGATTTTGGGCGATGCGATGTATGGTTCGGCCATTCCGTTCGACGAACATTTTGAGGATGAGCGTTGCCGATCGATTGCATTGCACGCCTTGTCGATATCATTTCACGACCCGATGACGAAGAAGCCGGTAACGCTTACAGCGCCGTTGCCGACGGCGTGGAACAATTTTACGCCGCCGATTACGCCGCCTCTTGACGCTTGTTGGTAATAGACGGGTGTATAGTTTTGATAAGGTTCTTCGGATAGAAACACCTAATTCGATAAATCTAAAACACTACCAAAAACTCCTCCAAAATTTTAACACATCCGGGATGTTGAGTCGTCCGACAGTTCTCGCCTCGGTGTGGGCTTGGGATTGCCCCGTAAACCTTGGATTTTTCTTTACACATGGTACAATCACAGTATCGTCTTAATGGTATATTCTGGAGACACCGAATGTTAACAAAACGGCTCATCGCCTGCTTCGATATCATCAACGGCAGAGTAACCAAAGCGGTAAAATTTCAGGACAACATTGATGTGGCGCCTGCCGAAGAACTGGCGTTGGAACTGTATAAAGCGGATGTTGACGAGTTAATTTTTTACGACATTACCGCCAGTGCGGAGAAACGCGGTATCGACATTGAAACGGTCAAGCGAGTCGCCAGCAGGGTCTTTATTCCCTTTACCGTAGGCGGCGGAATCAAAACCTTGAGCGATATGTACGAAGTCCTTAAAGCGGGTGCTGAAAAAGTCAGCGTCGATTCCATGGCAGTTAGAAATCCGCAGATTATTACGGCGGGGGCGAAAGCCTTCGGGTCGCAATGCGTTGTCCTTTCGACTCAAGTCAAACGGACTCGCGCCATGCCGAGCGGTTATGAAGTTTATATTGATGGTGCAAGACAGGCGGCCGGCCTGGATGCAATGGAATGGATCAAGCGCGGACAGGAACTCGGAGCAGGAGAAATCTGTCTGAACAGTATTGACAATGACGGTACTTTATCCGGTTATGATTTGGAACTGATGATATTGGCGGAGAAGGCCGTTTCGGTACCGCTCATTGCGTCGGGCGGTGCCGGTTTGCCGGAACATTTATCGGAATTATTTACACAGACGGACGCCCAGGCGGCGATTATCAGCAGCATGCTCTATTCGCCCCGAATGGAACGCAATTATAGTGTGGCAGAACTCAAAAAGCATTTGATACAAAACAATATCAACGTGCGGTGTGTGGAATAAAATGTTGTGAGTGTTATGCTGAGTTTATTCCGTCGGAGAGTGCGTTGGACGACATAGCGGTTATTGCGCCGACAAAGTCGTCGGCTCTCGTCGGGGTGCTTCGCGGTCGTTGCGGCGACAAAGTCGGCGGCTCTCCCCCTCGGCGTCTCTCGGGACATACCCTTTTATCCGATTCCCTTTTAGGATAAAATACAATGTGTAAAACTTGATATACCCAACTAGGGTCATGACTCAAAAACCGCCGGCTGCTCCGCCGACCGAGGTTTATAAAGAACTGCTCGGATACCTGAATTTTTCGTCAGGGAACCACGACCCCAAGTTCTATAAAGCACTCAATATACTTTTTCGTGAATTGCCGCCCTCCAATAAGGATACGCGCTGCACCGCTGAACGTGCCGTCCTTCTTCTCGAACACCAACTCGGTTCACTCTCCCAAAAGTCCGAAGCCTTTCATACCGACGACCAGGCTGGTCTCGTTCTCGCACTTGTCCGTAAATACTTTTTTACGGCGTATCGGCAATTTCACTCCGACCTTCTTTTTCATCAAACAGACGAACATTTATTCAATTCGCTGTTTTTAGGTAAGGTGTTCGAGTCCGTTTTAGAGCAAGGCCCGCCGTGGTCAGAGCACGAACGCATTATTTTCGCCGTTATCGAGAAATTGAACGATTACATCGGTTATCGGCCGATTCCCGTACTGGAAGGGGCTGAAAAGCATGAACCTTATGCCAAAGAATGGGTTGCGACGATTCCTTTGTACCTTGACAATGTTGGTGTCGCCTTCGGGAAGTATGAGCAAGTTGTTTCCCAGGCGCTCGCTATTCTTCGTGAGACTGACCCTCAAATTCTTCGTGAGGCGTGTCTCGAACCGGCATTAATCCAAGAGCTCGTGCTTGATTCTCGGGCGTATGATTTTGACCATCCTGTCAATCGGAAACCGAACTATCATTTCGGTCTTTGGGATCCGAACTTTATCGACAACAAAGGATATTTTCGCCGATTTGTTGTTCATCAGGTTACACTGGACGGCATAATGCGTCGTTTGGAGTCGGCGTATACGGGTGAGTCGAATGTTGCCGACGTACCTTTTGACGAGTTGCTGTACGAGGCCGGTGCGGTGCTTGCCGGAACGATGCTGATGGGCGCTGGAGTCTGCGGCGATACTCCTTCGGCTTATGATTCAGAGACGTCGCTGAATGATTTGATGCCGATCATTGCGGAGTATCGCGACCGGTTTTACAATCAACTCATCAAGAAGGTTCCGAAGAAGATGAAGCAGCGTCTCGAATCGGAGCAGGAAAAATTGTTTCAACCCTTCGGCGGTTGCCGGCAAGATTTGAATCGCCAGATGGCCAAACGCCGGGCCGACCAATTACAACGGATGCACCTTGCCCGAATCTTTGCCCGGATGGGATATTCCGAGGCGGCGATGAAACAAGCAAACGCCATTTCGGTGACGTCGTCAAGAGTTTTTACGATGATCGACTGTCTCGTTTCTGAAACACATCTTCTCATCGACCACAACAACCTGCCCGAGGCCGCCGCGAACTTACCGAATATTGAAGATTTAATTCAACGTGGTATCGCCTGCGGAGCGATCATTGACCCTTGGACGATTCTTGGTTTCGGCGGCGCATACAGTCTTTTCCATACGATTGAGAATTCGATACACGATCATCGCATAGACGATTTAATCAACCTTTTGGAAGAGATTTTTGACATATACAGCCGGTTGCAAAAGGAGGCGGCGGCGTCTGGTAACGGCGACCTTCAAGCCGACTTATCGGACCAGATGAGCGATTTGGCAAGTTGGTGGGACCAGTTCGGTACGACGGACGTCGGCAACATTGAGTCTTTCTCCGGTAACGATACTTGGGAGTCTGCGGCGGTCGTTTCGACGGCTCTTGCTGCTTGGCATAAGGCCGGTACAGCGGCTGGGGATGTTGCGTTTTGGAGCCGACACGTCGAACGGTTTAAGACGACCAAGGCTTTCGTTCTTTTGGCGGAAGCCTTGCTTGACCAGCAAGACCCCGTCGCGTCGATGAATCTGATGATGTGCTGGCTCGACCAGGCCGAAGAGATTCCCTTGGTTGACGGCGATTATTCTTTTCATGCGATTGCTGTACGCTGGATGGATCAACTTTGGCGGCTGGGTAAGAGCGACGACGAGGATGATGCGGTTGACGAGTCGAAGTCTCCACGTCGCCGGACGGTGAGGGATGTCCCGCCGTTGTCCTTTGCCGAACGTTGGAAACTGACACGGAAGTTTTTTGAACTTTTGGAAGCGAATGCGGACTTCTACGGCAGGGTTCCCGAAATCGAACTCGACGGCGACAACTTCGAGAAACGGAAAGCCAAAAAAGGGAAAGGGAAAAAAACACCGCCGCCCAAAAAGCCCAAAAAAGGAGTCGACGAATACGATGACAATTATGATGAGTACGGCGATATACCCGGTGCGGATAAACGGAACCGAAAAGGGGGGAAGGACTCCATCTACGGAGCAGCCTACGATGACTTTACGTACAAGGATTCAACCGACGACGGGATTGATGATTTCTTGATGGATCAGCCTGGGCCGAACAAGTTTAATAACGAAGAAAATCTTGCGATTGCCGTAGAAATGGAGCGTATCGGCGACCGGTTGCTCTTTGTTTCGACGATGTCCAAATTATGGAAGTTCGTAACGGAACGTCTTTCGGGTTTTATATTGGTACCGAAAGGGGGGGCTTGGCAATGTCCTACCGTTAAGGCCGAAGCCTGCGATATGACTCCGGCGATGTTGTCGGAAATTTCGCACAGCGTTGATTCTTGGCTTTCTCAAATCGCAATTTACAGCGGCGGCTTGGAAGTGTTGTTGCAGCAAGTATCGGATTACATTGTCCCGCCGCCGAGAGGAACGGCCGACTCCTTAATAGAATATGACCGGCATCGCGGGATTAAGGAAATCCTAATCGACCGGACTATCTGGACACACGTCGAAGTCCTCGATACCAAAATGACGCTCGAGTCCTATCAAGAGGAAAAATCGAAAACCCTAAACGAAAAAAGGGATGCTTGGGAATCGGCTGTTTTGGAGGTCAATCGGGCAATTTTCCGATGCGATGTGAAGACCGTGAAAAAATTATGGCAACGGATGCTCCAAGTGCTTGTTAAGGAAACCATTCTGTACATTCCGACGTCTCGCGGCGGTTCGGCTTCAGCCATCGTGCAGTGCAGGCGAATTCAACAGGCGATTCTTCGGCTTTTGGAATATGCTCCCCGGCTGGGGTTGCTCGTCGAACTTTTCGATTTGCTCGCGACGATTCAGACGATGGAAGAAGACAATACGCTCAGTCCCGGAGCGATTACGGAGTTCGACCGGCTTGTCGAAACCGCTGCCAGAGCAGTAACGAAGTGCGTTGCGGTATCGGCAAAAACGTGGAAGTTCCGGATGGGCAAAGAAAAAGAGCAACAATACCAAAATGCTGCACTCGTCGAACACATGGAGCAGGTTATCGAAGAACTTCTGGAATTTTGGGTGTCGCATAGCCAGCATATCCGTATTTCGCCGGTCGAACCGATGCTCGACCATAAATACTGGAGCGATATAAAGCAGTTTATTCAACGTTATGGACACGACATTTTCACGCAGCAGAATATGGGCTTCGGCAATTTGCGTGCGATTATGCACCAAGGCGTCGGCGAATACTTGCAATCCTTAATGAAGATGCGGAAGGAGGGTGAGGACGTTGAAGTTGCCGGCAAGTTGCTCGACGACTTGGAGCGGCGGCGCATTGATAAACGGACAGCATCGTTCCTTCTAGAGATGGTATTGGAAGCGATAGCAGAAAACTATTCCGAGTATGTCGATTACAACAGCACAACGACGCATTCGGATCACGGCGAAAAATTGTATATGCTTCTCGATATGCTCCGTGTCCAGGTTGGATATGACCGGATTGCGTGGCGGTTAAAGCCGGTTTATTGGGTGCACGATTCGATGATTCGTGCTGGATGCGACGAGGCGGCTTTGCTTTGGGAAAGGGCGATCGCAAGGAGAAGCGTGGAAGTTGCGGATGAACATCTTCGGCAATATCAACGTTTAAGCGAAAAATATGGAATGTGGTTGCCGAGCGTACATGAACGATTGCAGGAACGGTTCATCCGCCCATTGCAGATTGACAGAATGTGCGGTTTGGTTCCAAAGGCCATTCGGCAAGTACAACGGGATGAACCGAAGACGGCTTTTAAGGAATTGCATGACCAAATAGATGTCTTTGCGAAGGACCCGATGGGCGTCGGATTTGAAATGCCGGAATGGTTGGCAGCGTTGAGAAACGAGGTTATGTCAACTCGGATGGACATCACAAACCTCGATTATGCTATGGAGGAAGAGGAGGAACGGGAGAGCGGCCGGGATGTATTTAATTCTCAGCCGCACTTTGAGCAGGCGTGTTTGACTCGGGCGCAGTTGCACAAAATGATTCAAGCGTTGGAATGATATGCCCCTTCTCCATCGGACAGTTTAGTGCTCGGATACACAGTCCCCAAACACCCGGAGATTACGGCGCGTGGGCATTGTCATTGGCCGGCTCCATTCCGGCTTTTGTTAGCGTTTACAGAGTCCCTTGCGTAAGCAGGGAAAAAAACGCTACCATTCCTTTGCTTTGAATCCTTCCGGAGTTTGCATTATCTCTACGGCTTTGCCGGATTGAACGATAACATACATTCCATTTTCATGGGCAAAATCCCTAGCCTCTCCTTCGACGACCGCACCGGCAACCGCTCCGACGAAACGTCTTTTGTCCCCTCTTGCATCGGCACAACGCCGGTATTCCTCTAACCGTTTTATGTGTTTTCGGACATCCGCCGTTTCTAATGTTGTTTTAACTTCAATGAGAATAGCGACTTCGCCGTCCTCTAAAAACAAATCGATCTCTCCGCGAATGCCTAATTTTTTGTACTCGTATGTGGTGTTTCGGTGAAATTGTGTTATTTCGTAATCGTAGGCTCGGAACTTTTCTACAATGTTTCCAGCCACCATGTTTTCGATGATTTTGCCGATGCGTGAACCGAGGGCGGAAATTTTTTTATCGGTCGCCTTCATTTGTCGGGCGGTCGCCTCTTGCCGTCGTGCGATTTTATCTATCAGCCGGTCGGTTTCTCGGAATCGTCGGTCGGTTTCTTGGAATCGTCGGTCGGTTTCTTGGAATCGCCGGGCGGTTTCTTGGAATTGTCGGTCGGTTTCTCGGAATCGTCGGTCGGTTTCTCGGAACTGTTCCCGTGTTTCCCGAAACATTTCTAAAACGCCTTCGTAGGTCAATGGTTGTTCTGACATTATTCTGCTCCTTTCATTTAAGTGCGTCGCCATTGTACCCTATAATCATTCTCGACGTTGGGGGCCGCCGCCCCCCGCCCGCTTCGATATAACGCCCGCTAATGCGCCCCCCGCTTGCATGACAATGCCCGATTGGCTACAATGACGACAATCATCGGCCCCAAGGCTCAAGATGTAATATGGAAATCGCAATGGATTCTCTGTGTATCATGTTCTCCAAAGCATTCGATACCATTGAAGCCGAATTGGCCGGTTCAAGCGAATTTCATAGTTTACGCGTCGCCGCTTTATGCGCCAAAATGGGACAACACGCAGGTTATGAACACGACCCGCTCCTCGCCCTCGTTACGTGCGCCCTCTTTCACGATAATGCGCTGACAGAACATAACTTGATGCAAAGGGAATCCATATATCAAACCATTGACCTGCGCATGCACTGCGAATACGGACAACGCAACGTTGAATGGCTGCCGTTTTCTAAAAGCGTGGCAGGGTATATCCTGCACCACCATTCTTGCGAAAATGGGGAAGGCCCTTTCGGAGTCCGAGAATTCCCGAAAGAAGCCGCCTTAATCGGTGCAGCAGATATCGTCGATGTGACACACCATCTCCAAAGAGTACCAACAAAAAAACTCGAAACAATACGAAATAAAATCAGTGCCAAAATCGGTACATTCTCCACAAAGGACGCCATAGAAATGTTGCTGGATATTCTAGACAACGAAACATTGGAAAGTCTGCGTGACGAAAATATCCACGCAACGGTTCGGCAATTATTCCCCCCCTGGAAACTGCAGATTGATGACAGATGCATGGATAACGAATGTGTTATGAGGCTAGCCCGGTTTATCTCGCATGTCATTGACTGTAAATCGAAATACACACGCAAACATACCGAACAAATTGCGAACAGGGCTTGGCTTATGGGTAATTACTACGGGTATTCGAGAAAAGAAAATACGCTGCTGTACCTGGCCGCAGTGCTCCACGACATAGGAAAAATCGCAACTCCTTCCGAAGTGCTGGAAAAACCCGGAAAACTAAACAAAGAAGAATACCAAATCATTATGGAGCATGTCCGGTACACATACGATTGGCTCGGAGAAGTCGAAGGACTCGGGAAAATACGCCTTTGGGCCTCGGAACACCACGAAAAACTCGATGGGTCAGGATATCCTTTGGGGAAAAAGGCCTCGGAACTCGATTTTAATTCTCGGCTTCTGGCATGTATTGACATTTATCAAGCCGTCTGCGAAGAACGGCCTTATCACGCCGCCAGAAGTCATGAGGAAATCATGCCGATCATGTACGGGATGGTCGAAAAAGGACACATTGACGGCAAAATTGTAAACGATTTGAACGAAGCGATGGCCCCGTATTCTTTAAGAGATATTCCGTTCCCTGTACTCTGAACGAACGGAAAAAATATACGAAAAAGACCTTTACAACGCAGCGCTCAAAATCCCATTTTTCTGTTTTTCAGGGGATTCTTACCCAATGAACCGCTTTTTTGCCCCCCCTAGTGGAAAAGATACCCAATCTATGATATAATGCAAAACATGATGGAAACCCAAAAACTCATTACGGGAGAATTCAGCAGAACAGTCGATGAACGATACCGACTCACGCTGCCAGATGAGTTTAAGGACATATTCAAACCAGAATCAGGAAAATGTGTGATAGTCAAAGAAGGGCCGGGACACCTATCACTCTGGGACGAAAATGTTTGGCATCAACAACACGGAAAACGAATCGAAATGGTGCGGCAACGATATGAAACAGGATACTTGGCTGAAAACATGCCCGACCTCCAAAGACTCGGAAGATTGCTCTCTGTGCGCTACCGACATATACAACTGGCGGAGAGAGGACGATTATTGCTGCCCGAAGGATTTCGGGAATTTCTCCCCGTCGAACCAAAACAGGACGTTATGGTCATTGGAGCCTTTTTTTGTATCGAAATTTGGAATCCGCAAAAATGGATATCGTATGCGGAAGGCGACATACCGCACTTCGGCAACTTAATGGAAAGCCTATTGAATAAAACAGTTTGATAACCGAACAATGTGATACAGCCGTTTGAGGCTGCTTTGGCGTATTTGTTTTACCCCCCCGGTCGTCACCCGGATGAGGAATGCAAGTTTAACGTAAACGGATGCGAAAGAGGATTGGGAGAGACCGCCTCTTGAACCAAGCAGCTTCTGACGGTTTTTTTCTATACTGCCGCACACCAATAAAAGGCCAGCGAGCGGGGGGGCAACCCCCCGACGAGAGTCGCCGACTGTGTCGGCGCAACGAAGCGAGCGGGGGGCGTTAGCCCCCCGACCCAAATGTCAACATGAGAGGTTTAGACAATCTGTATAGGTCAAACACATTGCACCGCCGCCAAAGAAAAAGGTCAAAATACGCTCCGAATCTTGCCGATGTCCTACAAGAGCAAGGGGACTGATTCCCCGTCCTTGGATGGTGTTGTCCTAGTGGGACAGTATGAAACGGCAAGAGACCAGGGACTTTTTAACGCTAACAAGAGGATAAAAACTATGAGAAAAACAATTTTTGGTTGCCTCGGTGCAGCAGCGGTCGCCTTTGCCCTGCAATTCACCACGGCTAATGCACAAGCATCACTCTTCGGACTCGGTGCTTGCGATCCCTGCGGAGAAGCAATCTGCGACCCCTGTGGAGATGTCGACGGCTGCGGACCAAGCCTCGGAAAATGGTTCATCAACGGGCACATGGAAGCGGGATTCTTCGCCAACGCACACGGGGCGAAGAACACCATAGAGGAAGGCATACGATTCCCCGGGAATAATCCCATGATGGAATACGATATCGCAGGGCCCAATAACACACGCCTGACCGGAGGACAAATCAATCAAATCTACGTTTCGGCAGGACGAAGCGTCGATGGAAAACGAGGACTCGACTTCGGCGGAACCGTCGATTTCACCTGGGGAAGCGATGCATTTTGGGCCCAATCGGTAGGGTTGGAAGCAAACGCAGGAAATGATTATCGCGGCTGGGGCGGCGGGGATTACTACGCTGCATTCGCACAAGCCTACACAGAAGTCGAATACGGAAGACTGAACGTCAAAGTCGGGAAGTTCTACGCTCCCTTCGGAATCGACAGTTACAAATCCACGGAAAACTTCTTCTATTCCTGGAACCCCGCGATGAATATCATCCCGACAACACTGGGCGGTTTCAACGCAACCTACAAAGTCAATAACAACCTCTCCGTCTTCGGCGGTTGGGCTGTACCCACAATCGGTGAAACCAGCAAAGACAACGCCTTCCTCGGAGGATTCGACTGGTCGCGAAACAGACTCAATGTCCATTACGCATACCTGATCGGAAAAGATAGTTCCATCGCTACCAAGTACTTCTTCAACTCCTTGACGACAACCTACCAAGTCAGCAAAAGAGTGAAATACGTATTCGACTGGTCGCTCGCCAACTACAACTTCGAAGGCGCCGGCAATCTGTCCGAGTATTCGCTCATGAACGAAGTAATCTATACGCACAACAAGAAATGGGCGTATGGCTTACGGTTCGGCATGACCAGCGATAACTTCTACGATGCGGACTTCAATACGGTGTCGCTTGGTGCGAACTGGACGCCCAACAAATGGCTGCTCGTGAAGCCGGAAATCCGATACGACTGGAACAACGATGGTGAAGTTATGTTCGGCAAAGCTGCCGACAAGACTTACCAATTCTCCGGCGGTATGTCGGCGGTGGTGAAGTTCTAGTTCGACAAGTTCTGGAACAGGGTTGCCATTCTGTAACAGTGCATTTAGCCGTCGGGCTTGCTCGGCGGCTATGTTGCGTGGGGTGCACTCCCTATTGTCCAACGGGTCGATATGTGTTATGATACGTATTGTATGTTTGTTTGTCTATTTGGAATGAGTTTTTTATTTTGGTATTAGGTGGGGTAGCGTTACTATTTTTGCCCGCGTAGCTCAACTGGCAGAGCGCAGCATTCGTAATGCTGAGGTTGTGGGTTCGATTCCCACCGAGGGCTTTACTTAAGCACTTACAACACAAGGATTTACGACGAACGAAAAAAGCGAAAAATGGCGGTCATGGCAGTCCAAAACCTATATGATTATAGGTTTTGTATAGGTTTTAGACATGAGCCGCCCATTTTTGCTCGGTTCACACCGGTTTTTCCGCCTTTTTCGCAGTATTTTCACACAGAGATCGCTGGTTCGCGAAGCTCTCAGGTTTATCGGCGATGGTGCCTACAATAAAACGTAGCCCCTAACCCGAAAACTATGCCCAAAAATACCTACAAACCCCCGAAATACTGCAAACTCAAAGCAGGCAAGAAGCTGTATGCCGTTGTTTACCATCACGGCAAAACCATTTATCTGGGAGCGTACGGCTCACCTGAATCCAAAATCGCCTACGCCCGGTTTATCGCCGAACACAAACAACAGCCGGAAATTACCGTCCCGACCATCCCAAAAGACGAACCGGAGGCTCCCATCAAAGGCGAGCCAGGTACAACCGTCAATGAACTCGGCATCGCCTTCCTCGACCAAGCGATATGCACACGCCAGACTCAAAAAGCTAAAAGAACTGGCATTAAAAGAACAGACAAGGAATAGGCGGAATCCGTTTGAATAACATGGGGACTAGTACCGCATCTTTCCTAATTTTGTATATTTTCTCTTGACTTATTTTTTTGATATCCGTATTCTTCTTTCCGTTCGTCTCTCACCC
>Ga0099364_10011162_pt1 | contig 12291 bp, 9 predicted proteins | sample TergutTh196P3_FD_73070 | JGI IMG/M metagenome (GOLD analysis project Ga0099364, IMG submission 73070) | Microcerotermes parvus P3 segment gut microbial communities from Pointe-Noire, Republic of the Congo - Th196 P3 | ecosystem: Host-associated > Arthropoda: Insects > Digestive system > Gut ...
GTGCGTCCGATAATTCCTATTAGATTCAGAAGGATTATTGTATCGGAAATCGAAACCATAAGGTCCCGTGATATAATCTGGACTGCGCAAATCTGCTCGAAGAACTACCACCTCAGCCTTAACGTTTGCTATTAGCATAAACGAAACTGCTAAAACGATTGTGATAATGTGTTTGCTCATATTAAATTCTCCTTTCGTCTGAGAAATTGTTGGGCTTTCATTACGGCTGCCATGGAGCAACTACTGTGCCAAACGGAGGAAAGTTTTATTTTTGCTAAAAATTTCCGTGAAATACTTTCAATTCAAGGGTTAGGAAGAAACAAAAACGGACGTTGGGCAAATCACAATATTCGCAAAGGAAACGAAAAAGTGTATCATTTTTGCCAAAATATATGATTTTGCAACACAGAACGAACAGAGCCGCAATCTTTTAGATTGCGGCTCTGTTCGAGCCGGAGTACCGGCTAAATTATTTCTTGCGGCGTGCTCGCACCAGTCCCAAACCGACGAGACCGGCCCCGAAAACGAGCATTGTACCGGGTTCAGGAACGACCGGCGTGTCTTGGTACGGATTGGCGGCGTGGGCAACGTAGAGGAAGTCCTGAACGAAATGATTCCCGCTCGAAGTAACAGTGTTCATCACGAACACGCTGTAGTTTCCAATCTCGGTATAGTAAGCGTCAGGATCGTAAGCCGCCACCCAGTAGGTCCAGTCGTCGTTGACTTCCAACAACATACTCACGTAGGGGTTCTTTTTCACTGCATCAAAAGTCCAGTAATCAACCCCATCAGGATCCGTAAGATAATCCCCCGTAAGCCCTACAAGTGCTCGGGCAGCGGCTAAGAGTTGGTTGATCTCTGCATGATTGTACGCGGAGCGGAACGGGTCGTTTCCCGTTGCAAACATCGTATAGAGGTACGCTCCGCCTACGGATAATGCGGAAGGGCCTGTATCAGGTACCCCTTTACTGGGGTCAATGGAGGAACTAATGAGCGTCGAGGTTGTCCCGGCGACGGCATCGTAATTGAGTGTCCCCCAAGTGTTTTGTTCATTACCAAGGTTTGGTATGACGCAAAAGGAGTAAAAAAATGAGTCCCCTCCCCACGTGGAGCTGTAGGCATCAGTGTTTGCAAACTCAGAATTGCCGCGAGCGTTAATCTGGACAAAACCGTCGCCATAACCAGGCCACCCGGGATTGTAATTGATTCCTTGCCCGTCGTTCAATGCGTTAAACGCATCGACGATGGATTGGGCACCGAGACTGACTCCAGCGATTATGTCGGCGGAGACCGGTTTGTGCGTTCCAACCATAAGGACGGAAACGGCAATGACGAATCGTGCGATTGAAATGATTCTCGTGTTCATATTTTATTTCTTTTGATTTTTTGTGGGGGGGCTTGTTGAGTGGGTTCTTGTTACCAGTCGGGACAATTTTTACTTGCAACTATTGTGCCAAAAGTGAAAATTTCTATTTCCCTCTATTTTCAGGGGTGGAGCGGGTTTATTGTTGGACCATTCTCCATAAAGTCCCCCGACAGTGTATCATTTTGCGAGCGGTGTATCGTTTTAACGCAAAACCGTCATCGTCAGATTGCCGAGTCAACACACAAAAGCAAAGTTACGATTGTGCCTGCGTGCGTTTGACTATGCCGGATTCGCCAGTCAAATACACACTCCTGTTGTCTTCGACGACCCTGATGAACTCGTCTTTGACACGGCGAAAAGCGTCTACAAGAACAGGGTCGAAGTGCGTTCCGGCTCCTTCTTCAATGATTTGACATGCTTCCTCATGAGTGAATGCCTTTTTGTACGGACGCACGGAAATCAGCGCGTCGTACACGTCAGCAATTGCCATCAGACGGCCCTCTAGGGGAATGTTTTGCTTGCGCAGTCCCCGAGGATAGCCCGTTCCGTCCCATTTTTCATGATGTGTACCGGCAATGGCGAGTGCATGCCGCAAAAAAGCGTGTTCCTTTGTATTGGACATTATTTTCTCTATGGCATCCACGCCTACCGAGACGTGGTTTTTCATCGTTTCGTACTCTTCTTGTGAGAGTTTTCCCGGCTTGTTCAGTATGACATCAGAGATGGCAATCTTTCCCACGTCGTGAAGCTGAGCGGACGGAAGGAGGAAAGCCATATTCCATTTGGATATTTCGTCCTTATAGACTCCCGACCGAATCAGTTCTTTGATCAAGACGTACAAGTACCGCTGTGTGCGTTCGTTATGTCCGCCGGTCAGTTGGTCGCGGAATTCCACAAGGTCCGCCACGGTATCGAGCACGGCGGCTTGGAGTTGGAATACTTCCGCCGTTCTTTCGCTCACCATTCGCTCCAGATTGTCGGCATAGTATTTCAGGGCCGCGTAAGCGAGAGTCAAACCAAGGATCACCGCAAGCACCGCCAACATAATTTCAATCTGAAACAGCAGTGCATTGGTCTCTTGGGATTGTGCCCGAACCTTCGCGGTATGTTCACGTACACTTCCCATTAACTCGTTCAACAATCCCGCGATTCTGACATCGTCCGTGTTGTGTTTCCGAAGGATTTGGTTTTGCTCCGCCATGATTTCAAGGATGGATTCCATAATGGCTCCCCAATCATTGACGGCATCAATCACATTGTCGATCAGATTCTGCCGCACCGGGTCCCCGACAATTTTTTTGACTTCACCGAGGTAATCCGTCAGGTTTTTGATCTCGTTCATGAGTTGTACGGCAATTTCCTTCCGCCTTTCGGGATTCGATTCATCCCGCAACTCAAGATAGGAATATCGTAAAAACGTGATTTTACCGAGGCCTATGTCCATTTTTCGTATGTGTTCAGTAAATCCGGCGTAGGCTTTTTCGGTATCGCTTCCTTCACTGGCCTCCGAACCGTTCATGAGGAATTGGAAGGCTTCGATACAATTTTCCATCGCCTGAACGGTTCTTGCTCCTGCGGCATCAAATTCTATTTTTTTTTCGGTTCGCCGTTTTTCGACTTGGAACCATCTGTCATTATCTTTAATGAATTCTTCATAGATGCTTTTTACTTCGTCAAAACGGACTGCATCTTCTCCGGTGAATCGGCCTGCCATTTTGTCTTCAAAGCCTTTGATATCAGAATCAATGGACAGCCTTCTCTGTTCCTTCTCGCCATTTTGCAGGAGCAATCCCAGTGCCGCCTGAAGCAAGACGGATCGGGCGCATTGCCCATAGTGCTGCATTTCGACGAGCAAATCCTGCGATGCGATCACATCGTTCGCCGACTTTTGGCTAAGATGGAGCGCATAGTAACCGATTCCCCCCGCAATGCCGAGAATAATGAGCAGAAAGGCAAAGCCCGATACCAATTTTGTTCCGATCCGAAGACGAGGGGACATATCAAGACTCCTTTCCTTATTAGGATGACAGCGGCAAGTAAAACCGACACCGCTCAGTGGTTTTGTTATAGTCCATTTGATTTTTCTGTCAAGTTTCCGTCGGGTTCTGTTTGTTTCCTGGAAACATCGTGAAGTCGTAAAATATGCACGCCGCTATGGATCAACTCCCGTGACACAATTCGTGTTCCCTCATCATGGTCAGCGAAGGTTTGTGCAATAAATCGCTTTCTCGAATGTCCGACCAGGAGCAAACAATCCAAGTCGAGAAACCGAGCGATATTGCGGACCAGCGTCCAATTATGTTCGACCGTTTTGCCGAAACCGAGGCCTGGGTCAACAGCGATGCGGCTCCGCTCGATCCCCGCCGCGACGAGTTCGTCCCGTTTGCGGCGGAGAAATTCATACACTTCCTCGACAACGTTTTCGTAACGCGGATCAATTTGCATTGTTTTCGGCGTTCCCAAGGCGTGCATGACACAAATGGCCGCACCGGTTTTGCAGAGGAGTGGAAGCATATCGGGATCACTCAACGCCGAAACGTCGTTGACAATTCCGGCCCCCGCTTGGATCGCCTCGGCGGCAACCACCGCTTTGCGGGTGTCAATCGAAATCGGGACCGTCGTTTGTCTTCGCAGTTTTCGAATAACAGGAATCACTCGGCGTAGTTCTTCGTCGACCATCACATCATTGGCACCAGGTCGGGTACTTTCACCGCCGATGTCGAGAATGTCCGCACCGTCCGCAACGAGTCGCAGACCGTGTTCGACAGCTTTGTGCGGCTCCACGAAGAGTTTACCGTCGGAAAAACTGTCTGGTGTGACGTTGACAATTCCCATTAACCGCGTCGGTTTCCGACTTGTTGAGGACGAAAAAAAATTCATGGTCGAACAAAAAACGAGCACAAGTACGCCGTAGCGGCAACGAGGACAATAATCGGTCCGGCGGGAAGGTTGCCGAAGACGCAATTTATCAACAGCCCCGCCCACGTGAACATGGCACAGAATAGTGTCGCGAGTAAACACATTGGCAACAGACGTTTGGTAAAACGTCCCGCCGTTGCAGCCGGTAACGTGAGCATGGCAATAACGAGCAGGATCCCGACGACACGGACCAAAAGCACCACAGTCAAAGCAGTCAGGACAAGAAGCAATTGAAAATACCAGGTCGCCGGTACTCCTCGCAATCTTGCAAACTCCTCATCGAAACAAATGGCTTCGAGACGTTTGAAAAACAGTCCGATCATTGCAACGACGAACAAACTCAAAGCGCCGACGATCCGAACATCTTGTTGCGTAATAAGAAGAATATTGCCGAAAAGATAGTTCGAAATGCTGACGTTTCCCGGTGTTAGTTCCAGTAGTAGCAGACCGAGGGCCATACCGACGGCCCAGATGCTGCCGATAATTGTGTCTTCTCGCTCCTTTGCCTTTTGCCGAACGACTCCGATCATCAAAGCAGACAGCACCGCAACGGCCACTGATACACACATCGGATCGAACAGTACCGCAAACATGCTCGCTGCCAAGAGATATTGCAGGTACAGACCGATACCGATTCCGCCGAACGCACAGTGGGCAATTGCCCCGGCCAAATAACCGACGCGTCGGACCACAATGAAGGTTCCGATCACGCCGAACGGAATCGCCGCAATGGTTCCGATCAGGAACGCCCGCTGCATGAACGGTAGGTGGAGAATTTCAAACATTGTGGAGAGTGTAGGGTGTGGAGTGTAGAGACAAGTATCCCAGCACACCACTCGACACTCTACACTTCGACTTGGTCAGTGATGCGATTGACGGGAGCATGTTCCGGTTTGCCCTGCTCCACTGGGAGGCGGTATTGCATGAGGTAGGCGTCTTCTCTCACTTCTTCATAGAAGTTATGACGAATTTCCACCGCTCGGAAGCCGAGGGATCGAAAGAAGAGAAGCGCGGGAAGGTTCGTCTCTCGAACTTCCAACACGATTCGAGATCGTTTTTGATTGATGAGTCTGCCGATCAACTTACCGACCATCTGGCGAGCAACGCCGAGACGACGGTGTTTCGGGTCCGATGCAATATTCAGGAGATGGATGCGATTCTTGGGGACCTCGTAGATCATAAACCCGACAATGCGTTTTTCATGTTCGGCGACCATGCCGATACAGTTTCGTTGACGTAGGCAGTCAAGAAAATCCTCTTCGCCCCAAGGGAATTCAAAACATGCCCGCTCAATGGCAACGACCTCCGGCAGATCACGACGAACCATCCAGCGAACATGGACTCTCATTTCCTTTTCGTTGCTCATTTTCGAAAGGTCCTCCGTGATAAGTTCGTTATTCGGGATTGGAACCCCGGTGCTTGGGAATTGTTTTTCGCCAAGCACCGTTCCTTCATTTGGAACGAAGGTATCCTACCAAAAAAACTTGGAATAACCAAGACGAAAAAAACGATTTTTACAAAAAATCCGATGAAAAGAAATTCGGCGATTTTGTCCAATTTGACGATTGTACTCCGGCGCCGCGATTGAATTTAGACAAATTTTTCGATGAGACACAACACGACGCCAATTGGTAACCTATCCTTGTATGCTGAAGACCAACCATCCTTTTGGGGAGATTCACGATGAATACCATGATACCTCAACAGACTGTCGTCACCCTGTTACTTTGGGGTGGGCTCCTTGTCTTATCGGTAAACGCCCAGCATGCCCCGGTGCCGGAACACGGTGTGTTCTTGAAACCGGCCCCCCCTGCTTACGGTCGAATTGATCGCTATGCCGAGGTTCGTCCTGATTGGCAGACCGTTTGGGGAGGGCAATGGAAACAACAGTGTTGCCCACCGCAACCGACAGGCCACGATGTCGACGGACTGCTGGCGCAATCGGCGAAAAAATGTCCACTCTGCGAAGAGTCGCCGAAGACGCCGTGTGGCGAGTGCAAGTTGTGTAAGGCAGGATTTCCCTGTGAACAGACGCTGTGCCGACACTGTGTGCAACCACGCAGTATGTTTATGTGCAATTTTTGTGATCTTTCCGGTGGCGACGAACCCTGCGGCACCTGCGACGCCTGCCGTGAACATCGGAGTGATCCTTGCGAACACGCCGACGACGGACACGGACCACACGGCGAGTTCAATCCGTATCACGAGCCGGAATTCGGTGCAGTGTTACCGCGACCGTTGGTCGACCTGTTCAACAACGGTGCCCGAAAGTTCCCGGTTTATTACAACCCGGCACCGTACTATAGGCCGCATTGGAATTCGTCGCTCTTCGCCGGATATGCCAGACCGTTCACGTTCCGTTGGTCTTGCGATCAATGTTACAAAGACCCCTGCGATTGCGCAAAACCACCGTATGCCGGACAGGTTTCCTACGCTTATTCGTGTAAATTCTGCAATCGTAATCCCTGTGCCTGCGCGGCGGACATCTGCAACGTGACCAAACCACTTGATCCCGAAGGGATCGCAAAATCCTTGGCTGACGAAAACCAGGCGTCCACAAGGATTCAAGACACCCATCAAAACAGGGAACGCCGCGAAAGTGAGTTGAGAGACGCGGAGGACAATGACGACGTTCCAACGAACTTGCGAGGTACAGACACGCCGACAACGCCGAGATCGCCACCGAGACTTGATCAGCCGGAAGATAACACAACTCCACGACGACCGGGAGCTGGCGGACGCGTGAGCTAAAAAGTCCGGCCTGTCTGCCGGAAGTTCACCCGCAGCGATAAAAGGACAGCAACTTGAAGTCAATCGTTTGACTGTCCCTTACTCCTCAAACGCAGATGGAAGGGTCGGTTTACGAAAGATGACCCGGCTCTGCGATGGTCTGACACTTTCATCGACGAGAGTTGTCAATCCGGTGGCTATCGGAATGACAGTGACGTGAATCAGGGTGGCTTCTGTGGGGACAGAAGTTTCGGCAACCACGGGTTCAGGGAGGACCTGCTGAGTCTGTCGGGCAATAACCGGCATCGGAATGCTTTGCGCAGCGAATGGTGCCGGTTCCATAATGTGTTCCTTCGGAATCGGCAACTCCACGTACTCCGAAAACACACGACGATGTCTTGTACCACGAGAGGCAACGTGATCCACAATGTCGGAAAAATCGTCTCGCACCTCTTTTCGAACACCCTTGAGCTGGGAAATTAAGTCCTGCACTCGGTCCGTGTTGTACACGGACGCCTCGGAAACGTTGCCAACGAAACCGACCGTTTGCTCGAAGTTACTGTCCGCGATCTTACCGAGTACATTGGAAAGGAGCTTCGCCACCAAATCGGCCCCGATGTTGTCGAGCCGAACAAACGAGTCGAGTTGGCAGACAACGTAAGGCTCGTTATCCTCATCACGGAAAAACCGGCTGCGTAAGAACAACACCACCTCGCCATCGATCGGCTTGGCGAGAAGGGGGCCGCGATATTGTCCCTTGGCGTGAACAATACAAAGATTCTTGGTCCGATGGAGGACCGTCGCAACGGCCGTTGTTCCGCCGGTTTCCTTCATGAGGAATCGATTTTCAGATAGTTCCCGCAATGAAACCTGCGTCACGCCGAACTTCTCCCAGAATCCAACCACGACGTCTGGGTGTTCAACCAGAAATTGGTAAATTTCCGAATCGGTGTAAACCGTCTGTAAGGGCAAACGGCGGAAAATGGAATGACTCGTGACCACCGGCTTGATCTTCGCTTGCGCAGTCGGTGAAAGTGAATCCCATGGAATTCGTCTCAGGGCGTCTTGGAGCGACTCATCAGCCGTTGCCGCCGCGTTGCGAGTTTCTCCGTTTCTGCCGGGTCGTTTAGCCTGTTTTTCTTCCGCAAAAACACCGAGCGTTGCGGTAAGGAACATACAGACAAAAAATCCAACGAGTCCATTGAAAATTAGCGATCCTTTGCCTTTTGTCGCTGTTGCGCAGTTCGCCATAAACCGACCGTCGACCTAACTTCGCAAAAAATGCGAAATAGAAACAGAATGGGGAGATTGGAAAAGGTGCTCATTCAATCCTGACGGATGAACGCTACCGTTGTATCGGCTTGCCGGTCGAAACGCCCCATTTTTTTTTCCTTCTTCCCCATTTTCCGGTTTTCCACGGCGTACCGGTCAAACCATTTTTCCGGCTCGTTACGGTCGTTTGGACTTGATCGGTTTTCCACATTTTGGTATTAGACGCGGACGGTCTGCCCCCGTACTGTGGAAGAATCAAGGAAGCGATCATCATGAAGAACGAATACGAAAGCAACCACTCGCCCGAAGATCGTGCCCCCTCACGCCTACTTACGGCGTTTTTTCTTTCGCCGTGGGGATTGATCTTGCCGACGACGGGAATTGCATCGATACTCTTGGCGGCGTTGTTTGCAACGTTACCGACAAACCTCGCCGAGACCTACGCCCAACGCTTGGTCGACTGTCCGGACTCCGAGGTCGTCGAACTGGTTGATGCCATTGCTCGACTCGGTGGTTCAGGTCTTCCGGCACTCGTCAGCGGACTGCGATCAGAGCGGGAATCGGTGTTTTTCGCCTGCCGCGACGCTTTGGAACGGAATCTCGATCACTGGGCCAAACAGGGACAATCCCTTCAAAATGAACGCTATCGGCTGCTCACCGAATCGCTCATCAAGGAAGTCAGCGGATTCAAAACAACGGCCTTGGTTACAACGGCTGAATTCGTCGACAGGATTCTCCGTGAAACGGCACAACATCAAGGTCCTGCCCCTAAAAATTCGTCGACGGTTATCGCCAATTGCGAACGGCTCCTCGACCAGATTCACGCAACACGTCAACGGATGAACCATCCGAACGAGGCAAGTGGGGAACCGACCGGAGATTCCATCGTGCGATTGCATCGAAGTACGGTTCATCCGGTAATGCTTGCCGCCATAGAACCGTCTGGAATCGACGACGCAGCGGCCTCTTTGCCGTTTGTCGACGAATTCGCGTTACCCCGTGCGGAGTTGCTGTACGCTTATCATCAATCTTCGACATTCCGGCAACAAGCCATAATGCCGCATAGTCGCCCCGGTGAGGGCACCTTGCCGCCCGGTCACGCTCCAGAAAGACCGGAATCGCAAGACGAAATGATCGCGTCAATGGGACCACCGCGACAAACTCCGTGGAACGAAACGTTTGCGCAGGCGGAAACACACGAAAGAGTGACGAACCGATTCGAACCGGAACCCGAATTCAATGTCGGCAATATTGCGGAAAACTACGTCGGTAACAGTAGTCGCCCCCGTCCATTGGACACAAATGGCGAACCGTTCCAGATGAAATCGAAGCCGTTGAACGAACCAGACGACCTCCTGCCCGATGAGTTGAAACGAATTCCTCTGGAAAAAATACCACTTCTACCGACGACGAAATTGATGCGCCTGCTCCAACACGCCGATGACCAAATTGTTGCGGCAGCCCGCAAAACATTGGTCGGACGCGATGGTTTCCGGGAATCGCATCTCCAATTGGCGTTTCAGCTTTATCATTCGTTGCCATCAGTCCGGGCGGAGTTGGTCGAGCTTTTGCCCAATGTCGGTGGCATCCAACAGTCCGTTTGGCTTGCGGAGTTGATGAACGATCCGAACGCCGATGTTCGCTTTTTTGCGGCCTCTGCCATGGCAACGGCGTCCGATCCGTCGATGCAACGATGGCTCGTCGACAAAGGAAAGCGGGACACCGACCCGCGAATCGTCGAGCTGGCCGAACGAATGGTTGAACAACGCCGAAAAACACGATAGAACAAGGTAAAAGTACCTGCGGAATTGGCACGGCGAATCCACCGGTCTCACGCTTCCATATACAGCGGGTCCTGCCCGATACGGTAACAGCAATCGGGTTCCGCTTCCAAGTAGTCGCCGGTCACAGCGTAGGCCCTTGCACGCGAACCGCCGCAGACAAAACGGTATTCGCATTGCCCGCAAATTCCTTTGTAGTTGTCCGGATTTTGAAGAGACGTGAACACCGGATGCCGTTGGTAAACATCGACGACGGAATCCTCCGGAAATCGACCGCAAACGAGCGGTAGGAAACCAGCGGGGCAAATCTCACCGTGATGCGAAACAAACATAATGCCGCGACCATCGGTCACGCCGAGCGGAGCCCGATGTCGGGTTCTCGAATACGGCCCGATCATCTCATCCTTGGCAAAGCGAAATGGACGCGGAACGTCCAACGGATTGCCACCCTGCCGTAACACAAATCGCCGATAGTGCGGTGCCTCGGTCGTTTTCACGGCGAAAGGTTTTTTCTTGGCAAACCCCCAGAGTTTTGCGAACGCAATTTCGTATTCTTCCGGTGTAATGCGTTCCTCTTCGATACCGCGACCAACGGGAACGAGAAAAAATACCGACCACATCATCACGCCGCCGACGTTACCAAGAAGCTCCGCAATGTCGTCGAGCAAGGCAAAGTTCCGCCGAGTGAGCGATGTGTTAATCTGTACGGGAATTCCCAATCGTTTGGCATTCGCAAGCATTTCAAGCGTTTTGTCGAAAGATCCGTCGAAGCCGCGAAACGCATCGTGAACCGCCGCCGTCGGACCGTCAAGACTGATACCCAATGCCGGCACTCCGGCACCTTTGGCTTGTTCAAAGGCATCGAGTGTGGCCAATGGCGTTGCCGAGGGAGTCAGCGCAACGGAAAGTTCCCGCTTGACGGCGTGACGGATCAACTCGAACAGATCGACCCGTTTGAGCGGATCGCCGCCGGTGAATACAATGTTCGGCTTGCGAGGAAACGACGCAACCTGATCAATCAACCGCAGTGCGAGTTCTGTCGACAGTTCGTCATTGGCCGCATTCTCCTGAGCCGAGGCACGACAATGTTTACAAACAAGATCGCAAGCCAACGTCGTCTCGTAATAAAACATCAGCGGACTGATACCAAAATCGGAACGGGAATAGGGTTGCATAATGGTCGATGAACAAAACGTGAAAGGAACTGAGGATTCTCATTCTGTCGACAATTTCCGTAACCCATCGATTACAGTTTGGCGGCGCAATGTCAATGGCAAGTGCCCCCGGAATTCCTTGGTCGACCAGACAGAATGATGGATGAACGGTTCACAAACGTTGCTTCCTATTGGGAAATGTGACACACGACTCTCCAGACCAACATTATCCGTGTAGGACAACCGAAATGCAAGTGTGTCCCCGTTGTACGGCCCTTCGGGGGTCATTCAATGCTGGTAGGGGTATGTATCGTTTTGCGAACGGCGGCGCCAGGAGTCGACGAGAGTCATCGTTTTGTACAGTAATGCGGCGGCACGTTCCTTTGTGTCGGATTCCGTGTAAACACGGAACTCCGGAGCGTTGCCGGATGCACGAACATGAACAATGTCCTCGCCAAAAAGCATACGAACGCCATCGGTCGTGTCGATGGTTGACAGTTCACCGAAAGTCGCAAAAACAAGTTGCGTCGTTTCCAAACCGCCGGAAGTCAACTCTTCGATTTTTCGTTGCGCAAGTTCCGGCGGAAAGTTTTGCAGCCGGTCGCTCATCACGATGCGACGCGGCAGCATGTCTGCAAGTCGGGAAAGCGGTACATCGTTTTGCCGGGCTAGGCAGAGAGCGGCAAGGTGAACAATCGCTGGGTCCCGCGTCGGCAGTGCCGTGAGCGGTGCCATGTCTTCGTCCAACAACATCGAATTGGCGGTGAGGAAGCCGCCGTTGCCTTCGTAACCGACGATCCGCTTGAATCCTTGGGCGACCGCTTGCCGCATTGCCTCGACGATATACGGCGAACCGATTTTTGTGCGAATAATATTGGAGAACCGACCGCAACGTTCCAGCGCAGTGCTCGAACTGACCGAAGTGATAACGCAGTCTGCCCTGAGGAATTTTGCAACGAGAATTCCGGCAACGTCGCCGCGTATCCAGTCGCCGTGTTCGTCGAACAACAACGGCCTGTCGCCGTCGCCGTCCGTCGAAACAATGGCATCGAAAGAATAATCGTGCGCC
>Ga0099364_10011163_pt1 | contig 12290 bp, 5 predicted proteins | sample TergutTh196P3_FD_73070 | JGI IMG/M metagenome (GOLD analysis project Ga0099364, IMG submission 73070) | Microcerotermes parvus P3 segment gut microbial communities from Pointe-Noire, Republic of the Congo - Th196 P3 | ecosystem: Host-associated > Arthropoda: Insects > Digestive system > Gut ...
AAAGCGCCACATTTTTTTTAAACGAAAATAAAAAATAGAAAAGTCAAATTTTTGACACCCCACCCGTAGGGATGCGGAAATTGCCTAAAAGGATATTTTTTTGTCCTATTTTGCTATTATTTAAAATATTTGTATGAGATTCGCATAATAATATCTCTAAATTTTTTTTTAATATGATAATAAATTACATTTGCGGCAGTTTTTGAACAACAATGACATAATAGGGTTTTAGAAAATTCAATATTTTCTATTTACGTAAATATAAATGATGTTTATATTTTAGTAGATGCAAAATATAAATAATGTTTTTTTTGTTTATAAATAATGAATATTTTAGTTTAGTATACTTAATGCTTATTGATTTGCGTATGATACCAATTAGAAAAATGATTGCTTTGGCATTTGCCGTTTGCATTTGCGGAATATCCGTAGCGGGTTTTGCACAGATGAGAGAATTTCAGAAAAAAATCCCTGAGGGAAAATGGACGCTTGAAAAAGAGTCTGTTCGCGCTTTTATTCCGGGTTGCATGCACAGCGCATCTGATGCCGTTGGCGCAAACCACATTCATCAACCTGATATTAAAGTGAATATAAATGACCTTGACATCGTGATTTATACGGAATTGGATGTGAAACAGGATTCTATCATGCTTATATCCGCAAAAAACACGTTGAGAACGAAATACACGTATAGCAACAGACAGGGAATCAGGTACGAAGCGTCGTCCGTGCCTTTTCTTCCGGGAGGAAATGTATATGGCGCCAAGCTGTATGTGCAACAGCGGATAGATAAACATTCGCTTCGCAGCGCCAGCCCTGTATTTGTTTCCTATATCTATGAATTAAAAGCGGAAAAGTAAGATGGAAAAGAACGCTTTATTCAAAATCCTTACCGGGTTGTTTTTTGCGCTGTGTTCGCTTCATGCGATACAGGCGCAAACGGTTATTAATCATAATATCGGTTCAGGCGATTTAGTCATTCAAGGCACAAGTACGAATGATTATTATGTGACGGGAACGACGTCGACCAATCGTATCATTGTGGGTTCGGGCTATAATGGAAAAATTACGCTTAGCAATGTAACCATGACATCTACGTTAAGCGGAACGATATCTGCGCCAAATCCTGTTTATAATGCCGCGTGCGGTAATGGGACGAATGTAGTCAGAACGGCTTCCTGTATGGCTATCATGGGACAGAACCGACCCAGCGCCGCTTCTCCGGCGCCTAACCTTGCGCCGGTAACAAAAGTCAATCTCATATTAGAGGGGTATAATGAACTCGTTTATTTAAGCGAGCAAGAATATTGCGCTATTCAGGTAGATGAAGGGGCGCAGCTTCATATTGAGGCGATTGACCCTAATGACAACAGTAGCGGCGAGTTAGTCGCAAAAGCAACTGTTATTGTGCCGGGTAGCGGAGCTATTTCACAAGCTGGAGCAGCCATTGGAGCCATTGGAACCGGCTTAGTAGGAAATTTGACATATAATGGCATTCAGGGTTATTCTAATCGGACGGGCGATTGTTATCCTTCCTATATGAATGAGGCTACAACCGGTGGAAATGTTATTATTTCAAGTGGGACCATTACAGCGTATGGCGGTCATGCCGCCGGCATAGGAGGCGCGCATTATGACTACTACAATGGTGTCATCGTCGTTTACGGAGGTATCGTTGAAGCGAGAGGAAATTTTGACGCAGCAGGTATTGGTAGCGGATGTCCTGAAGGCACCGGCGTCCTTCCCTGTTATGCCGATATGAGTACGGTGGTCGCATTACCTCCTGCACAAATAACGGCGTATGGAGCAGGAGCACATTCAGGCGGAGGCGTAGGTACAACTCAATTTTCAGAATTGGGTCTCGCCGGCGCTATGAACATCACCTACCTCAATGACCCTAATAAAACCCTTATTACCGTTTTTACTGAAGATACCCTGCGTAACGCCGATATTTATCTCGACCTGACGCAAACACCCAATTTGGTGAATATTTTTACGACTTTGGGTATTAATGTTGATTTAACAAAAGTAAGAATAGGCAGAACGGATGCCGTTACGGGAATGTTGGACTTTCGTGGAGAGTTTCAACAAAATACGACTTTCTTTACCGATGCTTCAAGCGTTAATCCCGCTACGCTTGGACGACCCTACATGCCTGAAATTCGTACAATTATGGGAAACGCTGCCAATCGAGACACCGTTGTTCTTCTACTGTTGCCTACCGACATTTCGTTTACCGATTACCCTTCTATCCCGCTTGAAGTAGGATATACGCCTACGGAAGCGCTCGACCATGCTTTCCGAACGAAGGTGAGCTATAATGACGCCACTCCGATGACGAGCGTCACATACGTCTTGCAGGATGGCATAGATTTTTCTTCGTTGATTTTTCTTGGGTCTGACAGTTTGACCCCCATTTCGCCTCCCTCAACTTTAACTAACGGCGATGTCTTTTATATCATCTTTCCGATAGACATGGGGAAACCGCTCGGCGTTTATTCGGATGTGTTGCTCATAAACGGCGTTTATGGATCAACACCCCTGCCGGGATACATCCGCAAGATTGGAATGCAGCGAGTCCTCTTTGATGACAGCTATGACAACGATTATATCAGAGTGACAGCATCTCCCGATGAGTTTACGACGACTTTCCCTACCACCAATACCGTGACCTTAACGCTTAACATTGACCATACGGGAACGGGCGTACTCTACGACTACTTAGACGTCGTTGCCATGTACCTCGTTACGCCCATCGCTGACTACAATCTGGCCTTAGCAGCCAACCCGCTTTACAGCAGCGGCTGGCAAACGATGAACGTTCCGCTATTAAACAATGGATTCGCTAATACAACGGTCGATTTCAGCATAATGCCTTCCGGAACCTATTATATTCACTGGTATGTCGAATCGGGCGTGGTTTATGCCCATAGCTTGGATGTGATTTCTCCGCCTGCGCTTTATGGAGGCTTTGGCCCCTATACGATGATGAATATAAAAGCAAATGATGACTCTGTACAGGTTGTGAAAAATGGCTTTGTATTGATACCGGTAAAAGACAACGATTATTTTATTCCATCCTGCGTTAGCATCATCCCGACAGTCTCAACGCAGCCTGACAACGGTACGGCTACCATTCAGGGCGATAGTGTTTTGTACTTCCCAGCGCTCGATTTTGTCGGCAATGATTCCTTAATATACCGTCTTGATTGCAGCGGAGATATATCGTATGCTAAAGTTCGCATACGGGTGATCGAAGCGCCTGATAATATTACAGAAGAGACTTGTGTGGTCGTCCCCCGACCGACAGGTGAGTGGTCAATCAAAAACCGGTATGTTTCGAATGTGGTTAATGGGGGCGATGTGTTTGAGATGAGTGTACCATTGGTAGGCGATATAGACAATGACGGCAATATTGAAATCATCTGCGCCGGACGTTCCATGGCTACCGGTAATTTCGTTTGCGATTCTATCAAGGTTTTCGATGGGATAACCGGGACTGTCAAGTATAAATTTGCTGTTGAGCGGTTTCATGGGGGCTTTGGCACTATTGCCATAGCAGACGTGGATGGCGATGGTTATGCAGAGATTTTTGTTGCTACCGACATCAATGCTGTGGCTGGCAATCAAGGGTATCTTTTTTGTTACAGCTTTAACGGAACCTTAAAATGGAAATCGTCAGTACCTTATACTGCCAATGCCCTGTCACTTGCCTATCCCTATCTTAAAATAGTTGATTTCAACGGCGACGGCGTACCGGAAATTATGGCTAACGACCGGATTTTTAATGCCGTAACGGGCGATCTGTTGCTTGACTGCCAGTTGATATCCCGTGGATGGGATTATGGAACGGGAGGAGGCCATAACGCCTATTATCCAGGCGGAGCTTATTTTGGGAACTTCTCTTCGGTTGTTGATATGGATGACGACGGTCTACCCGAACTTGTAGCCGGACGTAATATCTATAAAATAACGCTGAACGATCTGACCAATCCATCGCTAAACACTTGTACGATCCTACGTTCTGCTATTCCCGGTTCGCATACCGAATTAGGAGACGGTTACACCTCGGTAGCCGACCTTGACCTTGACGGAACACCCGATGTAATCGTCATCAGATCTAATCCTGCATCACGAGCGATAAAATACCTGTATGCCTGGAGCGGCAAAACAGGACAGATGTTGCATACAAACATCGTTAGCGTTAGTGACGGAAACGGCAGTTATGGGGGTTCCATCCCGTTTATCGGCGATTTAGACGGCGATGGCATACCGGAAATTTCTTTTACCGTAGCGAGCCGTCTACATGCATATAAATATAATGATGGCCCCAAAACATTGACGGCCATGAGCTGGTCGCCGCTTGTCACATCCGATATTTCGGGCGCTACTACGCTTACGCTGTTCGACTTCGACCAGGATGATAAAATGGAATTGGTTTATCGCGATATGAGTACGTTGCGAATAATTGACGGTACAACAGGAACTGCCAAAGCAACTATATCTTGTTATTCATGGACGATGAACGAATATCCCGTCATAGCCGACGTGACCGGCGGTGGATATGCCAATATTGTTGTGTTAGGCAAACCGGCCGCAGCTTCGCATGGCAACGGCTATTTATATGTATTCGAGCACGACTTGAGCGTCCCCGGCGCCATAACATGGGCGCCTACGCGCAAAGTATGGAATCAATGGGCTTACAATGCAGTTAATATAAACGAAGACCTGACTGTTCCGCGCTATCAGATGAATCCTGCAACGGTATTTCCGGGAGAAGACAATATTTTCGGCACTTCTGACGATGTGCGCCCTTACAACGGGTTCTTAGTACAGCAAACCTTAATTGATAAGCGTGGCATTCCCGTCTGGCTCGCGCCGGATGTAACGCCTGTACCGTCAGCAAGTAGCGCCGTATTAGACGGCGATTCCATATTGTTCACTGTGACGGTATCGAATTTCGGCGCCGCCTCTATTGGCCCCCCGATTCATTATACGTTATACAAAGAATCGATTCCAGCGGGTTACGTCATGAACGATAGCATTCAGTTTCAACTGAACGCTTCCGGTACGACTACTTTTTCTTTTAAAGTAGCTAATTCGTCTATCCAACCTGCGTTAAAGGTTTTTGTGCGATTGAATGACAGGAACGGTCAGTACCCGTTCCAGCCCGAATGTGATACGACTAACAATGTTATCCCGTTTCCGTTAATGAGAAAGGAAGCCTTCCTTAACGGTTCGTCATTATTTGAAAACGGAAAGTACGGCAATCCCGTAGCTGTGCTTTACACCGATACCATCAAGTATGAGTTGACTGCCGTTAATGTCGGCAATGCACCGGTTACGGTTCAAATCATTGATACTTTGCCGCTCTACATGACGTATGTACAAAATTCGATCATCGGCGGCGACAGCCGTTCGTTTGACAATACGACAATTCCGCCGCGCCTTATTTGGGATATATCGTCCCTGGCTGCCGGAGCTTCCGAAGTAGTCAGCTTCAAGGCTACGCCAGAACCTGGTGTCAGTATTTCTCAACCGATGTTTATTAACAAAGCATATATGACATTATTCCCCGCTGCAACGTATCCAACAAACGAAACGTATCATCAGGGCGCTGGAGCGGGTTATGTGACATTCCTGGCAAGTCTCGGCGGCAGTCTATTTAATGCCGATATGCAGGCTATCGATTACCGCATGACGCCAAAATCCGGTATCGTCATAGCGCCTGACGAAGGTTACCGCTTTGTCGGCTGGAGCCACGATGAATACATCTCCCTGCGCGGCGAAAAAATGCCGGCTCAAAGTGGAATCATGCGCTATGATACATTAAAGATATACGGCCATGTCACGCTTTACGCCAATTTTGTGCCGGACAATCATCCGATGCATGACGATGGCGCTACGATAAATGAACAACCGGATTCGGAAGTAGACCAAATCTGGGCAGTCGGCAATGAATTGTTCGTCCGCACTACCAAAACAAGCAACATTGTTCGTATCTATACGATGGACGGCGTTTTGCAAGCGCAACGCATCATCCTGCAAGCAGGTATAACCAAAATCCAACTGCCGGCTGGTCTATACGTCGTTACGCTTAATGATGGGGTTGGAAAGAAGATAATGATTAATGATTAATGGTTAATGGTTAATGATTAATGGTAATTGATAATTGACAATTGACAATTGAAAGTTGTTGAACATCCCATTAGGGATGCATCGCTCGGTAGTCCCGCATCCCGTAGGGATACATCGCTCGGTAGTCCCGCATCCCTACGGGATGCATCGCTCGGTAGTCCCGCATCCCGTAGGGATACATCGCTCGGTAGTCCCGCATCCCGTAGGGATGCATCGCTCGGTAGATAACAAGATGCCACAACCCCTCGCATACCGTTAGGTATGCGTCCAATAGGTGGTTGCATACCTGACGGCGTGCACGATTCCTATCGTTTTTGATGCGGTTGCCATGAACAACATCTTTTTTTCAATTGATTTCGATAATCGTCCCTGCTATATGTCGGTCTCCATTGTTTTTATTGTAGTAATAGACAACCATGCACCTGTTTTTATCCAATTGAACAGGCCAGGTATACCCTATGTCGCCATTACCGCCATCATCGCGCAAGATAAATTCTTCTGAGGTGGCAAAATCGGTACATTCGGCATTTAATATCCGCGCCCTGATGCCAAAAGGAGCATGACGGTAACCGTAAGTCAATAATACCCTGTTGTCAGGCAAACGCAGCGCGTTCAAGGGATGCCCCTGAAATCCCATCGATTCCCACTTGCCAAAGGTTTTTCCGCCATCCGTTGAGCGGGCTATGCAAGCATAATCATTATATCGGGCTGTCCGCAGAAATGCCACAATATCCCCTTTAGGCGTTTCGTAAATCGACGTTTCGTCAAAGGATATCTGCTCGTCTACAGCAATCGGGCATTGGTAAGTCCATGTCAGGCCTTTATCATCCGAGGTGACCAAGTGGACGGAGTTCTTGGTTGCCGTTTCTTCATCAAAGGCAGCGGCAGCCCATAAAATGCGACCGCTTTTTCCTTCATCAAGCGCTCCCCGGTTAAAAGCCGGGGTAGCATCCCCTAACGCAGTATAAGTGACTTCCGGGCTTATGCTGGGAGGATATATCGGTCCCTGCCAGGATTTTCCGCCATCTATAGACCGCACCAAATACCCTCCCAGAAATACATAGTTGCCATAAATATGTTGCGGTTTCTTCATGTTTGCGATAGCTTCCGTTTGTACGAATGCCCAGCCATAGCTGGCGCAAAGCAGGGTTCCGTCGCGCAACTGCAGCAGACATGGGTCTTGCGAGCCGCCAAAGGGATGCGCATAAATCAATTCCGGTTCTTTCGACCATGTTTCGCCGTTACGCGAGCGAACCATCACCAAATAACTGTTCGGGTCGCAATGGCTATTCCCGCCCTCGCCAAAGGCAAGCCTGTTTGGAGCGCGACGAAACGCAACCAATAATTCCCCGTCGGGACGTTTCACCACAGATGGAAATGCACAATAATATTGTGCATCTTCATAGATAACCACATCTTTTATCTTCTTGATAGAAGCCTTGGAAGATGTTTCGTTGCCTTCGCCCGAATCGGTAGAGGGCGATACATTGGGCGTACAAGCAGTACAAAGGCTGCAAAAAAGCCCTAATAAAAAAAATCTAATCATTTTCATTTTATTTACATTTATATATTAATATTAGGTCAATATCCAATTTGTTTAAAATTCAACTCTGGAAGATTCAAGAAGAAAGTGATTGACTGTACTGATGGATATTTTTTCACCATCCATAGCTATTCCGGTAAGTTCAAGTGTTAAGTTGGGCAACGTTACGGGAATAGCATCGTCGCCATTTGTGTCGAATCGTTGATAAGCGCCAAATTCGGGAAATCGGGTAATGAATTTGCCGCCTTTGAAGATGTTGAAGTGATTGATACCTGATTCGATGTCTGCATCAGCGCTCCAAGACAATTCAACCATATTGTTATGTTTCACTGTCATTTTCAGATTATATGGAGGATCCGGTGGCGTTCTGTCTACTACCGTGCCGGTAATGACATATTCTTTCCACTTGGCGGTTGTTGTAGAATCGGGCAACCAACACATAGCGGATTTATTGCCCTTGTAACCGGATGATTGGTACGTATTCAGCAACAATGTGTCACCTAACCAAGCCTTGGATTCATCCATATCCCGTAAAGCAGATGATTTGCCGTCCGGGAGTCTTTGAGCCAGAACCGCTTCGTAAAACGGAATAGCCATATATCTTACAAAACTGTAATTATGAGTCTGATAAGGCGTATATGCGATACTGACATATCCACCGGACTTTCTCAATTTATCAAAGGTATGAAGGGCTGTAGCCAAACAATTGGCGAACGGGGCATCTTCCATTCCTGCATGACGAATCATAAGAGGAACTTTATAGGCGGAGGCAGGATAATCCCATGCCGGATCAAAAGCCGGTGAATAGGCAAACACGGCAAGTATCTGCTCCGAATAATCTCTCAACATCCCCAACGTCCAATACCCTCCACCGGAATGTCCCCACAAAAGCCATGGCGCAACCCCCAATTCGGGATGACCGGAAGTCTTCCCCACCTCCTCCAATGCTTTTATTAATGCTGCTGCAGAACCGGATTCGGGATCCCGCCAGTTGTGACAATTTCCCGATGCGGAATACAAGTCCGGACCTACCAGCGCCAATCCCCATTTCTTTGCAAAAGCCTGATACTGTATATCATAAGCGGTAGACACGCCACGTCCCTCCATGGTGCAACCGTGTTGATGAACAAAGACGCCGCGTATTTTGGAAATGCCGTGCGGTATAAAAATCGAATACCGGGCAGAATCAAACGAATAGGAGGCATCTGTGAGCGTCAGACGGTAAACGCTTCCATTGGTTATACTGTCAATTGCCACAACAGTTTGTATGGTATCGGGTTGCCATTGGACAAAAATACCCAAAATAAATATGGAAAAGCCTGTTAGTACAATTTTTCTATTCATGCGTTTAATTAGTTTAAATCTGATTATCAATCGTCAATACTTTTACCGGGCCTAATAGCCCCGAAGGGTGCAAAGGTGAATCAGCTTTCCACGGGTTGTTGTGCGACCAGGTTCGACGGTCTTTCTCGGGCAGGCGTTGATCGCCGATTAGACGGTTCACCCACGTGTTCGCCACTTCTACTTCTATCGCATTATTGCCTTGCTGTATGTAATTGGTAACATCCACGCGGTATGGCGCTGTCCATGCGCCGCCTGCGTATTGCCCGTTGATCTTCACTTTTGCCATGGCGCTGAGTTTGCCGAGGTCTATGTATATCTTTCTCCCGGCAGGTATTTCCTTAACGGGAATATTGGTTTTATAGACGGCTGAACCCGAATAATAGCGGATACGGTCATCGCTGTTCTTTGTCCAGTCTTCTAATTGGCCAAAAGTAACGGGTTCGGCAGGTCCGCGCCTGTATTCGTCCGATTGGAAAGTTACTTGCCAGGGCGCAACGGCTTCGACAAGCAGCGACGGTTGCGGGTAATTGTCCTCCGGATTGGATGAGCGTGGTTTACCGTCGTTGCGGAAAACCACAAAAGCGCTTTCAGAGGCGTCCAACTGCATGGGGACGGTGGTGATACCGTCCTTTTGTACAAAGGCGGGCAACGGACGGATGGCGCCTGATACGGCATCCCACAGTTCGGGCTGCATCCCGCTGACGCGGAACTGCGGATTGAGCCGAATAGTGTTCTCTGCCTGGTTCGTGATGAAATAGACTTCGTTGCCATTTACAGTACGGTGGACGTACAGCGCATGATCATCATCATCAAAACGACAGTCGGGCGCCAGTTTCAACAGGGCAAATACTTCCTGCATGTCCATATCCGTCAGGACAAGCCCTTTTCCGTAAGAACGCTGCTTGACGGACAGGTCGCCCCATATTTTCGACGCCAATGCCTGTACTTGTTTGTCGGCTTCGGGATAGTTCTGCATACTGGGCGAGCGGTTAGGCGGAGGACCAAGAATCACGGCTCCGTCGGCTACCAACTGTTCGATTTTCCGTAACAGTTCGGGGCGCATGGTTTCGAGTTTGGGCAATACCAACAGGCGGTAGGAAGCGCCGTGAGGCAACACCAAACGACCATTTTTCACGGCAAGGTCGCGCTCAATCACTTCTGCATTGATGTAGTCGAATGAATACCCTTTGGGCAGTTCGGGATCGCGCACGCCGGTCATTTTGGGAACGTCCTCGCCGATAAAATATGCCACGTCGGCCACGTTCAGTCCTTGCTGAAGCATGAAGTTACATCGTTTGAGATAGGAGGTGAACAGGTCGAGATGCGAAAACCATGTATTCAGGCGGTGGAACTCATTGCCAAAAAAAACATTCACGCCGGGCGGCTTGTCGTCGTAGGGTTGCGGTATAAAGACATTAAGTACCATATTGTTAACGCCTTCGGTAAACGACCAGTCTCCACGACGTTTCATAGTGGCCGGGTAACGGCTGTATGCCGCAAAGGCGCAGGTAAACGATTCAGCCGATACTTTGGTTTTCCCGTAGATGTGGGCGCACGACGAAGCCGCGCGGTTTTCTATGTCACCCAGGTCGCCCTCGCACCAGAACTCGCCGCCTACTTCGTCCGACTGTCCGCCAAATTGCAGGAACTCTCCGGGAAATCCCCAGTGTCCGTAGTTTTCGAGCCAAGTGGTCAGTCCGTGTTGGCGACCAACTTCACGCAAGCCACCCACATAATCGTAAGCCATCTTGTCGGCTACCATGCGTCGCACATCCCACAGAAACCTGTCGCTCATATCGGGACTGCCGATAACATGTCCCTTATACACAGGAAGATAGGGTACGGCGTCATAACCATAACGCTGTTGAAATTCTTTCAAAAAATCGTCGGTAAAATTCTGTCCTCCGGTTTCAAAACTATCCCATACGATTACTTTCCATGATTTGCGATCGGCTGCAGGGATACGTTTGACAATCTGTCCGAGGAAAGCATCGAAATGATAGACAACATGCTTTTTGCTCATCTTATCCACTTCAAGTCCGAGTCCTTCCGGCGATGCCGGAACGTTGGTCACTCCTGTGGGTGTCATTCCCGTGCGCATGATGATCCATTCGCCTTCGGGAACGTCCCACGTCAGTGTGCCGTCAGCGGCTAAATATTCGGAAATATCCCGTACCTTATCCGGCGGGGATACCGGCGAAACATCCGCCACATCGGGCTGTCTGTCCCAGAGGTAATCGTGCCAGTAAGGAAGCGGCGACTGAAACATCTTGGCTAACGATTTTTCGGCATAACGTTCTACCAGCGGCGTGGGCGATAACACCATACGGACAATGCCGCTGTTAGGATATGCGTTGCTGAATACGAGGCGAAATTCCTGTGCTTCGGTTGCGGGTAAACTTTCCGCGATGGGCGCATACGGTTCGAAGCCAACATTTAGTGCAGGATTGGTGCGGTTGATGACGAATTTCTTTATGGAACGATAGCCATTGCCGTCTTTTACCTGAAGGTCACATTCGGCATACGCGGGACGGTGCGCCGGATAAATGACTAAGCTGCGGGCTATGGCTTTTTGTGGCAGCGTAATATCTAAAGACATTTCAGGTTGTGTCAATTGCCATTCCTCACTGCTGCTCATTACGCCGGAAACAGTCGCTGCCGAAGAAGAGCGTATCTGGGTCACGGCATCCGCTAATAGATTATGCCCGTACCCTGCCGGTATTTGCCATGCTACTACTTTTACATCCTGAAAATCTTTGGCGGGTTGCTCCAACTTTTTCGAGAATTTATGAGGTCCTTTGACCCGTATTTCAGACGAAGCAAGATAACGCATTGCCTGTTCGGGTTGAATCCACGGTCCGCCTGAGTTGCTCCATCCTGGGCTGTTGAATATGCCAATTTCGATGTTCAACTCAGTAGCTGTTTTCAGGGCGGCGTGCAAAATGTCCCACCACTCGTCAGTGAGCAGTTTCACCTTACCGTAAGGCGCTTCCTCTGCCGTAAGACCAATATTGGCAATAAAAGCGCGATTGATACCGGCCTTTTTCATGGATTGAAGGTCTTTAACAATGGCCTCTTTAGAAATATTGTCGTTTATCCAATACCAGTAAGTGCTTGTTTGCACGTGGGCAGGCGGTTTCGCAAAACAGCGTTCGATAGCCGAAAAGTTGCCGCGTTTGGGCGATGTTTGGCATCCTGCCAACGAAAAGACAGATGCCACGAGTGCTAATGAAAAATTACGAATCATACAGATTTTGATTTTAAT
>Ga0099364_10011164_pt1 | contig 12290 bp, 6 predicted proteins | sample TergutTh196P3_FD_73070 | JGI IMG/M metagenome (GOLD analysis project Ga0099364, IMG submission 73070) | Microcerotermes parvus P3 segment gut microbial communities from Pointe-Noire, Republic of the Congo - Th196 P3 | ecosystem: Host-associated > Arthropoda: Insects > Digestive system > Gut ...
ACATGATATTCTCATAATGAAAACTTTCATCGAACCATGCTCTGACAGATGCTGATAGAAACGCATCGCAGTCGTCAGCATGAGCAGCATCAATTAGAAACTGCACGTCTTCTACATTTGGCAACGAAAAATCTGTCACGATATATCCATCAAGAAACTCAGCGGTACTCAAACGGTCTTCGGTAACGACTGAATCCGCCTCAAAGGTTTCGCCAAACACTTCGGAAGCGTATTTCAAAATACCATCTGCGCTGTCTTTGTCCCCGCCCATTGTTGCGGATGTACCGATACAGCAAAGATAGCCCGGCTGAATGAAAAGCCGCGCTTTCAAGCGGCGCAGTAAACAGGCAAGGTCTGTTCCCTGTGCGCCGTCAAAGGTATGTAATTCATCAACTGCTATGTACTTAAGCGTTTCGGGAGTGTTATCTATCCATAAGCGGGAGTCTTTCGGTCTAACAAGCAAATAGTCCAGCATTTTGTAGTTTGTTAGCAAAATATCAGGCGGTGATGAACGCATTGCTTCACGGTCAGTGATAATCTTTGTTTCGGACATAGCGCGGAAGGATACAGATTCATGACCGCCGACATACATACCTGCTGTTACATTGCCGCGCAGTTCGGGGCTTTCATGAATCAACTTTGCGATTCGCCTTGCTTGGTCGGAAGCCAATGCGTTCATCGGATAGATGATGAGTGCTTTTATCCCTTTTTCACCCCTGTGCCTGTAACAGTATTCTAATATGGGGTAGAGGAAGCATTCCGTTTTGCCGGAGCCTGTGCCTGTAGCTATAAGCGTTGAGCGTCCATCCTCCCCTGTCAATCGCTGAAAAGACTTTTTTTGATGGAAATAAGGCTTGAATGATGTGTGGATAGATTGAAAGAAACCCTCCGGCATATCATCTGCGATACGGAACGGCAGGCGCACAGAAACATAAGGCTCGTGAAAAACAGAGTCCGGAGTTTCAAGCAGATTTTGGACAGACCCGTTAAATAAGGGCGTCGTCATCGGAAAGGTCGTCTTTATATAATCCGACAAGCCTTCTTGCAGTTGTCTGGCGAGTATTGATGGTAGCATTGCTCACTCTCCTTGGGATCCGGTAGATATCAAGTATTCAAGCGTGAAAACTATGACGTTATAAAAAGGTTGGAGGTGTCCATTATCATCCGGGGTCTTATACCACTCAAGCTCTGCTTCCAAATTCATTTGAATGGACTGATCTTCCAGTATTGAATCTATCACAGCTTTTCTTGCGGTAATCAATTCGTATGAATTGATGTATAGCCTCGAAATTGTTTCACAGGCTTTCTTATCATCATAGCTTGCTCCTAAAATGCGACCATCTAAAGAATAGGTAAAGTAACTTTCGCAATCCTCTTCCAAAGGTGAAACAAACAGCTCCTCATTGTACCATTCGTCTTTGTTGTGACCGCAGGTAAAACCATATTCATCGAAACCATCACACGAAGCCAAAAGATTTTTGTAGCTGAATCTAAGGTTTCTCCAATTGCGATCACCTTTGGGTTTGATATGCTCAATATGTGAATTCTCTCCACTAATTCTGGCGCAGCAATAGCAGCAAAGCCCCTTTTGCTCAGAAATCAACGAATTTCTCAAATCTGTTTTTGGTCGCCCTCTTAACGCACTGAATTCTCTTTGCCGATTAGTACGCTTCCAGTTTTCAAAAGAGTCGGGCGACAGACCTTTCCTTATGTAAATCATCTTTTGCGACCTCTGCTAATTAAAAATCTTAACCTGACAACATCGGCGTTTTTATTATTTGTCATTCTCTCCAAAGCGTCTGCGAATTCTTCAGCCGAATCATATTCGCCCGTCATGATTGATTCATATGCATTGCTAATCTGTTCACGGATTTCCAAGTTTTGTGACGATGTCTGCATATAGTTTTCAAGAATGCTATTAACATCCCAACCACGCAGTGTCTGCATCTCCGATATAGCAATCTTGGAACTTACATTGGACAGCTTAAACACTTTCATATCATCCGGGATATCTCCTAATACCTGCGGTGAATGCGTGGAGATAAGAAATTGTATATTTGGAAAAATATCACGGAGGGTTGCAACAATCCGTCTTTGCCATGTGGGATGAAGATGCAACTCTATTTCATCAATAATTACGATTCCCTCGCATTCAAACGGGTTCGTGTTGGCCATTGAAGCCCGCCTTGCTAAATCACCTATCAATGCTAACAAGCATCTTTCGCCATCAGAAAGCTGTGTTACGTCAAAAGAGACGCCGTTCTTGCATATCACCATTTTCAATGGGTTCCGTGTAACCCGCAGCTTTGTAAACCCCGGCATCATTTTCTCTGTCGCATTCCTAACTGCCTGCAATTGAATATCGCAATACTGCGGATTATCTCTGGAACGCACTTCGTTTTCATAGTCCTCTCGGTTTCTATACCATTCAAAAAAAGTGCGGAAGTTTACCGTGCTTTGAATTGCATTCTCATATGTATACAGGGGGTCAAAGACATGCGTTTTCCGGATCCTTAATGGAATATCAATGACCAGCCTATTTACTCCATAGTTGACATAAATAGGGATATTTGATGTCTGCCCTAACGTATCGTCATAAACTGATTTGAATGCTTGCATATAGCTATTTGCAAAGGATTCAAGTTCTTTTGTGCGGTTGCCAATCTGCTTGTTTAGTTTTTTATCCAATTTCCGCCCGAAGCTGTGCGTATTGCCATTGAAAGAAAAATCCATCGATATTTCACATTGAGAAGTTCCCGACCTAACATCGGTGCTGACCATCTTAATACCTTGCTTGAAGCGATTTTGGACAATCTTGTTAATCAATCTCTCAAGAACAAGGTTTATGGCTTGAAACACAGACGATTTCCCGCTGCCGTTTATGCCAAATAAAACGATAGACTTACCGTCAAAATCAATTTCCGCTTCATGGATGCCCCGAAAATCCTTTAAGTATACTTTATCAATTTTCATGTCTTTTCACCTTTCATGCGTAATGCGGGCAAGCCGCAGGATATAAGTTTCCAGTTTATGAAACTACCAATAGCAAGACATTTGTATCTGCCTTATAGCCAAATGATATCTCAATATTTTGAGCATCTGCATCGCAAGCATTCCAAATAAGTTCCTTGATTGCTTCTTTTGGTGAACCTTTAATGCTGCGTTCAAAAAGTTCCGGCGTCATTTCCAAATCTATTGATTTGTATCCCATTTATATTTCTCTCCTTAGTTATACTTCCCCTCAAAAAACCGCCAAGCAGTCTCATAGTCCTGCTCACGGTCGCAGCGGTCAAACGGCGCGACGTATTCAATCGTGCGCTCCACGGGGCCGCCGGGTTGTGTGTCGTCGGTGATTGTGCGGGTGAATGTGCCGGAGGGCGCGTCTTTTATCTGCTCCCATTCAGCGCGGCTGTACCCGACTCCCGTAAGGCTGCGGTTGTTGGTGAAAACGATTCGCCCGTTGCGGTCGTACCATGTGTCAGCTTCGTAGGATTGCAAAACAGGGAACTGGATTCGGTATATCGTTTTAAGCTGCTCCAATGTCATGCCGAGTGCCATAGATGTAAGCACATCAATTTCTACGAGAGCTTGTCGGCGCTCGTAGTCGGTGCGAAGAGGGGTGTTCCATGTCCATTCGGGCGTGAGGTTGGTGAAGCGTTCTGGGCGTAGGCGCGGGTCGGGTTTTGACCAGGAATCAGCACAATAACTGTCTGAATAACTCTCTTGCCATAATCCTTTATAATGCTTAGATAGGCAGTTTAAGAGTATGCAACGTAATACCAAACCATCATATGAGAAAAATGGAAACTTCTCATACACATCCCAGTAGGCAATCCCTTTTCCGGAAATCTTTAATAAAAAGTCAAACGGTAATGATGCAAAAATTGCAGCACATTGAACCAACTCTTCATTATTTTTGAAGAAAAAGCTGAATGTAGTGTTTATATGTGCAGTTTGATTTGGAATAATCGCAGGAAACAGAGTTCTTTCTCCTGAAAGATTTAGCATTGAGCGAGTTATTAAACGGTAGTTTATTGTGTGTTTTACCCCCCATTTCGTTGATGGCACCAGTTGAACATATTTACTAATCTCAATTGCGGGCGAATAATTGCATCGCTGTAAGTAATCATTTGAAACATGCGTAAGGTCTACATTGTCAAAGTCGCTATTTAATTTACATTCACGACGTGAGCTTTTGAATAGTGGGTTTGCAATACCTATGTGTGATCCTGAGTAAATCATGTCGGCTAATGCTTCAGGAAAGTGAACATTACGTTTAATAACTCCTTCTTTTTGTGCAGTTGTCTCATGCCACATTGCACTTGTAAAAATACCTTCACTTATTGCAGCGAGTGTTTTTTCTTGTGCAACAAAGCGTTCCAACACTTCAATAAATGCACCTGCGTGTAAAACAGGCAAACGTGCTTGTCTCCAATTATCGTTTCCGTCGAAGAGCTTTGCAAATATTGAGAGTTCTTTTTTGCCGATTCGCACAACTCTGCCTGGATGCCCTTTTACACTCCAGTTGTTGTATTCGTCCTTGATACCCGGAATTGTGCCTACAATACTGTCATCATAAGATTGATCGATTGCTGCGGCATCAAACAGATTCGCAATGACATCAAAAGACATGCCCAATGAATTACAATAAATGTTTACGCTAAATCTTGCATGATGGTCAACCTCTGCAAACAGTTTCAGTTCATTGGTAAACTTATAGTGCTTTCTTAGCCTTGGATACAAGACTTCACGTAAAACGCCGCCATTAGGATCATCATACACGCTGTCAGGATGTACAAATGAGGAAACAGCTTCTTTATTTCCAAAAACCCAAGCTTGTGGTAAAAAGCACTTATACAAATTAGTCTGTTGCCCTTTTAGCACGGAGTAGTTCTGGAGTGCATTCATAAAGTTTTGTTGCCCAGACATTGCCTCATACGCTGAAAAGTAGATTGTTTTTGTTGGCTGATTTACCAGTGCTACTTTTCGTTGTCCTGCTGTTTGGGTAGCGTTCATGTTTTTAACGGCAAACTCAGGATGTGTGTCAGAAAGCACCGCCTGCTCATTCCACCCAAGTTTTATCCATGGCGGATTCCCAAGTATCAAATCAAACCCACCACGCTCTGCAAACAAATCGGCAAACTCTAGCTCCCAATGCAGGAACTTTTGCTGCTCGGCAATCTGCCGCGCAAGTGCAAGGCGTGGGTTCTTCTCGCATATCTCATCTAAGCAGACTTTGCCGAGGTCGTCGTATGTGTCCATTATGCTTGATGCCAGTTCCGTCATCTCTGTCGGAATGAGCGACATTTGCCCTTGGAGCTGCTTTTTATCTGTTGCGCCATGAATGTTTACCGATACAATTCCGCCCTCTAAAATCAAGTCCATATCAAACAGAAATTCGCTTCTGTTCGGCAGCAAGTCAGCTTTGTTAATCGGCCAGAACCACAGGGCGCACCAGTAGTCCATTGCGAATTTAAGTCTTGCATACGGGGAAGCGTTTTCGCCGCCTTCCGTTTTGTAGAGTTTCTCAAAAATAAGGTCTTTTTCCCGGATGGTTGTATGTGAAGAAACGGCATTTTCCGGCTGACCGAATACCGTCAGAGCGTCGGTGGTTTGCCTCTCTACTTCTTTTTGGAGCGTAATCTGTTTCTCCCACAGTTTGTCAATGACGGCTGAAATCCGAAGCAGCGTTTCTATGTCGCCGCTTTCATAAGGTCGTATGAAGTTTTTGTTCCATTTTTTCAAAGCCTGTATCTCGTCCGGCGCGAGGCTCTTTATAACCTTATCCGTATAATTTGCCATGCCGGGGTCGCCCATAAGGAAATGATAGATATGCTTCGTTGGCATACGTTTTGCGTTAGGTTCAATTCTGACCGGCGCATTCTCCCACCATCTGTCCGGTGAATGGTCAGCTTCAAGCTGTTCTATGCGGTATACCTGCCGACGTGCGCCGATGAGGGAGTTGCCATTGACAATCTGCGTTCTGAACCACGGAACAAAACCGCCCCGATAAATGGTGTTTAGCCATAGCGAAACCTCCGCAAGCTCCACGGCGGTTGGATTTAGGTCGATGCCGTATACGTTGCGGTCGGCAATGTACATCTTTATTTTTTGAAGCTCCTGCCCGCGGATGTCAAAAGATATGTATTGCCCTGTTTCCTTTTGCTTTAAGTCGATATAGGCTTCCGCAAGCTGGTTGACGGCTTCGTTCAAGAACGCCGCGCTGCCCATCGCAGGTTCGCATATTGTCAGCGCAAGTATTTCATCGGCGGTCTTGCCTTCCAAGAGTTCTTTCAGGGCATACTTCACCAAGCACTTTGTCAGCACTTCCGGCGTGTAATATGAAGCGGATTTTTCGCGCTCTCGTCCTGCCAAACGGTAGATGAAAGCGCCTTTATCATATTTGCGAAGTGCGCTTCGCGGGTCGTTTTGATTGACACGGACTCGCTCATCCTCATCGTAGTTATCCAGTTCACGTTCAGGGACGAAATAACCCACGTTTAGCTCGTCAAAGCTGTCCTGCTTTCGCTTGACTTCAAAAAGCGTTTCGCTTGCGATAAAACCACGGTAGGAAAGGAGTGCCTCGTATACCGCTCCCATCTGGTTAATACCAAGTGTTGAATAGGATATTCTGCCACGCCTTCCGCGTCTACCTGACGCTCTGGATATGCTCATAAGGTCGATAATTCTGAGCATGACGCTGTTGCGTAGTTTTGCGGCGGTGAGCATCTCAGTGTATTCCGGGTCAAAAATGTGCGCTTTGAGCGGCTCAATAATAAACATATCATGCTTTGATTCTATGGCATTAGCTTCTTCTAAGGCTTCTTCCCCATGCGGGTATCCTTCGTAAATCAGGTTGTACAATTTTTGCAGGGTTTCATGGAGGTAATAACCACCGCCAATTTCCATAACATCGTCGCGTACATCGTCGGCGATGTCGCGCAAGTGTTCCAGAGAGTAGCTTGTCGCATAGGGTTTCGCTTTCATCGGAGCGTAACCAAGCTCCGGCCTCGCTTCAATAAAGAGGACGAATAGCATACGGTACATATATCGCAAGCATTCAAGCGTTAGTTGCCCTGCGTCAAGAGGGTATTCATCCAAGTTCCTGCCTTGCCTGTGCGCCACGTCATAGAGGACTTCGTTCCCCAACAGCTCAATAGATTCGCGCAAAGCATATTTCAAATCCTGCGAAACGCCCGATGCGTGACGATGTGAATTATCATTTAGCTTATCAAGAAGTGATGTTCCATCGGCGGGACAGAGTGATTCCCTGTGCAGCAGAACCGCCATAGCCATGAGCGTACTTTCCTCTCGGCGACTGAATATCTCATCAAGGTCGAACTGTAAATAACGCTTCTCGCTCCATTTATTGCGGTCGATGAGCGCAACACTATTGATGCCCATTAGAATCAGCCATCGGGGTGGCTCGTCCAACGTGAATAAAATCTTTGTAATCAGCTCTTCATTTTCTAAATCAGTAATCAGGGGCATACGAGGTATATCGTCGTCGAACGCGGAGCCGTCGAAAGCGTAGCCTTGCATGATTCCGTCTTCACTGTCTTTTGAGTGACCGAGCAAAACCCAAAGCAAAGGCGCACCGTTAGCTTTGCAAATCTCGTGGTATACAGGCATCCAGACCTCCCCCGCGAAAGACGGGTACTGCCGCTGCGCTAATTCTGCATTTTGCATTCTGTATTCTGCATTTGCGTCCAAAGGACGCACAAAGCCGAGTGTTTCCAAGAAACTGTCCGCAAGGTCTTTCACCATTGGAAGTACCTGTGTTTCGCTTCTTGTCCGCAGATACCGCTCATGTATGGTCGTATACAGTCTGCCAAAATCACGCAGCAACGACCACGGCGTTCTTATGCCGTCGTCTTCTTTCGCGGCTGCCCGCCAATTTGAAATAGTTTCAGACGCGTTTTCTTCAAAGATGGAAGAAAAATAATGGTTGGTGTAATATTCGTTAAAATTGTTGATTCCGGTCAAATCCATAGCCATCAGAGGACACCCCCCATCATGGCAGCAATAATGCGAATATAGGGGTTGTTTTCGATTTCAAGGGTATCCTTTACCCAATCTGTGAAACCATCAAATATCTTGTCTACTTTTCGCTCCTGCTCGGATTTTCGCCGTTCATCTTCAAACAACGAAAGTTGGTACGTTCTGTGTTTTTGGTACAGTCCTGACAGCTTATCAAGTTCCTCGTTAATATGAGGGTCAATGCGCTCTTTGTATGCGTCGCAATGCCCCTGCATGGTATCGAAGGCTTTTTCGACTACCTGCGGGAGTAGCTCCGTAGCTTCTGCTTGCATTTCAGGCGTTACTACATTTCTATTTGGCACATCACCATATTTTAGTTTGCTCAGTTTCGTAACATCGTCCATTGTCAGCTCTTTGACAAACTGCCTGTCCTCAAAAAGCAAGGCAAACCATTCGTCAATAACGGGCGAGGATTTTCTATTTGGAATCGTTCCCGCAACAACGAATAGACATTGGTTTTTTAACAGTCCGTCCGAAAGCCCTATTATCGGCGCTTCACCTCTGCCGTAAAGCAAACCAGCTTTATCATTTAGCCAAATGAATAGCGGATGGAGTTTCCAAAGAAACTGCGTCTTTGGCCACGCAGCTTCGGATAAATTGTTTTGCATACTGCGTTTCATTTCAGACATACAAAACTCCTTATCCGGGGAAAGGCGCAGATAATCCTCGTCAGGGATTATCTCAGATGGGAGAAGCGCGGACAACCTTCGGCGCAGGTCTGGTGATATAGTAATCTCAATGCCGTTCACGGTCTGCAATTTCTTGACGGCGTTTTTATCAGCACCGCTTAAATAGCTCATCACAGCGCTCACATAGTCAATGTCTGAAAAGAGCGTGTCGGCATCCTCGACTTGCACGGGGCTTGCGGCATCCATCGCTCCCGCCATGAGCGCCTCAAAGGGGTCAAATTCTTCTGTCGTTGTATCAAGCAACCTGTCAAAGTCTTCCGCAGAAACGCCTGCTTCAATGGCACTCGCGGTAATTAGCTCTTCATCTTCTATGTTGAACTTGCCCATCAGGAGCATAGGGTCGCCGATATTCTTGTTGGCTTGTTCTTCTTTGATAATGAGGATTTCCATAATGCGCGCGTCCCCTTTGATTTTTTCGTTCGCGCTGTTTATCATCAGATAGCGAATATCGGGGCGTTCCGGTTGCCCATAACGGTCAATGCGTCCATTTCTTTGTTGAAAAACCATCAATGACCACGGTATATCGAAATGAATCAGACGATAGCAAAGATAATGCAGGTTAATACCTTCGGAAGCCACATCGGAAGCAACAAGAATCCGTATAGGCGATTCCTCGCGCCCGAAATCTTCTACGATTTGCTGCTGCTCAATGTCGGACATCCCGCCGTATATTTCCTGTATTGCATTTTCTCTCAAACGCAAGTCTTCCCGTAATTGCTTGACAAGGAAACGCATGGTTTCAATACGTTCCGTAAAAATTACAATGCGGTCATTCTTGGCGGCTGTCCACGCATAGTTCTTGTCCATGAGCAGCGCTTTTAGCTTTTGGTAGCGCGAGAATGAGTCGGCGGTAATTGATTCAAGTGACTTTTTTAATTCTTCCAAAGCGTAAATGTCTTTTGTGTCTCCGGCAGGGTATTTCTTATAAAGTTTCTTTAGGCGTTCTTCTATACTTTTGACACAAGCGGCAGGGCTTGAAAACATGGATTTTTCAAGGCTCGTCTTGAACAAGCGTCCCGAATGACGCGGCTGGTCTGCATCCATATCCAATGTCATTTCTGCGAACACATCATAGGCGCGTTCCTCCGCCGGTGTCGCATCGCATCTCTCAATACTCACGACTCTCTCCTTAAACGTGCCAAACACTTGGTCTTTGATGTCTTTTTTGAACCTACGGACGCACAACCCTTTAATGTCTTCCTTTTTGTAGTCATGGGGATTTGCTATGGCCGTCGGGTCAAGCATATTCATAAGCGATGCGAAGCTCTCGCTGCGACCGTCATGCGGGGTGGCTGTCAGCATAATCAATGTGTCCGAACGCTCGGCAAGCAATTTCGCGAGTCTGGCGCGCTGCGCCCCATTGCCGCGCTCCGCCACATTATGAGCCTCGTCGATGATGATTATGTCCCACCATGAGTTTTCAAGGTGCGTTCTGTACTCCACATCACGTTTTATTGTGTCGATGGAGACTATGGTTTTGTCGTAATAAACAAACGGGCTGTAATTTGTCGGCAGTTCCGCTCTGATGCGCTGTATTTTGCTCGAATCCAGACGGACAAGCGGTATTGTAAAGCGATTCCACATTTCTTTTTGGAACTGCGCCATCATACTCTTTACTGTGACGACCAAAATACGTTTGCCCTTTCCCCTCGCGATAAGTTCAGAAACCAATATGCCCGCTTCAAGCGTTTTACCAAGCCCAACGGAATCTGCAATCAATATCCGCTGTCGCGTTTTTTCGAGCGCAATCTGAGCAGGCAGTAATTGAAATGGCATTGTATCCATCGCTGCCTTATTTCCGATGTGAAGCGCAGTATCGGTAGGGGTTTTCTGTCGCCAGCCACTCTCAATGAACAGGCGTGAACGCAGAAAAAATGGTGAATCGTCGGGGATTAGTTTTGTTTTCGTCGGGTCAACTTGTTCGACGCACTCAATATCCGTCAGGAACATTGTGTCATAGTCCTTTACGAGCGGCGATATACCGGTGCAATGAAGGGTCTTGTTGCCGAGCGCGTTTGTTTCGACCTTCTTAACCATCCATTCTTCGTCCCGAATTATGACCCGCATACCGGGTGCGTAATCTATCTCTTTATAAGCGATGTTCAACACGCTACCCCCTCATCATTATGTGAATAACCATGTTACTTTTCCTCAATCGGCAATAGCTCCATAATATCGTCAAACGTGCAGTCAAACGCTCTGCAAACGCGAACGAGAACATCCGTAGTTATATTCTCACCTCTCGTCATCTTCATTATCGTTGAAGTGCTTATGTTTGCATAAGTGGTCAAATCTTTCTTCTTCATGTCTTTGTCAATTAAGATTTTCCATAGCTTCTTATAACTGATGTCCATCAAAGCACCTCGCCTTACAAATTTGATGTATATTTCATGTCCACAAGTATACCGCAGATAAGTATATAAATCAAGAGGTAATATCTTTATCGCATAGTTGATTTTCCTTTACGCAAATATGCGTAATGCTAAAAAACAATTTGCGGTTCTATTTTTCTTTTTCATGTGATATAATACCCCATATCCGCAGACTTTATTGCTTAGTGGAGGCCATTATCATGCCGCGTTCATCAAACCAAAAACTAAAACCACTCTACCTTGCGAAAATCCTATCTGAGCGTACGGACGAGGACAATCCCCTGAAAACGCAGGAAATACTTGACGCGCTCGCAGCTTACGACATTCCCGCCGACCGCAAGAGTATATATGACGACATGGATGCCTTACGCCAGTACGGGCTTGACATAGTACACAGGCGGGGAAACGGCGGCGGCTACTTTATCGCAACTCGTGACTTTGAACTGCCTGAGTTGAAACTGCTTGTTGACGCAGTGCAGTCATCCCGGCTTATTACGGGGAAAAAGAGCAGGGAACTTATCAAGAAACTGTCGAAGCTAACAAGCGTAGCGCAATCGAAGCAACTAAACCGGCAGGTATATATGAGCGGACGAATTAAGGCACTAAACGAAACGGTGTATTACAGCATTGACGCAATCCACACTGCCATCAACGAACACCGTAAAATCAGCTTCAAGTATTTTGACTACAACACACATAAAAAGCGCGTTTATCGCAGGGGCGGCGAAGCCTATGTCCGTACACCAATAGCGATGTGTTGGAACGAGGACAAATACTATCTCATAACATACAATCCGAAGTACGATGACCCGATTGCTTCATTTCGGGTAGACCGCATGGCCGATGTCGAACTCATTGACGATAAAGCGGATGAGTACGACGCGAAAGTATTTAGTATAACCGACTACACCAAAAGAACATTTGGTATGTTTTCAGGAGAAATCGTTACGACGCATCTTGCCTTTGACGAGAGCCTTGTCAGCGTGGTTCTTGATTACTTCGGAACAGATACCCGCCTGACAGCCATAGATTGCAACAGGTTTAGTATAAATATCGAAGTGTCGGCAAGCCCTGTTTTTCTCGGATGGATGTTCCAGTTTGGCTCAAAGGCGGAAATACTTTCACCGGACAGCTTACGCGAAACTATGAGAAGCCTGATAGCGACAGGAAATCGGATTTACGGTTCTTA